>Ga0070677_10000272_pt1 | contig 18065 bp, 12 predicted proteins | sample KBSM63metaG_FD_64674 | JGI IMG/M metagenome (GOLD analysis project Ga0070677, IMG submission 64674) | Miscanthus rhizosphere microbial communities from Kellogg Biological Station, Michigan, USA - KBS M6-3 metaG | ecosystem: Host-associated > Plants > Roots > Rhizosphere > Soil ... | reverse complement strand
GTACGGATATGGGCGCCGTCGACGTCGGCGTCGGTCATGATGATGATCTTGTGGTAGCGCAGTTTCTCGATGTTGAAATCGTCGCGGCCGATGCCGGTGCCCATCGCCTGGATGAGCGTGCCGACCTCCTTCGACGAGAGCATGCGGTCGAAGCGCGCGCGCTCGACGTTGAGGATCTTGCCCTTCAAGGGCAGGATCGCCTGCACCTCGCGGTTGCGGCCCTGCTTGGCCGAGCCGCCGGCGCTGTCGCCCTCGACCAGGAACAGCTCGGACTTGGCCGGGTCCTTCTCCTGGCAGTCGGCGAGCTTGCCGGGCAAAGAGGCGATCCCCATCACGCTCTTGCGGCTCGCCTCGCGCGCCTTGCGCGCCGCCTCGCGCGCGGCGGCGGCGTCGATGATCTTCTGGATGATGGTCCGCGCGTGAGCGGGATTTTCCTCGAGCCATTCGGCCATCTTGTCGGCCATCAGGCTCTCGAGCGGCTGGCGTACCTCGGACGAGACCAATTTGTCCTTGGTCTGCGAGCCGAACTTGGGATCGGGCAATTTCACCGAGACGATCGCGGTCAGCCCTTCGCGCATGTCGTCGCCGGTGAGGCTCACCTTCTCGCGCTTCATCATGCCGGACTTGTCGGCATAATTGTTGAGCGTCCGGGTCAGCGCGGCGCGGAAGGCGGCGAGATGGGTGCCGCCGTCGCGCTGCGGGATGTTGTTGGTGAAGCAGAGGACCTGCTCGTAATAGCTGTCGTTCCATTCGAGCGCGACCTCGATGCCGATCTCGTCGCGCTGGCCGGTCACCGAGATCGGATCGGGGATGAGCGGCGTCTTGGCGCGGTCGAGATAGCGCACGAACGCGCCGATGCCGCCCTCGTAATAAAGCTCGACCTCCTTCTTCTCTTCGTGCCGGGCGTCGGTGAGGATCAGGCGGACGCCGCTGTTGAGGAAAGCGAGCTCGCGGAAGCGGTGCTCGAGCGTGTCGAAGTCGAACTCGGTGATCTTGAACGTGTCGGGCGACGGCAGGAAGGTGACCCTGGTGCCCTTCTTGCCCGCCGGCGCAGGGCCGACCAGCTTGAGCGGCGCCTCGGCGTCGCCGTGGCGGAAGCGCATCCAATGCTCCTCGCCGTCGCGCCAGATGGTGAGCTCCAGCGTCTCGGAGAGCGCGTTGACCACTGAAACGCCGACGCCGTGCAGGCCGCCCGAGACCTTGTAGGCGTTCTCGTCCGAGGTGTTGTCGAACTTCCCGCCCGCATGGAGCTGGGTCATGATCACCTCGGCCGCCGAAACGCCCTCCTCGGCGTGGATGCCGACGGGGATGCCGCGGCCATTGTCCTCGACGCTGACCGAGCCGTCGGCGTTGAGCGTGATCAGGATCCGGTCGCAATGGCCGGCCAGCGCCTCGTCGATCGCGTTGTCCGAAACCTCGAACACCATGTGGTGCAGGCCCGAGCCGTCGTCGGTGTCGCCGATATACATTCCGGGCCGCTTGCGGACCGCGTCGAGGCCTTTCAGCACCTTGATGGAATCGGCGCCGTAGCTGTTGTCGTTGGGGGTGTTTGCCATAGACGATCATATAGGGATTCGAGGGTGGAAACCCAAGCAAAAACGGCCGGAATCAGCGGCTTTTCACGGCTCCGTCGGCGACCGCCAACCAGGTCGCCTCGCCGCCGATTCCGGCGAACAAGCTCGGCTCGGTTCCGGTCATCCAGACCTGGCCGCCAGCGCCCGCCAGCCGTTCGAACAAGGCGGCGCGACGAAGCGGATCGAGATGGGCCGCGATCTCGTCGAGGAGCAGGATCGGGCGCCTGCCCGAGCGCTCGGCGACCAGGTCGGCATGGGCGAGGATCAGGCCGATCAGCAGCGCCTTCTGCTCGCCGGTGGAGCAAAGCGAAGCGGACTGATCCTTGCCGAGATGGGTGACGACAAGGTCCGTCCGGTGCGGCCCGGCCAGGGTGCGCCCGGCGGCAGCGTCCCGGGATCGGCCCAAGGCCAGCGCCCGGCCAAGGTCAGGCTCGTCGCCGCCAGCGAGCTGGAGGCCGGCGCGAGCGAAGGGGCCTTCCGGCGCGGCCGCGAGGCGCCCGCCGAGCGCGGCGGCGGCGGCGGCGCGCGCTTCGGCGATGGCGGCGCCATGCTCCGTCATCCGCGCTTCCAGTGCGGTCAGCCACTCAGCATCGGGCGACTCCTCGGCGAGCAATTTGTTGCGCGCGCGCATCGCCGCCTCGTAGCGGGCTGAGTGCATGGCATGGTCCGGGCGAAGCGCGAGCACCAGCCGGTCGAGGAAGCGGCGGCGACCGGACGCGGGCTCGGCGAAGAGCCGGTCCATCGCCGGCGTGAGCCAGAGCACCGACAGCCATTCGGACAGCGAATTGGCCGAGGCCGGCGCGCCGTTGATCCGCACCTGCCGCCGCTCCGGCGCGCCGGGCGCGGTGCCGGTGCCGATGTCGACGTCGCCGAGCCGCGCGGCCACCGAGAAGCCGCCCTCGCCGCCGCGCCGCGCCATCTCCGCGAGGCTGGCGCCGCGCAGCCCCCGTCCCGGCGACAGCAGCGACACGGCTTCGAGCAGGTTGGTCTTGCCGGCGCCATTCTCGCCGGTGAGGATGATGAAGCCGCGCCCCGGCGCCACGACGGCGTCGGCATAGGAACGGAAATCGCCGAGGCTGAGGCGCGAAACGGTCACCGCGTTCCACTAGAACAAGCATCGCCGCCTTCCCAGCTTGGCGTGATCGGTCTAGGCGAAGCGGCGATGGGCGAGGGGCGAAGCGATACGGCGTCGATGATGGTGGCCGGCAACCGGCTGACCCTCATCGCCGACGGGCCGGAGCGGCTGCAGGCGCTGATCGCGCTGATCGACGGCGCCCGGGAATCGCTGCGCATCCTCTATTACATCTGGGACAATGACGAGGTCGGCCAACGCGTCCGCGATGCGCTGACCAGGGCCGCGGAGCGCGGCGTCCGGGTCTCGCTGCTGGTCGACGGCTTCGGCGCCTCGCGCGCCACCGAGGCCTTCTTCGCGCCGCTCGCCAATGTCGGCGCGCGCTTCTGCCGGTTCGTGCCGCGCTGGGGGCGGCGCTATCTGCTGCGCAACCACCAGAAGCTGGCGCTCGCCGACGGCGAGCGGGCGATGGTCGGCGGCTTCAACATCTCCAGCGACTATTTCGGAACGATCGAGGAGGGCGCCTGGCGCGACCTCGGCCTGATCGTCGACGGGCCGAGCGTTGCTCCCCTGATCGGCTATTTCGAAGCGATCTTCCGCTGGGCCGAGACCGAGGACGCTTCGGTCCGCAGCCTGCGGCGCGTGCTCAGCCGGTCGAGCACGCGCGACGGGCCGCTGCACTGGCTGTTCGGCGGCCCGTCGCGCCGGCTCAGCCCCTGGGGCCGCTCGGTCAAGGCGGACATGCAGCGGGCGCGGCGGCTCGACATCATCGCCTGCTATTTCGCGCCCAGCCTCGGCATGATGCGCCGCATCTTCGGCATCGCCCAGCGCGGCCGGGCCCGGATCGTGACGCCGGCCAAGCTCGACCACCAATGGGCGCTGGGCTCGGCCCGCTTCCTCTATTGGCGGCTGCTGAAGCGCGGCGTCGAGGTCTATGAATATCAGCCGACCAAGCTCCATTCGAAGCTGATCGTGATCGACGACGTCGTCCATATCGGCTCGGCCAATTTCGACATGCGCAGCCTCTACATCAACCTGGAGATGATGCTCCGGGTCGACGATCCGGCCTTCGCGGGCATGATGCGCCGCTTCGTCGACCGCGAGGTCGCCGACAGCAAGCGGATCCTGCCCGACGCGCACCGGGCGCAGATGACCTGGTGGAACCGGATCAACTGGGCGCTGGCCTATTTCGTAATGGCGACGGCGGACTACAACGTCACCCGCCGGCTCAACATCCGCCGGCCGAGGCTCGGCAGCCGCGCCCAGCGGGCACGGCGCTGATCCATGGAGTCATCCCGGCGAAAGCCGGGACCCAGGAACACGGTGCTGGAGAGGATGCGACGACGCTAGCGACTCAATTCGGCCGCTTCGGTTCATGGGCCCTGGCCTTCGCCGGGGTGACTCCAGGGGTGAGCGCCGCGCTAAGCGATTAGTCCTTATAGCCCCAGAACAGGTGGCAGGGCGGGATGTTCGCCCATTCGAAACCCTTGTCGATCCGCTTGAAATGGGGCGCCATGAAATCGCGGACCTTGGCCTTGAACTGGTAGACGAGGAAAGCGCCGCCCGGGCGAAGCGCGTGCGAGGTTTCCTCGGCGATCTTCGGGCCGATGCCGGCCGGCAGGGTCGAGAAGGGCAGGCCGGAGAGGATGTAGTCGGCATGATCGAAGCCGCAGGCGGCGATGATCTCGCGAACGTCCGCGGCGGAGCCGGTGATCGGGCGGAGCCGGCTGTCGGTAAACTTGCGGCTCAGATAGTCGGTGAAATCCTCATTGGTGTCGATCGTGATCAGGGTGGCGTCGGGCGCCATGCGCTGCAGCACGTGCTCGGTGAAGGTGCCGACCCCCGGGCCATATTCGACGAACAGCTTGCAATTGGCCCAATCGACCGGGCCGAGCATCTTGTCGATCGTGGCTTTCGAGGACGGAATGATCGAGCCGACCATCACCGGGTGCTTGATGAAGCCCTTCAGGAAGTGCCAGAGCGGGTGGCCGCTTACCGCGCGCGCGAAACGGCTTTCTCTGCGCGCTTCTTCCCAGGATGCCGACATGCTGAATTCCAATAGGTTGGGGAAAGCGGACGCGTTGGCAAATCGGCGTGCGCTTGGCAAGGTGCAAGCGACCTCGTCCCTGTGCGGGACAAAGGCCGAAACCCCGAAAAGGTCCCGCCCATGAACGGCTTCGGCCTGTCCCGGGGGCGATTCGTCCTGCTCTTCTCGGTGATGCTTGCCGCCGCCGCCGGCAATACGGCGATGCAGTCGCTGCTGCCCGCGATCGGCCGCGAGCTCGAAGTCGCCGACATCTGGGTGGCGATCGCCTTCTCCTTGTCGGCGATCCTCTGGGTGGTGATGGCGCCGGTCTGGGCGCATCGCGCCGACCGCCGCGGGCGGCGCGCGCTGATGCGGCTCGGCCTCTACGGTTTCATCGGCTCGATGCTGATCTGCGGCGGCGCGCTGGCCGCGGGGCTCGCCGGCTGGCTCGGCGGCTTTGCCGCTTTCGCCATCTTCATGCTCGGCCGGACGCTCTACGGCGCCTTCGGCTCGGCCTCGCCGCCGGCGGTCCAGGCCTATATCGCCGCCCGGACCGAGGGCGAGGACCGGACCAACGCCATCTCCGCCCTCGCCTCCTCCTTCGGTCTCGGCACGATCATCGGCCCCGCGATCGCGCCCCTGTTCATCCTGCCGCCGCTCGGGCTGGCGGCGCCGCTCATCGCCTTTGCCGGCATCGGCGCGATCGTGCTCGCTTTGCTCGTCCTCCGCCTCCCCGACGACACGCCGAAGAGCGAGGCCAGGGGTCCGATCGCCGCTTATCCGGCCCTGGGGAGCGGCGCGGCGCCCGTCGCAACGGGCGAGGGCGCGGCCGTCCAGCTGCGCTGGCGCGACCGGCGCGTCCTGCCCTGGCATCTGATCGGAATCGTCGGCGGCCACGGCCATGCCATCCTGCTGGGCGTGATCGGCTTCATGATCATCGACCGGCTCAGCCTGCCGCTCGACCAGGCCCAGCATTGGATCGCCGTGGTGCTGATGGCGGGCGCGGCCGCCACCCTGCTCGCGCAATGGTGGCTGATTCCGCAAATGGGGCTCAGCCCGCGCGAGCTCGTCCTGTGGGGCTCGCTGATCGCCGCCGCCGGCTCGGCGATGGTGGGTTTGGCCGGGGACGCCTACGGTCTCACGCTTGGCTTCGTGCTCGCCTCGCTGGGCTTCGGCCTGTTCCGGCCGGGCTTTACCAGCGGCGCCTCGCTTTCGGTCAGCCTCGACGAGCAAAATGCGGTCGCCGGCCAGGTGACCTCGGTCAACGGGATCGCCTTCATCGCCGGACCGGCGGCCGGCGTCGGCCTTTACATGGCGGGCCTGGAGCTGCCCTTCCTGGCCACCGCCGCGCTGATGCTCGCCCTGGCGGGCTGGACCTGGCTCAGAGGAGGGGCCGCGCTCGGGACCTGAGCGCGGCCCCTAGCCCTTCGGGCCGCGGGGCGTGAGCATTCCCGGCGCGATGAAGCCGATGCCGCCGCTCGCCGAGCGCGCCTCCTGCTTCAGATTCTCCTCGATCTTCTCATATTCGGTTTCCATTTCCGGCGTAACCGAGGCCCTGGTCTCGTGCAGCGCCCGCTCGAAGGCGGCCATGTCGACCTGCTGGGCCTCGATCGAGCCGCGCAGCGCGAACATGCCGGCGCGGCGGACCAGATCCTCGAGATCGGCGCCGGTGAAGCGCTCCGCGCGCTGGGCGAGCGAATCGAGGTCGACGTCGGCGGCCAGCGGCATGCTTTTGGTATGGATGCCGAGGATGTGCCGCCGCCCGGCCGCGTCTGGCACCCGCACGTAGATCAGCTCGTCGAACCGTCCCGGCCGAAGCAGCGCCGGATCGATCAGGTTCGGGCGGTTGGTGGCGCCGATGACGACGACGGATTGGAGCTCCTCGAGGCCGTCCATTTCGGCGAGGATGGTGTTGACGACGCGCTCGGTGACCTGCGGTTCGCCCATCGAGCCGCCGCGCGCCGGAACGAGGCTGTCGAGCTCGTCGATGAAGATCACCGTGGGCGCGACCTGGCGGGCGCGGGCGAACAGGCGGGCGATCTGCTGCTCGCTCTCGCCATACCATTTGGAGAGCAGGTCCGAGGATTTGGTGGCGATGAAGTTCGCCTCCGCCTCGCGCGCCGTCGCCTTGGCGAGCAGGGTCTTGCCGGTGCCGGGCGGGCCGTAGAGCAGGAAGCCCTTGGCCGGGCGGATGCCGAGCCGGCGGAAGCTGTCCGGATGCTTGAGCGGCAGCTCGACCCCCTCGCGCAGCCGCTCGCGCGCCTCGTCGACGCCGCCGACATCGTCCCAGCCGATATTAGGCGCCTGCACCATCACTTCGCGCATCGCCGAGGGCTGCACCCGCTTCAGCGCCTCCTCGAAATCCTTGCGGGTGACGGACAGCGTGTCGAGCACCTCGGCCGGGATCGTCCCCTCCTCGAGGTTGAGCTTCGGCATGATCCGCCGCACCGCCTCGATCGCCGCCTCGCGCACCAAAGCGGCGAGGTCGGCGCCGACGAAGCCGTAGGTCTGCTTCGCCAACCCCGCCACGTCGACGCCCTCGGCGAGCGGCATGCCGCGGGTGTGGATGCCGAGGATCTCGCGCCGGCCGCTCTCGTCGGGAACCCCGATCACGATCTCGCGGTCGAAGCGGCCTGGCCGGCGCAGCGCCTCGTCGATCGCCTCGGGCCGGTTGGTGGCGGCGATGACGACCAGGTTCTGCCTGGGCTCCAGCCCGTCGAGCAGAGAGAGCAATTGCGCGACGAGGCGCTTCTCGGTCTCGCCCTGGACCTGGCCGCGCTTGGGCGCGATCGAATCGATCTCGTCGATGAAGATGATCGACGGCGCCGCCTGGCCGGCCTGCTCGAACAATTCGCGCAGCCGCTTCTCGCTCTCGCCATAAGCCGAGCCCATGATCTCGGGGCCGGCGATGTGGAAGAAATTGGCGTCGCTCTCGTTCGCCACCGCGCGCGCCAGCCGGGTCTTGCCGGTGCCGGGCGGGCCGTGCAGCAGCACGCCCTTGGGCGGATCGACGCCGAGCCGCTCGAAAATCTCGGGATAGCGCAAGGGCAGCTCGACCATCTCGCGCAGCTGGTCGATGGTCGTGCCCATGCCGCCGAGATCGTCATAGGTGACGTCGGCGCGGCGGGTCTCCTTCGCCTCGGTATATTCGGGACGGAGCTCGATCTCGGTATTGGCGTCGATATGGACGATGCCCTTGGGCGCGGTCGACAGGACGACGAGGCGGATCTCCTGGAGCGCGAAGGCGGGCGCGGTCAGCATCTGGCGAAGCTCGGGCGGGATATCGCCGCGCGGCACCTGCTGCTGGCCAGTGGTGGCGACGACGTCGCCCGAAGTGAGCGGCTTCATCCCGAAGCTGCGCTTGAGCGCGTGGGCCGAGCCCTGCAGTCGGAGGTTCTTCTGGGCCGGCGCGAACACGACGCGGGTGGCGGGCTTGGATTCGGCCTTGCGGATCTCGATCATGTCGCCCGAGCCGATCTCGGCATTGGCGCGCTGCAGGCCGTCGAGGCGGATGATCTCCAGCCCCTCGTCCTCGGGATAGGGGCCGACCGCGCGGGCCGGGGTCGTGCGCTTGCCGGAAAGCTCGATGACGTCGCCCTCGGCGAGGCCCAATTCGGTCATCAGCGCGCGCGGCAGCCGGGCGATGCCGCGCCCCGAATCCTCGGGCCGCATGGTCGCGACCTGAAGCCGCCTCGGTTTGCGTTCGTCGTCGGCCATCGGCTCAGCTCCTCGGAAGCGCCCCACATAGGGTCCATGAACGAGCGGTCCAACCGGCGGTTCAAAAAAGGTCGCGGGGGCGAACCTGCAATGGCAAGTTCCGGCCCTACCGGCTTCAGCTCGTCACCGGCGCGACGTTGTCGGCGGAATTGCGGTCGATGTAGAAATTGTACGGATCGACGCCGGCGTGGGTCGGCCGCCGGCCGGTGACGAAGCGCAGCACCTGGCGCCCCGTGCGGATCGGGCGGAGCGCCATCGTCAGGACATTGCGGCTCTCGAAGGTGCCGCTGCCCGGCTCGGCGGTGAACAACCCGATTTCGATCGGCTCGTCGAGCGGTGTCCGGCGCTCGTGCCCGTGCCCGTCCGCATAGGCCTTGCGCGCCTCCACCGGCACCGCCACGTCCCAGCGGCCGTCGGCGCGGCGCACCGCGGTCGGCCGGCCGACCTTAAGGTCGTAGACGGTGATCCGTTCGAACAAATCGGTGATCAGCGCCTGCTGCTCCGGCGTCCGCGCCTCCTCGCGCAGGAAGGCGATCAGATCGAGCGAGCGCGGATAAGGAGCCACCGTGAAACGGTAGCGGTCGACGAAGCGCCGGAGCGCGCGGTTCATCGCCTCCTCGCCGATCCGCTGCTGGAGCAGGTACAAAGCGAGCGCGCCTTTCCCGTAGTTGACATGATCCTGGTCGAGCCCGGCGCTGACCAGCGGCTGCTCCTCGAGCACCTGGGTGCGACGCCCGCTCAGATAGCGATCGAGCTGGAACTGGAGGAAACGGCGGACCTGGCCCTCGCCATGAATCCTCCTCAGCACCATCAGCGCGGAATATTGGGCAAGCGATTCGTACAGCAAAGCGGCGCCCTGCATTCTGGCGCCCAGGACCTGATGCCCCCAATATTGGTGGGCGAGCTCGTGGGCGGTGAGCATGGTGACCATGTCGAGCGCTTCCGGATCGCGAAGATCCATGGCGAAGATGCCTTCCCCGACGGCGATGGTGCTCGGGAAGGCTTGGCCGCCGCCTCGCCGGTAGGCGGGAGTCTCGACGATCCGCGCCTGATCGAACTGATAGGGGCCGAAGGCGCGGCTGTAATAATCGATCGAGGCCTGCATCGCATTCATCATCCGGTCGACGTTCCAGTGATGCGCGGGATGGAAGTAGATGGTGTGTTCGACACCTTCGCGAGTCCGCCTTCTGACCGCGTAGCGGCCCGACTGAATCGAGAACAAGTTCTTGATCGGCGCAGCGGAGACGAACCGGGCGATGCGGCGGCCGTTCCGGACGCGCTCCGACACTTTCCTGCCCGGCGCGATCGGGATCTGGTCCGCGGCGGTCGAGACTGTGATATCGGCGGTCGTCCAGCTGGCGTCGCCGCTCGGCGTGAGTCGGGTGGCCGCGAGATCGTCCAGCCGCGGGAAGGGCTGCCGTTCCGGAAGGCGGTAGCGGTGGCGCACCGCCGGCTCCTCGATCAGGCCGACATCGCTCATGCCGATCCGCGGCGTCAGTTCGAGGCTGTTGAGATCGGTGCCGTTCGGCGCGATCCCCGTCTCGGTCCCGGAGGCCCGGAAACCGAGCTGCTGGCGGCGGGTGCGGAAGGCGAGCGAGCGCGCCTCCCCCGGCCGCATCGGCGCGTCGAGGCGATAGATGCGATAGCCGAATTCCTCGTCATTCCGTTCCAGCCGCGCGCCCGGAAAAGCGAGCTCGACGAGAGCCAGGTCGCGATTCATGAGGCGTACATGGACCCGTTCGATCGGCGACGCCGTCTCGTTCACGAGCCGGTAGCGGCCACGCACCTCCGCGCGGGTCTCCTCGGGATAAAGCGCGACGTCGAGCTCGACCTGCCTGACCACCGGCTGCGGCAGTCCTGCATAGCGGAAGAAGCGCTTCTCATATTCGGCGAGGTACGCTTGCGCATCGCCGCTGCGAAAGTCGTTCAGGATCAGCGTATTGGAGACGATCCAGGATCCGGTCAGCACGAAGAGCGTGAGCGCCGCCACGGCCACCAATCCGGTCCGGCCGGCCAAGCGGGCGGGGACCCGGCGCAGCCGCGGCTTCAATCGCGTCTCGGTGCCGCGCGGCCAGAGCAGATGCACCGCGACCAGCAGCAGGGCCGCCGCCGCGGCCCAGAACAGCCGGAACCACCAGGCCGCCGTCCAAAAATTGCCGGTGCCGGCCATGTCGGACAGAGGTACGGCGGGGACGTTGCCATAGAGGAAGAGAGGATATTCAAGCCCCAGCGAGGACCCGAAAATCAGCAGGAATATGTAGACGACCATCACCCCCCAGCCGGCATATTTGCTGGGGCTGAGCGCAGCCACGAAAACCGACAGCACCGCGATCAGAACGGCGTCCACTGCGCCCGGAAGGAGATACCAAAGCAGATATTCGCTCGCCGCGATGTCGACGCCGCCTTCCAGCAACTGCACGAGGATGCCGACGCCCAAGCCGACGAGCAAGGTCGCGAACAGGACCAGCGCCAGGCCGAGCATCTTCGGGAGCATCAGGGCCCAGGCCGGCAGCGGCGTCGCATCGATGATCTCGTGGATCTTCCGTTCGCGCTCCCGCCACACCAGCTCGCCGCCATAATAAGTGGCGATGACGATCAGGATCGTGTCGAAGCTCGCCTCGATGATCGGCACGGAGACCGAAGTGAGCGGATAGAGCGCCACGCCCATCCAGCCCGTCGCGGTCAACAGGCTCGGCAGAGTGAAGGCGAAGGCAATGACGAGCAGGATCAGGAAGGCCGGGCTCTTGAGGATGTAACGCGCTTCCATCCCGGCGCGGGCGGCGAATTGGGCAAGAGCGGTGCGGCCGTCGAAGCGGGGTTCCGCGAGCCGGGCGAATGTGGTCCCTGGACCGGCCGCAGAAGCAGGCGCTGCCATCGCCTCCTGCCGCCGGAGCTTGCGCTGCTGCCGCCGCGACAGGCCCCGATCCGAGAATCGGAACAGGCGATAGGTGAGCGCCAGCAGGGCGATCGACACTCCGACCCAGAGCAGCCGGCTCTGCAGCATCAGCTTCGTGACGGGCACCGCGCCGGCGTTGAGCTCGGCCGCCGTGAGATAGCGCGAGCCTGCCATATAGGCGGACATGCCGAGAGGGTCGGCAAGCGCACGCAAATTGAGGGGCTGCGACTGACCCTCCATCAGCCTTTGCGAGAACAGATAAAGGACGAGGAGACCGACCACCCCGATAAAGGTCCCGGCCGTCGAGCGCGTCGCGGTGGCGAGCGCGAACAGAATCGCCGAGATGATCAGCGCGTTCGGCAGCGCGAACAGGCCATAGCCGTAAGCGAAGCCGGAGAGGCGATTGGGCCCGAGCATCGCCTGATCGGCGAACGGCATCAGCGTGCCGAGCCACGCGCCGAGAGGAACGGCCGCCAAGACCAGCGCACCGGCGGCGAAGGCGCCGAGAAAGCGGCCGAACAGATAATCGAATTTCGTGATTCGGGTGGAGCGGACGATCGGGCCGAAGCCGGTCTGATCGTCGCGCACGATGACGTTCGAGACGAAGGCGGCGCCCACGAACAGGAACACGAGGGACACCAGGAGGTGGGACACGATGACGGCGTGCGGGCTGTTGAACAGGACAGTCCCGCCCGCGGTGCCCACCAGCTTCACCCCGGCCATGTCGAAGAAGGCGGCCAGGAAAAAGACGGCCGCGGCCGCGATGAACAGGGGGCTCCTGACCTGGTAGCGGAACTCGAATGCCGCGATCCTGCCGAGCATGTCGCCGGTCCTCACGCCGCGCGGCGGGCTTGGGCGAGGGTGGAGAAATAGACGTCCTCCAGGTCGCCTTCGAGCGCGGCGAAGCCGTTGCCGGGGTCCGTATCGGAAAGGACGTGAACCACCGTCCGCCCGGCGAACAGGCGCGTCGAGATGAGCTGGTAGCGATCCTTGTAGCGGTCGAGCTCGGCGCGCTCGATCGCCTTCATCCAGATCCGGCCGCGGGTGCGCTGGATGAGCTCGAGCGGCGCGCCTTCGAGCTGGATGCGGCCCTCGGCAAGCACCGCCATGCGCGGGCAGAGGTCGGCGACGTCCTCGACGATATGGGTGGAGAGGATCACCACCACGTTCTCGCCGATCTCGGCAAGCAGGTTGAGGAAGCGGTTGCGCTCCTCGGGATCGAGGCCGGCGGTGGGCTCGTCGACGATGATCAGCGCGGGATTGCCGATCAGCGCCTGGGCGATGCCGAAGCGCTGCCGCATGCCGCCGGAAAATCCGGCCAGCGCCTTCTTGCGCACCGGCCAGAGGTTGACCTGGTGAAGGAGGCTTTCGACCGTCGCCTTGCGATCGGACGACGCGATGCCCTTCAGCACCGCCATGTGATCGAGCATGTCGTAGGCGGAAACGCGCGGATAGACGCCGAAGTCCTGGGGAAGATAGCCAAGCGTGCGCCGCAGCTTCTCGGGCTCCGCGATCACGTCGACGTCGCCGAAGCGGATCGCGCCTTCGGTCGGGGTCTGAAGCGTCGCGACGGTCCGCATCAACGTCGACTTGCCGGCCCCGTTCGGGCCCAGCAGTCCGTACATGCCCCTTGGTATCGACAGCGTCACCCGATTGAGCGCGCGCGTGCCGTTGGCATAGACGTGGCTGACGTCGTTCAGATCGAGCATTGGCATCCCCCGGGTGTTCGCCGAATCAGCTGTATTGCTGTATTAGCTATGTAAACCACCACCATGGACGTCAAGTGGGCGCTATCGGGAGAAGGTCAAGAAAAAAGGGCCGGTCCCGAAGGGCCGACCCTGAAAGTTTTAGGAGAGGATGCCTGAAAGGCAGGGGTGTTTTGCGCTTGCACAGTTTTTGTGCAAGTGCGAAAGGCGATGCTACGGTTGCAGAAATTGCATGCGAGATTTGCCGTGTTTCCGCTATATTTCAAGCGGCCATGGGAATGTGCGCTGCACAAGCAGCGCCTATCGAGGAGCTTGGCCGAGTGAAGCGGCTGCCGCCATTGACCGCCGTCGAAGCCTTCGTCCAGACGGCGCGGCTGGGCTCGGTCAAGGCCGCGGCGGAAGCGCTGGCTCTGTCCTCGCCGGCCCTGTCCCGGCGGATCCAGTCGCTCGAGCGCCATCTCGGCCGACCCCTGTTCGAGCGGCGCCACCAGGCGGTCGCGCTCAACCCCGAGGGCGAGCGTTTGCTGGCCGAGATCGGGCCGGCGATCGAGGAACTGGGCCAGGCGATGGAGCGCGCCGCCGGCCAGCGCGAGCTGCTCCGGCTCAAGCTCGCCGTGCTCCCCTTGTTCGCCTCCTACCGGCTGATGCCGCGGCTCGGGGCGTTGCGCGCGCGGCATCCGGACCTGCATATCGACATCGACACGCGCCCGCATGCCCTGGCCCGGCTCGACGAGGGGCTGGACGCGGCGATCGTGCTCGCCCGCGAGGTCGAGCCGCCTTTGTACAGCGTCAAGCTCGGCGCCAACCGCGTCGTCGCCATCGCCGGCGACGCGCTCGCGCACCTGGAGCACCCGTCCGAGATCGCCGGCGCCACCATCCTGCTCCACCGCGATCTGCCCGACGCCTTCGATTACTGGCGCGAGGCGATGGGGCTGCCGGGGCTCGAACCGGCGGCGATCGACCATTTCGATTCCGGCCAGCTGATCCTCGACGCCGCCGCGCAGGGGCTCGGCATCGCCTTCATGTTCGAGATGCACCTCGAAGGCGCCCACGACCCCCGCCTCCACCGCCTGTTCGACGCCGCGGTGGAAAGCCCTTACGCTTATTGGTTCGCCTGCCGGAGGGCGGCGCTGGGGCGGCGGCCCGTGCGGATCTTCCATGACTGGCTGATCGGGGAGTTGGGGTAGCGATCACTACAATATCGGCTGGATCATGCGATTCGCTTTGCAATTCGAGTACAGAGACCAAAACCTGCGGTCTTCAGATCCGCCTCAAGGGATCCGAATTCGGATTCCAGTGACGCTTTATCTTTGTCCTTTTCTTTGAGATAGCTGATTATTCCGTCGTTGAAGTTTATGCATCGCGTAAGCGAGTCCTCGAACTCTTTCCATTCTTTCTCCAGGTCAGAGAAGTGGGTAGCCAGCGCCAAGTGCATTCCCGCCTTATCCACCTTTTCCAGCGAGGTATTGGCGTCGATCACGTAGGTTTTGGTTTTTTCGATATCTGTCTCGCCGCGCAGGAAGCGCCACATTTCTTGGACAGCACCCCCCTGCACGTTCGTGATGACATGTATAGAGCGATACAAGAACTCGCCGGCAGATCGGCGACGTTCCTCTACCGCCGTACGCTTGGCTTCCTCCATTTCCAGAAGTTTGGCTTTCTGACCCTGGCGATTGGCCAAAGCCACCCCGGCCAAAGCTGATGCCGAGGAAAGTAGGGCAGCGAGGATTGGCACCCAAATCGTGGCGTTCATGCGACCCCCCGTTTCTTACCGCAGATTTCATGTCCGTCACTGGCGTAAGTCAACGCAAATTGCCTGCGAGCCAATTCACGTTTCGTATCCCAGAGGGGGATTTGCTCGGCTTGGCTTTTGATAGGCGGGTCTCCGGGCGCGTTGCTCGCGCGGCACCTGCTCCGGCACAAGACGCCGAAGGAGCCGTTTTCGACCTGGCTGATCCTGATCGTCGCGCTGCAGATCGGGGCGGCCGTCGGCTTGGCGCTCGACCTCGGATGAGGCCTCGAAATATTTTTCCGCGCGAAAGAAAGCCCATTTTGTGGGATTTGAAATCCTACACTTTTTCGCGGGCAAGCAATTTGGGGGGGCCACGCTTAATCGGAAATTGCGCATAATATTGATTTCGCCTCCTTTTTCTTGAAGGCGTGACGCTGATTCGATATATTTTGGTCATGCTCGGAGAGATAGCCATCGCCCGCTTTGCTTACTTCGTGCTGGTGACATTGGCGCTTGCCGCCCCAGCGGCGGCGCAAGCCTTGGCCGCAGAGGGGGAAATCGCGCAGCCGAAGACCGGTGTCTGGGTCAATTACGAAAGCACGTTCTCCACCAACCTTATGATGCGCGGCTCGGATGGCGAGAACAATACCGCGTTGGTCGCGGATGGCGCGAGGAGGATTTTTTCCGTCATCCTGGACAATGGGTCCCCGGGAACATCGTGGCGGGGGCTAGTCCGTTGGCCGGGCGACATTGCCGGAATCGACGGCCGCGCCGATGGGATGAACTGGGCGCATTATCCGGACTTGGATCACGCTCCCGAAGATGCGCTGTGGTTGTTGCCGGAATTGCTCGCCCACCATCGCCCTCCGGTGCCGTTCCGCTACGAAAGCGGCGCAATCGAGGAATTGCCCGAGGCGGCTGTCCTCCGGCACCGTACGTGCGAACGGGCGATCGTGTTGAACGCCTTCGATCGGGCTATCGCCTCGGCGGGCAATCCGCATCGCGTCGAGATGGTGCGTCACCAGAAACAATTTTACGAAGGTCGGCCAAGCTACGACGTCCGGGAAGTGCGGAGCCTGCTCAGCGTGATGGGCGCTACATTGCAGCCGGCCGCGTCTTCCGAAGTAGAGACCCATGTGCAAATGATGGAGGCAATGCGGCCCGACTATGCCGCCGAAATGCGGGCGCATGGGCGCCCGTTCCGGTTCAGGGCGGATTTTCTCTCCAGCCCCCGAGCTGAAGCCCCGACAATCTGCACCGGCTGGCGGATCGACGACTTTCCCGTGCGGACCCGGGACGAGTGCGCGATCAGCGGCCTTGTCGATGCGCGGGACGGCTGGCCGTTCTTCGTCGTCGCCACGCGCGGGGTCGAGCGCGGCGACGGCTCGCGCTACTCCGGGCAGGCCTTTTTCTGGCGGCTGGGGAACCCGGTCTCTGTGCCCATCCCCCCAAATCCTTGCGCGTGAGGGGGAGGGACTCGCCTAGACTTTGATGTTGCCGATGATCCTGCGCATCGCGGCGCGGGTGAGGAAGCGGCTGGCCTGGGCGCCGACCTTGTTCTTGAAGCCGGGGATCACCACCGCCTGGTTGGCGTCGAGCCCGGCGAGGCCGGCGCGGACCACGGGCGCGGCGGGCACCTTCATCCGCTCCAGCGTCGGGCTGTGCGAATCGGCGACGTCGCTGAACTCGCTTTCCGTCGGGCCCGGGCAGAGGCACGAGACGCGGATGAAGCTGCCCTTCAGCTCGTGGTGCAGCGCCTCGGTGAAGGAGAGGACATAGGCCTTGCTCGCATAATAGACCGCCATGTTCGGCCCCGGCTGGAAGGCGGCGGTCGAGGCGACGTTGAGGATCGCGCCCGTGCGGCGCGCCTGCATGGCGGGGAGAACGAGGTGGCAGAGCTCGGTCAGGGTGCGGCAGTTGAGGTCGATCATCTCGCTGAGCCTGGCGAGCGGCCGGTCGGCGAACTTGCCGCCGAGGCCGAAGCCGGCATTGTTGATCAAGGTGTCGACGGCGAGGCCTTCCGCTTCGAGCTCGGCGATCAGGCTGGCGGCGGCGCCCTCCCTGGACAGGTCCGCTTCGAAGATATGGACCGTGCCGCCGATCTCCTTCGCCAGCGCCTCCATCCGGTCGCGGCGGCGGGCGACCAGCGCCAGTTCCTCGCCGCGGGCGGCGCACTGGCGCGCGAATTCGGCGCCGAGCCCCGCCGAGGCGCCGGTGATCAGCGTGACCGAATGGCTCGCTGCCTCAGCTTTGGTGGACATGTCTTGTCTCCCTCTCCGACAGGGAGAGGGTTGGGGTGAGGGGTTACGGAGTCAACGAAAAACCTCGTGCGCCGAACACCCTCACCCTGCCCTCTCCCTGAGGGAGAGGGTAAGAAGGCGTGGCTTCGAAACCTATTCTCGCAAGGAGGCCTTGACGATCCGGCCCGGCTGGCGCGGCGGCTCGCCCTTGGGGAGGGCGTCGACATGCTCCATGCCTTCGACCACCTCGCCCCACACCGTGTACTGGCCGTCGAGGAAGGAGCAATCGTCGAAGCAGATGAAGAATTGGCTGTTGGCGCTGTTCGGGTTCTGGGAGCGGGCCATGGAGGCAGTGCCGCGCACGTGCGGCTCGCGGCTGAACTCGGCCGGCAGGTCGGGCCGGTCGGAGCCGCCCATGCCCGAGCCGGTCGGATCGCCGCCCTGCGCCATGAAGCCGTCGATCACCCGGTGGAAGACGACGTCGTCGTAAAAGCCTTCTTGCGCGAGCTCCCGGATCCGCTCGACATGCTTCGGCGCCAGATCGGGGCGAAGCCGGATGACGACCTCGCCGCCATTGTCGAGGTTGAGCACGAGGGTGTTCTTGTCGTCGGCCATTGGGGACTCCTCACGTTTCGCGAGCGGCTTAGGCTTCGCGTATCGACAGGGCAAGCCGAGCGCCCTAGGTAGCCCCCGGACCCCATGCCGGCAGGAGTAGAGCGATGAGCGAGAGCGACATCCACCTCCCGCCCGTGGAGGACGCGGGACTCGAAAGCCGGCATGACGAGGACGACCGGCTGAAGCCCGAATTCGTCAGCGAGGTGATGGACCGGGTCGAGGCCGGCGACGCCGAGGGCGCTCGCTCCCTCGTCGAGCCGCTCCACCCGGCCGACGTCGCCGACCTGTTCGAGCTGGTCGACCATGACGATCGGCGCGCGCTCGTCACCGCGCTCGCCGACCTGCTCGACGGCGACGTGCTCGCCGAGATGAACGAGCACGTCCGCGACGAATTGATCGACGCGCTCGAACCGCACGAGGTCGCCGAGATCGCCGGCGAGCTCGAGACCGACGACGCGGTCGCGATCATCGAGGACATGGAGGAGGA
>Ga0070677_10000261_pt1 | contig 18228 bp, 19 predicted proteins | sample KBSM63metaG_FD_64674 | JGI IMG/M metagenome (GOLD analysis project Ga0070677, IMG submission 64674) | Miscanthus rhizosphere microbial communities from Kellogg Biological Station, Michigan, USA - KBS M6-3 metaG | ecosystem: Host-associated > Plants > Roots > Rhizosphere > Soil ... | reverse complement strand
ATTTGGACGATATCGTGCTGGTCGACGACGACGCGATCCGCGCCGCCATGGCCCTCTTGTTCCGAGAGATGAAGCTGGCCGTCGAGCCCGCCGCCGCGGCGGCGACCGCAGCTTTGGTCGGGCCGCTGAGGGAGCGGCTGGCGGGCAAGAAAGTCGGGGTCCTGGTCTGCGGCTCGAATATCGATTTCGACACGTTCGAAAAGCACATTCGCCAAGCGCAGGTCTGATATCCCGTCATGGGGTCACCTCCCCGTGAAATTCGGCTTCCGCTTCTCCATGAACGCGGCGACGCCCTCGCGATAATCGTCGGAGAAACCGAGCTCGCGCATCGCGTCGCGTTGGCGGTCGAGCTCGGCGTCGAGGCTCTGGCCCCAGCTTTCGCGCAGCATCGCCTTGATCCGCGCCAGCCCCTTGGTCGGGCCGGCGGCGAACCGCTGCGCGAGGGCGTCGACCTCGGCGTCGAGCGCTTCGTCCTCCACCGCCTTCCAGATCAGGCCCCACTCCGCCGCGCGCTCCGCCTCCAGCGGCTCCCCGGTCAGCGCCAGGCCGAGCGCGCGGGCCTGGCCGACCAGGCGCGGCAGCACCCAGGTGCCGCCGCTGTCCGGGATGAGGCCGATCGCGGCGAAGCTCTGGATGAACTTCGCCGATTTCGCCGCGATGACGATGTCGCAGGCGAGCGCGATATTGGCCCCGGCGCCGGCAGCGACGCCGTTGACCCGCGCGATCACCGGCATCGGCAGGCCGGTCAACGTCCGGATCAGCGGATTGTACCTCTTCTCCACCGATTCGCCGAGATCCACCGCCTGCCCGGGCGCCACCGCCCGGTCATTCAAATCCTGCCCCGCACAGAAGCCGCGGCCCGCGCCGGTCAGGATCAAGGTCCGCGCCTCCCCCAGATTCGCCAACGCGTCGGCCACCTCATCGTGCATCTGCACGGTGAAGCTGTTGAGCCGGTCGGGACGGTTGAGGGTGAGGCGGGCGACGTTGCTCTCGATAGAGAACTCGATGGTTTCATAGGCCATGAAGCTCGCTCTACAGTTGGAGCAGGGCTCCGAAAAGCTCCCTCTCCCGGGGGAGAGGGCTGGGGTGAGGGGGTTCCAGCTTATCCGATAGCTCACAAACCCCTCACCCAACCCTCTCCCCATGGGAGAGGGCTTCGAGTAGGGGCCCTGCATGAGCCCCGACGAACTTGCCTCAAAAGTCGCCGCCTCCATGCTCGCCGCCGAAGGCACCGGCCCGGCCTGGGGGATCGAGATCGAGGAGGCGCGCGAAGGCTATGCCCGAATCCGCATGGCCCTTCGCGCCGACATGCTGAACGGCCACGGCATCGCCCATGGCGGGATGATCTTCAGCCTGGCCGACACCTGCTTCGCCTATGTCTGCAACGGCCGCAACCTGCGCAGCGTCGCCGCCCAGGCGTCGATCGTCTTCCTCGATCAGGCGCGGGAGGGCGACGTGCTGATCGCCGAAGGGCGGGAGCAGGTGCTGGTCGGCCGCTCGGGCGTTTGCAACGTCAGCGTCCGCACGGAGGACGGCCGCGCCGTCGCCGAGTTCACCGGCTTTTCGCGCAGCCTGGGCGGGGCGTTGATCGATCTCCCTTCGTCACCCCGGACTTGATCCGAGGTCCATCTGTCCTACAGGCGTTCGAAAAGTAGGTGGATGCCGGATCGAGTCCGGCATGACGGAGTGAAGCCATGACCGAAGCCTATATCTGCGACGCCATTCGCACCCCGATCGGCCGCTACGGCGGCAGCCTCTCCTCGGTGCGCGCCGACGATCTCGCCGCGATCCCGATCAAGGCGCTGATCGACCGCAATCCGGGCGTGGATTGGGAAGCGCTGGACGACGTCATCATGGGCTGCGCCAACCAGGCCGGCGAAGACAATCGCAACCTCGCCCGCATGGCCGGCCTGCTCGCCGGGCTCCCCGACAGATCGGGCGGCGTCACCCTCAACCGTCTCTGCGGCTCCGGCATGGACGCGGTGGCGATGGCGGCGCGGGTGATCCGCGGCTCGGAAGCCGATCTGCTGATCGCGGGCGGCTCGGAGAGCATGAGCCGCGCGCCCTTCGTCATGGCCAAGGCGACCTCGGCCTTCGACCGCAATGCCGAGATGTACGACACCACGATCGGCTGGCGCTTCGTCAACCCGAAGATGAAGCACGCTTATGGCGACGACACCATGCCCTCGACGGCTGAGAACGTGGCCCAGGATTTCCAGGTTTCCCGCCAGGACCAGGACCTGTTCGCGGTGCGCAGCCAGGCCAAGGCCGCGGCGGCGCAGGCCAGCGGCCGCTTCGACGCCGAGATCGTCGCCGTCGAGATCCCGCAGCGCAAGGGCGACCCGGCCGTCGTGAACCGCGACGAGCATCCGCGCGAAACCAGCGTCGAGGCGCTCCGCAAGCTGCGCCCGATCGTCCGCCCCGACGGCACCGTCACCGCGGGCAACGCCTCCGGCGTCAACGACGGCGCCGCCGCCTTGATCGTTGCCACCGAGGAGGTGGCGGGGCGCAACGGCCTCGCCCCGCGCGCCCGCTTCCTCGGCGGCGCCGTCGCCGGCGTGCCGCCCCGGATCATGGGCATCGGCCCGGCGCCGGCCAGCGAAAAGCTGCTCAAGCGTCTCGGCCTCAGCATCGCCGACATGGATGTGATCGAGCTGAACGAAGCCTTCGCCGCCCAGGGTCTCGCCGTCATGCGTCAGCTCGGCCTCGCCGACGACGATCCGCGCGTAAACCCGAACGGCGGCGCGATCGCGCTGGGCCACCCGCTCGGCATGTCCGGCACTCGCCTGATCCTGACCGCGGTCGAGGAGCTTCACCGCACCGGCGGCCGCTATGCGCTCTGCACCATGTGCATCGGCGTGGGGCAGGGCATCGCCACGGTGGTCGAACGGGTCTGACAAGGTCCTTTTCAGAGCAGTGGGCGCCCAAATCTGCTACAATGGCACGTCATGGTTTTGGCCCGAGCTCATGTTCCTATTGCTCGAAAGCGACGATTCGAGCCCGGATTGCTGGCCCCCATGGCCAGTGGGAACATTCGGACCATTCGGAATGCGACTCGGACGGGCCGACGCGCGTTGATCCTGGAACGCAGCGCCCCGCGAATTCGTTGACCGATCGGTCGATTAACGGTAGGAAACGAGCATGTACACGACCGAGATGCAGAAGACGGCCAGGATCGTCTCGACCGAGGATCCGGAGAAGCTCGCGGCCTTCGAGGCGCGGGTCGCGGCGGACGAGTTCATCGAGCCCAAGGACTGGATGCCCGAGGCTTATCGCCGCACGCTCACCCGGCAGATCTCCCAGCACGCGCATAGCGAGATCGTCGGCATGCTGCCCGAAGGGAACTGGATCACGCGGGCGCCCTCGCTGCGGCGCAAGGCGATCCTGCTCGCCAAGGTGCAGGACGAGGCCGGGCACGGCCTCTATCTCTACAGCGCTGCCGAGACGCTGGGCACCAGCCGCGAGGAGATGATCGAGGCGCTCCATTCGGGCAAGGCCAAGTACAGCACCATCTTCAACTATCCGACGCTGACCTGGGCCGATATCGGCGCGATCGGCTGGCTGGTCGACGGCGCCGCGATCATGAACCAGGTGCCGCTGCAGCGGACGTCCTACGGCCCCTATGCCCGCGCCATGGTCCGCGTCTGCAAGGAGGAGAGCTTCCACCAGCGCCAGGGCTACGAGATCATGATGCACCTCGCCGCCGGCACCGCCGAGCAGAAGCGCATGGCGCAGGACGCGCTCAACCGCTGGTGGTGGCCCTCGCTGATGATGTTCGGCCCGACCGACGACAATTCGCCCAACACCGCCCAGTCGATGCGCTGGCGGATCAAGCGCGACACCAATGACGAGCTCCGCCAGAAGTTCGTCGATATCACCAAGCCCCAGGCCGACGCGTTGGGACTCGAGGTGCCCGATCCGGATCTCGCGTGGAACGAGGCGAAGGGCGGCTACGATTATGGCAAGGTCGACTGGGAGGAATTCTACGCCGTGGTGAAGGGCGAGGGCCCCGTCGCCAAGGAGCGGCTGAAGGCCCGCCGCGACGCCTGGGAGCAGAATGCCTGGGTCCGCGAGGCCGCCACGGCCTATGCGGAGAAGCATGCGAAGAAGGCGGAGGCGGCCTAGGAGGGAGTCGCTCATCCTGAGGAGCCGTTGAGCTTGTCGAAACGGCGTCTCGAAGGACCGGTCCTTCGAGACGGGCCTTCGCCGGGCTCAGTCCCTCCTCAGGATGAGCGAGTTGGTTGGAACGAGGTGAAGATGTCCAAGGATTGGCCGCTCTGGGAAGTGTTCGTCCGCGCCAAGGGCGGGATGTCGCACCGCCATGTCGGCAGCGTGCACGCGCCCGATTCCGAAATCGCGCTGCGCCACGCCCGCGACACCTATACAAGGCGGATGGAGGGGATCAGCCTGTGGGTCGTGCCGTCGGCGTCCATTATCGCCTCCGACCCCGGCGACGACGCGGCGATGTTCGACCCGGCCGAGGACAAGATCTACCGCCACCCGACCTTCTACGACATCCCCGACGACGTGAAGCACATCTGATGGCCTCGCTGCCGCCCATCGACGTCCCCGAAGGCGCGACCGGCGAAGGCGTGTTCGACGCGCCGGCGGATGGGCTGCGCGGAGTCTTGTTCGAGACCCTGCTCCGCCTGGGCGACGACAGCCTGATCCTGGGCCAGCGGCTCGGCGAATGGTGCGGCCACGCGCCGTCGGTCGAGGTCGATCTCAGCCTCGCCAATATGGGCCTCGACCTGATCGGCCAGGCGACTTTGTTCCTCAACGCGGCCGGCGCGGCCGAAGGGCAGAGGCGCGACGGCGATGCGCTCGCCTTCCGGCGCGACGTGCTCGACTTCCGCAATTGCTGGCTGGTCGAGCAGCCGAACGGCGATTTCGCCCAGACCATGGCCCGGATATTCCTGTTCTCGACCTGGCAGAAGATGCTGTTCGAGCATCTGACCGCCTCGAGTGACGAAACCATCGCCGCGATCGCCGCCAAGGCGGTCAAGGAGGTCACTTATCACGCCGAGCTGTCGGCAGAATGGGTGATCCGGCTCGGCGACGGCACCGAGGAGAGCCGGCGGCGGATGGCCGACGGGCTCGACTGGAACTGGCGCTTCGTCCCCGAGCTGTTCGAAATGGACGAGATTGCGGTCAAGGCGGCCGAATGCGGCATCGGCGCGGACGTCGCGAAGTTCCGCGCCGACTATGACGCGCATATCCGTGCGGTGCTGGCCGAAGCCACGCTCGAACCGCCGCCCGACCAGCGCCCGATCCTCGGCGGCCGCCGCGGCCATCACGGCGAGCATCTCGGTCATCTGCTGGCGGTGATGCAGTTCCTGCCGCGCACCTATCCGGACGCGACATGGTAGCCGCTCTGACTCTCGCAGAACTCCGTTCGTCCCGAGCGAAGTCGAGGGGCGCCGGCACTGAGGCCGAGCTGCGCCCCTCGACTACGCTCGGGACGAACGATGCTTTGTCGCGCATCCGGGCCGTGCTGGAGAGCGTGCCCGACCCCGAAATTCCGGTCGTCTCCGTGGTCGACCTCGGCATCGTCCGCGATGTCCGGCCGGAGCGGGTGACGATCACGCCGACCTATACTGGCTGCCCCGCCACCGAGGTGATCGAACGCGACATCCGCGCGGCCCTGGACGCGGCCGGCTTCCGCGACGTGGCGATCGAAACGGTCCTTTCACCGCCCTGGACGACCGACTGGATCACCGAGTCCGGCAAGGCGAAGCTCCACGCTTACGGCATCGCGCCACCATCGAATGAGCGCACCGCCCTGTGCCCGCAATGCGGCTCGACCGCGACCGAGGAGATCAGCCGCTTCGGCTCCACCCCCTGCAAGGCGCAATGGCGGTGCCGCGACTGCCTGGAGCCCTTCGACCGGTTCAAATGTCACTGAAGGCCGCTCCCGTCATGCCGGACTTGATCCGGCATCCATCTTTCCGTCGCTGCCGCCGACGAGGCAGGTGGACCCCGGATCAAGTCCGGGGTGACGATAATGGGATGCGCCCGTGAGCGTCGGCTTCCATACCCTCACCATCGCCGAAATGGTGCCGGAAACGGCCGAGGCGCACTCGATCCGCTTCGCGGTGCCGGAGGCGCTGCGCGAGACCTTCAAATTCAAGCCCGGCCAGCATTTGACGCTCAAAGCCGAGATCGCGGGCGAGGAAATCCGCCGCAACTACTCGCTCTGCGTGGCGCCCCAGGAACGGCAGGTGACGGTCACCGTCAAGCGGATCGCCGGCGGCGCCTTCTCCAACTGGGCGAACGACAATCTGAAGCCCGGCATGGCGATCGAGGTGATGCCGCCGCACGGCAGCTTTACCTGGGATTTCGAGCCCGGCGCCGCCAACCATTATGTCGGCTTCGCCGGCGGCTCGGGGATCACCCCGGTCATCTCGCTGCTCAAAACCACTTTGCTGACCGAGCCTGAGAGCCGCTTCACCTTGTTCTACGGCAATCGCGACAGCAGCTCGATCATCTTCCTGGAGACCTTGGCGAAGCTCAAAAACTGTTTCATGGACCGGCTGCAAGTCCATCATTTCCTTGCTGAAGAAGCCGAGGAATTCGAGCTGTTCAACGGCATGCTCGACCGCAGCAAATGCGACGAGATTCTGTCGAGCCTGATCGATCCCGAGGACATCGCCGCCTTCTTCATCTGCGGCCCGGGCCCGATGATGGACGCCGCCGAGGAAGCGCTGAAGGCCAAAGGCGTGCCCTCCGACAGGATCCACCTCGAGCGCTTTACCGCCGGCCGCCCCTCGGCCGCCTTGGAAGCGCAAATGCAGGCGCTGACCAAGGAGGCGGCCGGCCTCACCATGCTGGTCACGCTCGACGGCCGCAAGCGCCGCGTCGCGTTCGACGCGGAAGCGGGCAACATCCTCGATTCCGCCCGTGCCTCGGGCCTGCCGGCCCCCTTCGCCTGCAAGGCCGGGGTCTGCGCGACCTGCCGGGCCCGGGTCGTCTCCGGCGAGGTCGAGATGGCGGCGCGCTACGGCCTCACCGACGAGGAGGTGGCGGCGGGCTATGTGCTGACCTGCCAGTCGGTGCCCAAGGGCGACGGCGTCGAGCTCGATTACGACGCCTGAGGCGACGCCACGCCGCGCAGCATCAGCTCGACGACCCGCATCGCCAGCATTTCCGGCATCACCGGCCCGGCCGGATCGAACCAGGTGTGGGTCCAGTTGATCATGCCGAAGAAGAGCATTGCATTCACCCGCGAGTCCGGGCGCGGGCCGATCTCGGCGATGACCGATTCGGCCGCCGCGATGATCCGCCGCTGCTTGGCGATGACGTCCGCGCGGCGTTCCGCCGGCAGGCTGTCCAGCTCGTTCAGCAACACCTTGTGATGGTTCTGCGCGCTCGCGTAGAGCCGCATGAACGCGATCGTCAGCGCCCGCAGCCTGTCGCCGGCGCTGCCGCTCGCGCAGGCCGTCTCCGCCGCCTCGGTCAGGGCATCGAGATGCTCGGCCATGACCGCGTAGAGGACGTCGTCCTTGGACGGGAAATAGTGGTAGATGAGCGACTTGGAGGCGCCGCAGGCCTTGGCGAGCTCGGCCACCGAGGTGCCGGAAAAGCCCTTCCTCGCGAACAGCGCCGCCGCCGCCGCGAGGATCGCCTCGCTTCGCTTGTCGTAATCGGGGGATTGCGGCCGCGCCATGCCGCCATCTTATGACAGTGAGGTGCGCGGCGCTAGCGGCGGTCGTCGCTTGCCATGCCGGAGCGCGCCGTGGCTGCGTGATAGGCGATCGCCGCCCGGGTGACGTTCTGCATCAGCTGCATGCGGGTGCCGAGCGGAGTCGCGGTGCGGCCGATCATCACCGCCACCGCATAGGTACGGCCGTCGGGCGCGGTCAGGATGCCGATGTCGTTATAGCCGGCCTGGGTGGCGCCAAGCACCTGGCCGGTGCCGGTCTTGTGCGCGATCCGCCAGCCCGGGGCGAGCCCGCCGGTGAGCCGCTGCGGCCCGGTCCGGGTCTGCGACATGATCGACAGCATGCGCTGGGTGGAGCGCGGCGAGAGCAGGTCGCCGCTCGCCAGCCGGGCGAGGCCCTCGACGATGCCCTCCACCGTGGCGCCGTCGATCGGATCGCGGATATAGCTTTCGAACGCCTGGCGGCGGCGGTCGATCGGGACGGCGTTACGCGCCGCATAGAAGGCCCGGCCAACCGAATAATCCGGCCGCCATTGCAGGCCTGCGATCTGGCTCTGCATCGCCCGCTCGCCGGGGCCGAAGCGGATGCCCTCGATCCGGTTGCGGGCGAGCATGGCGCGCACCGCGCCGGGTCCGCCCGCGTGGCGAAGCACGATGTCGTTGCAGGTATTGTCGCTCTGGGTCAGCGCCCGAAAGATCAGATTGTCGAGCGTGGTGGTGAAGCCGTTCGGGCCGATCTGCTGGGCGATCGGCTGGTTGAACAGGGTCAGATCCTCGCGGCGCACGGTGACTTCGCGGCCGAGATCGAGCTGACCGGCGTCGGCGCGGGTGAAGGCGGTCAAGGCGACCCAGAATTTGCTGACGCTCTGCTGCGGGAAAAAGCGCTCGCCGTTCCAGCTGGCCGTCCAGCCGCTGTCGACCTCGCGCACGGCGATGCCGACCTCGCCGTCGAAGCCGCGGCCGAGCTCGCGGATGCGCGCTTCGAGGGTGCGTTGTTCCGGACTGTTCCGAGCGATCTCGGGACGCGACGCATATTGCCCCGACTGGGCCGGACCGACCCCCGCCGCGATGCCGAGCGCGGCCAACCCCAGCAGCCGCGCCACCCCTCCGGAAACCCCGCTCATTCCTCCGCCCCTCCAGAAGTACCGGTCCCGCATTACGGATTCACCGGTTTCTGTCAGCCTAATCGCGAATCGCGAGAGACGAGGCGTGCGCCGGACGCGCCGGACCGAATCGAACGAATCGCTTTGGAATCGCTGGCGGAATCAGAAGGTGAAGCGGGCGCTGATCCGGAAGTCGCGGCCGGCGAGCGGCGCGTAGTCCTTGAGGAAGCTGGCATGGCGCCTAGCATCGACGTCGAACAGGTTGTTCGCCGACAGCACGATCGCGCTGCTGTTGCCGCGACCCCAAGGGTGGAAGGCGAGGCTGGCATTGACCATCGTATAACCGTCGGTCGGAGTCTCGAAGGCGGCGGTGCGGGCCTGATCGTCCACCCATTCGACCTCGACCCGGCCGTTCAGATGGTTGGATTGCGCCTCGATGCCGCCGAGCAGCCGGAGCGGCGGGATGCGCGGCGCCGGGCCGGCGGAATCGATCGTCGCCCGGACATAATCGGCGACCCCGTCAACATTGATCAGAAAGGCGCCCACCTGGCCCAGATGCGCCGACGCCTCGAACTCGACGCCGAAATAGCGCGCGTCGTCCTGCCGGTATTGGAAGACCGGCAGATCGTCCCGGACGAGGCCGGTCGGGGTCTCGAAAATGTAGCCGTCGAACCAATTGTGGAACACCGACGCCGCGAAGGTGACGTCGGCGCCGGTGTGGCGCAGAGTCGCTTCCAGCCCCCAGCTCTTCTCGGTGTCGAGATCGGGGTCGCCGACCTCGAACGCCTGGGTGCCCGCATGCGGGCCGTTGGCGAACAATTCCTCGGCCGCGGGCGCGCGCTCGCTGCGGGCGGCGTTGATCCCCAATCGCCAGTCGCGGGCGAAGGCGTAGCTGGCGCCGGCCGAGCCGGTGAACGCGTCGAAGCTTCGCCGCAGCGCCGGATTGCCGATATCGGCGTCGGCGTCGGCGCGCAGGCTGCTATGCTCGTAGCGCAAGCCCGCCTCGGCTTTGAATGCGCCGCGATCGAGCGTCTGCAGGGTGAACAGGCCGAACTGGCGAGTCAGGTTGGGTGGCAGATATTTCTCCGCGCCGATTACCTCGAAATCGCGCTGGAAATATTGCGCGCCGAAGCCGCCGCCCCAGCCGCTTCGCGTGTGCTGCCGGAACTCGGCGCGGCCTTCGAAGCCTTCGCTGAGGAAACGGGTGCCGATCGCGCCGTCCTCCTCGAGCTCGAAATGGCGATAGTCGGAATAGCCGCCACGCAGCCGGACGCTGTCCAAAAACCCTTCGCCGAGGCCGAATTCGCCGCGCACGTCGGCGCGGGTCTGCTTGACGTCGATCCGCGCCGCCTCCGCCTCGATGGCGGGATCGAGCGAATAACGGACCGGCACGCCGTAGAGGCTGTCGTAGCGGTTGACCGAAAAGCCGACGTCGTTGTCGCCGTCGATCCAGGCGGCGCCGGCGGCCACGTCCCAAGTCCGCGCGGCGCTGTTCGGCAGCCGGCCGTGCAGACCGGCCAGCGCCCGGATCTCGGGATCGGCGCTGGCCGCGGCCTGAGCGCGCAGATTGGGGCTGAGCACGAAGCCGCCGATCTCCAGATCGCCGCTCTTCGAATAATTACCGTCGAAATGGACCACGAAATTGCCGCCGACCGGCAGGTCGATCGCGGCATTGGCCGAGCGCTCGTCGGCGGCCGAGCCGTAGGTGAGGATGCCCTCGACATGCACCGACTCCTCCGGGACCCGGCGGGGGATGCGCGCGTCGATTACGTTGACGACGCCGCCGATGGCCGAGGAGCCGAACAAGAGGGCCGCCGGACCGCGCAGCACTTCGATCCGGTCGGCAGTGAGCGGATTGATCGCGACGGCATGGTCGACGCTCGAGCTCGACGCGTCGAGGCTGCCGATGCCGTCGGTGAGCACCCGCACCCGCTCGCCCTGGAAGCCGCGAAGCACGGGGCGCGAGGCATTGGGGCCGAACGAAGTCGCCGAGACGCCCGGCTGATGGGCCAAGGTCTCGCCGATCGTCGGCCTGAGGTCGCGGGTCAGCGCGTCGCCGCTGACCACCGCGGTTCCGGACAGGATGTCGCCGCGGCTGCGCGGGAAGCCGGTGACGATCACGTTCTGCTCTTCGGGAGCGTGATATTGATCGGCCGCCGCCGGGGCCGTCTCGTCCGTCGGCGGCGCCGATCCGGCGTCCGAGGGCTGGGTTTGGGCGATAGCGGGCGAGGCGAAGCAGGCGATGCCGGCCAGCAGCATGGGTTTGAACAAGGATTGTCCTTCGGGGAAAGCTTGGGGGTGTTGTAACATTCCGTTATGTTATATCAACTGCATTGATCGCAGCGGACGCACTTTTCGTCGCCGGCCTCTGAGACAAATCGGGACAAGTTCCGCTATCCTTCGACAAAGTTTGGCGACAGCGAGGGCGCACAAGCAGAGCATCCACTGTTCCGTATGAGGGAGGGAATCTCATGAAGACCGTCTTTTTGCTCACCGGCGCGGCCCTGCTCGCCGTCGCCAGCCCAGCGGCCGCGCAGGGACCACGCGGCGACCGCGACGCCGCCGTGACCCGCGACCAGGTCATCGCCCGGGTCGACGAGCGTTTCGAGCGGCTCGATGCCAATGATGACGGCCGCTTCACGCCGGAGGAGGCGCGGGCGCTGGGCGAGCAGCGCCGGGCGCAACGCGCCGAGCGGATGTTCGACCGGCTCGATCTCGACCGAAATGGCAGCATCACCCGCGAGGAGATGAGCCAGGCCCGTGCTCAGCGTCAGGCCGATAGGGGCGAGCGGGGGGCCGAGGCGGGTCCCGGCATGCGCGGTCACCGGGGCATGCGCGGTATGCGCGGCCATGGCCGCCGCGGCTTCGCGATGGGAATGCGTTCGGGCCGCATGTTCGGCGAGCAGGGCTTCGCCACCCGCGAGCAATTCCGCGAGCGGGCGCTGGCCCGTTTCGACCGCGCCGACGCCGACCATGACGGCACGCTGACCGCCGCCGAGCGCCGGGAGGCGCGGGGTGCGATGCGCGAGCATATGCGCGAGCGGCTGCAGGAAAATGGCGACGGCCGCGACTGAGCGCTTCTTCGCGGGAATCGGGAAAAGACGGGTCCGCTCGGGCTCGTCTTTTTCGCATCCGTCTGGAAGATTCACCGGATGGCCGGCGAGGTTGATCCAAAGCAAGCCGTTTCGGACGCAATTGTGCGAAAGGAAGCGGGCTTCCCGCCGACTATGCGGGGAAGCGGGGGGATATGGCTTATTACAGGCTCTACCGGCTCGCCGAACCGGGCGGCAAGTTCGTGGGCTTCGAGGAGATCGAGGCGGCGGACGACGTCGAAGCCGTGCACCGGGCCGAGGACCATGCCGGTCCGCAGGCGCTCGAGCTTTGGTGCGGCAAGCGCAAGGTGAAGACGCTGCCGGCGAAAGCCTAGGCGTTCGCGCCTAAGCTTTCGGCAGCACGATCCGGGCGATCAGCCCGCCCCCGGCGCCATTTTCCAGCTCCAGCCGGCCGCCATGCGCCTCGGCCGCGCCGCGGGCTAAGGCGAGCCCGAGGCCGGAGCCGCCGGTTTCGCGGTTGCGGGAGCGTTCCAGCCGGACGAACGGCTCCTGGACGTTGCCAAGCTCCGCCTCGGGAATGCCGGGGCCGTTGTCCGCGATCTCGATCGCCACCGCGCCGCCGGCGGCGCGAACCGCGACCTTGACGGCGCCGCCATATTTGACGCCGTTGTCGATTAGGTTGCGAAGCGCGCGGCGAAGCAGGTTCGGCTGGACCGGCGCGGTCTGCCGGTCGCCCTCCGCCATCTCCACATCATGGCCGAGCACCCGGAACTCCTCGACGACGGCGTCGGCCAGCGCCTGGAGATCGACCGCGCGGACCGGCTCGTTCGCCCGGCCGGTGCGGGCCAGCGCCAGCGTGTCGTCTAGCATCGCCGTCATCTCCTCGATGGTGGCGATCATCCGCTGCCGCTCCTCCTCGGGCTCGACGCTCTCCGCCCTGATGCGAAGCGAGGCGAGCGGCGTGCGCATGTCGTGGCCGATCGCGCCGAGCATCCGGTCCTTCTCGTCGAGCATGGCGCTCACCCGCGCGCTCATCGCGTTGAAGGCGAGAATGGCGCGCTTGAGGTCGGCCGGGCCGCTGGGCTCCACCTGCGGTGCCTCGCCCCGTCCCTGGAAACGATCGGCGGCCGCGGTCAGGTTGCGCAGCGGCCGCGCCAGCCGCGCCGCGATCCAGATCATCGCCGCCAGCAGGAAGAAATAGAGCAAGAGCGTCGAAGCCGCGAGGCGGAGCGCGATCCACGGGTCGGGCCGGGGCACCGCCAACCGGCCGTTGAACCAGCTTCCATCCTGTAGCTGGACGGAGAGGACCAAGGCACGAAAACGCCGCCCGCGCTGCTCATTCTCCCGCCAGCCGCGGCGAAGACCCACCTCGTCGTTCACTGCGGCGCGCGCGTCCCGGATGGAAAGGCCGTTGGTTTCGGCGCTCTCGCGGAGCCGCTCGGAAAGCCGGGCATCATTGCTCTCGGCCGATACCGTGCTTGCCCGGTCGAGCGAGAAGCGGTTGCGGCGGGAGACGTTGGCCAGCACTTGCTCGCGAAGGCCGGCCGGCATGGTCTGGATGCGCTGCGCGAAGCCGACGAAGCGGACGATCGCGGGCGCCTCGATCTGCGCCCTCGTGGCGCGCTGGCGCTCGTTGAACACGACCAGGAAATTGATCGCCTGGGCGACCAGCAGGGCGAGTGCCATGACCAGGGCGATCTGGCCGATCAGGCTCTTGGGCAGCAGCCCCGTCCTGAGCCATGTCGAAGGGCGTCTCACAATTTCCTGACTTCGGCGGCGAGCATGTAGCCGCCGCCCCAGACGGTCTTGATCAGCTTGGGATTGGCGGGATCGGCCTCGATCTTCTTGCGAAGGCGGCTGATATGGTTGTCGATGCTGCGCTCGAAGGCGGCCAGCTCGCGGCCCTGGCTGAGGTCGAGCAATTGCTCGCGGCTGAGCACCCGGCGCGGCCGGGTCACGAAGGCGTGCAGAAGGTTATACTCGCCGGTCGACAGCGGAATGGCGACCCCGTCCTCGCCGACCAGCTCGCGCTCGCCGCTCCTCAGCAGCCAGGGGCCGAAGCCGTAAGTGTCGGCGTCGGGCGCCCGCACCCGGCTCTCCCCGGCGCGGCGGAGCACCGCCTTGATCCGCGCCAGCAGCTCGCGTGGGGAGAAGGGCTTGGTGACGTAATCGTCGGCGCCGATCTCCAGCCCGACGACCCGGTCCATTTCCTCGGCCTTGGCGGTCAAGAGGATGATCGGGATGCTGGTCGTCGCCCGGACGAAGCCGGCGAGGCTGAGCCCGTCCTCGCCGGGCATCATGATGTCGAGGAGGATGAGGTCGATCGCATAAGCCGACAGCGCCTGGCGCGCCGCCGCGGCATTCTCCGCCTTGGTGACCCGAACCCCGTTCTTCGACAGATAGGAAGCGAGCGGATCGCGGATGTCGCGCTCGTCGTCGACGAGCAGGATGTGCGGTTCCTCGGCCATGGCGGCGCCTTTTAAGGCGGCGCGGCGAGGTCGCGCCAGAGGGACAATTGTCGCCAATTGTGTCGGCGCGCCGCAGGCCCCATAACCGCTTTCGATGAGCGACGCGGCCGCCATTGCCAAGGAAGCGCTGGCGCGCGGCGATCTGATCGCCGCCTATGACGCGACCGTCTCGGCGATCGAGGCGGGCGACGGAAGCGGTGCCGTCCGTCACCAGCAGGTCCTCGCGCTCGCCCGGATCGGCGACACCGAGCGGGCGATGGAGCTGTTCGAGCGCTACGGTCTCGACGCGTCGGGCGACCCGCACGAGCGCGCGATCGGGGCGCGGCTGCTGAAGGACCGCGCTCTGGCGGCGGCGGTCGGGGAGCGGCAATTCGCGCTCGAACGGGCGTTCGAGGCCTATCATTCCATCTATCTGGAGAGCCGCGATTCCTTCCCCGGCATCAACGCCGCGACGCTGGCGCTGCTGGCCGGCGACGAGGACCATGCCAAGCAGCTCGCCGCCGCCTTGCTGGCGGATCCCGCGGTCGCCGCCGCCGGCGATTATTATATGGGGGTCACCAAGGCCGAAGCCCTGTTGATCCTCGGCCGGACCGAAGAGGTGACCGAGGCCCTTGCTGCGCCCCCGGTCCGGGATTCGCGCGATTTCGGCGCCCGGTCGAGCTCCTGCCGCCAACTGGCCATGGTGGCCGCCCATCTGCGCCTGTCCGAAGCCGAGCAGACCGCCTTGCTCGCGCCGCTGGCGCCGCCGCGGGTCATGCATTTCTGCGGCCATATGTTCGCCGCCGACGAGGGCGCGGAGGCGCGGCTGTCGGCGGCGGTGGGCACGGTCCTCGATGAGGAGACGATCGGCTTCGCTTATGGCGCGCTGGCCTGCGGAAGCGACCTGGTCATCGCCGAAGCCGCCTTGCGGCGCGGCATCAAGCTCCATGTCGTGCTGCCTTTCGCCGAGGAGGATTTTCTCGCGCAATCGGTGCGGCCCGGCGGCGAGGGCTGGGCGGCGCGCTATCGCGCCGTCCTCGGCAGGGCCGCCCGGATCACCTTCGCGACCGAAATCGAGTTTTTCGGAGATCCCGCCCAATATGGCTATGCGAGCCGGATGGCGATGGGCATGGCATTGCTGCGCGCCGAGCATCTCGCCGGTGAGGCGATCCAGCTCGCCGTCTGGGACGGCAGGCCTTCGAACGGGCCCGCCGGGACCGGCGCCGACGTGGCCGCGTGGCGGGAGCAGGGCGGCCGCTCCCGCATTCTCGATCCGGGTTCGGTCGAGCGCAGCCTGACCCGGCCGCCGCCGCGGGTCCGCAGCCTCTATGAGCGCAACCTCGCCGCCATCCTGTTCACGGACTTCAAGGGCTTTTCGACCTTGAGCGAGAGCGCCTTGCCCGCCTTCTGGGACGGAGTGATGCGCATCGTCGCCGAAGTGCTCGACGGACAGGAGGACGAGGTCGAATGCCGCAATAGCTGGGGCGACGCGCTCTACGCGGTCACTTCGAGCGCGTCCTCCGCCGCGGAGATCGCGCTCCAGCTCCAGGACCGGCTCGCCCAATATGATTATGCGACCCTGGGCATGGACGGCTCGGGCGGGATGCGGATCGGCGCCCATTACGGCCCCGCCTACCGCACGATCGACCACATTACCGGCCGGATCACCTTCTACGGCACCGAAGTCTCCAAGGCGGCCCGGATCGAGCCGGTGACTCCGCCCGGCGCCGTGTTCGTCACCGAGCCGCTAGCCGCGATCCTCGCGCTCGAAGGGCGGGGTCGCTACACCTGCCGCTATGTCGGCCGGATCGCGCTCGCCAAGAAATATGGCGACTATCCGATGTACCGGCTGACGCGGGCGGCCTGAACGCTCAATCGCCGCCGGTTTTGCCCTTCGGGCAGCGCGGGTTGCCGGGGCAGACGATGAAGCTGTTGGTCGGCCCTGCGCCCTGATCGGGCGCTGCGGCGCCGGCCGGCGGCGAGGCCGTCGCGGGCGCGCTCCGGATGGGTTCTTCGCCCTGGCCGAACAGAAGCAGCGCACCGGCGAGAAGCAGGATCAACGCCACCGCTGCCAGGACGAGCGTCCGATTCATCGCGGACAGCGCCTGTTGCCGGGGCAGACCACGAAACGTTCCGTCGGCCGGGCCACCGGAGCGGCCACGCCAGGCCTCGAGCCGCCGCCGCGGCCCGTTGCGTCGGCGCTGGGACCGCTGTCGCGATCCACCGAGCCGGCCCTGAAGCCACCGCGGGCCGCGGCGCCGCGATGGACCGGTCCCCGGCCACGCCGCTCCGGATCGGCCCCGCTTCCTTCGTCGGCGTCGGATATGCCGCGCCGCCGGGCCTCGGAGCCGCCGCGGCCATTGCCCGCAGGATCGGCATGGCCGCCCGCGTCCGTGTCGGTGAGGCCGGTATGGGCCGGATCGTTGGGATCGGCGTCGACGCGCAGCCGCCGCTCTCCGCGGCGCTCTTGCGCGGCAAGGGCCGGCGCGCCGAGCACGAGCGCGGCGGCGCCCGCAATGCTTGCACCGACGGCCTGAGCCAGAAAGGACCGCCTGCTTCGCGTTCGCCTCATGCCGCCCTCCCCAGAAACGGTGACCGGCCCAGGCTAGCCTATTTCCCGCCGTCGAACGAGTGAAGTTCGCGCCGAACCCGGCTATGGTGAGGCGAGGGGGCCGGATGCCGGAAATCTTCGTTTCGTACAAAACCGACGACAGGCCGCGAATCGCCTATCTCGTCGCGGCGCTGCGCGAGGCCGGGCTCGACGTCTGGTGGGATCAGGACATCCCGGCGGGCGGCGGCTGGCGCGAGACGATCGCCGCCGAGCTCGACGCGGCGACCCTGTGCGTGGTCGCCTGGTCGGAGAGCTCGACCGGCGCGGCCGGCCGCTTCGTCCGCGAGGAGGCGGAACGCGCCGCCGGCCGCGGCGCCTATCTCGGCGTGCTGATCGATCCGGTGATGCCGCCCTTCGGCTTCGGGGAATGGCAGTCGATCAACCTCTCGCAATGGGACGGCGGCCGCGCCGATCCGCTGCTCGGCCATTTCGTCGAGCAGGTGCGTGCCCGCCTCGCCAACAAGCCGCTCGCCCCGACCGGCCCACTGGCGCGGCGGCGGCGCTTCCCCTGGCGCCTCGTCGCCGGTTCCCTCATCGCTGTCGCAGCAATCGCAGCCCTTTTGTTTTTCCTGCTCGGTCGAAACTCCACTCCGCCCGCGACGCCGACCGCATTCGTCAACGCGAGGCTCGATTCGACCGCCTGCTCGTGGCTTCAGATCGCCAGCGTGACTTCGGCCGAGGGCGGCGAGCGGATCGCTCTGACCGGCATCGCCTCGGCGCCGGAATCGGTCCAGGGCACGATCATGAGCGCGGCGATGGAAGCGTCGGTGCCCATCGCGGAAATCGGCGTCGACGACGTCGCCGCCGGCCCGCCCGAGACCTGTGCCGAGCTCGATCTGCTGCGCCGGCATCCCTGGCGGGGCCGCCCACGGCTCAATGTCATCCAGCCGCGCGGCGCGCTGGAGCGAACCGAGCACGGTCTGTCGATCCGTTTCGAGTTCGAGGTCGATTTCAGGGATTTGCCGCCGAATTCGGCTTTGCTCGGCCTCGACAGCATCGGTGGGGTGGAGGTGCTGATCCCCGATCTGCACGCCTTCCGCCGCCAATATCCGCCGCTCCGAACGACCGGTACCCGAATGGCTTATGAAAGCCGTTTCTACGACGAGAATCAGGGCGCCCGGAACGTCGCCTTGATCCTGATGACCGCATCCGGACCGATCAATACCGATCTGGTCGAAGCGATCGGCGAACAGGCGGACCGGGATTTCCTGACCCGCTTCCGCCGCGAAGCGCAGGCGCGCAACTGGCAATTCGAGCTCGCGCTGGTCCGCTGCGGCTTCGAAGGCAGCATCACCCGGCGGCAATGCTGAGTGTGCGGGAATGGTGAGCCCTGCTGGATTCGAACCACGCCGGA
>Ga0070677_10000259_pt1 | contig 18285 bp, 18 predicted proteins | sample KBSM63metaG_FD_64674 | JGI IMG/M metagenome (GOLD analysis project Ga0070677, IMG submission 64674) | Miscanthus rhizosphere microbial communities from Kellogg Biological Station, Michigan, USA - KBS M6-3 metaG | ecosystem: Host-associated > Plants > Roots > Rhizosphere > Soil ... | reverse complement strand
CAAGGCTGCGCGCCCGCCGCTGCCGATCTCGCGGCGCACCAGCTGCATCAGCCGGATCTGCCAGAGCGGATCGAGATTGGCGGTCGGCTCGTCGAGCAGGAGCAGCTTCGGCCGCGGCGCCAGCGCGCGCGCGATCAGCACCCGGCTGCGCTCGCCGGTCGACAGGCGGTCGAGGCGCCGGTCGAGCAAAGGCGCCAGCTCCAGCCGGTCGAAATCGGCCGCGCCGCCGCCCAAGGCGATCAGGTCCCGCGCCGCCAGCGGCCAGGACATGTCGCGCGTCGCCGGCAAATAGGTGAGATAGGCCGGACGCCGGGCCGGTCCGAGCAGCCGCGGGTCGAGGCCGGTCAGGTCGACCGTCCCGGCCCGGCCGCCGATCCCGGCCAGCGCGTGGAGGAGGCTGGTCTTGCCGCTGCCATTGGGACCGACCAGGCAGACCAGCTCGCCTTCGCCGATCGCCAGCGAGACGTCGAACAGGCGCCCGGGCAGCGACAGGCCGGCGGCGGTCAGGATCACGACCGGAGCCGCCAGCGCATGTGCGCCACGAGCCAGAGGAAGAACGGCGCGCCGATCAGGGCGGTGACCACGCCGATCGGCAGCGTCCGCCCCAGCGGCGCGAGGCGCGTGGCGAGGTCGGCGGCAGTCAGCAGCAATGCCCCGATCAGGGCGGCGGCGAGGATCGCCCGGCCGGGATGGCCGCGGGTCAGCCGCCGGGCGAAGATCGGGGCGATCAGGCCGATGAAGCCGATCGCCCCGCAAATCGCCACGCACGCGCCGACCCCCAAAGCGGTGAGGCAGACCACCTGCAGCCGCAGCCGCGCGACGTCATGACCGAGCGACTGCGCGACCTCCTCGCCGAGCGCCAGCCGGTCGAGCGCCGGCCCGAGGCGGAGCAGCAGGGCGATGGTGGCCAGCGCCGGCAGCCCGGCAAAAGCGGCCTGCTCGAGGCTTCGGTCGATCAACGAGCCCATCAACCAGTCATAGGCGTCGTAGAAGGCGAACGGGGAGGGGGCCAGCGCCAGCGCGAGGGTGGTGAGCGCGCCGGCCAGCGCGCTGATCGCGAGGCCGGAAAGCAGCAGGGTCGCCGTCTCCGCCTTCGGCCCCGCGAGGAGGAGGAGCAGCGCCAGCGCGCCCAGGGCCCCCGCCACCGAGCCGATGGAGAGCGCCAGCGGGGCGGCGAAACCGAACAGATAGGCGGTGACCACCGCGCCCAAGGCGGCGCCGCTGGTGGTTCCGGTCAGATCGGGCGAGGCGAGGGGGTTGGCGAACAGGGCCTGGATGGCCGCGCCCGATGCGCCGAGCGTCGCGCCATAGGCCAGGGCCAGCAGGGCGCGGGGCAGGCGAAGCTCCAGGACAAGGGTGCGCGCCAGCTCGGCATCGACGCCGAACAGGCTTGCGAGCGGCTCGAACGGCAGCAGCACCGAGGCCGCGAACGCCGTCGCCAGGGCCAGGATCAGCAAAGCGGCGATTCGCGCCGTCATCGCGCGACCTCCCGCCGCAGCCGCTCGATCTCGTCGATCAGCAGCGGCCCCATGCAGGTCCAGCGGCGCCCGTCCGTGGCGATCGTGCGCAGGCCCCGCCCGCGCCGCGCCGCCGGATGGCTCAGCCAGCGCTGCCCGGCCGAATACTGCCCCTGCCGATAATCGCTCCGGAGCAGGACCGAGGGCGGTTCGGCGAGCAAGGTCTCCAGCGACACGCGGTCGCCGCGGAGCGGCCGTTGCCGGAGCCCGGCAAGCGCCATCCACTGGGCCTCAAGGCCGTCCGGGGCGACGGTGCGGCCGCCGCCGCCGAGCCAGATCGAGTCCCGCTCCGCCGGCGGCCGGCTCCGCACCAGCGCCTGCAGCCGGCGCAGCAGCGCCACGCCCCGGGCCGGCCTGCCGAGCGCGATCGAGAGGCGCTCGATGCTCTCGCCGAGATCGCCGAGGCTGGCGGCGAAGGGCAGGTCGATGGTGCGGATCCCCAGCCGCTGGGCGATGCGCAGCCGGTCGCGCGCGCCGCCGCCCATCGTCACCACCAGATCGGGCCGCATCGGCACCGCGGACGTCAGGCTGCCGTCGTTGCGCCGGTAGCGCCGCGCCTGCCGCCAGAGCGGCGTTTCCGCCTGCTGCTGGGCGAGATGGGTCACCGAGACGATCTGCTCCGGCGCCGCGAGCATCAGTACCAGCTCGTCGGTGCACAGGTTGAGCGACGCCACCCGCCGCGGCGGTGCCGCGGCGGTGCTCGCGGCCAGGACGAGCAGGCTAATCGCCGAAAGCGACGCGAAGACCCGCATATATGGTCCTCCCCGGCGTGTTGTAGCCGACCACGTCCTGATAGTCGGCGTCGAATGCGTTTTCCGCCCGGGCGAACGCTTCGAGCCGCGGCAGCAGCCGGAACGCCGCATTGGCCGAGCCGAGCAGATAATCGGCGAGGATCACGCTGGGGGCTGGGAACAGGTCGAAATCCGTATCGCGGCGCTTGCCGACATAAGCGAAGCTCACGCCCCAGCGGAATCGCCCGGCCTCGCCATGGGCGATCAGGTTGGCGCTGTGGCGTGGGCGCCTGATCTCGCGCACCAATGCGGCTCCGGCCACGCGCTGCTCCTCGGCGTCGAGCCAGGTGTAATTGGCCGAGAGGTTCAGCCAATCGGCATGGCGATAGCCGGCGGCCAGCTCGACGCCCCGGCGGCGGCTTGCCCCATCGGCATTGCGGGTCGTGGACGGGAAGCCGAAGACGTCGACGATCTCGTCGCGAAGCCGCGCCGAGAAATAGGTGGCGCTCACGTTGAAGCGATCGTTGCCCCAGGCGAGCCCCGCCTCCCAGCCGCGCGACCGTTCCGCCCTCAGCTCCGGATTGCCGACGAACGAGCCCGGGAAGAAGCCGTAGAGATCGAAGAAGGTCGGCTGCGCGATGCCCTCGCCATAGGCCGCGTGCAGGTCGAGCCCTCGGGCCGGACGCAGCAATGCCGAAGCGCGGAACGTGGTCGCGTCGGCGAAGGCGCTGAAGCTGTCGTGGCGGACCGCGAGGTCGGTGACGAGCAGCCTGCTCCATTCGGCCCGCCATTCGCCGACCAATGCCGTCGACCGACGGCCGCGATCCTGATTGGTGCCGCCGAACAGGTCGGTGTCGCGGCGATGGAAATGCTCGGACTGATGCTCGACCGCGGCGATCAGCCGGTGGCCTTCGAATTGCCTCGAAACCTGCGCGCCGAGGATCAGCCGGTCGCCGAATGTGCGGTTCAGCGGCGCGCCGGCGAGGGTGTTTCGGTTGCCGCTGTCGAGATAGGAAGCGTCGGCGCCGACCGTCCAGCCGCCCCAGCGGCCCTCCGCCCAGCCGCGCATGGCGGCGATCCTGTTCTTCGTTTCGTCGAGCGTATCGGCCCGCACGAAAGTGACCGGATCGAGGCCGTCATATTCGCTGACCCCCTCTATATAATGGCCGACGGCGCCGACCCGGATGGCGCCGCTCGGCCGGGCCTCGAGCTTCAGGCTCGCCGCGACATTGTCGAAGCCGTCGCGCTCGCCGCCGGCGCCGAAGGAATCCACGCCGCCGCTGCGCTGCAACCCCGCCGAGGCGGACAGGCCGACGTCGCCGGTTCGCAGGGCGTAGCGGCCGAAGAGGCGGGCGCTGTCGAGGCTGCCATAGTCGGCCAGCCCTTCGAAGCCGCCGCCGCGGAACGGATCGGCGGTCTCGGCGGCGACCACGCCGCCGAGCGCCTCGCTGCCCCAGAGCGCCGATTGCGGGCCGCGCACGATCTCCAGACGGGACAAGGCATCGGCGGTGAGCAGCTCGAAGCGTGCCTCATTGTCCGCCGCCGGATCGTTGAAGCGGATGCCGTCGAGGAAGAGCAACATGTGGCCGGCCTCGGCGCCGCGGATACGGACCTGGGTCTGGGTGCCGCGCGGCCCGGTGGTCGCCACCGTCAGGCCCGGCGACAGCCGCAGCAGATCGGGCACCGCCGGCAGCGACAGATCGTCCAGCAGGTCCTCGTCGAACAGGGTGCTCGACGCGGCCGAATCCTCGGCCTCGACGGGACTCCGCGAGGCGGTAACGACGACGTTCTGATCGCCGCCGGCTTGCGCCGCGAGAGGGAGAAGCAAGATTGAAAGAGCCATGAAATCCTCCTGAAAAAACGACACGTTTCCACATGTCGCCTCGGAGGAACCGCGCGGCTTCGAAGGCCGTGCGGCGCCACGCACCGCAGGCTGGTCCCGGCCGGGTACGGACGACGGCGAAGGCAGGTCTCCTGGCTCGCGGCTCGAGCGCTCGGTCATCCTTTGCGGAGGACCAGCTCGCCGCTTACAGTTGCGGGCACAGCGCCGGTTTCGCACCGGCTTCCCTTTTCACCGCCCGAGGGCGGCACCTTCACGGGCAAGGGGATATTGCACCGCAGCATGGGTTGTCAATCCGACCCCCAGCCTGTAAGGCGCGGCTTCACTTTCCACGAGGTTGGTCGGAACCAACCAAAATCACGGAAGATCAAAGACATGAAGGCCGATACCCACCCCGATTACCACCTAATCAAGGTGCAGATGACCGACGGAACCGTGTTCGAGACCCGCTCCACCTGGGGCAAGGAGGGCGACACGCTCCAGCTGGAAATCGATCCGACCGCGCATCCGGCCTGGACCGGCGGCACCGGCAAGATGCTCGACACGGGCGGTCAGGTCGCGCGGTTCAACAAGCGCTTCGGCGGCCTTAGCCTCGGCAAGAAATAAGCATGGGCGCTGTCGCGGCTCCCCGGCTGGAGACCGCGCGGCTCATCCTAAGGGCGATCGAACCCGGCGATCTGCCCGCTTATGCGGCGATGATGGCGGACGAGGGAACCGTTCGCTTCCTCGGCGGCGCCACGCTGTCGCGCGAGGAGGCATGGCGAAAGCTCCTCACCAATCCCGGCATGTGGGCCTGGCTCGGCTTCGGCTATTGGGCCGTGGAGCGCAAGGATGACCGGCGGCTGATCGGCCAGCTCGGCTTCGGCGACTTCCACCGCGACATGGAGCCCAATATCGAGGGCGTTCCGGAAATGGGCTGGGCTTTCCATCTCGGCTTCGCCGGACAGGGTTATGCCAGCGAGGCGGCGGCGGCCGCGCTCGGATGGATCGACGAAGCGCTGGCCCCGCCCCAAATCGCCGCAATCATCGACCAAGCGAACCTCGCCTCGATCCGCGTCGCGGAGAAAGCCGGCTTCAACGAAAATCGGCCCGCCACGTATCGCGGCGAGCCGATCCTGCTTTACACGCGCCGGCGAACCGGCCCGTCTTAATTGCCGTTGCGCTGCGCCTGGCGCCACTGCTCGGCGGTGCGGCAGACGCGGCGGCTCGCCATGCGCGAGGTCGACGAATCGCTGATTCGCCGGCAGATCAGGCGCTCGCCCTGCTCGTTCACGTCGCCGCTGTGCGCGGTATCGCTCGGCGTGCGATCGCCGCCATGATCCAGGCCGCCGCGCGGGCGATCCTGCGCGATGGCGGGGGTTGAAAGGACAATAAGGGCCATAGCGGCAGCGAACGCTTTCATGAACTTCGGCTCCGATTTCGGGGGTTTGCGGCGGCTTCGATACTATAAGCGGTCAGACTCCGCAAGTGGTTGCTTTGACTATGTTTCAACGGCGCGGCAAGGGCGGGCTCGCACCCCGCGCGGCCTGCCTTCGACCATCGATCACGATCGGCGAAGCGATCCCCGGAACCCCGTCCGGTTCGATTCGCAGGCCGCGCGCGACCACCTGAGGATCGCCGAATACCTGGGCGATGTCATTGATCGGTCCTGCGGGAATGCCGGCCGCCACGAGCGCGTCGAGCAGCTCCCCGCGGCGGCGCAGAGCGAGCGCCGGCCCCAGCAACGCGACCAGCGCCTCGCGGTTGCGGACCCGATCGGCGTTGGTCGCGAAGCGCGCTTCCTCCGCCAGGCCGAGCAGGGCGCAAAGGCGGCGGAACTGGCCGTCATTGCCGACGGCGACGACGATATGGCCGTCGGCGACGGGGAAGACCTGATAGGGGGCGATATTGGGGTGGGCGTTGCCGAGCCGGTGCGGCGTCTCGCCGCCGATCAGATGGTTCATCGCCTGGTTGGCGAGCATTGCGACCTGGACGTCGAGCAGCGCCATGTCGATATGGCAGCCCTTGCCGGTCGCCTCGCGGCCGCGCAGCGCCGCGAGGATCGCGGTCGAAGCGTAGAGGCCGGTGAAGAGATCGGCGATGGCGACGCCGGCCCGCACCGGCTCGCCGTCGGGCTCGCCGGTCAGGGCCATCATTCCGCCCATGCCCTGGATGATGAAGTCGTAGCCGGGGCGCGCCGCATAGGGCCCGGTCTGGCCGAAGCCGGTGATCGAGCAATAGACCAGCCGCTCGTTCAGGACGCTGAGACTGGCATGATCCAGGCCGTATTTGGCGAGGCCGCCCACCTTGAAATTCTCGATCAGCACGTCGGCTCCGGCGACGAGATCGCGCACCGCCTTTTGCCCGCCCGGGGTGTCGAGATCGATCGCGACCGAGGTCTTGCCGCGGTTGCAGCCGTGGAAATAGGCGGCGCTGCCGTCGGCGGCGAAGGGCGGTCCCCAGGCGCGGGTGTCGTCGCCGCTTCCCGGCCGCTCGACCTTGATCACTTCCGCGCCCAGATCGGCGAGCAATTGCCCGCACCAGGGACCGGCCAGGATACGGGCGAGCTCGACGACCTTCAGGCCGGAAAGGGGTTTGTCCATATCTCGTCGTCCCGGCGAAGGCCGGGACCCCAGGACAAGAGGTCGCGGCGAGTTTCCCTGAGATCCCGGCCTGCGCCGGGATGACGGTGTCCTAGAAAGCGGCGATCCCCGTGATGGCGCGGCCGAGGATGAGGGCGTGCACATCGTGCGTGCCCTCATAGGTATTCACCGTCTCCAGATTCGCGGCATGCCGCATCACCTGAAACTCCGCCGAAATGCCGTTGCCGCCGTGCATGTCGCGCGCGATGCGGGCGATTTCCAGCGCCTTGCCGCAATTGTTGCGCTTGATCAGGCTGATCGTTTCCGGGATCAGCTCGCCTTCGTCGAGCCGGCGGCCGACGCGGAGCGCCGCCTGCAGCCCGAGCGTGATCTCCGTGACCATATTGGCGAGCTTGAGCTGGACCAGCTGGGTCGCAGCCAGCGGCCGGCCGAATTGCTTGCGCTCCAGCGTGTACTGGCGCGCGGCGTGGAAGCAGGCCTCGGCCGCGCCCATCGAGCCCCAGGCGATGCCGTAGCGGGCGCGATTGAGGCAGCCGAACGGCCCCGCCAGCCCGCTGACGTTGGGCAGCAGGTTCTCCTCGGGCACCTCGACCTCGTCCATCACGATCTCGCCGGTGATCGAGGCGCGAAGCGACAGCTTCTCCTTGATCTTGGGCGCCGAGAGGCCCTTCATGCCCTTTTCCAGGACGAAGCCCTTGATCCGCCCCTCATGCTCGTCCGACTTGGCCCAGACGACGAAGACGTCGGCGATCGGCGAATTGGTGATCCACATCTTGGCGCCCGAGAGGCGATAGCCGCCGTCGATCTTCTGCGCGCGGGTCCGCATCGAGCCGGGATCGGAGCCCGCGTCCGGCTCGGTGAGGCCGAAGCAGCCGACCCATTCGCCGGTGGCGAGCTTCGGCAGATATTTGCGCCGCTGCGCCTCGGTCCCGTAGGCGTTGATCGGGTGCATGACGAGGCTCGACTGCACCGACATCGCCGAGCGATAGCCGCTGTCGACCCGCTCGACCGCCCGGGCGATCAGACCGTAGCTGACGTAATTGAGCCCGGCGCCGCCATATTCGGGCGCGATCGTCGCCCCGATCAGTCCCAGTTCGCCGAGCTCGTTCATGATCTCGCGGTCGAACCTTTCCTCCATGTAGGCGCTGGTCACCCGCGGCAGCAGCCGCTCCTGCGCGAAGCCTTCGGCCGTGTCGCGGACCATCCGCTCCTCATCGGAAAGCTGCGCGTCGAGCGCGAAAGGGTCCGCCCAGTCGAAGGGCAGGGGCTTTGGTTCGGCCATCGAACTTCCTTTGTCGTGTCGACGCCCGGTAGCGGCTCGGGTAGGTCGAGGAAAGCTAGTTGCCGACGGGCCGCGCCGGCGCGGCGCCGGCGGCACCCATAGCCGCCCGTGCCCGTTCGGTCATCTCGCGCGCCATCCGGGACAGATCGGGATCGTGGGGATTGGCCACCAAGGGGAGGAGCAGGGCGACGGCATGGGCAAATTCGCGCCGCGCGATCAGCACCGAGGCCGCGTTCAGCGTGATGGAATGGACCTGAGGGGCGAGCTGGTGAGCGAGGACCAGCGCGTTGCTCGTATTCTCCGAGAAGAAGGCGCGCTCGCCGCGCAGGCTTTCGGCATAGCGATACAGGGTCTGGTAATGATTCTGATCGGCACGTTGCGCCCGACCGAACCAGGTCCGGGCCGTCGCCGCGGCCTGCTCCGGAGGATTGTCGGCCTCGGCCGCGATCAGCCAGCGCATCCCCTTGAGATAGAGCAGCTCGGCATCGTTCGGCGCGGCGGCGAGCAGCCGGTCGAGCAGCCGATCGGCGGCCGCGCCATCGCCGTAGCGCAGCTCGATGTGCGCGAGCACCCGCATGGCCAGCGGATCGTCCGGATATCGTCCGGCCAAAACCCGGATCCGCTGCAAATAGCTTGCCCCGTTCTCGTCGCTGACTCCGGTTCGCAGGGCCGCCTCGTAGAGGACCAGATCATCTGCCGAGCGCGGCATGAGCGCGACCGTGACCGGAGGCGGCGTCGCGGGACTTCCGCGTTCCATCTGCCGGTATCGGATCGATCCGCCCGCGATATAGCGCCTGAGTTCGCGGGTCAGGGTCTCCGGCGTCAGGCCGGTCGCGCTCTGCAGCGCCTCGGCCGGACTGCCTCCCGGCACGGTCGCGAGCAATCGATTGAGGGCCGCCTGACGTTCCGGCGTGCTGTAGAAATAGTGAACGAGCAACCAGCTTTGCGCATAATAGGCCGCCTGCTCCTCCTGGTTCAGACCGGCGGGCCCAGCCGACAACAGCCGCTCCATCGCAATCCACCGGCCCTGGATCGAAGCGGCGCGGCCCCGCGAATAATTGCCGATGTCGATCTTGCGCGCGGTGAACCGGACGGTCGCGAAATATTCGGCAAAGCCCTCGACGAACCAGGCCGGATAGATGAGCGTGGAATTCTGCATCATGAAATGATGCGCATATTCGTGAAAGAGGATCTCGTTGCCGGCATCCCGCTGGCTGCCGTCCACCATGGCGAGAATGCCGTCCGGAGAAGCGGTATAAAATCCGGCGATGCCTGCCGGCACCTGACGGACCACGCGAAGCGCCTCGATGCCGGAGACGATGTAGATGTGAAGCTTGTTGGGGGCCGGCTCTTCCTGACCGGCCGTCAACATGCGCAAGAGCTGGTCGAAATCCTCGAGCAGCAAAATGCGCTCGCGCAACGCCGATTCCGACAAATCGCCGTAAACGACGAAATTCGGACTTTCCGCCCGCCGCCATTCGGCCCGGGCGGGCGCGACGCCGAACCAACACAGGAGAAAAAAGGCAGCCAGAACCCCCCGCGCCGCGATCTTCATGCTTTGCCCCCGCAACCGATTGCGAAGGCTTACCATTCCGGAGCGGAACTTGACTAGCCCCGGCTGGCGGATGGGGTGGGATTCGAACCCACGGTGGGCTTGCACCCACGGCGGTTTTCAAGACCGCTGCCTTAAACCACTCGGCCACCCATCCGCAGCCGCGCCCTTATAACGAGATCATCGTTGCGTCATCCGTAAAGGACGCGGCGAAACATGCAGGGAACGCGCCCGGCCGCGACAAATCATGATCGATCGTCCTGTTCGGTCTTTTCTCGGAAAGACTCCTCGTGTCATAGAAGGCGCAAGGTGCAGCGAGGGTGATCATGCGTTTGGGTTCTGTTCTGGCGGTCGGCATCCTGTTGGCGGGGGTACCGGCGGCGCGGACCGGCGACGGCACGGTTTCCATCGAGGCGCCGGCCGAGGCGCAGAGCGGCGCGCTCAGCGAGGAGGGTTTCCGCGCCTATCTGCCCAGGCTGCGGATCGAGGCCGAGCGCGCGGGCATCCGCGGCGCGACGCTCGACCGGATTTTCCCGACCCTGACCTTCTCTTCCCGAACGGTGGCGCTCGACCGCGCCCAGCCGGGCGGCACTCCCGGATCCAACGCCAATCCGCCGTTCGCGCCCTATCGTGCGCGTCACCTCACCCAGTCGCTGATCAATCGGGGCAGGGCCCGCTACGCCGAGAATCTCGGCCGCCTGCGGGAGATCAGCCGCCGCACCGGCGTCCCGCCCCAGTTCATGATCGCGATCTGGGGCAAGGAGACGAGCTACGGCACGATCATGGGCGATTTCGACCTGCTTAACTCGCTCGCCAGCCTCGCTTACGAAGGGCGGCGGCGCGAGCTCTTCACCGGCGAGTTCATCGCCACTTTGAAGATGGTCGAGCGCGGCTTCCCCCGCGACGAGCTCAAGGGCAGCTGGGCCGGCGCCGCCGGCCATCCGCAATTCCTGCCTTCGGTCTACATTCGCCTCGCGGTCGACGGCGACGGCGACGGCCGCGCCGACATCTGGCGCAGCCATTTGGACGGGCTCGCCTCGATCGGCAATTATCTGAAGAATGCGGGCTGGCGCCCGGGCCTGCCCTGGGGCGCGGCGGTGCGCGTGCCCGCCGGCTTCGACCGCGCCGCCGTCGCCAACCGGCTGCGCGCCCCGCGCTGCCCGGCGGTCTATGCCCGCCACAGCCGCTGGCTGACCGCCGCCGAGTGGCGCCGCCTGGGCATAAGCTCGAGCCTGCCGGACAATGCGCTCGCCTCGCTGATCGAGCCGGACGGGCCCGGCGCCACCGCCTATCTCACCACCAACAATTACCGGGCGATCCTCGACTATAATTGCTCGAACTTCTACGCGCTGACCGTGGCCTTGCTGGCCGATTCGGTCGCCGGCTGATTGTTAAGGATGCTTTTCAGATCATGATGCGCAAGCCCCTGTACCTGCTCGTTTCCGCCGCGGTGCTGACCATGCCTGCCTCGGCCGCCGCGCCGCCCTTCGAGACACCGGCGCAGACCGCCTACATGATCGACCTGTCTTCGGGCGCGGTGCTTTACGCCAAGGATGCCGACCGGCGCATGCCGCCGGCCTCGATGGCCAAGATGATGACCACGCACGTCGCCTTCGACCTGATCAAGCGCGGCGAGCTGAGCCCCGACAAGATGTGCCCGGTCCGGCCCGAAACCTGGCAGCGCTGGCATGGGCCCGCCGCGGGCTCGACCATGTTCCTGTCGCCGAACGAGCGGGTCAGCGTGCGCAACCTGCTGCACGGCATCGTCACCCTCTCCGGCAACGACGCCACGGTCGTCCTTGCCGAGTGCATTTCCGGGACCGAGGCCGCCTTCGTCCAGTTGATGAACCGCCAGTCGCGAGCGATGGGCCTCGCCAATTCGAACTGGGGCAATCCGGTCGGCTGGCCGGACGCCGGGATCACCTATACGACTGCGCACGACCTCGCGATGCTCGCCGCCGGCACGATCCGAGACTATCCCGATCTGTACCGCGAATATTACGGCGTCCGCGAGTTCACCTGGGGCCGGACGATGGGCGGCAACGCCCCGATCACCCAGGGCAACCGCAACCCGCTGCTTGGCCGGGTCCCGGGCGCCGACGGCCTCAAGACCGGCCATACCGAGGAGGCGGGCTACGGTTTCACCGGCTCGGCCGACCAGAACGGGCGGCGGATCGTCATGGTCGTCGCCGGGCTCGGCAGCTTCAACCAGCGGATCGAGGAATCGGTGCGCTTCATGCAATGGGGCTTCAACGCCTGGCAGTCGCGGCCCCTGCTGCGCCAGGGCCAGCATATCGGCGAGGCACAGGTGCAGCTGGGCGGCTCATCCACCGTCGGCCTGGTCGCTCCGCGCAACATCGCCGTCACCTATCCGGCCGGGCTCGGCCAGAATTTGCGCGTCCGGATCGTCTATCGCGGCCCGGTCAAGGCGCCGATTGCGCAAGGCCAGCATATCGCCGACCTGGTCGTCACCACCGCCGACATGCCGCCGCAGACCATGCCGCTGGTCGCCGAGCGCGCGGTCGGCGAGGCGGGCTTCTTCGGCCGTCTCTGGTACGGGCTGAAGAGCCTCGTCGGCATGGCGTGACCGGCCGCTTCATCACGCTGGAGGGTGGGGAGGGGACCGGGAAATCAACCCAAGTCAAAGCTCTTGCCGTTGAGCTGCGCTCGCTCGGGCTCGACGTTCTTCAGACGCGGGAGCCCGGGGGCAGCGAGGGCGCGGAAGTCATTCGCGGTCTCTTGTTGCACGAGGCGCACTGGAATCCGGAAGCCGAGGCCTTGCTGTTCGCTGCGGCACGAGCCGATCACGTAGCGCGAACCATCAAGCCTGCCCTGGAAAGAGGCCTATGGGTCGTCTCCGACCGCTTCGTGGATAGCTCCCTGGCCTACCAAGGCCGCGCCGGCGGGCTTGGCCTCGAGACGATCTGGAAGCTGCATGAGATTGGCAGCCATGGCTTTCTTCCGGACAGGACGCTGCTGCTGGAACTTCCGGCAAAGGAATCGCGCCGACGAGCGGACAGTCGGGACCTGTATCAGCCTGATATAATCGGTCGGAGAGATGCCGCCTATCACGGCGCCGTCGAACACGGCTTTCACGCTCTGGCAGAGGCGGATCCGGCTCGATTCAGGATCGTAGATGCAAGCGGCACCGCCAATGAGGTCACCGCCCGCTTGCTCGCCGCGCTCCAGGATTTGCTGCCGTGACTGCGCTGTTCGGCCATGACACCCCCGTTGCGGCGTTCCGGGCCGCGCTCGATGCGGGCCGGCTCCACCACGCCTGGCTGCTCGCCGGGCCGAAAGGGGTCGGCAAGGCGTTGTTCGCCGAGAAGGCCGCGCTACGCGTGCTGGCGGAAGGGGCGGGTCCGCCGGTGGACGCGCCGGGGTTCGACGTCCCCGACGCGCACCCCATGGCAAAACTCGCCGCCGCCGGCAGCCATCCGGACCTGATGCGGCTGGAGCGGCTCGCCAAGGACGGCGGCACCGAGCTCGCCCGCTCGATCTCCATCGATCAGGTGCGCTCGCTGCAACGGTTGTTCGTGACCACCGCCTCGCTGTCGCCGTGGCGGGCGGTGACGATCGACTCGGTCGACGATCTCGAGCGCAACGGCGCCAATGCCCTCCTCAAGAATCTCGAAGAGCCGCCGCCGCACACGGTCTTCCTGCTGGTCAGCCATGCGCCGGAGCGGCTGCTGCCGACCATCCGCTCACGCTGCCGGGTGCTTCGCTTCGCGCCGCTGGCGGATGACGTCATGGCGTCGGCGCTGCGAGCCGCGCTTCCCGACGCCGACGAAGCTGAGATCGCGGATTTGGTGCGGGTGGGGGAAGGCGCCCCCGGCCGCGCCATCGCCTGGCGCGGCCTCGATATCGCCGCACTCGACGCGACGATGGATGCGTTGGTGAGCGAGGGCGACCCGGTCAACGCGCGCCGTGCCGCGCTGGCGCAGAGCCTTGCCCTGAAATCGGCGCAGCCGCGCTACGAGGCCTTTCTCGCCCGCGCGCCCTCGCGGATCGCCGCAGCGGCGAAAGGCCGGACGGGGACGGCGCGTGCCGAAGCGCTCCAGCTGTGGGAGCGCGCGTCGGCGCTCGCCGGCAGCGCTCAGCGCTTGTCGCTCGATCCGCAAAGCACCGTGTTCGAGCTCGCCGGCATGCTGGCCGGGCTGGCGCCGGGCGAAGGGGATGCCCGCGCCGCTTGAGCCGCTCCCTTATCCCCGCTAGGCGCGAGGCCATGGGCGAGCCCTTCTACATCACCACCGCGATCAGCTATCCGAACGGCCGCCCGCATATCGGCCATGCCTATGAGGCGATCGCGACCGACGCGATCGCCCGCTTCCAGCGGATGCGCGGCCGCGACGTCTTCTTCCTCACCGGCACCGACGAGCACGGCCTCAAAATGGCCCAGGCCGCGCGCGAGCAGGGCGTACCTCCGGCCGAGTTCGCTGAGCAAATGTCTTCGACTTTCAAGCAGATGGACGACGATCTGAATATTTCCTACGATCGCTTCATCCGCACCACCGAGCCCGCGCACCATAAAGCCAGCCAAGCGATCTGGCAGGCGATGGCGGCCAAGGGCGACATCTATCTCGGCCGCTACGAAGGCTGGTACTCGGTCCGCGACGAGGCCTATTACGGCGAGGAGGAGCTGGTCGTCGCCGACAGCGGCGAGAAATTGTCGCCGCAGGGCACCCTGGTCGAATGGACGGTGGAGGAAAGCTGGTTCTTCCGCCTCTCCGCCTATCAGGACCGGCTGCTCGCCCATTATCAGGCCAATCCGGACTTCATCCGACCGGAAACCCGGCGGAACGAAGTGCTCCGGTTCGTCGAGGGCGGGCTCAACGACCTTTCCATCTCGCGCGCCAGCTTCGATTGGGGGGTCAAGGTCCCGGGCAGCGAAAAGCACGTCATGTACGTCTGGCTCGACGCCCTCACCAATTATATCACCGGTCTCGGATATCCGGACGATACAGAGGCTTATCGCAAGTTCTGGCCGGCCGATCTCCATATCATTGGCAAGGACGTGGTGCGCTTCCACACAATCTACTGGCCCGCCTTCCTGATGTCGGCGGAGCTGCCGCTGCCGAAGCAGGTGTTCGGCCACGGCTTCCTGCTCCATCGCGGCGAGAAGATGTCGAAATCGCTCGGCAACGTCGTCGATCCGCAGGATTTGATCCGCGCCTTCGGCGTCGACCAGCTGCGCTATTTCCTGCTCCGCGAGGTGACGTTCGGCCAGGACGGCGGCTATACCACCGAAGCGATCGTCAACCGGGTCAATGCCGATCTCGCCAACAGCTTCGGCAACCTCGCCCAGCGCACGCTTTCCTTCATCGCCCGCAATTGCGACGGTGCGGTCCCGCGGGGAGGGAAGGGCGACCCGGCGGACGCGGCCCTGCTTTCGCTGGTGCGCGAGACCGTGCGGGGCGACGTTCCGGATCATTTCGAGGCGCTGGCGCTCTCGCAGGGCATCGAAGCCTGGCTCAGAGCGGTGTTCGCCTGCAACCAATATATCGACGCGCAGGCGCCCTGGGCGCTGCGCAAGACCGACCCGGAGCGGATGACCGCCGTCCTCGCCACGCTCTACCAGGCGATTCGCGACCTCGCCATCGCGATCGCGCCGATCATCCCGGCCTCCTCGGCGAAGCTGCTCGACACGATGGGAATTCCGGAGGGGGAGCGCGACTATGCCGCGCTCGCGGACGAGGCGAGCTATGAGCGGCTCGCAAGCTCCGGCTTCGCGCTTGGCGTGCCGAGCCCGATCTTCCCGAGAATCGAGGCGCCGGCCGACCTGTGAGCAGGCTGCTGCCCCTCTTACTGGCCTTGAGCGCATGTGCCGGCGGCCCTTCGAAGAACGAGGCGACCACGGACAATGAAGTCCAGCCTGCGAATGCCGCCGCGATTACAAACCAGGTCGTGGCGGCGGCCGACACCGCGGTCGAAGCGACCATCCCCGACGACGATCCCGGCTTGAAGGGGATGAGCGCTTCGCGGCGGCGCGCCTATGAGCAGGGGTTCCGCGACTGCAGCGCCGGCCGCTACAACCCGGATCCCTATCCCGAAGCCTATCGGATCGGCTGCGGCGCGGCGCAGGAGCAGGAGGGCGGCGGCGCGGGCCGCTGAGCCCTCGGCGCTTCCCTCCAGACGCCTTCGCGCTTAGGCTGCCCGTGAAGGGGAGCGGGCATGGCCGACGTGGTGATCTCTTACGCCGTCGAGAACGAGGCGACGGCCCGGCAGCTCGCCGAGGCGATCGGCAAGCTCGGTTACGGCGTCTGGCGGCCCGAGGGTGGCTCGAATGCGGCGACCGCCGACGCGGTCACCGACCGGATCGCCGAAGCCAAAGCGGTGGTCGTCATCTGGTCGAGCGCGGCCGCTTCATCCGACTGGGTTCGCGCCGAGGCCAATATCGCGCGCGGCATGAAGAAGCTGGTCCAGGCCTCGGCCGACGGCAATCCGCCGCCGGTGCCGTTCGATGCCGCCCAGGTTTCGGCGATCTCGACCTGGCTCGGCGACGACGCGCATCCGGGCTGGGAGGCCGTCAGGACCGGGCTGGCGGACCTCGCCGGCCCGCCGCCCGCGCTGTCCGAGCCCGACCAGCCCATGGCAGCGCCCGTCGCCGCGCTTCCGCCGGAGCCGGCACCTGCGGTCCGATCCGAGCCCGAGTCGCTGTCCGATCCGACGCCCAGCCCGGCGGTTGCGGCGCCCGCCTCGCCGCCGCTCTCGGCCGCGACCGCGAAGAAGGGGCCGAGCGGTGCCTTGATCGTGGTGCTCCTGCTGGTCTTCGTCGCGCTGCTGGCGGCCGGCGCCTGGTTCTGGCGGCGCAGCCAGCCCGCGCCGGCCGTCGCGGAGGCGAATGTCGTCGCACCGGCGCCCGTTCTCGAAAACGCCCCGCCGGCGCAGCCCGCCATGGGAATCCCGTCGGCGATCCCGAACGAGACGTTCGACCGGCAGGCCGTGCTTCGGACCGCCGGGCCCGCCGTCATCCGCAGCGCCCCATCGGCGGCCGGCTTCACCCTCGGCCGGCTCGAGCCGGGCGAGACCTTCTCCACCTACACCCAGGCGGGCGACTGGTGGCGCGTACGCACCGCGGCCGGCGTCAGCGGCTATGTGATGGCCTCGGCGATCGGCATGCGTGGCGCCGCTGCGCCGGCCCCGACCCAGACCGCTCAGATGGCCGAGCCTGGCCCGACCGGGCGCAGCGAGCGCCGGCCCGAGCCGCGCCCGCCGCGGGGCCCGCGGATCCGCAAGGAGAATAGCGAGGTCATGGCCGCCTTCTGCGACGGGGCGGGGCGGGGCACCGCGCAATGCCGCCGCTTCCAGCGCTCGACCTATTGAGCGGCAGGGATGACGCGCCGGGGCTGAGCCGCTACAGCCGCGGCGATGTTCGTCGATAGTCACTGCCATCTCAACTACAAAGGCCTGATCGAGGACCAGCAGGGAGTGCTCGAGCGAGCGCGCGCGGCGGGCGTCACCCGGATGCTCAACATTTCGACCCGCGCCTCGGAATGGGACGCGGTGATCGCCACCGCCGAGCGCGAGGATGACGTCATGGCGTCGGTCGGCATCCATCCGCACGAGGCCGACATCCACCCGGACGTCGAGACCGAGACCCTGGTCGAGAAGGCGCGGCACCCGAAGGTGATCGGGATCGGCGAGAGCGGCCTCGATTATTATTACGACCATAGCGACCGGGCCCGGCAGCGCGACAGCTTCCGCGCCCACGTTGCCGCCGCCCGCGAGACCCGGCTGCCGCTGATCGTCCACACCCGCGACGCCGAGGAGGATACGTACGACATCCTCGCCGAGGAGATGGCGAGGGGGCGCTATCCGGCGCTGATCCACTGCTTCACCGCCAGCCAGGATTTCGCCGACAAGGTGCTGGCGCTGGGCCTCTACGTGTCGATCTCCGGCATCGTCACGTTCAAGAATGCCCGCGCGCTGCAGGACGTTGCCCGCAACATCCCGCGCGACCGCCTGCTGATCGAGACCGACTCCCCATTCCTGGCGCCGGTGCCGCATCGCGGCCGGCCCTGCGAGCCCGCTTATGTCGCCGACACCGCCCGCTTCCTCGCCGAGCTCAGGGACGAGCCGCTCGAGGCGCTGGCCGAAGCGACCTCGGCCAATTTCCACACTCTGTTCGCCAAGGCGGCGGCATGAGGTTGCGCATCCTCGGCTGCGGCACTTCTTCCGGCGTGCCCCGGGTCGGCAACGATTGGGGGCAGTGCGATCGCAACGAGCCGAGGAACCGGCGCCGGCGGGTCTCGATCCTCGTCGAATATGACCGCACCCGGATCCTGGTCGATACCGGCCCGGACCTTCGCGAGCAGCTGCTGGACGCCGAGGTCAGCGACGTCGAGGCGGTGCTGTGGACCCACGACCATGCCGATCATTGCCACGGCATCGACGATCTGCGGCAGCTCTATCATTCCCGCGGCCGGCCGGTGGCGGGGTATGCGCGCCAGCAGACGCTGGACCTGCTGAAGCAGCGCTTCGGCTATGCGTTCGAAGGGAAGGGGGGCTATCCCGCCGTCGTCGCCGGCCATTTGCTGCCCACCCATATCAATCTCGCCGGCATCTCGGTCCGAGCGGTCGACCAGCCGCACGGCCCGATCACCAGCGCCGGCCTGCGCTTCGACGCCGGCGGCGCCGCGATCGGCTATTCGACCGACTTCGATTCGATGACCGACGACATGGCCGCCTTGTTCGACGGCCTCGACCTCTGGGTCGTCGACGCGCTCCGGCGCAAGCCGCATCCGACCCATCCGCATCTCGCCATGACGCTCGAATGGATCC
>Ga0070677_10000248_pt1 | contig 18698 bp, 19 predicted proteins | sample KBSM63metaG_FD_64674 | JGI IMG/M metagenome (GOLD analysis project Ga0070677, IMG submission 64674) | Miscanthus rhizosphere microbial communities from Kellogg Biological Station, Michigan, USA - KBS M6-3 metaG | ecosystem: Host-associated > Plants > Roots > Rhizosphere > Soil ... | reverse complement strand
GCGGCGATGATGGGCCGCGATTCGAGCCGGGTCGAGACCTTCGCCGACCTCGGCGTGCGCGTGATCCAGCTCACCTACAATCCGGCCAACAGCCTCGGCGACGGCGCGATGGCGCCCGGCAATCGCGGCCTCACCCCGTTCGGCCGCGAGGTGGTCGAGCGGCTCAATGCGGCGCGGGTGATGGTCGATCTGTCGCACAGCGGCGAACGCACCTGCCTGGAGGCCGCCCACGCCTCGCGGCGGCCGATCTCGATCAACCATACCGGCTGCCGCGCGCTCGTCGATCTGCCGCGCAACAAGACCGACGCCGAGCTCCGCCTGGTCGCCTCGCGCGGCGGCTTCGTCGGCATCTATTTCATGCCGTTCCTCGACCGGCGAAGCGTCGCCAGCGCGGACGACGTCGTCCGCCACATCCACCATGCGGTCGACGTCTGCGGCGAGGACCATGTCGGCATCGGCACCGACGGCGGCACTACCGGCGTCGACGACATGGCCGCCTATCGCGCCGTGATCCGCGAGGAGATCGCCCAGCGTCACGCCGCCGGCATCGGCGCCCGCGGCGAGAATCCGGACACCTTGCCCTTCGTCGAGGATCTTTCCGGCCCGGGCCAGTTCCACCGCCTGATCACCCTGCTCGAGCGCCGCCGCTACCCGGCGCGGCGGATCGAGAAGATCATGGGCCTGAACTTCGTCAGCTACGCGCGGGAGATCTGGGGATGATGAGCCTCGGCTGGGTCCAGTTCATCAACACCGCGGTCGTTCCGATCGGCCTGATGCTGATCATGTTCAGCCTCGGCCTGACCCTGGCGGTCCGCGATTTCGCCATGGTCGCGCGCAATCCTTTGCTGGTCGGCGCCGGCTTCGGCACCCATTTGTTCGTGCTGCCGGCGCTCGGCCTCGCGATCGGCGTGCTGTTCCGGCTGCCGCCCGAAATGGCGCTCGGGCTGTTCATCATCTCGATCTGCCCGGCCGGGACCACCTCCAACGCGCTGACCTTCGTCGGCCGCGGCAATGTCGCGCTCGCCGTGGTGCTGACCGCTCTGACCAGCCTCGTCACCGTCGTTACCATTCCGCTGCTGCTGAGCTGGGCGCTGCCCTGGTTCCTCGACCGGCCGGGCGGGCAGGTCCCGGCGCTCGATGTCGGCAGCGTCATTTTCCAGCTGGTCCGGATCACGGTCGTCCCGATCCTCGTCGGCATGCTGGTCAGGCATTTCGCGCCGAACCTGGCGGCGAAGCTGGCACGCTGGCTGAGGCCCACCGCTTTCGTCATCCTGGTCGTGGTGATCGCCTTCTCGGTGATCGTCAGCGGGCGGATGGTGCTCGACAATCTGGCGCGGGCGACGCCGGCCATCTTCGCGCTGAACGTCGTCGCCATGGCGGTGGGGCTCGGGCTCGGCAAATTGCTCGGCGCCGATGCGCGCGATTCGATGACGCTGGCGATCGAGACCGGCGTCCAGAACGTCACCCTCGCCATCTTCCTCACGCTGACCGTGCTCGGCAGCCTGCCGCTCGCGGTCACCCAGAACATCTACGGCGTGGTCATGATCCTCAACGCGAGCCTGCTGATCGGCTGGTGGCGCGGCCGCATCCGCGCCGCCGAAGCGGCATGATCACCGTCTCCGCCGAGGAGGTCGCCCGGCTCCTCCCCTACGAGCAGTGCATCCCGCTGATGCGCGAGGCGATGATCGCGCTGTCCGAAGGGCGGACCCGGCAGTTGCTCCGCTCGATCCTCGATCTGCCCGAGGGCCGCGCCTTCGGTTCGATGCTGGGCGCGATGCTGGACGACGGCACGTTCGGGGCGAAGCTGGTCAGCGTCTATCCGGATAATTTCGCGCTCGGCGGGCACTCTCATCAGGGCGTCGTCGTGCTGTTCGATCCGGCGACGGGCGCGCCCTCCGCCATCCTGGAAGCTGGCGAGATCACCGCGATCCGCACCGCCGCCGCCTCGGCCGCCGCCACCGACGCGCTGGCGCGCAAGAATGCAGGCAGGCTGGCGATCCTCGGCTATGGCGAGCAGGCCTGGCGGCACGTCCAGGCGATCAAGTGCGTCCGCGAGATCGGCCGGATCACGATCTGGGGCCGCTCGCCCGACAAGGCGCGGGCGTTCGCCGAGCGCGTCGGCGGCGAGGCCGCGGCGAGCGTCGAGGAGGCGGTGGCCGGGGCCGACATCATCTGCACCGTCACCGCCGCCGCCGAGCCGATCCTCGAAAGCCGCTGGGTGGCGGACGGCGCCCATGTCAATGCGGTCGGATCGAGCCGGGCTGGTCCGGCCGAGATCGACAACGCCCTGGTCGCCCGCGCCCGCTTCTTCGCCGACCACCGCCCCGGCGTGATCGCCCAGGGCGCCGAGTTCATCCGCGCCCGCGAGGCCGGCCTGATCGGCGAGGATCACCTGCTCGGCGAGATCGGCGAAGTGATCGCCGGAACCCTGCCCGGCCGCACCGGCGAGGCCGAGATCACCCTCTACAAATCGCTCGGCAGCATCGTCCAGGATATCGCCGCCGCGCGCCATATCGTGGCGCAGATCGGGCGCTGACGGGATGCCGAGGGCGGGATTGCATCGCGCCGCCCCCCTCGCTATCTGGGGCGCCCCGACAGGTACGGGGCTGTAGCTCAGCTGGGAGAGCGCTGCAATCGCACTGCAGAGGTCAGGGGTTCGATTCCCCTCAGCTCCACCATCCTTTCAGAATTCGACCGTCGCTCCGCCTGAGCCTCACCACGTCCCGGCCCGCGGTCCGGAACGGTGCCGCAACCTCCTTCGTTTTGCCGGCGTCTTTGCAGCCGTCAGACGAGGAGAGTGACATGGCTTACAATGAACGGGACGGCCGGCGCGGCCGCCAGCGCGAGGAGCGCGACGACCGCGATTGGGGCCGCGAGACCGAATGGCGCGGCGATCAGGGTTTCGGCGGCGGCTGGGGCAACCAGATTGCGCGGCCGCAGCGGCTCGGCGACCGCGACTATCGCGGCCGCCCCGGCGACGACCCCGATTATATCCGAAGCGACCGCTTCGGCGGCGGCGAGCCGGTCGGCTACGGACGGGATTTCGCGGGCGGCGGCGGCTTCGATTATGGCGGCCCCGGCTTCGACGCCAATTTCACCGGCGGACCGCGCTTCGATCGCGCCGATGTCGGCAGCACCGGCACCCACGGCGTCCACCCCGTCTCGTCGGCCTCCAGCCCCGCTTATGGCGCCGGCATGGGCGGCTCGGCCCGTGAATATGAAATCCTTCGCCACGACCCGCATTATTCGGCTTGGCGCCACCGCCAGATCGCCGAGCTCGACCGCGACTATGATGAATATCGCCGCGAGAACCAGTCGCGCTTCGACAGCGAGTTCGGCGCTTGGCGGGAGCGGCGCGGCCAGCAGCGCCAGGCGGTCGGCCAGGTCCGCGAGCATATGGAGGTGACCGGCTCCGACGGCGGCCATGTCGGCACGGTCGATTGCACCCGCGGCGACCGGGTCATTCTCACCAAGAGCGACCAGGATGCCGGCGGCGTCCACCATTCCATCCCCTGCGGGTGGATCGAGCGCGTCGACGACAAGGTCGTGCTCAACATCGACGCCGAAGAAACGAAGCGCCGCTGGCAAGCGGAAAGCCGCAGCCGCGCCCTGTTCGAGCGCGAGCATAGAGGCGTTCCCGGCCCACACGTGCTCAATCGCAGCTTCGCCGGGACCTATCCCGACGAAGAATAGGCGAAAGTGCGGGCGCATTCCGCTCCCGACGACACCTAAGCCCCCGCTTCGGCGGGGGTTTTTCTTATTCTTCGGATCGCTTGTGATTTGCGCCCGAAAATGCTTCATTTCGCCCCTCTTCTGCAGGGGACATCTCATGAGCGACGACAGACCGACCGAAGCCACCCCGCCGCCGGCCGCGCCGGCCGGATCGACGCCGCCCAGAGGCCTGTTCGATCGGGTCAAGAACATCCTCGTCTCGCCGGCCGCCGAGTGGCGGGTGATCGATGGCGAGGCGAACTCGGTCGGCGGCCTGATCACCGGCTATGCCCTGATCCTGGCCGCGATCGCGCCGCTGGCGATGCTGCTCGGCATGTTCCTGAGCCCCTTCGGCGCCTACATCACCGGCAATATCGGCTTCCTGATCAAGCTGCTGCTCATCATCTACGCGATCAGCCTCGGCACGGTCGTGCTGCTCGGCTTCATAATCGATGCGCTCGCCCCCAGCCTGGGCGGCACCAAGAACGGCGTGCAGGCAATGAAGCTCGCCGTCTATGCCGGCACCGCCTTCTGGATCGCCGGGCTGATCCTGATTCTGCCCGATTTGTGGTTCCTCTGGCTGGTGCTCGGCGTCGGCTATGGCGGCTTCCTGGTCTGGCTCGGCCTGCCGATCCTGATGCGCGTGCCGCCCGACAAGGCCCCGGCTTATGCGGGCGCCGTGATCGGCATCTGGCTGGTGCTGTTCGTCATCCTCCAGCAGATCGGCTGGCGGATCATCTGGAGCGGCCTGATCTACGGCATGATGTAGCCGGTATCGTTACACCGCCTCACGAAAGGGCCGCCGGCGACGGCGGCCCTTCTCGTTTTCAGAAGAGCCCGAGGTCCGCCGAAGCGAGCAACAGGCCGTCCAGGACCGCGCTCTTGGCCCAGGCGACGTCCGGAGCCAGATAGCGGTCCCTGTCGTGGTGCGGCACCGCCGCGCGGATCGCGCGCCGCGCCTGCTCCAGCGGCGGCGAGCTTTTCAGCGGCGCATGGAAGTCCGCGCCCTGCGCGCCCGCCAGCAATTCGATGCCCACCGCCCCGGCGGCGTTGTGCGCGATCCGCCGGGCCTTCAGCGCGCCGTGGGTGGCCATCGAGACATGGTCCTCCTGCCCCGCCGAGGTCGGGATCGTGTCGACGCTGGCCGGGAAGGCGAGCGACTTGTTCTCCGAAACCAGCGCCGCCGCGGTCACCTGCAGGATCATGAAGCCGGAATTGACGCCGCTGTCCTCGATCAGGAAGGCGGGCAGCCCGCTCATCTTGGGATCGACCAGCACCGCCAGCCGCCGCTCGGAGAGCGAGCCGATCTCGCAGAGCGCGACCGCCAGGATGTCGGCAGCGAACGCCACCGGCTGGGCATGGAAATTGCCGCCCGACAAAGCGTCCTCGCCGAACAGCAGCGGATTGTCGCTAACCGCATTGGCCTCGATCTGGAGCGTTTGGGCGGTGCCCCGGATCAGGTCCAGCACCGCGCCCATCACCTGCGGCTGGCAGCGGAAGCTGTAGGGGTCCTGCACCCGGTCGCACTCGTCGTGCGAATGGCGGATTTCGCTGTCGGCGAGCAGCCCGCGCAGCACCGCGGCGACCTCGATCTGCCCCGGCTGCCCGCGCGCTTCGTGGATGCGGGCGTCGAAGGCGACATCGGTGCCCTTCAGCGCATCGGTCGACAGCGCCCCGCCGATCAGCGCCGCGCCGAACACCCGCTCGGCGGTGAACAACACGTCGAGCGCGATCGCGGTCGAGACCTGGGTGCCGTTGATCAGCGCCAGCCCTTCCTTCGGGCCGAGCGCCAGCGGTTCGAGGCCGAGATGCTTGAGCGCCTCGCCGGCATGGACCGGTTCCTCGTCGAGGATGATCTGCCCCTCGCCGAGCAAGACCGCGGCGAGATGGGCGAGCGGCGCGAGGTCGCCCGAGGCGCCGACCGAGCCCTGGCTCGGGATCACCGGCGTCGCGCCCGCGGCGACCAAAGCGAGCAGATGCTCGACCACCTGGCGCCGGACGCCGCTATGCCCGCGTCCCAGCCCGATCGCCTTCAGCACCATGATCAGCCGCACGATCCTGCGGTCGAGCGCCTCGCCGGTGCCGCAGCTGTGCGACAGGATCAGATTGGTCTGCAGCTCGGCGAGCCGCGCGTCCGGGATCCGGGTCTGTGCCAGCAGGCCGAAGCCGGTGTTGATCCCGTAGACGGTGCGTCCGCTCGCCACGATCCGGTCGACCGTCGCGGCCGCGCTCTCGATCGCGCTCCAGGCTTCGTCCGCCAGCGCCACCGGCGCGCCGGCCCAGATCGCCCGCAATTCGGCGAGCGTGACGGAGCCAGGTTCGAGGACGATACCGCTCATAGCCCCTCCCCCCTGTGGGGAGGGGCTGGGGTGGGAGTGCGCTCGCGCGGCGAGCGCGCGGCGCTTCGCGCCGCACCGCCCATCCGGCGCTTCGCGCCACCATGCGCAGGTCGCCCTGTCCCCCGGACAGGGCTGTGGCTCGTGGGACGAGCCACACCTGCGCATCCCACAAGGGGGGAAGGGTATCGATGCACGGTCCTCATCTTTCCACCATCGGCAGATCGAGCCCCTGTTCGCGCGCGCAAGCCACGGCGATGTCGTAGCCCGCATCGGCATGGCGCATCACGCCGGTGCCCGGGTCGTTCCAGAGCACCCGTTCCAGCCGCCGCGCCGCTTCCGCCGTGCCGTCGGCGACGACCACCATCCCGGCATGCTGCGAATAGCCCATGCCGACGCCGCCGCCATGATGGAGCGACACCCAAGTCGCGCCGGAAGCGGTATTGAGCAAGGCATTGAGCAAAGGCCAGTCGGAGACCGCGTCGGAGCCGTCCCGCATCGCCTCGGTCTCGCGATTGGGGCTGGCGACCGAGCCCGAATCGAGATGGTCGCGGCCGATCACGATCGGCGCCTTCAATTCGCCCGACGCGACCATCTCGTTGAAGGCCAGGCCGAGCCGGTGGCGCTGCCCCAGCCCGACCCAGCAGATCCGGGCCGGCAGCCCCTGAAACGCGATCCGCTCGCGCGCCAGGTCCAGCCAGCGGTGCAGGTGCGGATCGTCGGGGATCAACTCCTTCACCTTGGCGTCGGTACGGTAAATGTCCTCGGGATCGCCCGACAGCGCGCACCAGCGGAACGGCCCGATGCCGCGGCAGAAGAGCGGCCGCACATAAGCCGGCACGAAGCCCGGAAAATCGAAGGCGTGGGTGACGCCCTCGTCCTTGGCGACCTGACGGATATTGTTGCCATAGTCGAAAGTCGGCACCCCCATCTCGCGATAGGCGAGCATCGCCTGGACATGGACGGCCATCGAGGCGCGCGCCGCTTTCTCGACCGCCTTGGGGTCGCGCGCACGGCCTTCGAGCCATTGCTCCACCGTCCAGCCGATCGGCAGATAGCCGTTGACCGGATCGTGCGCCGAAGTCTGGTCGGTCAGCGCGTCCGGCTTGACCCCCCGCTTCACCATCTCGGGCAGGATCTCGGCGGCATTGCCGAGCAGGCCCACCGAGATCGGCACGTCCGATTGCCGGAGCATGTCGAGCGCCTGGTCGATCGAAGTCGCGCGCTTGTCGAGATAGCACGTCTCCAGCCGTTTCTCGATCCGGCTCTCCTGGCATTCGATGGCGATGCAATGCGCGCCGGCCATGACCGCGGCCAGCGGCTGCGCCCCGCCCATGCCGCCGAGCCCCGCGGTCAGGATCCAGCGGCCGCGAAGGTCGCCGTCATAATGCTGGCGGCCCATTTCGGCGAAAGTCTCATAAGTGCCCTGAACGATGCCCTGGGTGCCGATGTAGATCCAGGATCCGGCCGTCATCTGGCCGTACATCATCAGGCCTTTTCGATCGAGCTCGTTGAAATGGTCCCAGGTCGCCCAGTGCGGCACCAGGTTCGAATTGGCGATCAGCACCCGCGGCGCATCCGCATGCGTGCGGAACACGCCGACCGGCTTGCCCGACTGGACCAGCAAGGTCTGGTCGCCCTCAAGCCGCTTCAGCACCGCGACGATCGCGTCGTAGCTCTCCCAGTCCCGCGCCGCCCGGCCGATGCCGCCATAGACGACCAGCTCCTCCGGCGCCTCGGCGACGCGCGGATCGAGATTGTTCATCAGCATCCGCATCGCCGCCTCGGTGGTCCAGCTTTTGCAGGAGAGCTCGGTCCCGGTCGGCGCCGCGATATGGCGGCTATTGTCGCGTCTCGAATGCATGCGGCGTGTCTAGAGCGGGAGGCGGATGAAGTGAACTCTCGTCATCCCCGGCGATGGCCGGGATCTCAGGTCGAAAAGTCACGGCTGTCTCCACGAGACCCCGGCCTTCGCCGGGGTGACGGCGGATCAAGCGTCCTCCCCCGCCACGATCCTGCGCTCGGGGCCGCTCATTCCGATCCAGTAGCAAAGCTCGGCCGGACGGCCGATCCGCCAGATGCAGAGATCGGCGGCCTTGCCGGCGCCGATCGTGCCGATCTCGTCCTGCAGGCCCAGCGCCTGCGCAGCGTTGCGGGTCATTCCCGCTACGGCCTCCTCCGGCGTCAGCCCGAACAAGGTGCAGGCCATTCCCATCATCAGGGTCGGCGAAAGCACCGGCGAGGTGCCGGGATTGCAATCCGTCGCCACCGCCATCGGCACGCCATAGCGGCGCAGGAGCTCGACCGGCGGCTTCTGGGTCTCCTTGAGCGCATAGAAAGCCCCCGGCAGCAGCACCGCGACCATGTCGCTGTGCGCCATCGCCGCGACGCCCTCCTCGTCGACATGTTCGAGATGATCGGCCGAAAGGGCGCCATGATTCGCCGCCAGCCCGGCGCCGCCGAGGTTGCTGAGCTGCTCGGCATGGAGCTTGATGGCGAGGCCATGGTCGCGCGCCGCCTCGAACAGGCTGCGCACCTCGGCCGGGGTGAAGCCGATCCCTTCGCAAAAGGCGTCGACGGCGCTGGCCAGCTCCTGGCTCGCGACCGCGGGCAGGATCGTCTCGACCGCCAGCCGCACATAGTCTTCGCGCCGTTCGCGGAACTCCGGTGGCAGCGCGTGCAAGGCCAGCAATGTCGGCTCGACCCGCACCGCCTCGCTCTCGCCGAGCGCCCTGGCCGCACGCAGCATCTTCATCTCGGTTTCGATGTCGAGACCGTAGCCCGACTTGATCTCGACCGTGGTGACGCCGCCGCGCATCAGCGCCTGCAGCCGCGGACGCGATTCCTCGACCAGCGCGTCGAGCGAAGCCTCCCGTGTCGCCCTCACCGTGGCGACGATACCGCCCCCCGCCGCGGCGATCTGTTCATAGCTCGCGCCTTCCAGCCTCTGCTCGAACTCGCCCGCCCGGTTGCCGGCGAAGACCAGATGCGTGTGACAATCGACCAGGCCGGGCGTCACCCAGGCCCCGTGCAGCGGCTCGACGCGCTTCGCCTGATAGCCTGCCAATTCCGTGCGCCGCCCGACTCTCACGATCCGGCCGTCCTGGATGCCGATCGCGCCATTCTCGATCGCCCCGAACGTCCCGGGCACGGCCGGGTCCATGGTCGCGATGTTGCAGTCGACGAGCAGGCGGTCCCACATGGCTCGCTTTCTAGGGCCTCCAGGGGCTATGGGCAAAGCATGAGCTGGAAATCGATCGCCGACTTGTTGACCGACGACGAAGCCGCCCCGGTCGCGCTGCTCGGCGCGCCGCTGGAGGCGGGTTCGGTCACCCCCGGCCGCTGCGATCTCGCCCCCGATACGGTGCGCCGGGCGCTGAAGCGCTTCAGTACGTTCGATCTGGTCAGCGGAATTGAGCTGGACGTCGCCATCCGCGACGCCGGCGATGTCGCGGTGCAGACGATGATGCCCTCCGAAGGCTTTGCGCCGATCGCGGCCGCCGCCGAAGCCTGTACCTCGGCGCACGATCTTACCCTGTTGATCGGCGGCAACAACGCCGTCACCCGCCCGGCCGCGCACGCGCTCGGCCTTCCGCTGGGCGAGGTCGGCCTGATCACCTTCGACGCGCATTTCGACATGCGCGACACCGCTCACGGACCGATGAACGGCAATCCGGTCCGCTGCCTGCTCGAGGACGGCCTGCCCGGCGCCAATATCGTCCAGATCGGCCTCGCCCCCTTCGCCAACACGAAGCGGATGTACGACGACGCCGTCGCCGCCGGCATCGAAATCTGGGACATCGAGCAGGTGCTCGAGGCCGGCGTCGAGGCGGCGATCGACGCCGCGCTCGAGCAGCTCAGCCATGTCGAGGCGATCATCGTCGATTTCGACATCGACGTCATCGACCGTTCGCAGCTCCCCGGCGCCCCCGGCGCGCGGCCCGGCGGCCTCCCGGCCGCCGATTTCTTCCGCGCCGCGCGGCGGCTGGCCGAAGAGACCCGTGTCCGTCTGGTCGACCTCACCGAATTCGATCCCAGCCTCGACGTCTCCGACATCAGCGCATTGACCGCCGGCCGCTGGGTCTGCGAAATCCTCGCCGGCTATTCCATGCGACACTCATGATCGAGACCGACCCCAATCTCGCCGCCGCCTTCAAGGAAGCGATGCGCCGAGTCGCCGCGACGGTGAACGTGATCTCGATCTGCGTCGACGGCGAGCCGATGGGGATCACCGCCACCGCGGTTTCGGTCGTCTCTATGGATCCGCCGAGCCTGCTCGTCTGCGTCAACCAGGCCGCCGCTGTCCATCCCCGGATCGAGAATGTCGTCCACTTCAACGTCAATGTCCTGCACCGCGACCAGGCCGAGGTCGCCACCATTTTCGCCGACCGCCGGCTGGAGGCGCAGCGCTTCATCAAGGGCTGGGACAATGATTGCGCAAAGCCGCCGCGGCTGCGGGGCGCCCAGGCCTCGATCCTCTGCCGCCGGATCGACCATCACCGCTTCGGCACCCATTCGATCTTCATCGGCGTGGTCGAGGAGGTGGTGAGCCGCGACGAGGTCGCGCCGCTCGTCTATCTCGACGGCAAGTTCGGCGGCTGCTCGTCCTGAGCCTTATTTCGCGAACAGCTTGGCCGGATCGCGCATCGCCTTGATCTCCAGCGCGTTGCCGGAAGGATCCTTGAAGAACATCGTCGCCTGCTCGCCCGGCTGCCCTTTGAAGCGCACCGTCGGCGCCATCGCGAAGTCGACACCCGCCGTCTGCAGCCGCGCGGCCAGGGCCTCCCATTCCGCCATGGTCAGCACGGCACCGAAGTGCGGCACGGGCACGTCGTGGCCGTCGACGTGGTTGCTGGCCGCATTCGGGGTCGCGCCCGGGGCGAGATGGGCGACGATCTGGTGGCCGAAGAAATCGAAGTCGATCCATTCGTCCGAACTGCGGCCTTCGGCACAGCCGAGCAGCCCGCCATAGAATCGGCGGGCGGCGGCAAGATCGTGGACCGGAAAAGCGAGGTGGAAGGGCGGCATGGGGGTCTCCTTAGCGAATCCGCGTAAACCTAAACGTCATTGCGAGGAGCGAAGCGACGAAGCAATCCAGCGGGCCTCGGCAGCCTCTCTGGATTGCTTCGCTTCACTCGCAATGACGTGACGATGCGGCGGGCCGTTCCCCCCGCGCGCCGCTTCGGCTTGTTCGCACCGCATTTCCGTGATTCCCTGCGCGCGTAAAAGGGAGGGGTCGCTTGAACAGGGTCATCGCCGCAGCATCGCTCGCCGCTCTCGGCCTCTCCGGCTGCGTGTCGCGCTCGGTCGAGGCGCCGCCGGCGCGCGCGGCCGCGTCCGTCGAGGCATCGACCTCCTATACCAGTAGCGGCCTGGAAAGCGTGCTCGGCCGAAGCGCCCGAATCGTCACCGGCCTGCTCGGCACGCCCGCGCTCGACGTCCGCGAAGGCCCGGCGCGCAAGCTGCAGTTCCTCGGCCCGGCCTGCGTGCTCGATCTCTACCTCTATCCACCGCGGGCCGGCGGCGATCCGATCGTCACCCATATCGACGCGCGCCTGCCCGACGGCCGCGACATGGACCGCGCCTCCTGCGTCGCCGCGCTCAGCCGGCGCTGAGTCGCTCGAGGGCCCAGGACGCTGCCTCCGCCACGACGGGGTCTTCATCGGCGGTCAGCCGCTCGAGCACCGGGACCAGCTCGGCCAGGCCGCTATTGCCGGCCGCGATGGCCGCGTTGCGCACCATCCGGTTCCGCCCGATCCGCTTGATCGGCGAGCCGGCGAACACTTTCCGGAACGCCGCATCGTCGAGCGCCAGCAGATCGGCGAGCGCCGGCGCCGCCAGCTCGGCGCGTGGCAGGAAGGCCTTGTTCGCCCGCGCCGCATCGGCGAACCGGTTCCACGGGCAGACCGCGAGGCAATCGTCGCAGCCGTAGATGCGGTTGCCGATCGCCTCGCGGAATTCTTCCGGGATCGGCCCCTTGTGCTCGATCGTGAGGTAGGAGATGCAGCGCCGCGCATCGAGCTGGAACGGCGCCGGAAAGGCGTCGGTCGGGCAGGCGGCGAGGCAGGCCGTGCAGCTGCCGCAGCGTAGCGCGTGCGCCACGTCCGCCGGCATGGTGTCGCCGAGATCGAGGGTGGTGTAGATCGCGCCGAGGAACAGCCAACTCCCGTCCCGGCGGCTGACCAGGTTGGTGTGCTTGCCCTGCCAGCCGAGCCCCGCCGCTTCGGCCAGCGGCTTTTCCATCACCGGCGCGGTGTCGACGAACACCTTGAGGTCGCAGCCTGCCTCTTCGACCAGCCAGCGGGCGAGCGCCTTCAGGCCTTTCTTGACGACGTCGTGATAATCGGCGCCCTGGGCGTAGACCGAGATCCGCCCGCGGTCCGGCCGATCGGCGAGAGCCAGCGGATCCCCTTGAGGGGCATAGCTCATGCCCAATGCGATCACGCTCCTGACTTCCGGCCAGAGCCCCGCCGGCGAGCCTCTTTGCTCGGCCCGTTCCTCCATCCAGATCATCTCGCCATGGGCGCCGGAGGCGAGCCAGGCGCGCAGCCGCTCGGCCGTTTTCGGCGCCGCGTCGGCGCGCGCGACGCCGATCGCGGCAAAGCCCAAGTCCAGGGCTTTTTCCGCCAGCCCTTGGCGAAGGTTCGGCTTGCCTATCAATACTTTCTCCAGCTACCAGCGCAGTCGAACCAGGGGGAGGCCAAGTCAAGTGCGGGCCGGTTTAGCTCTCGAGGCCCACGGTCTCGTCAAATCGTTCGACGGCAATCCGGCTGTGCGGGGCATTGATCTGGCAGTCCCCGAGGGCGCCATCTACGGGATATTGGGCCCGAACGGCGCCGGCAAAACCACGACGCTCAGGATGCTGCTCGGCATCATCGAGCCCGATTCCGGCCATCGCGTCCTGCTCGGCCACGAACGGCCGCTCGAAGCGGCGAGGATCGTCGGCTACCTCCCCGAAGAGCGCGGCCTCTATCCGGCGATGAGCACGCGCGAGGCGATCGCCTTCATGGGCGCGCTGCGCGGCCTGCCGCTGGAGACCGGGCGCAAGCGGGCGGAGATATTGCTCCGCGAGAACGGCCTCGGCGATTATGTCGACAAGCCGATCAAGAGCCTGTCCAAGGGCATGGCGCAGACCATCCAGCTGTTCGGCACCATCGTCCACAAGCCGAAGCTGGTCGTGCTCGACGAGCCTTTCTCGGGCCTCGACGCGATCAACCAGGGCCGGCTCGAACATCTGATCCGCGACGAGGCGGCGGCCGGCACGACGGTGATCTTCTCGACCCACGTCATCCACCATGCCGAGCGCCTGTGCGAGCGGATCGCGATCATCGCCGGCGGCCGGATCCGTTTCGAAGGACCGGTCAGCGAGGCGCGCGACCGGCTCCGGCCGCAGGTCCGGCTGAAGACCCGCAATGCCGACGGCGCCTGGCGCGGGGCGTTGCCCGGCGACGCGGCCGAGGCCGGCGGCCATTGGCAGTTCGAGCTGCCGAAGGCCGGCATCGAGCCGCTGCTGAAGGCGCTGATCGACGGCGGCGCGGGCATCGAGGAGCTGTCGATCGAGCGGCGCGGCCTGCACGACGCCTTCGTCGCCATCGCCGGCGAGGCCGCGGCGCGCGAGATGGAGACGGGCATGGCCGCCGACCTCGGCGAAGCGGCATGATGAGCGTCTTCGAGGCGGCCTGGGTGATCGCGCGGCGGGATTTCGTCGCCCAGGTCTATTCGCGCAACTTCGTCCTCTTCCTGATCGCGCCGATCTTGCTGTTCGGCTTCGCCGTCTTCGTCGGCAGCCAGACGGAGCGCGTCGGCAATCAGCCGGTGGTCGCGCTGGTCACCGACAGCGCCACGGCCGATGCGCTGAATATTGCGCGCACGCGGCTCGTGGCTGCAACCTCGGACACCGCCTTTCCGGAGTTCAGGGCGTTGAACCCTGCGGAAGACGTCCGGGTGCAGGCGCGCGCTCTGCTCGCCGACGAGGAGGCCGCTTATTCCGCCGTGCTCAGCGGCACGCTCGAGCGGCCGGTGCTGACCGGGCCGGAACGGGTCGACGAGTTCACCGGCCGGCGCGTCCAGCTCGTCGTGGAGGAAGCCCGGCGCACGGCCGCGCTGGAGGCGGCGCGCGCACAGCCGCGGGGCGGGCCGATCGTCCGCGACGTCACCCAGAATGCGGCGGGCAACCTGCAGATGTTGCGCCGCCTGCTTGCCCGGCTCGGCCAGACCCTCATCTTCACCGTCACGATCATGCTCGCCACCCTGTCGCTCTCCACGCTGGTCGAGGAGAAATCGAACAAGATCATCGAGGTGCTGGCCGCCGCGGTGCCGCTCGATTCCGTCTTCCTCGGCAAGCTGCTGGCGATGCTCGGCATCTCGCTGGTCGGCCTCAGCGTCTGGAGCGGCATCGCGGGTCTCGCTTTCACCTTCGCAGGCCTGGCGACCGATTGGGTGAACCTGCCAGACGTCTCGCCCGCCATCGGCTGGCCGGCCTGGATCGCGCTGCTTCTGCTTTATTACGCCGCGAACTTCATGGTGCTCGCCTCGCTCTTTCTCGGCATCGGCGCGCAGGCGAGCAACATCCGGGAAATCCAGACCATCTCGATGCCGGTCGTGCTGCTTCAGCTGATGGTGCTGCTGCTCGCGATGAACGCGATCGGCGGCGAGAACGAGACGCTGGCCTGGGCCGCCTATCTCGTGCCGTTCAGCTCGCCTTTGGCGATGGCCGCCTACGGCGCCCAGTACGAGGCGCTGTGGCCGCATCTGCTGGCGCTCGCCTGGCAGGCTTTCTGGGTCTTCGTGATCATCCGGCTCTCGGCCCGCCTGTTCCGCGCGACGGTCCTGAAATCGGCGTCCGGAGGCTCTTTTCTCGGCTTCCTGCGGCCGTGGCGTAGGCGGACGGACGCCGCCTAGGGTCCGTACGCTAAGCCGGCGCCGGCCCCTTCTGCTGCCAGAGCTCGACCTTCACCCCGTCGCAATCGAGGATCCAGGCGAAATTGCCGTAATCCTCGTCCTGCCGGCCAAGGATCTCGATCCCCTTCGCCTCCAGATCGGCGAGCATCCCGTCGAGATCGTCGACCCGCAGGTTGACCATGAACGCCGCCGATGACGGCGCCATATAATCGGTCGTCTCCTTGAACGGGCTGAGCAGGCTGTAGGGATCCTCGCCCGTCTCCCCGCTCCACGGAAACACCGCGCCCCAATCGCCGCCGATGCCGAGATTTGCCTGATACCAGGCCTGCGTCGCTGCCGGATCGGCCACTTTGTAGAAGATGCCGCCGAGCCCCGTCACCTTCGCCATTTCAATCTCCTCGATCGCCCGCCAGGCCAGCCACTTCATCGCCGCGGCCATGACGACGAAGACCGGCAGGTCGATCCAGGGCTGGTCGAGATAGAAGTCGGTCCGGGTCAGCGCGAACAGGCCGGCCATTGCCGCGATCAGCGCGCCGGCCGCCATATTGTAGGCGACCACTCCTTCGGCCGGGAAATGCATCGGGTTGAGCCCGACATAAGAGAGCAGGGTCAGGACCGCGATGACGATCAGCGCCCGGATCGCATAGCCGCGCTCCATCCGCTCGGCGCGCAGATAGGCGCGCTCGGTCGCCGCGTCCGGGAAGCGCTGGATGAGCAGCCCCATGGGGCCGGGAGGCTAGGGGGCTTCGGCTCCCGAGTCCATGAGCCGCTCAGGAACGCCCTTCGGCTTCAGGCAAAAGGCGCACTCATTGTCGCCGCGCGCCATGCAGGCGCGGTGCTCGACCTCGGCCTCGGCGAGCCCGCCGATCAGCGACACATCGAGCGCGCAAACGTCCGGGTTGCCGGCGGCGAGATCGTGATAGACGCAGTTCAGCGCCTCGATCACCGGCTCCTCGCCCTCGCGCCAGGCGGCCTCGTAGCCGAGCGCGGTCATCAGCCCGGCGACCGAGCGGCCCCGCTCCGCGAGCGTCCCCCCCTCGACATCCGGCTTCATCCGTGCGGCGAGCTTGCTCCCGAGCCGCGCCAGCTCGCCGGACATGTCGCCGCCGCGCTCGACGAGGTCCTCGAGCAGCAGCCGCGCCAGCATCGCATAATGTTTGGGGAACAGGGCGTGGCCCCGCTCGGTCAGGACATAGGGACGGCTCGGCCGGCCGCCGGTCGACGGCCGCGAGGCCGACAAGGCGACCAGCCTGTCCCGCTCCAGCCCGGCCAGATGCTCGCGCACCGCGGTCCGGGTGATGCCGAGCGCGGCGGCGAGCCGGTCCACGGTGAGCCCGTCCTTATCCTCCAGCAGCAGTCGCAGGATCGCCTGCCGCCGCTGCCCGATCACGTCCAGCATGGCCATGCCTCCTTCTAGGGCCGCGCGGCGGCAGCGTGAAACTAAAAATACTTTTAACAGAAAAAACTTTACAAAGTGTGCGAGCCGTCCCAGCATGCGGGCAGGGAGGATAAAATATGCTGGTCTATGCCATCGTCTTGTTCGCCGTCGCCGCTCTGTTCGGCCTCTATCTGATCTCGCGCGTGTTCGGCGGGCGTTTGCCGCCGCTGCCGGCGGCGCTCCTGCACGGGCTTTTCGCCGCTTCGGGGCTCCTGATCCTGCTCTATGCCGCGTTCCTCGCGCCCGGCGCGCCGATGCCGGTGCTCGTCGCCGCCATTCTCCTGCTCGTCGCTGCGCTCGGCGGCTTCGTGCTGATCAGTTACCATTTGCGCGGGCAGCTCCCGCCCAAGCCGCTTGCTGGAATCCATGCGCTGGCGGCGGTGGCCGGCTTCCTGACGCTCTGCGGCTCGGTCTTCGGACTGATCTGAGCGCAATGCGCCATCCGCTGCACCCGATGCTGGTCCACGTTCCGGTCGCGTGCTGGCTGCTCATGCCGCTCAGCGACGGAATTGCGCTCCTGCTCGGGATGATGCCGCTGTGGCAGGTCTCGGCGACGCTCGCGGCGGTGGGCGTCGCCTGGGGTGCGCTCGCCGCGACCGCCGGCGCGATGGACTATGCCCGCGCCGACAGGGTCGCCCCGCGCCTGGTCCGCGCCCACGCGGCGCTCATGGCTGGCGCCTGGACCGTGTCGCTGATCGGCCTGTTCGGCCGTTTCGCCGAGGGGCAGGCTGTCCTGCCGCCGCCGGGCTGGGCGATCGCGGCGGGCCTCGTCGCGCTGGTGCTGATGATCGCAGGCGCCTGGTGCGGCGGCGAGATGGTCTACGGCCGGGGAATCGGCGTCAGCCGCTGAACGCGGCGCGCGCCGCTTTGCCGAGCGCCTTCATCGCCAGCCGCCAGGGATAGGGGCCGTGGCTGATCCGCGCGACGCCGGCGGAGGCGGCGTCCGCCGCCGAAGGGGCGCCGGGGAAGGCGATGACATTGACCGGCAGCGGCGAGCCCGCGCAGAAGCGCTCCAGCAAGGCGAGATCGGCGAGCAACGGCACGAAGACGCCGCTCGCGCCTGCATCGGCGAAGGCGCGGGCGCGCTCCAGCCCCTCATCGACCAAAGCATCGTCGTGATTGCCGAGCCCGGCCTTGAGGAACAGATCGGTGCGCGCGTTGATGAAGAAATCGGGGCCGACGGCCGCGCGGATCGCGCGGATTCGCGCCGCCTGGACGTCGAGCGGATGCAGGCCCTCCCCGCCGACGACCTGGTCCTCGAAATTGCAGCCGACCGCGCCAATTCCCTTGAGCCGGGCGACGTTGGCCGCGGCCGCGTCCGGAGCGACGGCATAGGCGCCCTCGAAGTCGATCGTCACCGGCAGATCGACGGCGCGCACGACCCGCTCCGCATTGGCCAGCGCGAGCTCGAGCGGGAGCCGCTCGCCGTCGGGAAAGCCGTGGGCGTCGGCGACGGGATGGCTGCCGGTCGCGATCGCCTTGGCGCCCGCCTCGGCCACCACCTTCGCGCTGCCCGCGTCCCAGGCGTTGTAGAGGATCAGCGGATCGCCGGGCACGTGCAGCGCCGCGAAATGCTCTGCTTTGTCGGAAGCGGTCATGGCGCGGGTATAGCACCCCGCGCCTTCCCGTCGAAGCCTATTGCCCGGGCAGCCGACGCGACGACACGACCCGATTGGCGGTGTCGGTGACCACCTCGAGCAGGTTTCCGCTGCGGTCGGTCACGCGCCGCACCGTCTGCCCGGCCGTATTCACCGTCTGCGAGACCTCGGTGAGGCCCGCCCGGGCGAGGTCGAGCACCTGGCCGTTCTGGAGCAGGCTCGTCGCGACCCCGCCGACGGTCCTGACCGTATTGTTGGCCACGCCGCCCACCGTGTTGACGGTGTTGTCGACGGTCGAAAGCAGCTGCGTCACGAGCTGCGGGTTGTTGTCGAGCGTCTGCAGCGTCCGCTCGATGATCGCCCGGACATTGTCGAGCCGGACGATCAGGGTCGCCTGCGCCCTGACGCCTCGAATGTCGATCTTCACATTGTCGATATGGGCGTTGGCGCCCGCCGTGAGGTGCAGGATGTTGGCGAGCCGCGCGTCGAGCGAGAGGTTCGCGTCGAGATTGTTCACCTCGATGGTGAGTTGCTCGACCGAGAGGTTCGGCACGTCGAGCAGAACGTCCGGCTGATCGCCGGACGCGAGCGCCTGCTGGGCGAGCGGCGACGGCTGGGAAGGCGCCTGCGCATCGCGATTGCGCTGGGCGGCGGCGGGCGTAGCGACGATCAAGGCGGTGGCGGCCGCGATCAGCGTGGCGGCGAACTTCGGAC
>Ga0070677_10000247_pt1 | contig 18742 bp, 18 predicted proteins | sample KBSM63metaG_FD_64674 | JGI IMG/M metagenome (GOLD analysis project Ga0070677, IMG submission 64674) | Miscanthus rhizosphere microbial communities from Kellogg Biological Station, Michigan, USA - KBS M6-3 metaG | ecosystem: Host-associated > Plants > Roots > Rhizosphere > Soil ... | reverse complement strand
GAAGCAGGGCTGGCCGTTGAGTGGCGCGTAAGGGCAGCCGATGTCGTCGCGGGTGGTGTATTCGCGCGGTTCCCAGGTGCCTGAGTCCCCGTAGGGCCCTTCGACCGCGCCGTTGTTGTTGAGCGTGTAGCCGTAGTAGTAATGGTCGGTGTCCGACTTGAGCACGCTGTGCCAGTCAGACCAGCCGGGCGGCACTTCGGAGCCGTTCGAATACGGTTCGTCGCCGTAGCCGTTGAGGAACTTGCCGACGTGGATCGTGCGGTAGCCGGCTCCTTGCAGCCAGGTCGCGATGTTGTGGGTGTAGGCGGCGCGGAAGGAGAAGCCGAAGTAGCCGCCATTGGGCTGGATGTTGCCCTTGACGCCGTTGTTGTGGGCGTAGCGGCCGGTCATCAGGCTGACCCGCGAGGGGCAGCAGAGCGGATAGGAGACGTAGTAGCGATTGAAGGTCTCCCCGCGTTTGGCGAGCAGGTCCAGCGTGTTGGGCATCGCCCGCAGTCGGTTCGGTCCGAAGGTCGCGTAGAGCGAGTCGAGCGTCTGGTCGTCGGTCTGGATGACGACGAAGCTGGGCCGTTCGGCGAGCGGGACTTCGGTGGTCGCGGCCGCCGCGCTTGTGGCGTTGCGCTGGGGAGCGACGGCGATCAGACAGAGCAGGGCCAGGGCGCCGGCCGCGATCGTGGCCAGGCGAATCCCCTGCGCTTGCTTTCCTTGTTGCGTTTGCCGCATGTAGATGACGGCCGGCAGCCCGACCTACAGGGTCGAAACAACTACCCGCGCCGAAGTTGCGAAACGCTAGAGATCGTTCAGGACGCGCCGAGCTTTTTGACGGCGTCGCGGAACGTTTTGACCGTGGCGCTGGGCGCTTTGCGGCCTTCGAGTTTCTCGTTGTGGCGGTTGACCCAGATCACCGGCACCTTCATTTTCAGCAGCGGGGCAACGTCGTTGTCGTAGCTGCAGCCGATGTGGACCCAGCCTTTCTTGCCGCCGATCCGCCGCGCCGCCTCTTTGAAGTGCACGGGGTCCGGCTTGTAGCTGCGCACCTGCTGCGCGGTCACGACCAGGTCGAGTTCGGTGCGCAGGTGGCGGCGCGAGATGCCGAGCAATTTGTCGTCGATGTTGGAGACGATGCCGATCTCGTAGCGTTTGCCGAGCCGGTCCATCGCCGCGTTGGCCTCGCGGAAGGGCAGCCAGTAGGCGACGCTGTCGGGCAGGAACTGGGCGCGTGAGGGCTCGATCTCCCAGCCCAGCTCACCGGCGACTTTGACGATCGTGCGGCGCAGCACCTCGGCGTAGAGCTCGTAGGAGCCGGCCATGATTTCCGCCTGGACTTCCATGAAGCGCGCCAGGAAGGGCTCCTCTTCGAAGCTGAAGCCGTCTTTGCCCGCCTCTTTCTTGCAGGCGTCGATGATGCCTTTCTCCCAGTCGATCAGGGTGCCGTAGCAATCGGTGGTCACCCATTTGATGGTTTTGAGTCCGGGAAGAGGCATAAAAGAGGTTCGCGTCGTGCTTCGCGAGCGCGGCATGTTATGGAATCGCGGCTCCCCGCGCGGCGCCCCACTTGCCGAGTCCAGTAGGCTGCCGCCCGCGCCGGCGCGGCGTGCCTCCAGCCCATGGACCTTCTCGAGTATCAAGGCAAGCAGCTCTTCGCCAAGCACGGTGTCACCGTGCCCAGCGGCGAGGTCGCTGCCGACGTCGAGGGCGCGGTCGCTGCCGCCGAGCGGATCGGCTACCCCTGCGCGATCAAGGCACAGGTGCTGATCGGCGGACGCGGCAAGGCCGGTGGGATCAAGATCGCCCAGGATGCCGAGGAGGCTCGCGCCCACGCCGACGCGATCCTCGGCATGGACATCATCGGTCCGCACGGCGAGGGTCCCTTCCGCGTCGACCAGGTCTGGATCGAGGGCGGCTCGGACATCGCCTCCGAGTACTACGCCTCGGTGATCCTCGACCGCGGTGAGAAGAAGCTGCTGGCAATGGTCTCCGCCAAGGGCGGCATGGACATCGAGGCCGTCGCCGCCGAGGACCCCGACGCCCTGGTCCGCCGCCACATCGACCCGACCCGGCCCTTCGAGGTCGGCGCGGCGCGCCAGATCATCGACGCCGCCGGGCTCGACGAGGACGTCCGCGACCAGGCCGCCGAGGTGTTGGTGAAGCTGGCCGAGGTGGCGAGCTCCGAGGACGCTTCCCTGATCGAGGTCAACCCGCTGATCGTCACCAAGGACCGCGAGGTCGTCGCGCTCGACGCCAAGGTGACGATCGACGGCAACGCCCTCTTCCGCCATCAGGACCTGGCCGAGATCGCCGACACCGCCGACGATCCGCAGGAGGCGATGGCAAAGGAGAAGGGCCTCACCTACGTCAAGCTCGACGGCAACGTCGGCATCCTCGCCAACGGCGCCGGGCTCTGCATGTCGACGCTGGACGTCGTCGCCCAGGCGGGCGGCGCCCCGGCCAACTTCCTCGACGCCGGTGGCGGTTCAAAGGCGGAGGCGATCGTCGACGCGCTGACCGTGATCACCTCCGACGAGAAGGTCACGGCGATCCTCTTCAACATCTTCGGCGGCATCACCCGCTGCGATGAGATTGCCAAGGGCATCGTCACCGCCTCCCAGCAGATGAACCTGCAGCTGCCGCTGGTCGTGCGGCTCGACGGCACCAACTCGGAGGAGGGCCTGAAGATCCTCGCCGAGGCCGACCTGCCCAACCTGAACCAGGAGACGACGATGCTCGGCGCCGCCCGCCGCGTCGTCGAGCTGGCGGGGGGGAACGGCTGATGTCGATCATCGTCGGCAACGAGACCAAGCTGGTCGTCTCCGGCCTGACCGGTCGCGAGGGCTCCTTCCACGGCCTGCGCAACAAGGCTTACGGGACCGACCTGATCGCCGGGGTCACTCCGGGCAAGGGTGGGCAGGACGTCGAGGGCGTGCCGGTCTTCGACACGATCAAAGAGGCGGTCGAGGTGGCGGGCGCCAACACCTCGATGATCTTCGTGCCGGCGCGCTTTGCCGCGCCCGCGATCGACGAGGCGATCGAGTCCGGCGTCGACACCGTGATCGCGATCACCGAGGGGATCCCGGTGCTCGACATGCTGAAGACCTACTGGAAGGCGAAGGAGGCGGGGGTCCGCCTGCTCGGCCCCAACTGCCCGGGCGCGCTCTCGCCCGGCAAGGCCAGCGTCGGGATCATCCCCGCCCAGTTCTTCGACCCGGGCCCGATCGGCGTCGTCTCCAAGTCGGGCACCCTGACCTACCAGATCGGCAACGAGCTGAAGCAGGCCGGCACGGGGAACTCCTCGATCGTCGGCATCGGCGGCGACCCGATCATCGGCTCGGACTTCATCGACATCCTCACCTTGTACGAGGCGGACCCCGAGACAGAGCTGATCGTGATGGTCGGCGAGATCGGCGGTGACGCCGAGGAGCGCGCCGCCGAGTTCATCGCCGCGGAGATCTCCAAGCCGGTCGTCGCCTACATCGCCGGCTTCACCGCCCCGCCCGGCAAGCAGATGGGCCACGCCGGCGCGATCATCTCCGGCTCCTCCGGCACCGCCCAGGCAAAGAAGGATGCGCTCGAAGCAAAGGGCGTGCGGGTCGGCGAAAGCCCGACCGAGACGGCCAAGATCGCCGTCGAAGTCCTGCGCGGCCTCTAGGGTTCTCGCAGATGGAAGTGAAGGCGCGGCCCGTGCGGCTGACGATCGCTGACGATCTGCAACGAGGACGGGGGAGCGTGTTCTTCCGGCTCTGGTTCGCCATCCCGTTTCTCTTCTGGCTGGCGCTCTGGGGAATCGCGGCGTTCTTCGTCGCGATCGCCAACTGGTTCGCGACCCTCTTCAAGGGAACCTCACCGCAATCGCTGCATGGGTTCCTCGCGCGCTTCGTCCGTTTCGCGGTCCACACCTATGCCTACCTCTACCTGGCTGCCGAGCCGCTGCCCGGTTTCGGCGGCAGGCCGGGGTATCCGATCGACGTCGAGATCGACCCCCCGGTCCGGCAGAACCGCTGGAAGGTCGGCTTCCGGCTCGTGCTCGTCGTCCCCGCCCTGATCCTCCTCAATGCCTTCATCGGTACCGGGGGCGGCTTCAGCGGAGCATCGGAAGCGAGGACCGGCCGCATCGGGCTGCTCTTCGCCGCTGCCCTCCTCGGCTGGTTCTTCGCCCTCGCCCGTGCGCGCGCACCGCGCGGCCTGCGTGACCTGGTCGCCTACGGGCTGTCCTATGCCGCCCAGACCTGGGCCTACCTGTTGATGCTGACCGACCGCTACCCCTCCGCCGATCCGCTCACCGCGATCGGCCCGCTGCCAGTCCGCGACGACCCGGTGCGGCTCGAATCGAGCGACGACCTGCGACGCAACCGGCTCACCGTCTTCTTCCGCCTGCTGCTGGCGATCCCGCACCTGATCTGGCTGACGCTCTGGAGCATCGTCGCCTTCTTCGCCGCAATCGGGAACTGGTTCGCGATCCTCTTCACCGGCACCGCACCGGCCGGGCTACACCGCTTCCTCGCCTCCTACGTGCGCTATCAGCTGCACGTCGGCGCCTACGTGTACCTGGTCGGCAACCCGTTCCCGGGCTTCACCGGCGAGCGCGGCAGCTACCCGATCGAACTCAGCATCGCCGAACGCGCTGCGCAGAACCGCTGGACGGTGGGCTTCCGCATCATCTTGGCGTTGCCGGCGCTGCTGCTCGGTGCCGCCTACGGAAGCCTGCTTCTCGCAGTTGCCGTCCTCGGCTGGTTCGCCTCGCTCTTCACCGGCACGATGCCGCTCGGCCTGCGCAACGCCGGCGCCCTCGGCCTGCGTTACTCCGCGCAGCTCTACAGCTACCTCCTCCTCGTGACCGAGGCCTATCCGTACGGCGGCCCCAACGTCGCACCTCCGCCGTTGACCGCCAACTCAGCCTTCGCGCTTCCGCCACGAGGCATTTGAGGCGGCTGGGCTCTCGCCTTCGTCGTCCCACCACGCCGGCCCTGCTCGCCGGCGCGGCCCTCTGGCTCTGGGCTGCATACGCGCTCTGGCACACGACCGCCTCGGTGCCGAAGGGGCCGCCGCTTTCACCGCATCGCTTCTTCAGCGACTCGTTCCTCGACAGCAGCGCCTCCTACGAGCGCTTCCTCGTCATCGACGGACTGCTGGCGATCGTGGCGCTGCTGGTGGTCCTCGCGCTTTACGCGCGTCGCGGGCACCGGCTGATGCGGGAGTCGGCCGCGGGCCGGGTCGGCACCGGAATGCTGCTCGGCATGCTCGGCTTCGGGGTGGTCTGGTTTGCCGAGCTCCCCTTCGGCCTGGCCGCGGTCTGGTGGCAGCGGGACCACGGGGTCTCCCACCAGGGCTATCTGGAGTGGATCATCGAGCACTTCCTCGGGCTCGGTGGGACCTTCCTCTTCGTCGCCGCGGCGCTGGCGATCGCGATGGGGCTCGCCGGACCGCTACGGCGCTGGTGGTGGGTGGCGGCGGCGCCGATCTTCGTCGGCCTGGCGCTGCTCTTCACCCTGGTCAGTCCCTACCTGGTCCCAAAGACCTCGCCGTTGCACGAACCCCGACTCGCCGAAGCGCGGGCGCTCGAGCGCAAGGAGGGGGTCGAGGGGACGAAATTCGTGGTCGAGGACGTCCACCGCTTCACCACGGCTCCCAACGCCGAGGCGACCGGCCTCGGACCGACCCGGACCGTGGTTCTCTGGAACACCCTGCTCGGCGACGACTTCAGCCGCGCCGAGGTCCGCGCCGTGCTCGGCCATGAGATCGCCCACATCGCGCACAAGGACCCGCTCAAGCTGGCCGGTTGGCTGGCGCTCTTCCTGATCCCGGCGACGGCGTTGGTCGAGCTGCTCACCCGCCGCCGTGGCGGCCTGAGACGTCCCGAGGCGGTGCCGCTCGCCCTCCTCGTCCTGATCGTCTTGCAACTACTGGCGACGCCGATGTTCAACCTCGTCACCCGCCGCGCCGAGGCCTCGGCGGACTGGTCCTCGCTGCAAGCGACCCACGAGCCGCGCGCCGCCCGGGCGATGTTCCGCCGGCTCAGCACCACCAGCCACGGCTCGCCCGACCCGCCGGGCTGGACCCAGCTCCTTTACGGCAGCCACCCGACGATCATGCAGCGGATCGAGATGACCTACGCCTGGGAACGGGAGCAGCGGCCCTGAGCACGGCTCCGGTCGTCGCGGCCTGGGCGTTGCTAGGCTCGCTTTCGCATGGCCGGCGAGACGATTTCGTTTGCAAGAGGGGCGCCCAGCGCCGACATCCTGCCGCGCGACGCGGTGCGCGACGCGGCGGCGATCGCGCTTGCCGACGACTGGGAAAAGGCGCTTTCCTACGGCACCGGCATCGGGCATCCCGGGCTCTGTGAGTGGATCGCGGAACGGCACGGAGACCTCGACGCCGGCCAGGTGATGGTCGCCAATGGCTCGCTGGAGGCCGGCGCGATGCTCTTCGAGCACCTGCTCGGGCCCGGCGACCGGGTAGTCGTCGAGCAGCCGACCTATGACCGCACGCTGCTGATGCTGCAGAAGCTCGGCGTCGAGCTGGTCCCGGTCGGGCTGGAGGACGACGGCCTCGACCTGGCGGCGTTCGAAGCGGCGCTGGCGGCGGGCCCGATCAAGCTCGTCCACGTCATCCCCAACTTCCACAACCCCGCCGGCTGCACGCTCTCGGCCGAGAAGCGGGTGCGGCTGGTCGAGCTCGCCGCCGAGCACGATTTCTGGATCTTCGAGGACGACCCCTACCGCGAGCTCCCCTTCGAGGGCGAGGCGCTGGAGACGATGCTCTCGATCGACCAGGCGGACCGCGTCATCCACGCCTCCTCCTTCTCCAAGACGGTCAGCCCCGGCGTGCGCGTCGGCTATCTCGCCGGGCCTGCGGGGGAGATCGCCAAGCTCGCCAAGCGGGCCAACGAGACCTACATCTCACCCAACATGCTGGCCGAGTCGATCGTGCTCGAGCTCTGCCGCTCCGGCGGGTTGGACAAGAACATCGATTTCGTCAAGGGGGCGCTGAAGGAGCGCCGCGACACCCTCGTGCGGGCCCTCGGCGAGCAGCTCCCCGAGGCCGAGTTCGTGGTTCCCGGCGGCGGCTACTTCCTCTGGCTCGATCTCGCCGAGGGCACCGACACCACCGCCCTCCAGGCCGAGGCCAAGGGCGAGGGAGTCGCCTTTGTCGCCGGCCCCGACTTCATGATCGAGGGCGGCACCAACAGCCTGCGCCTCTCCTTTGCCAGCGTGCCGCCCGAGCGGATTCCCGAGGGCGTCGCCCGCATCACTCGCGCGCTCGAGCGCATTCGCGCCGGCTCGCCCGCCTGACGCCGCCTCCCGCCCGGCGGATAGTCCGCCGCTGATCCGCTTGCACGCCCGCCTCGTAAGTGGGGGCAATGATCCCGAGCGAGGAGGAACCAATGGCCGTTGAGATCAAACCGAGCGCGCTGTCTCGGGTCGCGAGCGATCCGGTCTCGCGCCGCAAGCTGCTCGCCGTGACCGGCGGCTCCACCGCGCTGGCAGCCTTCCTTGCCGCCTGCGGCAGCGACAGCGATTCGACCACCTCGACGATGGAGAGCGCCGGTGGCGGCAAGACCGGCACGGAGCAATTCGGCAAGGGCGACGTCGGCATCCTCAACTACGCGCTGACGCTCGAGTACCTCGAGACCGCCTTCTACGAAGACGTCGTCAAGAGCGGCCTCTTCAAGGGGTCCGAGCTGGAGACGATCCGCAAGTTCGGCAGCGAGGAGGCCGAACACGTCCAGGCCCTGACCGGCTTCGTCAAGCAGATGGGCGGCAAGCCCGCGCCGAAGCCGAAGACCGAATTCCCGCTGAAGAGCGCCAAGTCGGTGCTCGAACTGGCGGCGACGGTGGAGAACCTCGGCGCCGCCGCCTACCTCGGCCAGGCGCCCAACATCAAGGGGGCCTCGACCCTCGCCGCCGCCCTCTCGATCCACAGCGTCGAGGGACGCCACGCGGCCGCGCTCGACACCCTGCTGGGCAAGTCGATCGTGCCCGACGGCGCCTTCGCCAAACCGGCGAGCGCGGACGAAGTGCTCAAGTCCGTCGAACCCTTCATCGTCGGCTGAGGCCGGCGCCAGAGAAAAGGAGAACCAGATGAGTGACCAGATCCTGGCCCAGCCCGAGCTCGCCGCGATTCACATCGACGAGGACAGCGAAGACATCTCGCGCGGCGACGTGATCCTCAAGGGCGCGCTTGCCGCGGGTGCGATCTACGGCGCCGTCGCGGTCGGCCCCTTCGTCGGCCGCGCCCTGGCGATGGCCGAAAGCGGCGACGTCGGCATCCTCAACTTCGCCCTCACGCTCGAGTACCTCGAGTCGGCCTTCTACAAGGAAGCGAAGAGCCGGGCGGGTGCGCGCGGCGACCTCAAGAGCTTGATCAACACGATCGGCCGCGACGAGGAAGAACACGTCGGGGCGCTGACCGAAACGATCAAGAAGCTCGGCGGCAAGCCCGTGGCGGAGCCGAAATTCGACTTCCCCTACAGCGGCACCAGTGGCTTCCTCAAGCTGGCGCAGACCTTCGAGGACACCGGCGTCAGCGCCTACAACGGCGCCGCGCCGCGGATCAAATCGAAAGAAGTGCTGGAAGCGGCCGGCTCGATCGTCCAGGTCGAGGCGCGGCACGCGGCGGCGATCGCGCTGCAAAACGGGGCCGAACCGGCGCCCGTCGCCTTCGACCCGGCCCTGTCCGAAGCTAAGGTCCTGAAGGCGGTCGAACCGTTCATCCAGTAGCCGGAGTGAGCGTGCCGTAGGAGACGAGAAGATGCCAGCGAGCAAAGCCGAGCGCCTCGCCGACGAGGAGCTGATGCCGCTGATCGGGGCCAAGGACCCCGCTGCCTTCGAGGTCTTCTACGACCGCCACGGCGGTGTCGCCTACTCGCTCGCCTATCGGATCGTCGGCGAGCGGGGGGCGGCCGAAGACGTGACGCAGGAGGCCTTCATCTCGATCTGGCGCAGCGGCGCGCGCTACGACGCGGCGCGCGGCAGCGTCCGCACCTGGATGCTCGGCGTCGTCCGCAACCGCGCGATCGACGCCCTGCGCAGCAAGGCAAGCGGCGCGCCGAAGCTCAACTTCGACGACGACTCGATCCTCGAGCACCGGCCGGCGCCGGAGCGGACCGAGTCCGAGGCGCTGCGCCGCGAGACCGCCGCCGAGGTGCGCGGTGCGCTCGACGTGCTGCCGGGCGAGCAGTCGAAGGTGATCGAGCTGGCCTACTTCGGCGGCTTCAGCCACTCGGAGATCGCCGGCATGCTGGGGGTGCCGCTCGGCACCGTGAAGGGGAGGATGCGACTTGGTTTGGAGAAGATTCGCGGTGAGCTGGCGGAGGGACTGACATGAGCGCGACCGAACACGAGCGTCATCGCGACGAGCTGGCCGCCTATCTGCTGGGCGCGTTGGAACCCGGTGAGGCGGCGGCGCTGGAGCGCCACCTGGCCGGTTGCGAGGAGTGCCGCACCGAGCTCGAGTGGCTGCGCCCGGCAGTGCAGGTGCTGCCCGAGTCGGTCGAGCGGGTCGAGCCGGCGCCGCAGCTGCGCCAGAGCCTGATGGAGCAGGTGCGCGCCGAGGCCGAGAGCGCGCCGGCGTCGCCGGGCCGCGCGCGCCGCTGGGGGTTCGGCGGCTGGGGCCTGCGCCCGCTGGCGGGGTTGGCCGCCGTGGTCCTTGTCGTGGCAGCGGTCGCCGCCTACGCGATCGGCACCAGCGACTCGGGTGGCGGAGGCAAGACCACGACGGTGGTCTCCGGCCACTCGCCAGGCGTGACCGCCGAGATGGTGAGCCAGGGCGAATCGGGAACCCTGCACCTGGCCAACCTCCACCAGCTGCCACCCGACAAGGTCCTGCAGGCCTGGGTCGAACGGGACGGGCGGGTCGAATCGGCCAAGACGCTCTTCGTCCCCAACCAGGACGGCACCGCCTCGGCGACGATCGACGACATGAACGGCGTCACCACCGTGATGGTTACCGCCGAGCCGCGCGGGGGCAGCGTTCAGCCGACGAGCGCGCCGGTCGCCAGTGTCTCGATTCCGCAGTAGACGGCTGGAAATGGCGTCTGGCGTCTACCGACCGTAACGGTCAGAAGACAAAACCAACTGCTCTGGAATCGTCGCCCGTGGCGGCGGCGCCGGGTCGGCGCGCACCGAGACGGTCTCGGCGACGCTGCTCGAGACCTGGTGGGTGCCGTCCTCGGAGGCGATCGTCACGCCCTCCTCGCCGGAGCTCTGCACCGTTCCCTCCAAGCCGGGCGCGAGCCCCGCGTCCTTGAGGTAGTGGAGCAGCTCCTCGGCCTCGTTCTCGAAGCGCAGCACGTGTACCTTGGCGCCGGGCTCGACGTCGGCGAGCAGCGATCCGGTCTCGCGGGCGCCCTCGACGATCGGGTGGCCGTGTGGGCAGGTCGTCGCGTCGCCGATCGCGGCGCGCATGCGCTCCTCCAGCACCGGTGACATCGCGTGCTCGATCCGCTCGGCCTCCTCGTGGACCTCGTCCCAGGGGATGCCCAGCACGTCGGTGAGGAAGCGCTCGATCATGCGGTGGCGGCGGACGATGTGGCTGGCGTGCTCGCGGCCGGAGGTGGTGAATTCGAGCGACTTGTCGGCCTTGCGCTCGACGTAGCCGTCCTCGACGAGGCGGCCGATCATCTCGTGCACGGTCGGCGGCGAGAGCTGCATCGCGCGGGCGATGTTGGCGCCGGTCATCGGCAGCCCGGCCTCCTCGAGCCAGAACATGATCTCCAGGTACTCCTGCTCGGCGACGGTTGCCTCGGCCATCGGCCCGATACTAGCGACGCTCAATCAGCGTCGAGACGACCGCCTCGTAGAAGCCGTCGCCCATCGCCCCCTCGGTGACCGTGGCGTTGTCCCAGGACCCCAGGGCGGTCCGCAGGCCGGGGTCGCGCTCGGGCCCGTTGGCGACGACGAAGAAGCGTCCGACCGCGGCGGCGACCTCGAGATCCTCGACCGAGTCGCCGACGGCGATGCAGTCGGCGGGGTCGTAGCCGCGAGCGCGGGCGTGGGCCGCCACGGCGCCCGCCTTGCTGACCAGCTTGGGGACCAGGTGGTAAGCGTGGGTCGGGCCGTCGACCGCGGGCATCTCGCGACCGATCGCGCCGTTGTCGAGCAGGCGCAGGTCGTCGTGGCCCTCGCTTGCGAGCAGCTCGTTGGCCTCGCCGACGTCGACCTTGCCGCGGAAGAGGTGAGAGAGGACGCGGCCGTGGTGCCAGGGCGCGTGGTACTCGAGCCGCCCCTCGAAGTGCCCGAACAGCAGCTTGGGGATGCCGCGCTGCTCGATCTTCTCGTAGACCGTGCCCTCCTCGTCGGGAACGAGGTCGCCGGTCAGGATCGTCGTCTCGCCCTCGATCGCGAAGGCGCAGCCGGCCTCATAGATGTAGGAGGTCTGGCCCATCAGGCGGGCCGCCTCGTGGACCTGGGGCTCGCGGCGGCCGGACATGATCACGACCTCGACCCCGGCGCGGTAGCAGGCCTCCAGCCCCCGCGACTGGGCGAGCGAGAAGGAGCCCTCGGCATCGCGGAAGAGCGAGCTGCCCCTGCCGAGCAGGGTGCCGTCGAGGTCGGTGTAGACGCATCGCAGTGCCATCGGCGCGGTCGCTACGGTAGCCGGATGAGCTGGCGCCTTGCCGATCGCACCCTTGACCTTGCCCAGCCACTGGCCGCCGGGATCGTCAACGTCACCACCGACTCGATGTTCGAGGGCGCGCGCAGCGGCACCCCAGAGCAGGCGATCGCCGACGGGTGGGCCCTGGCCGAGGCGGGCTTCGAGATGCTCGACGTCGGCGCGGTTGCGGCCAAAGCAGGGCCGCCGGTGCCGGCCGACGTCGAGGCGGCGGCGCTGGTGCCGGCGATCGAAGGGTTGGTCGAGATCGGCGTGCCGGTGACCGCCGACACCTTCTCGCCCGCGGTGGCGCGGCGGGCGCTCGCGGCGGGCGCGGGCGCGGTCAACGACATCTCGGGGGGCTCGGACGAGCTCTTCGAGCTCGTCGCGGAGGCCGGTTGCGGCTACGTGCTGATGCACATCGAGGGGCCGCCGCGGGTCGACCGCGAGGCGCCGGACTACGGCGACGTGGTCGAGCACCTCCTCGCCTGGTTCGGGGGGCGAGTCGAGCGGGCGCGGCAGCTTGGCGTCGCCGAGGAGCAGATCGCGATCGACCCCGGACTCGACTTCGACCTCAACACCGCGCAGAACCTGGAGATTCTCCGCCGGCTGCCCGAGCTGCGGGCGCTCGGCCTGTCGCTCTACGTCTCGCTCTCGCGCAAGGACTTCATCGGCGCCGTCCTCGCCGGCTCCTGGGAGGAGCGCTTGCCGGCGAGCGAGCGCGAGTGGGGGACCGTCGCGGCGGTGGCGCTCGCGGTCCGTGGCGGTGCCGACGTCCTGCGCATCCACGACCGCAGCTCGCTGCAGGCGATGAAGGTGGCGGGACGGGTTGCCCGGCCGCTGCGGAGCCCGGCCTGATGGCGAAGAGCCTCCTCGGTGAGCCGTGGGTGATCGCCTTGGATCCCGCCCGCCGCGACGGACGCATCGTCGCCGAGTCGAGCGAGGAGGAGCGCGAGTCGAAGCTGGTGGCGCTGCCGGGGTCGCTCGACCCGGGCCTGGTCGAGCGTCTACGAGCCAACGGCGTCAAGAAGCTCTACTCGCACCAGCGCGCCGCGCTCGAGACGGCGGAGGCCTCGAACCTGATCGTCACCAGCGGTACCGCCTCGGGCAAGAGCCTCGCCTTCAACCTTCCGGTCCTCGACGGCATCGCCGCCGACGCCAAGCGCCGCGCCCTCTACCTCTATCCGACCAAGGCGCTCGCCCAGGATCAGGCCCGTTCGCTGGCGGCGCTGCGCCCGCCCAACCTGCGCGAGGCGATCTACGACGGCGATACGCCGCGCGAAGAGCGACCGGCGATCCGGCGGCGCAGCAACCTCGTCCTCACCAACCCGGACATGCTGCACGTCGGCATCCTGCCCCACCACAAGAACTGGGGCGACTTCCTCGCCAACCTCGACTGGGTGGTCGTCGACGAGGCACACACCTACCGCGGCGTCTTCGGCTCCCACGTCGCCAACGTGCTGCGGCGGCTGCGGCGGATCGCCCGCGCCTATGGCGGCGAGCCCCGCTTCCTGCTCGCCTCGGCGACGATCGCCAACCCGGTCGGCCTCGCCGAGGAGCTGGTCGGCACCCCCTTCGAGCTGATCGATGACGACGGCGCCCCCCGCAGCGGCCGCGAGATCGCGATGTGGAACCCGCCGCTGATCGACAAGGCGACGGGGACGCGACGCTCGCCGCTGGGCGAGGCGGCGGACCTGCTCGCCGAGCTGGTCAGCCACGGCGTGCGGACGATCTGCTTCCTGAAGAGCCGGCGCGGGATCGAGCTGATCCAGCGCTTCGCCCGCGAATCGCTGGAGGCGCGCGGCAAGCCGGAGCTGGCGGCGCGGATCGCGCCCTACCGCGGCGGCTACACGCCGCAGCAGCGGCGCGAGATCGAGGCACGGCTCTCGGCCGGCGAGCTGCTCGCGGTCGTCGCTACCGATGCGCTCGAGCTCGGCATCGACATCGGCGAGCTCGACGCGGCGATCTGCGTCACCTTCCCCGGCACCGTCGCCAGCCTGCGCCAGATGTGGGGCCGGGCGGGGCGCCGCCGCCGCGGGCTCGCCGTCTACGTCGCCGGCCAGGACGCGCTCGACCAGTTCTTCTGCCGCCACCCCGATGAGTTCATCGGCCGTCCGGTCGAGGCGGCGATCCTCGACCACGAAAACGAGCAGATCGCCTCGCGGCACATGATCGCGGCGGCCTACGAGCTGTCGCTGAGCGAGGGCGACGCCGAGGTCTATGGGCCCGGCTGGCGCGAGCGCGCCGAGCGGCTGGTCTCCGCCGGTGAGCTGCGCGAAGCGGGCGGCAGGGTGATGCCGCGCAGCAGCGAGTTCGTCGCCGCCAAGGTGCCGCTGCGCTCCGCCTCGACCGATTCGGTCGCGGTGATCGAGCGCGAGTCGGGCGAGATGCTCGGCCTGGTCGAGGCCGAGCGCGCCTTCACCACGATCCACCCCGGCGCGATCTACCTCCACCTCGGTCGCTCCTACGAGGTCGAGCAGCTCGATATCCGCGGGCGGCGGGCGATCGTCTCGCGCTTCGACGGCGACTGGTACACGCGGCCGAAGAAGGAGACGGAGATCTACATCGAGCGGGTGCGCGAGCAGCGCTCGACCAGCGGGGTCGAGCTGCACTTCGGCGAGGTCTCGGTGACCGAGCAGGTGATCGCCTACCAGCGGATCTCGATCGCCGAGCAGGAGCCCTTCGACATCGTCGCGCTGGAGCTGCCCGAGCAGCAGTTCGCCACCCAGGCGCTCTGGTACGTGCTGCCGGAGCGGCTCAGTGGGGCGCTGCCGACCGAGGTCCTGCTCGGCTCCCTGCACGCGACCGAGCACGGCCAGATCGCGGTGCTGCCGCTGATCGCGATGTGCGACCGCTGGGACATCGGCGGCCTCTCGACCAACGTCCACTTCCAGACCGGCCGCTCGACGATCTTCATCTACGACGGCCACCCCGGCGGGGTCGGGATCACGCTGCGCGGCTACGAGCAGTTCGAGCGCCTGCTGGGCGACGCCGAGCGGCTGATCGCCGAGTGCCCTTGCGAGAGCGGCTGCCCGTCGTGCGTGCAGAGCCCTAAGTGCGGCAACCTCAATGAACCGCTGCATAAGGAGGGGGCGCTGGAGTTGATGAGGACGATGAAGGGGGCACAGTGACGGGAGAGAGTGGGCCTCACCGTCACGAACAGCAGGGAGGTTCCGGTGAGGCCCACTCTCTCCCGTCCGAGCGCGCACGTCAGATCGCCGTCATCGGGCCGGCGCGCTGCGCTCCTGATTCCGAGCCAGCGCGCTTGGCCCAAGAGGTCGGCAAGCTCCTGGCGGAAGCTGGGGTGACCCTGGTTTGCGGCGGTATGAGTGGGGCGATGGAGGCGGCTTGTCGGGGGGCGCGTGAGGCGGGTGGGGGGGCGATTGGGATCGTGCCGGGGCACGAGGTCGGCGAAGCGAATCCGTTCTGCACTCATGTTGTGGCTACGGGGATCGGCCACGCGCGCAACCTCGCAGTGGTCTCCTCGGGCGGCGCCGTGATTGCGATCGGGGGCGAGTGGGGGACGCTCTCGGAGATCGGCTTCGCGCGGGCGATCGGGCGGCCGGTGATCGCCCTGCGTAGCTGGACGTTGAGCGGGCAGGAGCAGATGGTGGACGCGCCGGGAGTAGCTCTCGCCGAGTCCCCGGGCGAAGCGGTCGATCTGGCGCTCGCGACGCTCTAGGGAATCCGCTCCTTGCCTTGGGAACGCCTGAGGGGAGTCGGGCCCCGGCTACCCTGGCTCGATGTACGAGGACTCGATCCGGACGGAGTTCACTCACCAGTCGCGCTCCTTCGGCACCTCTCCGGCGATGACCTCGGCGGAGACGCTTGGTGCGCTGATCGAGTTGATCCCGGAAGATGCCGGCGGGAATTGGATCGACGTTGCCTGCGGGCCTGGAGTCGTCTCGCGAGCGGCGGCGGCCAGGGTCGGCTCGGTCCAGGGCGTCGACCTGACGCCGGCGATGGTCGCGGAGGCCGAGCGCAGGGCCGGGGAGGAGGGGATCGGGAACGTCGGCTTCGCCGTCGGCGATGCCACCGCACTCGAGCTCGCCGATGACTCCTTCGACGGCGCGATCACCCGCCTCAGCCTCCACCACATCCCGGCGCCGGGACGGGTGGTGGCGGAGATGGCGCGCCTGGTCCGGCCGGGTGGCTGGGTCCTCGTCAGCGACATCGTCGCCGACCGCGATCGCGACGCGAACGCCTGGCGCGAGGAGATCGAGCGCCTGCGCGATCCCTCGCACTGGGCCTGCCACACGCCGGAGAGCCTGCGGGCGATGGGCGAGGCGGCCGGCCTCGTCCTCGACGAGGAGAAGCTGATCCCGATCGAGATCGACTTCGACGACTGGCTCGAGCGCGGTTCCGGCGGGGTCGAGGCCGCCGATCTCGTCGCCCGGCTGCTCCGTGAGCAGCCCCCGGCGGCCGAGAGCTTCCAGGTCAGCGAGGGCGAGGCGGGTCGCCGCCTGCACCAGCGCTACTGGCTCGGCCGCTGGCGCGTCCATTCCTGATCGATTTTGATGCCTATAGGGGTGTCAACCGATCAGAAGATCGTTGGGACCCAAGCAACGCTCATGGCCAGAGCCGGCGCAAGGCGAGGATCGCAAAGGCATGGGCCCAGGCGAGCGGCGTGGTCGAGGTGGGGACGCCGGTGCGAGCATCAACCCGCTCGGGGAGCAGGCCGGCCGGGGTCGCGTCACGACGCAGCGCCGCCATCAGCCGAAGAGCGGCGGCGCGCTCGCGGCGCGCGACGGTCTCTGAACCGCGCAGGCGGTCTCGCTGCGCCAGCGCGGCGAGGCTCCAAGCGGTCCAGGCTGTGGGCGCGGTCCAGGGGTCTTCGCCGCCGTCCCAGTCTTGCGAGGGGACGATGCCGAAGCGGCCGCTCTCAGCGGCGAGGCGCAGCAGGGTGCGGCGGGCGAGCGGGAAGAGCGCGGGGAGTGGGAAGGGCCGGACTGCCCAGGCCGCAGCCGAGTCGAGGCCCGACTCAGGATCGCCCGCACGCCGCGACAGCGTTCCGTCGGGGGTGGCGAAGAGCCCCCGAAGGGGCCCCGCCTCAGGTTGGCGTCGCGCCGTTGCCCGCCCCGAGTCATTTGCGTGACTAACCGCTGTCGAGGCAATCGCGTCGGCGACGTAGTCGCCGGGTTCGCCCTCCTGGTAGTCGGCCCGGTCTTCCCAGGGCAGCGACGCCGGCAGGCTCCGCAGGCCCGCGGCCCGCGCTGCCGCGGCGACCCAGCCCGCCGCGTCTCCTTGGGCCGCACGACCGCTGACGGGCGAGCCGTCGGGATAAAAGCGCGCTGCCGCGCTCAGGTCGAGCCCTAGCAGGAAGCGGGCGATCCGTCGCGCCTCGCCGCGGTAACCCGCCGCCGCGAAGGCGATCGCCGCCGTGCCGGCATCCCGCGGCCAGACGTAGTCCCAGCCCTCCCGCGCCCCGGCGATGACCGCGCCGTCGGGCTCGGTGAGGCCGTGCAGGACGAGTAGCGATCTCTCGTACATCCGTTGCGCCCACGGCGGTGCGCTTGCCCCGAGCGGCCGTGCTCTCGCCAGCCGGCGTGGCCGTGCCCGGATCGCGCGCGGGTCACCGAGCGATCGCACGCTGACCTCTCGCACGCTCCCGTAGTGGTTGACCGTACGCAGCTCGTTGCTTTCCGGGAGGTAGTGGTGGCGCACCGAATCGGCGCGCGAACCTCCCGAGATGAGGATCGCGCCGACGGCGAGCAACGCCACCAGCGCCAGCGCGGTTCGCATACTGTGCGAGCGTGACAGACGGGCAGCATCGCGGCTGGCCGGTGGTTGCCGCCTTCTCCGCGGTCTGCGCCGGTACGCAGCTGCTCTGGCTCACCTACGCCCCGATCGACACCGGCAGCGCCCACTACTACGGGGTCTCCTCGGGCGCAATCGGCTGGCTCGCCAACGTCTTTCCCCTCCTCTACGTCGTCTTGGCGATTCCCGCCGGTCGTCTGCTCGACAGCCACTTCAGGCCGGTGTTGGCCGGGGCGGGAGCGCTGATGGCCGCCGGCGGTTTGGTTCGCCTCGGTGGCCAGGCCTTTGCCTGGGCGATGGCGGGGCAGCTGATGATTGCGGTCGCCCAGCCCTTCGTGCTCAGCGCGATGGGCAAGCTCGCCGGCGAGTACTTGCCGGTCGAGCGGCGCGCGGCCGGCATCGCCGTTGCCTCCACGGCGAGCTTCGCCGGCATGCTCTTCGCCCTCCTGCTCGGTCCGGCCGTCGGTGGCCATGGCCACGTCGAACGGCTGCTCCTGATCGAGGCGGCGCTGGGAGTGCCCGCCGCGCTCGCGCTTGCCTGGGTCCTGCGCCGACCCGGTCCGGCTGGTGACGACGAGGAGAGCGCGGCGATCGAGGGCGGTGTGGTGAGGTCGCTCTGGGCCCTGCCGCAGATGCGGACGATGTGCGGCCTGGTCTTCGTCGGCTTCGGTGTCTTCGTTGCGCTGACCACCTGGTTGCAGACCCTGCTGCACCCCGACGGCGTCTCCGAACAGACCGCCGGAGCTCTGCTGGTCGGGATGCTGGTCGCCGGCATGATCGGCAGCGCCGCCCTGCCACCGCTGCTCGCCCGGCGTGGCGCCGAGCCCACCTTCATGCGCGCCGCAATCTTCGTCAGCGCCGCCGGCTGCGTCGCCCTTGCGGCGGTCGAGTCGCTCGGCGCCCGCGCCGCCGTGCTCGCGGCGATGGGCTTCGTGCTCCTGCCGGCGTTGCCGGTGATCATCGCTCTGGCCGAGCGCTTGGCGGGCCGCGCCGCCGGCACCGCGGGCGCGATCGTCTGGATGGCGGGCAACCTCGGCGGCCTGGTCGTGGCGCTGATCGTCCAGGCCCTGGTGCACCACCAGACCGCCGCCTTCCTGACGATGGCCGTGGTGATGCTGGCCGGCCTGCCCTTCGCCGTCCGCTTCCCGTCGACTACGAGCCTTCGTGCTGTGGACGCTCAGTCTTAAGCGGGTCCTGACCGGTAGGCCGGGTCGACGATGACCTCGTCGAGCGGTTTCTTACCGCCGCTGGGTCTCGCTCGGGTTCACTGCATTGAAAGCGCTGAGGCGTCCACCAGCCCTCCGCCGATACCATCTCCCAACCTCTGGCGAGGTAGCTCAGTTGGTAGAGCACACGACTGAAAATCGTGGTGTCGTGGGTTCGATTCCCACCCTCGCCA
>Ga0070677_10000241_pt1 | contig 18979 bp, 14 predicted proteins | sample KBSM63metaG_FD_64674 | JGI IMG/M metagenome (GOLD analysis project Ga0070677, IMG submission 64674) | Miscanthus rhizosphere microbial communities from Kellogg Biological Station, Michigan, USA - KBS M6-3 metaG | ecosystem: Host-associated > Plants > Roots > Rhizosphere > Soil ... | reverse complement strand
TGTTCGACCGCGCCCGCACCGGCCAGATGCTCGGCGTCCAGGGCCTGTCGCGCCGCTCGGCGCCGATGCTGGTCATCCCGGTGATGCACACCGGCTCTTCCTCCTACAGCTTCGAATATCGCAACGAGTGGCAGCGCGCCTGGGCGCAGTTCCGCACCGCCAACAGCCCGATCGACTATGTCCGCCCGAGCGGGCAGGGCGTGGATCCGCTGCTGCTCAACGGCTCGCAGACCCGGCGCCGGGGCCGTGGCTGGTGGCGGATGCTGCTCGACCAATATGGCGCCGCCGACATCGTCGTGCCCGAGGTCGAGCTTCGCCGGCTCTATCCGGGCGGGCCGGCGATCGGCATTTTCAGCGCCCGCTACGGCCCCGACAACCAGCTGCTCGGCCGCTTCGTGCTTCGGGTCAGGAGCGACGCCGCGCTCGGCCGGATGCTCGACGAGGGCGTCCGCCGGCTCGACCTTCTCTATGCGCAGGCCCTCGACCGCGGCCTGCTGAGGCCCGACCCGAGTCTCGTCATCATCCAGCCGGCCTTGCCGCCGCTGCCCGCGGAGGAAGCGGCGGAGGACCCGCTCGCAACCGACGATAACGACCTCACCGTGCCGGTCGGCGCGGCGACGAGCTACAGCATCCAGGTGCCGACCCCGGACGCCGGCGCGGTGCAGCAGGCCGAGGTCTCGGTCAGCCGGATCGACGGCGTGACCTCGGCGCTGACCACCAGCCTCGCGCTCGGCGGCAGCTCGACGATGCGGGTGACCTTCGTCGGCGACGCCAACGCGCTCGCCGCCGCGCTCCGCGCGCAGGGCTGGACGGTCGAAGTGACGGGCGGCAATTCTCTAAGAATAAGCCGGTAACGGGAGGGCGATGGACCAGATCGCCCTTCCTTTCGCCTGGCCCGTCGCCGACCGGGAGGAGGATTTCCTGCTCTCCGACGTCAACCGCGCCGCCTTCGAGCATCTGACCCGCTGGTCGCTCTGGCCGGTCATGGCGACCCTGGTCACCGGGCCCCGCAAATCGGGGCGGAGCCTGCTCGGGCGGATCTTCGTGCGCAAGACCGGCGGCCGGCTGTTCGACGACGCCGAGAAGCATGACGAGGAAGCGCTCTTCCACGCCTGGAACGACGCGCAAGCGCGGCGCAAGCCGCTGCTGATCCTCGCCGACGCCCCGCCGCCGCGCTGGAAGATCGCGCTTCCGGACCTTCGCTCGCGTCTCGCCGCCACCCCGCATGTCGAGATCGGACCGCCCGACGACGCCTTGATCGGCCAGCTGATCCTGAAGCTGCTCGGCGACCGCGGCATCGCCGCCCCGCCGGAGCTGGCCGATTATCTGGTGCCGCGGATCGAACGCTCCTATGTGTCGGTGCTCATGATCGTCGATATCCTCGACCGGGTGATGCTCTCGCACCACCGCCGGATGACGGTGCCGCTCGCCAAGCGGGCGCTCGAGGAATCGGGCCTGATCCGACGGGCGCGGCGGGCCGGGTGATGGCGACCGCCGCCAACGACGCCGAGCTCCCGGCCGCGAGCGAGCCGCGCTACTTCAACCGCGAGCTCTCCTGGCTGGCGTTCAACCGCCGCGTGCTGGAGGAGGCCTGCAACCCCGCCCATCCGCTGCTGGAGCGGCTCCGCTTCCTGTCCATCTCCGGGAGCAATCTCGACGAATTCTTCATGGTCCGCGTCGCCGGCCTCAAGGGCCAGCAGCTCGCCGGAGTCGAGGAGCCGTCCGACGACGGCCTCAATCCCAGCCAGCAGCTCGCCGCCATCGCCAGCGAAGCCGACGCGCTGACCGCGAGCCAGCAGCAGGTGTGGAGCGCGCTTCGCACCGCGCTTCGCGGCGCCGGCTTCTCGGTGCTCGGCAATGACGAGATCGGCGGCGAGGACTCGGCTTGGCTGGACCGCCATTTCCGCGATCATATCTTCCCGGTGCTGACCCCGCAGGCGATCGACCCCGCCCACCCGTTTCCGTTCATTCCGAACCGCGGCTTCTCGCTGATCTTCGACCTCAAACGCATCGCCGACGACGAGCCGATCCGCGAGCTGCTGATGGTGCCGGCGACGCTGCCCCGCTTTATCCGCCTGCCGGGCGAGGCGGCGCGCTACATCGCCATCGAGGCCGTGATCCGCCGCCAGATCGCCACCCTCTTCCCGGGCTACGAGCTGCTCGGCGGCGGCGCCTTCCGGATCATCCGCGACAGCGACATCGAGATCGAGGAGGAAGCCGAGGACCTGGTCCGTTTCTACCGCACGGCGCTCAAGCGCCGGCGGCGGGGCCGGGTGATCCGCCTCAAGCTCGAGGAGGAGATGCCGGACTCGCTGGAGGCATTGGTCCGCGAAGGCCTCGACGCCAGCGAGGCTTTGGTGTTCGAATCGACCGGCTTCCTCGGCATCGCCGACCTCGCCTTGCTGGTCGACGAGGACCGGCCCGACCTCAAATTCCCGCCCTACAGCCCACGCTTCCCCGAGCGGATCCGCGAATATGACGGCGACTGCTTCGCCGCGATCCGCGCCAAGGACATCGTCGTCCACCATCCTTATGAGAGCTTCGACGTCGTCCTGGCCTTCCTTCGCCAGGCGGCCGAAGACCCGGACGTGGTAGCGATCAAGCAGACGCTCTATCGCGCCGGCAAGCAATCCGCCGTGATCAACGCCCTGATCGCCGCCGCCGAAGCGGGCAAGTCGGTCACCGCCGTGGTCGAGCTCAAGGCCCGCTTCGACGAGGAGCAGAATCTGATGTGGGCGAGCGCCCTGGAGCGCGCCGGAGTCCAGGTCGTCTACGGCTTCATCGAGTGGAAGACCCACGCCAAGATGTCGATGGTGGTGCGCCGCGAGGAGGGCCGCTACCGCACCTATTGCCACCTCGGCACCGGCAATTACCATCCGGTCACCGCGCGCATCTATACCGATCTCAGCTTCTTCACCGCCGATCCCAGGGTCAGCCGCGACGTCGCCCACATCTTCAACTACATCACCGGCTATATCGAGCCGCGCGGGCTGGAGCTGGTCACCATGTCGCCGGCCAATCTGCGCAGCGACCTGTTCGCGCTGATCGACCGCGAGATCGCCAACGCCCGTGCCGGCCGGGAAGCCGGCATCTGGGCCAAGATGAACTCGCTGGTCGACGCCGCCACCATCGACAAGCTCTACGAGGCGAGCGAGGCGGGCGTCGAGATCGAGCTGATCATCCGCGGCATCTGCTGCCTCAGGCCCGGCGTTCCCGGCCTGTCCGACAATATCCGGGTCAAGTCGATCATCGGCCGCTTCCTCGAGCACAGCCGGATCTGGTGCTTCGGCAATGGCGAGGACCTGCCCAACCGCGACGCCCGGGTCTACATCTCCTCGGCCGACTGGATGCCGCGCAATTTCGACCGCCGGGTCGAATATGCGCTGCCGATCGAGAACGAGACCGTCCACGCCCAGATCCTCGACCAGGTCATGGTCGCGAACATCATCGACAACGAGCAGAGCTGGCGGCTGAACGCCGACGGCAGCTCCACCAGGATCGCCTCAGGAGCCGATGCCAGGCCGTTCAACCTCCACCATTATTTCATGACCAATCCGTCGCTGTCGGGCCGCGGCGCCGCGCTCCGCTCGAGCGGCGCGATCCCCAAGAAGCTCCATCTGCCGCGTGGGCATTAAGGGCGATTGATGTTCGCCGAGGCGCCGGTCGCGATCATCGACATCGGGTCCAACTCGGTCCGCCTCGTCGTCTATTCCGGCGCGACTCGAATCCCTTCGGTGATCTTCAACGAGAAGGTGCTGGCCGGCCTCGGCCGGGAGCCCGGCAGGATCGGCGCCGAGGCCGAAGCGCGGGCGCTGGCCGCGCTCGACCGCTTCCGGATCCTCGTCAGGCAGATGAAGGTGGTCCGGACCCGGGTCGTCGCCACCGCCGCGGTGCGCGAGGCCTCGAACGGCGCCGGCTTCCTCGCCCGGGTCCGCCGGCTCGGCTTCGATCCGCAGATCCTCTCCGGCGAGGAGGAAGGGAAAAGAGCGGGGCAGGGCGTGCTTTCCGCCATTCCCGACGCCGACGGCATCGTCGGCGATCTCGGCGGCGGCAGCCTCGAGCTGGTCGAGGTCTCGGGCGGCAAGGTCGGCCGCCGCGCCTCGCTGCCGCTCGGCGTCTTCCGCCTCGACGCGGTGATCGAAGGCGGCGGCTCCTTCTCCAAGTCAATCGCCAAGGCGGTCGCCGATGCCGGCTTCGAAGGCGTGGCGGGGGAGCGGCCCCTCTATCTCGTCGGCGGCAGCTGGCGAACGCTCGCCCGGCTCGACATGGAGGTTTTCGACCATCCGCTGCCGATCACCCACCAGCATGTCATGCCGGCCGGCCGGCCGCGCGAGCTTCGGGAGATCCTCGCCAGGGTCAGCAAGGCGGACGTGCGCGACATTCCGTCCATCTCGGTGTCGCGCGTGCCCACCCTGCCCAATGCCAACCGGCTGCTCGAAGCCCTGGTGCGCGCGCTCGAACCCTCGCACCTCGTCGTCTCGAGCTTCGGCATTCGCGAGGGGCTGCTCTACGACGAGCTGCCGCCCGGGGAGCGCGCGCTCGATCCGCTGATCGAGGCGGCGCGCGAAGCCGGGGCGGGGCTCGGCCGCTTCGTCCAGCATGGCGATCTGCTCGACGGCTGGATCGCGCGGGCCTTCGACGATCCGCCTCAAATGGCCCGGCTCAGGCTCGCCGCCTGCCTGCTCGCCGACATCGCCTGGGCCGCGCATCCCGATTTCCGGCCCGAGCGCGGCATCGACATGGCGCTGCACGGCAATTGGGTGGCGATCGACGCGCCCGGCCGGGTGATGCTCGCCCAGGCCCTGTTCTGCAATTTCGGCGGCGGCCGCGAGCTGCCTTATCCCGCCATCGCGGCGCTGTGCAGCGAGGAACAGCTGAAGCGCGCCGCCGCCTGGGGCTTCGCCATGCGCCTCGGCCAGCGGCTCAGCGGCGGCGTCGCCGCCGGCCTCAGGACCAGCCGCCTGGTCCGCGACGGCGGCGCGCTCCGCCTCGAAATCGACCCGGGCAACGCCGCCTTGCTCGGCGAAACGGTCGAGCGGCGGCTGAAGACGCTGGCGGGGGAATTGGGGCTGAGCCCCGAGATCGCCTAATCGCCGCTTTCGGACGGCGCTTCGTCAGTTGGCGCGTAGCCGGCAGTCTCCAGCGCAGCAGCGCCGCGATCGCCATCCTCATCGCTCTTCTCCACGGTGCGGGTCATCACCAGCCTGCCGTTTCGGATCGCGAAGGCGAGGCGGCCCTCCACCAGGTCGAGCGCGTCGCGGCCGAACTCCTCGAACCGCCAGCCCTCCAGGATCGCAAGCCCTTCGCGCCGGCCGGCCGCGAGCATCTCCAGCTCCTCGGACTTGGCGACCAGCCGCGGCGCGACGTTCGATTCGCGCGCCCGGATCTTGAGCAGCAGCTTCAAGAGGTCCGCGACCAGGGCGCCCTCGCGGCCGAGCCCGGGCCCGCGGTCCTCGCGCACCGGCAGCTCGGACGGCGGCAGCGGATCGGCATTGGCCAGCGCCTCCATCATCCGCGCGCCGATGTCGTTCGCCTTCCAGGCGGCGGAAAGGCCGCGCACCTGGCCGAGCGCCTCCTGACTCGCCGGCGGATGCATGGCGATGTCGGCCAGGGTCTCGTCCTTCATGATCCGGCCGCGCGGCAGGTTCTTGCCCCGCGCCTCCAGCTCGCGCCAGCCGGCGAGCGCCTTGAGGCGGCCGAGCGCGTCGGGCCGGCGGGTCTGGATCTTCACCCGTTTCCAGGCGAGGGCCGGATCGTTGAGGTAATTGGCGGGGTCGGCGATCCGCTCCATCTCCTGGTCGAGCCAGGCGCCGCGGCCGGTCCGCTTGAGCCGCTCCAGCATCTTGGGAAACAATTCCGCCAAGTGGGTGACGTCGCCGATCGCATAGTCGATCTGGCGCTTGTCGAGCGGCCGCCGCGCCCAATCGGTGAAGCGGGCGCCCTTGTCGAGATTGCGGCCCAGCAGGCTCTCGACCAGGTTCGAATAGCCGACCTGCTCGCCGAGCCCGAGCGCCATCGCCGCCACCTGGGTGTCGAACAAAGGATGGGGGGTGCCGCCGGTCAGGTTGAAGACGATCTCGATATCCTGGCCGCCGGCGTGGAAGATCTTCAGCACATGCTCGTTGTTGACCAGCAGGTTCATCAGCGGCGTCAGGTCGATCCCGTCGGCCTTGGGATCGATCGCGGCGGCCTCCTCGTGGCTCGCCACCTGAATCAGGCAGAGATCGGGCCAATAAGTGTTCTCGCGCATGAATTCGGTGTCGACTGCAACGAAGTCGCAGCGCGCCAACCGTTCGCAGAGCTTTTCGAGGGACTCGGAATCGGAAATGAGCGGGTGGATATGCATGTGGCGGCCCTCATAGCGGCGGCTCACCGCTTGACAAAGCGCCTTCGCTGACGCGAAGCGCTCGCGCACATTCTTTTCCCCAATTTATTGCCGACGAAAGCGATCCCCGATGCACGCCTACCGTACCCACAATTGCGGCCAGCTCCGCGAAAGCGACGTCGGGACCCGCGTGCGGCTCTCCGGCTGGGTGCACCGCAAGCGCGACCATGGCGGCGTGCTGTTCGTCGACCTTCGCGACCATTACGGCCTCACCCAGATCGTCGCCAAGGCGAACAGCGAGCCGCTGGCGATCCTCGAGCATCTGCGCGCCGAATCGGTGGTGACGATCGAAGGCGAGGTGGTGGCGCGGGGCCCCGAGGCGACCAACCCGAACCTGCCGACCGGCGCGATCGAGGTGGTGGCGGACGAGGTCACCATCCAGTCCGCCGCCGAGGAGCTGCCGCTCCCGGTTGCGGGCGAGGCCGAATACCCTGAGGATATCCGCCTGCGCTACCGCTATCTCGACCTGCGCCGCGACCGGCTGCACGCCAACATCCTGCTCAGGAGCCGGGTGATCAGCTCGATCCGCCGGCGGATGATCGACCAGGGCTTCACCGAGTTCCAGACCCCGATCCTGACCGCCTCCTCGCCGGAGGGCGCGCGCGATTATCTGGTGCCGAGCCGGGTCCACCCCGGCAAATTCTACGCGCTCCCGCAGGCGCCGCAGATGTTCAAGCAGCTGATCATGGTCGCGGGCTTCGACCGCTATTTCCAGATCGCGCCCTGCTTCCGGGACGAGGACGCCCGCGCCGATCGCTCGCCCGGCGAATTCTACCAGCTCGATTTCGAAATGAGCTTCGTCACGCAAGACGATGTTTTCGAAGCGATCGAGCCGGTGCTGGCGGGCGTGTTCGAGGAATTCGCGAACGGCAAGAGCGTGACTCCGGCCGGCCAGTTCCCGCGCATCCCCTATAAGGAAGCGATGCTCAAATACGGCTCCGACAAGCCGGACCTCAGGAACCCGATCCTGATTTCCGACGTCTCCGACCACTTCAAAGGTTCGGGCTTCGGCCTGTTCGCCCGCATCGTCGAGGGCGGCGACGTGGTCCGCGCGATCCCCGCGCCGGGCACGGCGGAAAAGAGCCGCAAATTCTTCGACGACATGAACGACTGGGCGCGCTCCGAAGGGCATGCCGGCTTGGGCTACATCACCCAGAAGAATGGCGAGCTGGGCGGCCCGATCGCCAAGAATCACGGCGAGGAAGCCACCCGCAAGCTGATCGCCGAGCTCGACCTCGGCCCCGATGACGGCATCTTCTTCGCGGCCGGCAAGGAAGCGCAGGCGGCGAAGCTCGCCGGCGCTGCCCGCACCCGTGTGGGCGAGACGCTCGGGCTGATTGCCGACGATGCCTTCAAATTCTGCTGGATCGTCGATTTCCCGATGTACGAATATGACGAGGAGGCGAAGAAGGTCGACTTCAGCCACAATCCCTTCTCGATGCCGCAGGGCGGGCTGGAGGCGCTGGAGCAGAAGGACCCGCTCGACATCCTCGCCTTCCAGTACGACATCGTCTGCAACGGCGTGGAGCTTTCGTCGGGCGCGATCCGCAACCACCGGCCGGACATCATGTACAAGGCGTTCGAGATCGCGGGCTATACGCAGCAGGACGTCGACACCAATTTCGCCGGCATGATCAACGCCTTCAAGTTCGGCGCCCCGCCGCATGGCGGCTCGGCCCCGGGCATCGACCGGATCGTGATGCTGCTCGCCGGCGAGCCCAATATCCGCGAGGTCGTGCTCTTCCCGATGAACCAGAAGGCCGAGGATCTGATGATGAACGCGCCCGGCGAGGTGACGGCGAAGCAGCTGCGCGAGCTCAACATCCGCATCGTCGCGCCGGCTGGCACCGGGGCGGGGAAGGATCCGGCCAGGGTGGTTGCTCCCGAATGACCATCGACCTGCAGGACTATGAGACCGGAGCCTCGTACGAGGGGAATTACAAGGACGACCTCAAGGACCTGCAGGAGCGAATCGCCCGGCTCTTCGTCGCCAATATGGTGCACAAGCGCAAGGCGATCGTCGTCTGCGAAGGCTGGGACGCGGCCGGGAAGGGCGGGGCGATCCAGCGCCTGACCGCCGAGTGCGACCCGCGCGGCTATCGGGTCTGGCCGGTCTCGGCGCCGAGCGAGGAGGAGAAAGCGCGCCACTATCTCTGGCGCTTCTGGCGGCGCATGCCGAAGGCGGGCGAGGTCGCGATCTTCGACCGCAGCTGGTACGGCCGGGTGCTCGTCGAACGGGTCGAGGGCTTCGCCAGCGAGGCCGAATGGCGCCGCGCCTATGACGAGATCAACGAGCTCGAGGCCGGGCTCGGCAATGACGGCGCGACCATCGTCAAACTGTTCTTCCACGTCACCCGGCAGACCCAGGACGAGCGCCTCGCCGCGCGCCTCGACCATCCCTGGAAGCGCTGGAAGGTCACGCCCGAGGACCTGCGCAACCGCGCCCGCCGCGACGATTATCTGGCGGCGCTGAAGGACATGTTCGCCCAGACCGACAGCCGCTGGGCGCCCTGGACGGCGATCGACGGCAACGACAAGAAGGCGGCCCGGATCGCCGCCTTGACCCGGGTCGCCGACGCGCTGGCCGAGGCGTTGCCCAAGGACCCGCCGCCGGTCGGTCCCGAAATGGAGGAATTGGCCCGGCGTTTCCTGAACGATCGGGGCTGAGCCCTAACTCTCCACGTCACCCCGGACTCGATCCGGGGTCCACCTTCTTCCCTTGGGCTGTGACGAGAAAGGTGGATGCCGGATCAAGTCCGGCATGACGGGTCGGCGGGATAGGCGATCGCCACCACTTCATAATCCTTCACGCCCGAGGGCAGGGCCACTTGGCGCGTATCCCCGACCGCGGCGCCGCGGACGGCGCGGGCAAGGGGCGAATGAAAGCTGATCCGTCCGGCCGAGGCGTCCGCCTCGTCCTCGCCGACCAGGGTCACCACCCGCTCATTGTCGTCCTCGTCGGCCAGCGTCACCGTCGCGCCGAACCAGGCGCGGCTCTTGTCGGGCTGGCGGGCGGGATCGGTGACCTTCGCCGCCTTCATCCGCCGCGCCAGGAAATTGATCCGCCGGTCGATCTCGCGCAGCCGCCGCCGGCCATATTGGTAATCGGCATTTTCCGACCGGTCGCCGTTCGCCGCCGCCCAGGCGATCACCTCGAGCAGCTTCGGCCGCTCCCCGCCGAACAAAGCCTCATATTCCTCGCGCAGCGCCCGGTAGCCGGCGGGGGTGATGAAGTTCGGCCGTTCGCTCATCTTTATCGTCACCCTGAACTTGTTTCAGGGTCCATCTCTCCACCCTCGACGGGCTCGTCAATGGATACTGAAACAGGTTCGGCATGACGGCAGGGTCGGGCTACCGGATCGAACGCTGGCCCAGGAAATAGGAGACCCGGCCGTGCGAGCGGCTGCGCTCCGGATACATATTGTCGTAGACCATCGCATTCTCGATCACGCGCTGCACGTAGTTGCGCGTTTCGGCGAAGGGGATCTCCTCGATCCAGCGCAGCACGTCGGCGCCCGGCAGGCGGGGATCGCCATTGGCCGCGATCCATTGCGGCACCCGGCCCGAGCCCGCATTGTAGGCGACCGCGACCAGGACGAGATTGCCGCCGAACTGGTCCATCAGCATCGAGACGTGGCTGCTGCCGAGCAGGATGTTGTAGTCGGGATCCTCGGTCAGCCGCCCGAGATTGTAGGGCACGCCGGCGCGGCGCGCCTCGATCTGGGCGGTGCCGGGCATCAGCTGCATCAGGCCCCGGGCCCCGACCGGGCTGGTGGCGGTCCGCTCGAACGAGCTTTCCTGCCGGATGATGCCGTGCGCTGCCGCCCAATGATTGCGGTAGGCGGGCGGGATGCTCACCTCGGGGAAGGCGCCGCGCGCGTAGAAGGTCTCGCCCTGGTTGCGGGCCTCGCGCGCCGCCCAGACGCCGAGATCGAGCCGGCCGATCTGGCGGCCATAGTCGGCGGCGGCGGCGCGGTCGGCGTCGGTCTCGAGCGATTCGGCCAGCGCCCGGACGAACGCGGTCTGGTCGCTGCGCCGGCCGACCATGCCGAGATAGCGCGCCGCCTCGGCCAAAGGCCGGCGGGCGAAGGCGGCGCGGGCCGAGGGATCGGCGCCGGCCGCGGGCGGCGGCGAGAAGGGGCGGCCGAGCCGCTCGAGCGCGAGCTGGCCGTAAAACTGGTCGGGGCTCGACGCCGCTTGCTCGAGCCAGGCGCTGGCCTGCTGGGCCTGGCCGGCCGCGGTCGCCGCGCGCGCCGCCCAGTAGAAGCCCTTGGCCCGGGTCTGCGGCGAGCGGGCCGCGCGGGCGTAGAGATCGAACAGCCGCGCCGCGTCGGCGGCCTGGTTCAGCCGGTACAGGGCGGTCATGCCGCCGAGCCAGACCAGGCTCGTATAGCTGTCGCGTTCGTCATAGGGCCGGGCGCTGACGTCGGTGCCGGCCGGATAGAGGTCGTCGACTTTCGACGCGATGCCGTAGGCGACCGACCAGTTGCGGTCGTTGGCCGCGGCGCGGGCCATGACGAGCGAGGTTTCGAGCCAGGCGGCGAGGTCGGCCGGCGGCCGCTCGAGCCGCGGCCGGCCGGCGAGCAGCTGCCGCGCGGCGGCGCTCTGCCCCGTGTTGCGCAGCCAGTTGGCGCGGTCGACGATCAGGCCGGCGTCGCGCAGCAGCGCCGGATCGAGCGCCGAGACCTTCGCCGCCGCGTCCGGAGCCCGGGCCTGCAAGGCGAGGCGCGCCTCGAACACCGGCCGCTTCGCCGGCGGCGCCCACATCAGGCTTCGGGACGCGCTCTGCGTGTCGCCGTTGCCGAGCAGCACGTCGAGCCGCCGGTCGTGGTCCTCGGGCCCGAAGGCGCCGCCGAACGCGCCGACCAGCCGTTGCTCGTCGGGCAAGGGCAACACGCCGCCGGTCCAGGCCCGCTTCGCCGCGTCGCGCGCCTCGCTTTGCCGGCCCAGCGCCTGCAGCGCGAAGGCGTGCTGGGCATGGCCGCCCGGCGTGAGCGGCGGGAAAGCCGCGAAGAAACGCACCACTTCGCTTGGCGAGGCGGTCTCGTTCGACAGCCGCCGCTCGGCCGAGCGGCGCATCGCGCTTTCGCCGGGCCAGCCGCGATGGCTGAGCAGGAACGAGGAGTAAGAGGAGAAGGGCAGCGAATCGCTCTGCCTGAGGCTGTTCCAGCGGGCGATTTCGGCCGCGATCGCGCTGTCTCGCGGCGCGGGGGCCGCGGCCGGCGCCTGCGCCTGGAACATGGCGCCGATCACCGGCGCCTTCCGGCCGATCGCCGCCACGCTCTGGCGGAACGAATCGGGCGCGATCACCTGGGCCGCGACCCCGGCGGCGGACGCTCCCAGCAGGAGCAACAGGCCCGCTTTTCTTTGCACGCTGGACAGAATGACGCCCCCCTCCTTATCAGGTCATGAACATCCCCCGCGATGTTCTTCGAGGCAAGCACCTAGATCAGCCGGCGCCCCGAAAAGAAGGAGGCAAATATGTTCAGCGGGTCGATCCCGGCTCTGGTGACGATTTTCCGCGACGAAGCGTTTGCGGAAGACACGTTTCGTGCCTTCGTCGACTGGCAGATCGCACAAGGCAGCCACGCGCTCGTTCCCTGCGGCACCACCGGTGAATCGGCGACGCTCAGCCCCGAAGAGCATTATCGGGTGGTCGAAATCTGCGTCGAGGCGGCGGCGGGCCGGGTGCCGGTGATCGCCGGCTGCGGCTCCAACGACACGGCGTCGGCGATCCGCAACATGCGCGCGGCCAGGGAACGCGGCGCCGACGCGGCTTTGGTCGTCCTGCCTTATTACAACCGTCCCAACCAGGACGGCCTGGTCGCCCATTTCGAGGCGCTGACCGGCGCCTGCGACCTGCCGATCGTGGTCTACAACGTGCCCTCGCGCACGGTGACCGACATCCTGCCCGAAACGCTCGCCCGGGTGGCGGCGCTGCCGGGCGTGGTCAGCATCAAGGACGCCCATGGCGATCTCAACCGCGTCGCCGAGCAGCGTCGCCTGTGCGGCCCGGACTTCGCCCAGCTCTCCGGCAATGACGGCACCGCGCTCGGCTTCAATGCTATGGGTGGAACGGGCTGCATCTCGGTCACCGCCAATGTCGCGCCCCGCCTCTGCGCCGATTTCCAGAACGCCTGCGCCGAGGGCCGCTGGGGGGACGCGCTCGCTTTGCAGGACCGGCTCCACCCGCTCCACTGCGCCTTGTTCAGCGACGCTTCGCCCGGCCCGGTCAAATATGCCCTCGGCAAGCTCCGCCCCGATTTCGCCTCGGAGATTCGCCTGCCGATGACGATGCCGGGCCAGGCCAGCCGCAAGGCGGTCGACGCGGCGCTGGCCCATGCCGGGCTGGCCTGAGCCCGGCTGATCGGCGGGCAAGCCGAGCCATGGGCCATACCGCGGCGGTCTTGCTCGACAGCATCATGTTGGCGCCGCCCATGTTGCTGGTTGCGGGGCTGCTCCTCCTGCTCGCACGCAGGCTCGGCATCGTCCCGGGAGGCTTCGGCGCGGTCCCGGGTTTCTTGCTGCTTTTCTGCGGGGGCTATGGCCTGCTTTATCTCGGCATCACCGCAGACATGCTCGCGGTCGCGCCGGCCCGCTTGCAGACCAGATATATCGGCGACGCCATCGCAGGTCCGTTTTCGCTGGTCTATTTCGAACGTGGCGGATTTCAGGATCCCTATTCCGTTTGGCGCTATCGCTTGCCGGCCCGGCAGGCCGCAGCGCTCCGCCGGCGCTGCCAATGGGAGGAGTTGCCTGACGGAAGGCGGCTGTGCCGGCTGTATCGCGACATGGACGAAAGATGGTTCGCGGAGGTCATCCTGGAAGGCGACGAGCTTCGAATGATCGACGGTCTCCATTGATGTCGCTCTCGCCCCGGCAAATCTGGTTCCTGCGCGGGATGACCGGGCTCGGAATCGCGCTGGTTTTCTCGGGCTTGTGGGAGTTCCATCTTTCGGGCGCGGTGCACGAGCTGGCGTGCGGCTTCACGATTCTGCTGCTGGTCCTCGCAGCGCGGTGGATCTGGCGCCGCTCCAAAGCCTGACCCTCGAAGAATTCTCTCCGGCTAGCGGCGGGTCGACTGCGGCGGCGGGCGGCTTCCACGACCTCGCGGACCGCCGCGATCACCGCCTCGGGCCGGCGGCGCTGGATCGAGTGGCTGGCGCCGGCGACGATCCGGTTCTCGCCGCGCACGGACAAAGCGGCGAGCGCGTCGTGGCTGCGGTTCCAGGCGGCGGTCTGGCTGGGGAATTGGGCGATCGCGTCCGCGGGCATACCCTCGACGGCCACCCGCTCCCCGGCGGTCAGCACGATCAGCGGCAGCGCGCCATAATGGCGGCGCGGATCGATCATGAAACGGGACGCCTCTCCGCTCCAATAATAATGGAACAGCGACAATTGGGTGGCGAGCCGGGCCGGATCGGCGTCGAGCCGCCGCAACGCCGCCGCTAGCGCGGCCGGATAGTCCGGCGGATAGTCGAAACAGTGGTTGGGGTCGGGCGCCGCCGCGCCCGGTACGCCGCTCTCGAGGTCCGCGATGCAGCGGCGGATGGCGAATGCCGACTCCGCCTCGATCCGCTCGTAATAGGCACGCAAGGCCGGGGCGGCCTCGCGAGTGAGGCGGTCCTGGTCGGGCACGGTCGAATCGACCAGCACCATCCCGGCGACCCGCTCCCGGTGGCGATCGGCGAAAAGCATGCTTTCGAAGCCGCCCGCCGAATGGCCGACGAGGACGTAGGGACCTTCGATTCCGGCCGCGTCCAGCAGCCGCGCCAGATCGCCGGTCGTCTCGACGAGATCCTGGCGCGCGGCGCTGGCCTCGCTGAAGCCGAAGCCGGCCCGATCCCAGGCGCAGGCGCGCGTCGTTCGGGCGATCTCCGTCTGGACCGGGCTCCAGGCCGAGCTCCACTGGCCGAGCCCCGCGGTCAGCACCACGGTCGGCCGGCCCTCGCCCTGACAGCGCAGATGCAGACGGCGGCCGGGCGCGACCTCGACCAGCCGCTGCGGCTGCGCATAGCCGTCGAGCGTCGGCGCCGCCGAGCCCGGAGCGGCGAACGCCAGGAGGGCGGCAAGGGTAGGCAGGCGCAGCTTCAGCCTTCGTCTCCTGCCGGGCGGCCGGCGCTCCTATCAGACTGCTTTGCGTCCGCCGGGCAAGCCCCTATGTGCATCGCATCATGGCCCGTCCCCGTCCCGAGGAGTTCGACAAGAAGAAGGTGGTCGCCGAGAACCGGCGGGCGCGGTTCGATTATGCGATCGAAGACAAATATGAGGCCGGGATCGCGCTGACCGGGACCGAGGTGAAGAGCCTGCGCTTCGGCGAGGGCTCGATCGCCGAATCCTATGCCGAGGTGAAGGATGAGGAGGTCTGGCTGGTCAACGCCAACATCCCCGAGTTCAGCCACGGCAACCGCCACAATCACGAGCCCAAGCGGCCGCGCAAATTGCTGCTCAACCACCGCCAGATCGCCAAGCTGCACGGCGCCGTCGCCCGCCAGGGCATGACGCTGGTCCCGCTCTCCATCTATTTCAACAGCCGCGGCCGGGCGAAGGTCGAGATCGCGCTGGCCAAGGGCCGCAAGAGCCACGACAAGCGCGACTATGAGAAGGAAAAGGACTGGAAGCGCGAGCAGGGCCGGCTGATGAGGCAGCATGGCTGAGCCCGGCAAGCGGGGCTGGCTCGCCCGCACCTTCGCGAACAACATGCCGAGCCGGGAGCAGCTGGCCGAGAGCCGCTGGATCAGGCCGTTCGGCCAGCGCATCCTCCATTCCGAATTCTGGCGCTTCACCCGCCGCTCGGTGCCGCGCGGAGTCGCGATGGGCCTGTTCGTCGGCATCCTCTTCCTGATTCCCGGCGTCCAGATCATCGGCGCCGCTCTGTTCTGCGTGCCCGTGCGCGGCAACATTCCGATCGCGGCCGGAATGACCTTCCTCACCAATCCGTTCACCACCCCCTTCCTGATCCTCGCCTCGATCCCGGTCGGCAACCTGTTCGGCTTCCACGCCGACGCCGCCTCGATCATGGACATGTACACGCGCGGCGCGCCGTGGAGCGAATGGCTGGCCTGGCTGGGCTCGGCCGCGGCGCCGGCGATGGTCTCCGGCCTGTTCATCATCGCTTTGGCGAGCGGCGCGGTCGGCTATCTGGTCGCGACCCTGTTCTGGCGCTGGTGGACCGGCCGCAAGTGGAAGAAGCGCGCGCTCCGGGGCGCGGCGGCCGATTGATCGGAGGATATGCGGTGCTATACCGCCGTCACACACCCTCTGGTCAGGATTCCTCTATGCGCAAGCTTCTCGTCGCTCTCGCCGCCACCACCGCGCTCGCCGCCTGCGCCACGCAGGGGACCGAAACCGTCGAAGCGGCCGCCGCCCCGGTCGCCGCCCCAGCTCCGCGCCCCCAGATCGGCGCCTTCGGCTTCGATCTCGCCGGCATGGACCGCAGCGTCGCCCCCGGCGACAATTTCTACGCCTTCGCCAACGGCAATTGGGACCGGGCCACGGAGATCCCCGCCGACCGCTCCAATTACGGCATGTTCACCGTGCTCGCCGATCTGTCCGCGGAGCGCACCCACACCATCCTCGAGGAGGCGATGCGCCGGCCGGGCTCGCGGATCGGCGATTTCTACGCGAGCTTCATGGACGAGGCGCGGGTGAACGCCGCCGGCGCCGCGCCGCTGCGGCCGATGCTGGCCCAGATCCAGGCGATCTCCAGCCGCGCCGACTGGGCCGCCCAGTCCGGTCGCCTGTTCCGGCAGGGCGTGACCGCGCCGTTCAACGGCTACGTCAACAGCGACGACCGCATCCCGACCGAGATGATCGCCCGGCTGACCCAGTCCGGCCTCGGCCTGCCCGATCGCGATTACTACCTGCGCGACGACGCCGCGCTGGTCGAGAAGCGCAATGCCTACCAGGCCTATCTCGCCCAGCTGCTGACCCTGGCCGGCGAGGCGAACGCGGCCGAGCGCGCCGCCGCCGTGGTCGCCTTCGAGCGGCGGCTCGCCGAGGTGCACTGGACCCGGGTCGAGAATCGCGACGACGAGCGGACCTACAACAAATGGGCGCTCGCCGATTTCGCGCGCAACGCGCCGGGCTTCGACTGGGCCCGCTATTTCGAGACGACGGGCCTTTCGGGCCAGCGGAACATCCTGGTCTCCCAGCCTTCGGCCTTCACCGGCACCGCCCGGATCGTCGGCGAGACGCCGCTGCCGGTGCTCAAGGACTATCTGACGCTCAGGGTGATCGACAATGCCGCGCCCTATCTTTCGCAGAATTTCGTCGACGCCAATTTCGCCTTCCGCGGCACCGTGCTCAACGGCACCCCGCAGAACGAGGAGCGCTGGAAGCGGGGCGCCACCCTGGTCACCCAGGCCGTTCCCGACGATGTCAGCCGGGTCTATGTCGATCGCTATTTCCCGCCCGAGACCAAGGCGGCGGCCGACGCGCTGGTCCGCAACGTCATCGCCGCGATGGACCGGCGGCTGCAGAACCTGGCCTGGATGGCGCCCGAGACGCGGGCGCGGGCGCGGGCCAAGCTCGCCGCCTTCACCCCCAAGATCGGCTATCCCGACCGCTGGATCGATTATTCGAACGTGGAGATCCGGCGCGACGATCTGCTCGGCAACATCATGCGCGCGACCGAGTTCGAATATCGGCGCAACCTCAACAAGCTCGGCCGTCCCGTCGACCGGAGCGAGTGGGGCATGACGCCGATGACGATCAACGCCTATGCCAATCCGGTCTGGAACGAGATCGTCTTCCCGGCCGCGATCCTGCAGCCGCCCTTCTTCGATCCGAATGCCGATCCGGCGATCAACTATGGCGGCATCGCCGCGGTGATCGGCCACGAGATCAGCCACCATTTCGACGATCAGGGCAGCCGCTACGACGAGACCGGCGCGCTGCACGAATGGTGGACCCCCGAGGACCGGACCCGCTTCAACGCGCTGACCGCGCAGCTCGTCGCCCAGTACGACGCCTATGAGCCGCTGCCCGGCCACCACGTCCAGGGCGCGCTGACGCTCGGCGAGAATATCGCCGACCTCGCCGGCCTCACCGTCGCCTATGACGCCTATCGCATGGCCCTCAACGGCCGCGAGGCGCCGGTGATCGGCGGCCTGACCGGCGACCAGCGCTTCTATCTCGGCTGGGCGCAGGTCTGGCGGCGCGAATATCGCGAGGCGAACCTGCTGCAGCGGCTGCTGACCGATCCGCATTCGCCGTCCGAGCAGCGGGTGGCGGTCGTGCGCAACCTCGATCCCTGGTACGCCGCTTACAATCCGGCGCCCGCCAACCGCCTCTACCTCGCGCCCGACCGGCGCGTGCGCATCTGGTAGGGATGGCGAGCGCAGTCCAGGAGGCGATCGGCGGCCGGGGCCCTAGCCGGCGGGACCATTCCGCTCTGCTGTTCGGCGCGGCGGCGCTCGCCTCGGCGGGCCTGCTGCTCTGGGCGGGCGGCGACCGGCTCTTCGCCGGCGCCTTCCTGGCCGGGCTCGTCGCCATGGGTGGGCTGCTCTATCTCGTCGGCCGGCGCACGGCGGCCGCGCCCGGTCCGGTGGTGGAGATCGGCGAAAGCGAGGACCCCGCTCTGCTTCGCGCCGCGCTCGACAGCGCCGCGCCGGGCTCGGCGCTGGCGCTGACCGACGCGGAAGGGCATACGCTCAGCGCCAACCGGACCTGGTCCGACTGGTTCGGCGGTTCGGCCGTGCCCAGGGCGCTGCTGCCCGCCGCCCGGGTCGCCCGCCGCGACCGCGTCGCCAATATCCCGGCGATCGCGATCGGCGGCCACCAGGTCCAGGGCGAGATCAGCCTGGTCGTGGGCGGCGGCGGCAATCATCTGCTCTGGCAGCTCGCGCGCGGCGGCGAGGACGATCTCGGCCGCGACGCCCGCCGGCTGATCGCCGGCGACGCCGGCCGCCGGCTCGGCGAGGCCGGGCTGATGACCGTGGTCGTCGACGCCACCGGCACGATCCTCGCCGCCAACGCCGCCTTCGCGCTGCGCGCCGCCGGCCCGGACGGGGAGGGCGGCGGCGGCGTCGACGGCAGCCAGCTGGTCGAGCATCTGACCGGGTCGCCCAACGGCCAATTCTATTTCGCCGCCGAGGGCAAGGGCGCGCCGCCCCTGCGCATCGTCCAGGTGCCGGCCGGCGACGCCGCCGATTCGCTGGCCTTCTTCCTGCTGCTCGACGACGTCCCGGGCCCGCGCGGCGAGGACGACACCGCCCATGTCCATGCCTTGCTCGACAGCCTGCCGCTCGGGCTCGCTTTGGCCGACGGCGACGGGCGGTTCCTGTTCCTCAACAAGGTGTTCCGCAAGGCCGTGGGGCTCAACCCCAATGAGCGCCCCGCCTGGCCGGGCGACCTGGTCGTGGACGAGGACAAGGCGGCGGTCTCCGACGCGGTCCGCCGCTTCGGCCGCGGCCGGCCGCATACCGGCGACCTCGCCGTGCGCCTGAAGACCAATCCGGAGGAGCCGGTGGCGATGACCGTCGCCGGCGCCCGCGGCCTCGGCAACGCCGCCGTGCTCCTCAGCCTCAAGGACAATAGCGAGGAGGCGCGGCTCAAGCGCGAGATCGCCCAGGCGACCAAGATGCAGGCGGT
>Ga0070677_10000237_pt1 | contig 19120 bp, 19 predicted proteins | sample KBSM63metaG_FD_64674 | JGI IMG/M metagenome (GOLD analysis project Ga0070677, IMG submission 64674) | Miscanthus rhizosphere microbial communities from Kellogg Biological Station, Michigan, USA - KBS M6-3 metaG | ecosystem: Host-associated > Plants > Roots > Rhizosphere > Soil ... | reverse complement strand
ATCCTCCAGATCGTCTCGGCCAAGACCGCCTACCGCCACCTCTATCGCGAGGCGCTGAAGCCCTGGCTGGTCGCCGACATGCTGATCTTCCGCCGCGAGCTGCCGCGCTCGCTCGCCTGGACCGCCGAGCAGACCGTCGACCTGCTCGGCGAGTTCGGCGGCCGCTCGGGCCGGCAGGGGCCGGCCGACCGCCTCGCCCGCCAGCGCCTCGCCCGGCTCGACGAGCTCGACGTCGGCACCGTCTTCCGCAGCGGCCTGCACCAATGGCTCCAGGCCTATGTGCGGGAGAATAACAGTCTCGGCGACGCGATCGCCGCCCAGTTCCGGTTCGCCTGATGCGCCTCTCCGTCAACCACCTCACCCGCTACACCTATTCCGCGCCGACCCGCGGAGTGATCCAGCTTCTCCGCAAAACGCCCCAGAGTTTCACCGGCCAGACCGTGCTCGACTGGCGCATTGACGTCGATGTCGACGCCCGCCTTCGCGAAAGCCGCGACGGCTACGGCAACGTCACCCACATGCTCTATGTCGACAAGCCGGTCCGCCACCTCGAAGTGTCGGTCACCGGGCGGGTGCTGACCGAGGACCGGGCCGGCGTCGTTCTGGGCCTGCCCTATGATCTGCCGCCGCAGGTCTTCTGCCGGGCAACGCCGCTGACCGCCGCGGGACCCGCGCTCGCCGCGCTCGCCGAATCGATCTCGCCCGGTCCCGATCCCGCGCTCGGCCGCCTCCATCGGCTGAACCAGCTGATCTACGAGAAAATGACCTTCGACACCCGCGCGACCGGGATCGACACCACCGCCGAGCAGGCCTGCGGCGAGGGCCATGGCGTCTGCCAGGATTTCACCCATATGCTGATCGGCGCCGCCCGGCATCTCGGCATCCCCGCCCGGTACATTTCCGGCCACCTGTTCCGCCGCGACACCAGCCAGACGCAGGAGGCGGCGCACGCCTGGGCGGAATGCTGGGTCGGCGATCTCGGCTGGGTCGCCTTCGATCCGACCAACGGGATCAGCGCCGACGAGGCCTATGTCAGGATCGCCTGCGGCCTCGACTATCGCGACGCCGCACCGGTTGCCGGCGCACGTTCGGGTGGCGGCAGCGAGGAACTGACGGTAGAGGTCGACGTCAGCGAGACTCGGCTGCAATCGCAATCCCAGTCGCAGAGCTGAAGGGGACCGGATGACCTATTGCCTGGGCATGTTGCTCGACGCCGGGCTGATCATGATCGCCGACACGCGCACCAATGCCGGCGTCGACGACATCTCCTCCTTCCGCAAGCTGCACTGCCTGGCCGACACGTCCGACCGCTGCATCTATGCCGCCTCCGCGGGCAACCTCTCCACCACCCAAACCGTGATCAGCCTGCTTCGCGAAGGCGTGCCCAGCGGCGGCGAGGACGAAGGGCTGATGCGCACCATCGCCGAGCCGACCAGCATGTTCCGCGCCGCGCAGCTGGTCGGCGAGGCGGTGCAGCTCGCCAACGCCACGGTCGGCAAGGCGCTCGCCTCGATCAAGATCAGCGGCGCCTCCTCGATCCTGCTCGGCGGCCGGATCGGCGACGGGTCCCCCGCTCTCTTCCTGGTCTATTCGGCCGGCAATTTCATCGAGTGCAAGCCGGACATGCCCTTCTTCCAGATCGGCGAGACCAAATATGGCCGGCCGATGCTCGACCGGACGATCCATCCCGCGACGCCGCTGCCCGAGGCGATGAAGATCGCCTTCCTCTCTTTCGACGCCTCGATCCGTTCCAACCTCGCCGTCGCCCGGCCGCTCGACCTGATGGTGATGCCGACCGCGCCGGGCGCGCGCGTCCTGACCCGCCGGGTCGGCGTCGACGATCCCTATTTCAACGACCTCTCCGCCCGGTGGGGGGATCTGCTCCACGACGCCGCCGCGATCATCCCGGATCCGCCGTTCATGGCGGACCTCGCCTGACCCCGTTCGAGGCCTTGCGCCGCCACGGCCTCGCCTTTCCGGAGGCGCAAGAGGATTTCCCCTGGGGCCACACCGCGCTCAAGGTGCGGGGCAGAACCTTCGCCTGGCTCGGCGAGGAAGAGGGCAAGCTCGGCCTCACCGTCAAGCTGCCGGTCAGCCGCGATTTCGCGGAAGTTTTCGATTTCGCCGAGCCGGCCGGCTACGGCCTCGGCCGCTCCGGCTGGATCACCGCCCGGTTCCCGCCGGACGCGGCGCCCGACCTCGATCTGCTGAAGCGCTGGATGGCGGAAAGCTACCGCGCCGTCGCGCCCAAGAAGCTCGCCGCGCTCGTTCCCGAGGACGGCTAGCCGCTCTCTGAGATTTGCTTAATCGGCGTTCAACCTCTAAGGCTTCACCACCTTTTCCGGAATCAGGAAACCCATGTCCACACATCACGAATTCTATCTGGAGCGCGCTGCCGAAGCGCGCCGCGACGCCGGCGCCACGCCCCTGCAGAACGTCCGCGAGCGCTGCCTGCGCGCCGCCGAGGCCTGGGAGCAGATGGCGGCACGGGTCGAACGCACCGGCCGCATGCGCGCCGAAACCGAAGCGAAAAAAGCCGCCGCCCTCGCCGAAGCGCAATAGCGGCGGCTTCCTCCGTCAAATCACCATGAAGTCGCTGGCGGTCAGCGCCGGCGAGCTTTGCAGCATGGCGAACAGGATCTGGCCGCCGGCGCCGCTGCCGTCGGCGTCGTAGAAGAGCTGGCCGGTGGCGCTGTTGTAGACGATCCGGTCGTTCGCATCCTGCGCGGCGGCGCCCGCCACGAACACATTGGCATTGAGGCTGCCCGGCCCACCGATCCCGGCGAAGATCGCATCGTCGAGCGCGATCTTGTCGGCGCCGGAGACGAAGTCGAGGATCGCATCGACATTGCCGCCGCCGAGCGCGGAGGTGAAGGCGAAGGTGTCGGCGCCGCCGCGTCCGAACAGCTGGTCCGCGCCCGCGCCGCCATTGAGCACATTGGCGCCGGCATTGCCGGTCACGAAATTGGCCAGCTCGTTGCCGGTCAGGTTGATCGCGGTCGTCGCCATGTTGTCGACCGTGCCCAGCATTTCGATCCACACACCCGCGCCGAGTGCGAAGCTGCTCCGTGCGTAGACGATGTCGTTGCCGTGGCCGGCATATTCCATGACGATATCGTTGCCGTCGACGAAATAGCTGTCGTCGCCCTCACGGCCCCACAGGATGTCCGAGCCGCCGCCGCCGTCGAGCGTGTTGGCGCCCGCATTGCCCGTGACGTAATTGTCGAACTCGTTGCCGGTCAGGTTGATCGACGTGGTCGCCATGTTGTTGCCGGTCGCGAGCACCTCCACCGCGAAACCGGCGGCCAGGATGTGGTTCGACCACGAATAGACGATGTCATAGCCCTGCCCTGCATATTCGATCACGACGTCGCCGGTGTCGACGAAATAGCTGTCGTCGCCCTCGCGGCCCCACAAGGTGTCGATGCCGCCGGCGCCGCCGTCGAGCAGGTTGGCGCCGGCATTGCCGGTCACGTAATTGTCGAGCTCGTTGCCGGTCAGGTTGATCGCGGTGGTCGCCATATTGTCGGCGGTGCCGAGCACCTCGACGGAGGCCCCCGCCGACAGCACGAGGCTCGAACGGGCGTAGACGATGTCGAAGCCCTCGCCGAGGGCCTCGACGACGACGTCGCCGGCATCGAGGAAATAGCTGTCGTCGCCCGCTCCTCCGGCCAGGACGTCGAGGCCCATGCCGCCGTCGAGCGAGTCGTTGCCGGCGCCGCCGTCCAGCTGGTCGTCGCCGCCGTCCCCGTTCAGCACGTCGTTGCCGATGCCGCCGGAGACGCGCTCGGCCAGGCCCGAGCCGGTGAAGCTGTCGTTGAAGCGGGTCAGCGTGAACCGCTCGATCGAGAAATAGCTGTCGCCGGCCGCGGCGCCGCTGCGGACGCCGGTCGAAAGATCGATGGCGAGGCCCTGGCTGTCGCGGATGTAGCTGGCCTCGTCCTCGCCGGCGCCGCCGATCAGGATATCGGCGCCGAGGCCGCCCTCCAGCACGTCGTTGCCGTCGCCGCCGTCGAGGCGGTCGGCGCCGCCGCCGCCGATCAGCTGGTCGTCGCCGGCCAGGCCATAGACCCGGTCGACCGCGGTGCCGCCGATGAACCGGTCGCCGAAGCGGGTCAGGCTGAACTGCTCGATCTCCTCAAACGTGTCGCCCGCCGCCTCGCCGCTATGGCCGCCGGTCTGCAGGTTGATCGAGATGCCGGCGGTTGCGGAGGCATAGGTCGCCTCGTCATTGCCTTCTCCGCCGATCAGCCGGTCGGCGCCGAGCCCGCCCTCGAGCAGGTCGTCGCCGTCGCCGCCGCGCAGGACGTCGTCGCCGCCGAAGCCTTCCATATAGTCGCTGTCCTGCGTGCCCATCGCCCGGTCGACGCCCTCGGTGAGGAAATCGCCGATGCGGAAGCGCTCGATATAGACGTCGCCATCGTGCCAGCTGACGACGAAGCTGCCGTCGCTGAGCAAGGCGGTCGCCGGCCGCGATTGGAGATTCTGCGTGCCGTCGGCGATCGGCCATTCGGTGCCCTGCGGGACGCCCTGGGCGTCATAGGTGCGCAGCATCGTCTTGAAGCCGGATTCGAACGCCACCGCGAAGCCGCCGTCGGCGAGCGCGGTGAGGTCGGGGCGGGCGGCGTTGGCGAGGTTGTCGGTGATCACGAACTCGCCGCCCTGGGCGACGCCGTTGGCATCGTAGCGCTGGCCGCGCACCTCGTTGGTGAAATCGGGTCTGGAGGACGTCCAGGCCACGACGTAGCCGCCGTCGTTCAGTGCGGCGACGCTGGCGTGACGCTGGCTGCCCGTGGTGGTGGTGGTGTTGACCAGGACCTCGCCGCCGGCCTTGCTGCCGTCGGCGGCAAAGCGCTGAAGGTAGATCTCGGTACCGTCGACCCCCGGAGCGCTCCAGGCGACGACATAGCCGTTGCCGGCGAGGCCCGCGACGGCGGGCCCGCTGCCGAAGTTGGTCGGGCTGGTATTGACCTTGAAGTCGTTGCCGACCGCCTGACCGTTGGCGTCGTAGCGACGCGCGAAGATTCCGCTGAAGGCGGGATCGGAATCGGCCGACGACCAGATGACGACATGGCCGCCGTCGGCCAGCCGGGTCATCTGCTGGTCCTCCTGACTGCCCTGGGTCGTGGTGTTGACCAGAGTGGCCTGATTCGAAGTCCCGGTAATGTTGAAGGTGCGCTGATAGATGCCGAGAGAATTGTTGTCGAAGCTGGTCCAGCTGACGGTGAAGTTGCCGAAGGGGCCGCCGATCACGGCCGGATCGGACTTGAAGCCGAAATTGTCCACGGCCGAAATCAGGAACTCGTTGCCGATCGGCCGACCCTGATAGTCGAAGCGCTGGCCGAAGATCCCGCTCTCGGCCGGGAATTGCGGATTGTAGCCCGGCGATTGCCAAACGACGACATAGCCGAAGCCGGGAATGTCGGCGACGGCGGAGAAGTTCTGGGTTTCGGCAGTGGTGGTGTTGACCCGCGTTTCCGGGCTTCCGAACGTGAACGGCATAAAATCCTCCCTTGCGGGCAGGCGTCACGCCTCCCGGGTGTGTATCTCGATGATTTCGGGGCTGTTTTCGTCGGCCGAAGAACCTGAACCCGAATTCAGGTCGGGGCCTTTACCATCACTTCGGGCCGCCTCATTCGGAGTGCGACGAATCCGTCAGGATCGTCGACTGGTGCGACGAAAATGCCCTAGACATCGACGAATCGCCATTCGAGCGGATCGGTGTCGGCTTAGATCACCTGGAAATCGCTTGCCGCGATTACCGGTGCTCCGGAAACGATAGCGAACAGGATCTGGGCTCCGGCGCCGCTGCCGTCGGCATCGTAATAAAGCTTGCCGGCCGCACGATCGTAGATGATCCGGTCGTCGGTGTCGTGCGCCGCTGTGCCTGCGAAGAACGCATTGGCGTTGAAGCTGCCCGGCGTGCCGATCCCGGCGAAGATCGCGTCGTCGAGGGCGACCTTGTCGCTGTTCGACACGAAGTCGAGGATCGCATCGATATTGCCACCGCCGAGCGCGGTGGTGAAGGCGAAGCTGTCGTTGCCGCCGCGGCCCTGCAGGCTGTCGGCGCCCAGCCCGCCATCGAGCAAATTGGACCCGGCATTGCCGGTCACGAAATTATCGAGCTCGTTGCCGGTCAGATTGATCGCCGTCGTCGCGAGATTGTTGGCCGTCGCCAGCATCTCGATCGAAAGCCCGGCGACGAGCGCGTAGCTGGCCCTGGCGTAGAGCACGTCATAGCCCTGACCGGCATATTCGATGACGACGTCATCGGCGTCGGCGAAATAGCTGTCGTCGCCCTCGCGGCCCCAAAGCTGGTCGGCGCCGCCGCCGCCGTCGAGCGTGTTCGCCCCGGCATTGCCGACGATGTAATTGGCGAACGCATTGCCGACCAGGTTCATCGCGGTGGTCGCGTTGTTGTCGACGGTGCCCAGCACCTCGACCGCCATGCCGACGCCGAGCGCGTAGCTGGTGCGGGCGTAGACGACGTCGTAGCCGTCGCCGGCATATTCGACGACCGCATCGTTCGAATCGACATAATAGCTGTCGTCGCCGCCGCGGCCCCAGAGCTGGTCGGCGCCGCCGCCGCCGTCGAGCGTGTTCGCGCCCGCATTGCCGACGAGGTAATTGTCGAGCTCGTTGCCGGTGAGGTTGATCGCGGTCGCGGCCGTGTTGTCGACGGTGCCGAGCACCTCGATCCGCTGCCCGGCGTAGAGCGCGTAGCTGGCGGCCGCGTAGACGATGTCATAGCCCTCGCCCGCGGCCTCGACGGCCTGATCGCCCAGGTTGTCGACGAAATAGGAATCGTCGCCCGCGCCGCCCTCCAGGAGATCGGCGCCGGCGCCGCCGTCCAGCAGATCCGCTCCGGCCCCGCCCTGCAGCCGGTCGGTGCTGCTGCCGCCGAACATCCGGTCATTGTCCTGGCCGCCGGACAGCAGGTCCGCGCCGGCGCCGCCGTCCAGCCAGTCGTCGCCGGCGCCGGTCATGATCGTATCGTTGCCGGCATAACCGAAGATGGGCCCGCCGACGGTGCCGGTGCGCGAATCGAGCAGGTCGTCGCCGATATACAGGCGCACCTCGCCCAGGATCTGGCCGTGGTTGACGATCGAGATCGACTTGCTGTCGTCGGCGACCGGCGTGTCGAGCGGGAACGGCGTCAAGCTGATCACCGAGCCCGCGATCGAATCGGCGGCGATGGTCAGCGAGCCGATGGGCTCGACCGTGATCCGGCCCGCGGAGAGATTCGAGGATTCGAGCAGCACCGGCACGGCCCGGAAAGCCCGCACGATGAAATCCGCGACCGTATCGACGTTGCGCACGGTCAGCGTCGCCGCCGAAGTCTCGTTCAGCACGACGACCAGACGTTCGAAATTGATCGCGTTGCCCGCGTCGAAAACGTCGCCGCCGCGGAGCTGGACGCTGATCGTGTCGTTGCCCGCGCCGCCGTCCAGCGACGTTCCGAAAAGGCTCTTCAGGGTGGCCTCGAACTGGCTCCGGAAGAAGCTGATGGTATCGTCGCCCCCGCCGAGATCGATGGCGCCGGTAACGAGCGTGTCGCTGCCCATCGTGACGGTATCCGAATAGGCGGATCCGGTCAGCGAGCCGATCGACGAGCGGTCGTAGATCTGAATATTGCCGAATCCCCCATCGGACAGGATCTGGACCGCCGCATCGGGCGTGTTGAAGAAGCGCAGCCCGCTGAAAATGTGATCGTCCGGACGAAAATCCGCGACGATCGTATCCAGGTCGAAAAAGCTTTCGACGAAGCCGTTGACGCGCAGGTCCAGGATCTCGACGTTGCTCACCCCGGAGCCGCCGGCATTGCCGTTCGCCTCGAAGATGACCAGGCGGTCGATGCCGTCCCCGCCGTCGACTCGGGGCGACAGGTTGATGGAAGACGTGGGCCGGAGATAGAAGACGTCGTCGCCGTCGCCGAGCTCGACGCGGGTCTCGAAAAGGTTGCCGACCACCCGGCTCACGAACGCGTCGTTGCCGCCGCCGAGCGCGACCCGGCCGAGGATCGTGCCCGCATTCTCGACCCGGTCGGCGCCCGCGCCCCCGGCGATGACCAGCGCATCCAGGCTGCTGTTCGCCGCGCGGATGACGCCGCCCGCTTCATTGACGACCACCGCATCCTGCCCCTCGATCTGGATCGCAGCGATGGCGGGATCCGAGGTGATCGCGCGGCCGCTCTCGCTGTTGACGAAGCGGATCCGGTTGCCGGTGATCCGAAAGGCCGGCGCGTCGGTGACGCTGACGCCATTGGTGTAGATGCTATCATCCTGCGAGATGATGATCGGCATGACGGCCCTCCCCCTGCCCCGAAGTCGTGGAGCCCGCCTCCTTTTCTAGGCAAGTATCGGTAGCGAACAAGTTTTTTCAGGACTTGCCCGGCACGGATACGGGTGCGCCCGACTGGGACCGGCTCCGCCGCCGCCTCTGCGCCGGCGGGCGGAGCTGGTCCGCGGGGGCTCAGATCACCGCGAAATCGCCCGCCCCCAGCGCCGGCGCGCCGCTGACGATGGCGAACAGGACGGCCTGGCCGGCGCCGTTGCCGTCGGCGTCGTAGAGCAGCTGGCCGTTCGCCTGGTTGTAGATGATCCGGTCGTCGGCGTCGGCCGCGGCGCTGCCCGCGACGAACGCGTTGGCGTTGAAGCTGCCCGGCGTGCCGATTCCGGCGAAGATCGCGTCGTCGAGCCCGATCTTGTCGGCGCCCGGGGCGAAGTCCGCGATCACGTCGACATTGGCCGAGCCCGGCGTCGTGGTGAAGGCGAAGACGTCGGCGCCGCCCCGCCCTTCCAGATAGTCGGAGCCGGCGCCGCCGTCGATCAGGTTGGTGCCGGCATTGCCGGTCACATAATTGGCCAGCTCGTTGCCCTTCAGGTTGATCGCGGTGGTGGCGGTATTGTCGGCCGTGCCCAGCACCTCGATCTCGAAGCCGGCCGACAGCGTGTGGCTCGAGCGGGCGTAGACGGTGTCGCGGCCATGGCCGCCATATTCGACGACGACGTCGTTGCCGTCGACGAAATAGCTGTCGTCGCCCTCGCGGCCCCAGAGCTGGTCGGCGCCGCTGCCGCCGTCGAGGATGTTCGCGCCGAAATTGCCGACGAGATAATTGTCGGCCTCGTTGCCGGTCAGGTTGATCGCCGTCGTCGCGAAATTGTTGGCGGTGGCCAGCACTTCGACCGACTGGCCGGCGCCGAGCGTGTAGCTGCCGCGGGCATAAACGACGTCGTTGCCCTGGCCCGCCATCTCGACGACGGAATCGAAGATGTCGTCGACGAAATAGCTGTCGTCGCCGTCCCGGCCCCACAGGGTATCGCTGCCGCCGGGGCCGCCGTCGAGCCTGTTCATGCCGGCATTGCCGGTGATGTAATTATCGAGCTCGTTGCCGGTCAGGTCGATCGCGGTCGTTGCCTGCTCGTTCACCGTGGCGAGCACCTCGATCGCGGCGCCCGCGGAGAGCACGAAGCTGCTGCGCGCATAGACGATGTCGAAGCCCTCGCCGACGAAGTCGATCACCGTGTCGTCGCCGTCGACATAATAGGTATCGTCGTCCTGGCGGCCGTAGAGGATGTCGGCCCCGCCGCCGCCGTCGAGGATGTTTCGGCCCCGGTTGCCGGAGATATATTGGGCCAGCTCGTTGCCGGTGAGGTTGATGCTCTCGGTCCGGTTCTGGTCATGCACGCCCAGCAGCTCGACATGCGATCCCGCCGTCAGGCTGTAGGTGATCGCCTGGCTTATGACGTAGACGCTGTCATAGCCCTGGTTGGGCGCCTCGAGGACAACGTCGCCGGCGGTGACGAAATAGGTGTCGTCGTTGGGGGTGCCGATAAAGATTGCCATATCGCTCTCCTGGGGTCGGTTCGGGGGATAGGCTGGCCCGAAAATCCGAATGTCCTACAACGCCGCGTCCGACCGGCCTGTTCCGAAAAGTGCGCCCCCCGGCCGCTCCATCCTGAGCGACGAGCCCGCCCTCTTTCTGCGCCGCCGGAAAGCGCTCATAGACCGGCGCGACCGATGGAGATGCCGGATGGCCGAGCTGATTCTCACCACCTTCGATTGGGTGCCCGAGCCGCCGCGCGGCTATGTGCGCGACCTCAGGGTGCGCTGGGCGCTGGAGGAAGCGGGCGTGGCTTATCGCGTCGAGAGCGTGCCGTTCGGCGACCACAAGGCCGCGCCGTCCGCGCACCAGCCCTTCGGCCAGGTGCCCTGGCTGACCGACGGCGAGCTTTCGATCTTCGAAAGCGGCGCGATCCTGCTGCATCTGGGCGAGCGCAGCGGTGCGCTGCTGCCGGCCGATCCCCGCGGCCGCAGCGACGCGATCGAATGGCTGTTCGCCGCGCTCAACTCGGTCGAGATGGCGAGCCTGCCCTGGTCCCTGCTGATCTTCTCAGGCGATCGCGAATCGGCGGCCTTCAAGCTCTTCGACGACTTCCTGAAGACCCACCGGCTCAAGCATCTCGAACCCGTCCTGGCGGGACGCGAATGGCTGGCCGGGAGCTTTTCCGTGGCCGACATCCTGATGGCGGACGTGCTTCGCCTGGTCGACCGGTTCGACGGGCTGGCGGACTATCCCGCCTGCCGCGCCTACGTCCAGCACGCCATCACCCGCCCCGCCTTCCTCAAGGCGCACGCGGACCAGCTGGCCCATTTCGCCGCGGCGGACCGGGCGCGCAGAAGCGGATAGAGTCCGTGCTCAATTCGACGAGGGCGGGCGCCGGCTTATCCCGAGGAGTCATCCCGGCGGAAGCCGGGGTGACTCTGAACAAAAGACCAATCCGGCCGGACCAAGCATCGGCCAATTGAGTCCCGACCTTAGGCCGCCTGCGGCACCTCGTAGCGCCGCGCCGCTTCCGACAGCCGCTCGACGAACTCGGTGACGTGCGCCTCCTCGATGATCAGCGGCGGCAGCACGCGCATCACATTGTCGCCCGCCGCCACGGTGAGCAGGCCCTGCTCGCGCAGATAATTGACGAAGGCGCGGCTGTCGGACTTCATCTTGACGCCGAGCATCAGCCCGAGCCCGCGCACGCTTTCGAACAGATGGTCGTGATTGGGGATCATCTGCTCGAGCGCGCCCCGGAGCCGCTCGCCCATCCGAGTGACGTGGGCGAGGAACTCGTCATTGGCGACGACGTCGAGCACCGCCTGGCCGGCGGCGCAGGCGAGCGGGTTGCCGCCATAAGTGGAGCCGTGCGTGCCGATCGCCATGCCGGCCGCGGCCTTCTCGGTCGCGAGGCAGGCGCCGAGCGGGAAGCCGCCGCCGATCCCCTTCGCCACCGCCATGATGTCGGGCTCGATCCCGTAATGCTCGTAGGCGAACATCCGGCCGGTGCGCCCGTAGCCGCACTGCACCTCGTCATGGACCAGCATCAGATCGTGCTCGTCGGCGAGCGCGCGCAGGCCCTTCATGAACGCCTCGCTGGCCGGGCGGATGCCGCCCTCGCCCTGGACAGGCTCGATCAGGAAGCCCGCGGTGTGCGGCCCCATCGCCGCCTTGACCGCGTCGAGATCGTCGAACTCGACCACGGTGAAGCCGGGCAGCAAGGGGGCGAAGCCGTCGCGCATCTTGGGCTGGTTGGTGGCGCTGATCGTGCCGAGCGTGCGGCCGTGAAAGGCGTTGGAGAAGGTGATCAGCTCGTGCTTCTCGGGCCGGCCGTGGTGATGGTGGTAGCGCCGCGCGGTCTTGATCGCGCATTCGACCGCCTCGACGCCCGAATTGGTCAGGAACACGGTGTCGGCGAAGGTGAGCTCGCACAGGCGCCGGGCGAAGGCCTCGCCCTGCGGGCTGCCGTAGAGGTTGGAGACGTGGATCAGGGTGGCGGCCTGCTCCTGGATCGCCTGGGTGAGGTGCGGATGGCCGTGGCCGAGCAGATTGACGGCGATGCCGCTGGCGAAATCGAGATATTTCTCGCCGCCCTCGCCGTAGAGATAGACCCCCTCCCCGCGCACCGGCCGCACCGGCGAGCGCGGATAGACGGGCATGAGCGGCGTGATGGCCATGGTCGAACTCCGGTCTGAAGGCGATGTCGCTCCCCTGCGGGGATGCGGGCCTGCCTATAGAGACGGCGGCCGAGGGTGGTCAATCAAGGCGCGGAATCGTGCCGTCGGATTTTGTCGCGGCAAAGGCGAAACAGCCTGCTGACGAGGCGGCCAAGCCCATATTCGAAAAAGACGTAGGCAGCGACGATGGCGCCGAGAGAGAGCAGGCCGTAGCTACCGAAAGGCTCATACGGCTTCCCCAGTTCGGAGATGATGATCTCGGTGAGGCTGAAGCCGTTCGCCATTCGGCTCCAATAGCATGAAAATCCGCGAGCGCCGACCGGCCCATGAACGGGAAAAGGCGGCCCCCGAAGGAGCCGCCTTTCCATATGCTGGCGCGGAAAGGCCCGCGCTCGCGCCTCGGCTTAGCCCGGGCGGCGGTCGTAATCGCGGCGCTCCATGCGGACGCGCTGCTCGAGCCGGTTGACCCGGACCCGGAGGTTGCCGAACTCGCGCCCGCCGATGCCGTTCCGGGCGGCCCGGTTCAGCGAATAGCGGATCTGGGCGGCCTCGCGGCGCAGGCTCATCGCCTCGCGGGGCGAGATGATCCGGCGCTGCTGGGAACGGGCGATCTGGTTCTCGGCCCGGCTGAGGTCCCTCAGCAGCTCGTTGATCGCCTGGCGCGAGGGGCCGAGCGGACGATAAGCGGACCGTTGGGCCTCGGCCGCAGCCGGCACAGCAACGGCGATCGTGGCGGTCGCGAGAGCGACGGAAGCAAGCAACTTACGCATTTCAACTACTCCTTGCTGCACAATTGCAAGGCCGCTTCTACGCACGAGCCGCTGTTTCGGTCCTGAATGGCTCCGACAGAGTCCGTTCATAATTGTCGCAAGTTGTATGAACGAAACCCCAGCTTGGCATTGACATTGGACAGAGAATTGTCCATGTTCTCTCCATGCAGACGGTCACCTATTCCGAAGCGCGCGATAACCTTAAGGCGGTGATGGACAAGGCCGCTGCCGACCGCGCGCCCGTGATGATCACGCGTCAGCGTGGCGAGAATGTCGTGCTGGTTTCTGCCAGCGAATGGGCGGGGATGGAGGAGACACTTCATCTGATGGCGTCGCCGGCGAACGCGAAGCATCTGCTCGACGGAATCAAGGAATTGGATGCCGGCGGCGGCGAGGAGCATGAGCTGATCCGGCCGTGATGATCGTCTTTCGCCGGGACGCCTGGCGCGATTATCTTGCCTGGCACGCGGAAGATGAGAAGGTGCTCGAGCGGATCAACGCGCTGATCGAGGAATGCCTGCGCGATCCCTTCCGGGGAATCGGCAAGCCCGAGCCGCTGCGACAGAACCTGTCGGGCTGGTGGTCGCGCCGGATCAGCGGGGAGCACCGGCTGGTCTACCGAGTGCGGGGGTCGGGCGAGGGACAGGCGCTGGAAATACTGAGCTGCCGGTATCATTACTGAAATCGTCGAGCGGAAGTGGGTTTTTTGGCAATTCGGCCGCGGCCCCTCAGGCCTTGAGCTTCCACCCTGTCCGCAGCAGCCAGTAGCAGAGCGCCCCCAGCCCGACGTTGATGCCGAGCAGCAGCGCCGCGCCGAGCATCACCGGCGAATCCGCCACTCCCAGGAAGCCGTAGCGGAAGCCCGAGATGACGTAGAAGAACGGGTTGGCGTGGCTGATCGCGGCGAAGGCGGGCGACAGGGAATCGACTGAATAGAAGGTGCCGGAGAGCAGCGATAACGGCGCCACCACGAAATTGCTCACCGCGGCGGCATGGTCGAACTTCTCTGCCCAGATCGAGGTGATGAGGCCCAGCAGGCCGAGCATCATGGCTCCCATCAGGCCGAACCAGAGCACCGCCCAGGCGTGACGCGGGAGCACGTCGACCCCGGGCCAGGCCAGCATCGCCAGCCAGACCGCGAAGCCTACGCAGAAGGCGCGGGTGACCGCCGCCCCGAGCAGGCCCGCGATCAGCTCGCCGTTTGACAGCGGCGGCATCAGATAGTCGACGATCGTCCCCTGGATCTTGCCGACCAGCAGCGAGAAGGACGAATTGGCGAACGCGTTCTGGAGCATGCCCATGACGATCAGGCCGGGGGCAAGGAAATCGGCGAAGGGCACTCCCATCACCATCCGCCCGGAACGGCCGAGAGCGACGGTGAAGATCACCAGAAACAGCAGCGTCGTGACCGCCGGCGCCCAGATCGTCTGCAGCTGGACCTTGAAGAAACGCCTCACCTCCTTCACATAGAGGGTCGCAAGGCCGCCCCAATTGACGTTCCGGATGACCGGCACGCCCGGGGCGGTCTGAACCCAATTCGAAGGCTGGTCGCTCACAGCCGCGTTCGCTAGTCGCAGACGCCGGGCCGGGCAAGCCGCCAAGCATGAGGAAGACGAATGTCCTGGACCGACGAACGGATCGATCGCCTGAAGGAGATGTGGAGCCGCGGCATGACGGCGAGCCACATCGCCGACGATCTCGGCGGAGTTTCGCGCAACGCCGTGATCGGCAAGGCCCATCGGCTCGGCCTGCAGTCGCGCCCTTCGCCGGTGAAGCCGAACGAGCCCGCGCCCAAGGCCAGGACGAAGGAGAAAGCGGAGGCCGCGCCTGCGCCCGAAGCCGGAGCGAGCGCCGAGCCGCCGCGCCCGGCGCCCGCGCCGGCGCCCGAGCCCGAGCCCGAAGCCGACGAGGAATCCCCCGCGGCCGCCGAGGCCGCACGCCCGGCCGGGCCGCCCGAGCCGGTGGTCCGCTCAATCGGCCCGGGCGGCTTCGTCCGCCAGGGGCCGAGCGACCAGCAGGCGCCGATCCCGCCCGCCCCGCCCCGCCGCCTCGTCCCGGCCAAGCCGAGCCCCGAGGTCGCCGACAAGACCGGGCTGCTCGATCTCAACGAGAAGATCTGCAAATGGCCGATCGGCCATCCGGGCGAGCCCGATTTCCACTTCTGCGGCAACCCGTCCAACCCGGGCTTCCCCTATTGCGTCCAGCATTGCGGCGTCGCCTATCAGGCCCAACTCCCGCGCCGCGACCGCAAGCCCCCGCCGCCTTTGCCGTTCGGCGGACCGCGGGTCCGCTGACTAGCTCCCTCTCCCTTGGGGAGAGGGTGATCGGGTCAAAACTCCCCGATCCTAAGGCTCCGGCGCCTCCCAAACGTCATTTCGGACCCGGTTCAACTCGACTTCCCCGCAGCGGAGGCGCATCCTTCGTGACTTCCCGAGGGGAGGGCTCATCATGACCTGGAAACTGATCGTGGCGGCGGGCGCGGCGCTGGCCGCCGCCTGCACGGCCGAGCCGGCCGAGCCGGCCAACGACCAGTCCGCCGCGACCGAAAACGCGGCGGCCCCGGCGCCGGCGGCCCCGGTCCAGCGGCGCTACGACGAGACGATGAGCGGCCAGCCGCTCGCTTTGCCGCCGGCGGGATTCCAGCTCGCCGTCACCCGGGCGCAATATCCGCCGCGTTATCGGATCCCCTGTCACAAGCATCCCTATCCGCGCTACGTCTATATCCAGCAGGGCAACCTCCGGGTGCACAATTACGTCACGAACCGAGATTACGATTTCGGCCCCGGCGACACCGCGGTCGAGTCGATCGACCAGTGGCACGAGGGGCTGGTGACCAGCGCCGGGCCGCTGATCCTGGTCGCCCTCGAACAGGTCCCGCGCGGCGACGAAAATCGGACCCTCTGCCCGAGCGTGCCGCCGCCCCCGCGCTAGGTTGCCAAGGACCAGTCAGGGATTCCGCTCGACGACCCGCCGGCAATCGCCGCTCCGGGCTACCGCGCGTCCGGCTCGGGGATGATATTGGCGTGACGGGCGAGGTGGCGCCAGGTCCCGCCGCTGCGGATGTACACATTGGTATAGCGGCGCCGCAGGGTCCTCACGCCGTACATGCGCGCCTGCTCGCTGTTCGCGCCGGGGACCACGACTTCATGGCCCATGACCACGCCGACGTCGCCGGTGATGACCAGATCCTCGAGCGTGCGCTCGAACACTTCGTTGCGGATTTCGCCGCTCGCCACCATCCGCATCAGATCCTCCCGGGTGAGGATATGGTTGCTCGGCGCGTTGACGCGCAGATTGGCGTCCGAGATCGCCTCGATCGCCGCAATGTCGGCCGATCCGACCGCGAGGCGCTGCCGCTCGTCCGCGGCGAGGAGCGCGCGCTCGTCGGCCGACCGAGCGGCGGGAGCGGGCACGGCCGCGATCGCCGTGGCGGCGAGCACGGCGAACAGGACCGGCGGCGAACGCCGCGCCGCCCGCGAAACCCCGACGCGCATGGCCCCTCTCCTCCTTCTCCCTCCCCGACGGATGGGCGCACGCGGCGCCGACTGCAACCTCTGCTTTTGGCGCGCAATGGTCATCGACGCCATTGCGGACCTACGCCTTTGTGCTAAATTCCGCCTGCGGCGGCGATCGCTCGGGCCGCGACAGATCGGAGGGGGTCGGGGTGAAGCTTTACCGGATCAACAAGGTGACCAAGCCCGGCGGCACCGTCCTCAAGAAGAAGGACGTGCTCGCCGGATCCGACCGGGAAGCGCTGCGCCGGGCGGAGGAGAGCCCCGACTGCCCGGTTTGCGACGTGCTGCGCGACGGCGAGTCGGTGGGAACGATCCTCTAGGCCGGAGCGAGCGATCCCGAACGTCGTCGAAAGCCGAGGCGTCCGGGCATAGGTGCGCGCGCCATTCGCCGGCTTGGCGAACGCCGGCGCCCGAGCCCGCTTCACAGCCGCCCGATCCGCCTCTAGATCAGCCCCTCCGCGCGAAGGCTCTTATGGCCGTTTGCGCCGATGATGATGTGGTCGTGCAGGGTGACCTTGAGGTGCCGTCCGGCCTCGGCGAGGTCGCGGGTGAGGCGGATGTCCTGCTGGCTCGGCGAGGGGTCGCCGCTCGGATGGTTGTGGACGACGATGATCGCGGTGGCGTGGAGGTCGAGCGCGCGGCGCATGATCTCGCGGATATAGACCGCCGATTCGTCGACCGAGCCTTCCCACATCTTCTCGTTGGCGATCAGCACGTTCTTGGAGTTGAGGAAGAGGACGCGCACCCGCTCGATCTGCTCGTGCGCCATGTCCGCGCGGAGATAGTCGAGCAAAGCCTGCCATGAGCCCAGCACCGGGCGCTCGGCGACCTGCTTTTCAAGGAGCCGCAGCGCGGCCGCCTGCACGATCTTGAGCGAGGCGACGGCGCCCTCGCTGAGCTCGCCGACCCGGGCGATCGTCTCGGCATCGGCCGAGAGCAGGCCGCCGAAGCCGCCGAACTCGCGCAGCAGCTTCTTGGCCAGCGGCTTGGTGTCGCGCCGCGGGATCGCCAAAGCGAGCAGATATTCGATCAGCTCATGATGGAGGAGCGCGTCAGGCCCGCCCTCGAACAGGCGCTGGCGCAGGCGGGCGCGGTGCCCGGCGCCGTCGAGGGATGCGTCGTCGGCCATCGCCATGGATTAAGCCGGGCCATGCCGTTACGCAAACCTGAGGAACGACGGCACTTTGACGTAGGTTAGATGAGCGTGGACGAAGCGGGCATCGTGGAGGTGAGGCGGCGGCGCTGGCCGCGGCGGCTCGGCATCGCCGCCGCCGCGCTCCTCGTCCTGCTGCTGATCGCTTTCGCCATCCTTTGGACAGTCCGGGTCAACATCGCCACCGACTATATCGACCGCGAGCTGGCGCGGCGCGGGGTACGGGCGAGCTACCAGGTCAAAAAGATCGGCTTCGGCACCCAGATTTTCGAGAATCTGGTGATCGGCGATCCCCGCGACCCCGATCTCACCGCCCGCGAGGTCCGCGTTCAGCTGCTCGTCGGCTTCACCGGCCCCTATGTCGGTCTGATCACCGCGCGCGGCGTCCGGATGAGGGGCCGGCTGGTCGGCGGCAAACTGACCCTCGGCCAGATCGACCGGCTGCTGCCCCCGCCCTCGGGCGAGCCGTTCCGCCTGCCCGACCAGCGCATCGACGTCGACAACGCCCTGATCGACCTCGCCACGCCCGCCGGCGCCGTGGCGTTGCGGCTGCGTGGGCGCGGCAATCTCTCGAACGGGTTTCGCGGCGAGGTCGCTCTCAGCTCGCACGAGCTTCGCCTCGGCGATTGTCGCCTGACCGCGCCCGTCGCGCGCCTTTCCGTCCGCATCGGCGACGCACGGCCGAGCCTGAACGGCCCGCTGGCGATCCGCCGCCTGCGCTGCGGCGGCGGCCTCGCCGTCGAGCGGCCGCTGGTCGCGCTCCAGGCGACTTTGGCCCCCGCGCTCGATTCGTGGCGCGGCGTTGCCGCCGTGCGATCGTCCTCGCTTGCCATCGACGCGAACCGCCTGGCTTCCCTTGAAGGCCGGCTGACTTTCGCCGGCAATGCCGAAGAAACCCAGGGACGCGGGGTCCTGTCGGCGAACCAGGCGGCGCTTGCCGGGTTCGGCGCGGGCCAGCTTCGGTTCGAGGGCGAATATTTTTTCCGCCCGGAGCGCGGCGCATCTTTTTCTCTGGAGGGAGAATTGGCGGCGGAGAATTTGGTGTTGGACGCGCGCCGCCTCGCCTCGATCGCCGGCAATCTGCGCGCCGGGCGAGGCACCCCGCTCGCGCCGATCGGCGATGCGCTGGCCGCCGCGTTGGAGCGCGCCGGCCGCGGCGGCGCCAGCTTGCGTGCCCAATTGCGAATGAGCAACGAAAGCGGCCATGGCGGCGCGACGCTTAACGGGATCCGGCTCACGACGCGCAGCGGCGCGCAGTTGCGCGGCAGCGATGGGTTCAGCGTCCTTTGGCCGGACGGGCTGTTTTGGCCGGAAGGCGAATTCGCGCTGTCCGGCGGGGGTTTCCCGGACATCCGCGTCGCCTTTCGTCAGGATCCGGGGCAACCCTGGCGAGGCAGCGTCCGAGTCGCGCCGATGCAGGCCCATGGGGCGCGGCTCGCTTTTGGCGAAATCGCCTTTGCCGCGCGGGGCGGGGAAACCCATTTCCGTACGATCGCGGTGGTCGACGGGCCGTTCGAAGGCGGCCGGGTCGCCGGCCTGAGCCTGCCGGTGAGCGGCCGCTTCGGCCCGGGCGGCTTGCTGCTCGGCGAAGGCTGCGTCGACGCGAGCTTCCGCGCGCTGCAATTCCAGACCCTGCGGCTGGGGCCGTCGCGGCTGCCGCTGTGCCCGATCGGGCG
>Ga0070677_10000213_pt1 | contig 20062 bp, 15 predicted proteins | sample KBSM63metaG_FD_64674 | JGI IMG/M metagenome (GOLD analysis project Ga0070677, IMG submission 64674) | Miscanthus rhizosphere microbial communities from Kellogg Biological Station, Michigan, USA - KBS M6-3 metaG | ecosystem: Host-associated > Plants > Roots > Rhizosphere > Soil ... | reverse complement strand
CGCCCTCGTCCATCCGCCATTCGGCCCGGCCGCCATCGACCGTGACCGAGACCGGCTCGATGCCGTCGCCGTTCAGGCGGAGCGGGCGGCCCCCGGCGGTCGGCGACGGTTCGACGCGGAGCAGCGAGCGAACGATCGTGCGCTCCGCATCGAGCTCGAACTCGAGCGAAATCTCCGGCACCAGCCAGTCGGGCGGCCGATAATCCTCGCGGCGGACGGCGGCGGGCGCCGCGACGGCATTCTGGGCGTCTAGCATCGGGCGGCTGTAGGCTCGGCCGGGATCATTCGTCCAGCCTCGTCACGGTGACGCTCTGGCGGCGCATGTCCGCCTGGCCGAAGATCGTCATGAAGGCGATGTCGGTGGCGTCGCGGCCGACGGCGATGCGGGCGAGGCCCTCGACCGGGGCGAGGCCGGTCGGATCGATCAACTGCCAGCCGCCGCCCACCCACGCTTCCACCACGGCATGGAAATCGGGCGGTTCGAGTTGCCAGGCATAAGCCGAGACCAGGCGGGCTGGGATGCCGGCGGCGCGGGCGAAGCTGGCGAGCAGATGGGCGTAATCGCGGCAGACGCCCTGGCGGGCGACGAAGGCGTCGGCGGCGGTGGTCTCGCTGTCGCTGGAGCCGGCGACATAGTCCATCTCGGCCTCGATCCATTCGGCCATGGCGGCGAGCCTGGCGCCGCCGTCGAGACCGCCGAAGCGGCCCTCGACGAAGGATTCGAACTTGTCGGCCTCGCAATAGCGGCTCGGCCAGAGGTAGGGCACGACGTCGGCGGGGAGCTCGTGCAGCGGCGAGGCCGCGAGGCTGGAGAGATCTGCTTTGGGCCGGTCGACGTCGACCGTGGCGGTGTAGCGCGCCAGCAGCGGACCATCGGCGGTCAGCCAGGTGCGCTGGCCGATGCCGTGCTCGCCCGGGATCGGCCGCATCGGCCCCGAGCCGTCGACGGTCAGCAGGTCCTCGAGCAGCACCTGGTCGGGAAGCTGCGCGACTTCGAGCGCGATGAGCACGTCGGCCGCCGCGGGGAAATGATAATCGAGCTCGACGTCGATCTTCAGCCGCATGGAATCACCCCGTCCGTTCGCCCAACGCATGAGGCGCGGAAATGGGACAGTTGCCGGTGACCGTCCCCGCGCCGGCGGGCTTCGGCTATTGGCTGGTCAGCTCGGAAATGTGGAGCAGCGCCGGCTGCGATGCGGAGTTGCTGAAGGTGCCGATCCAGATTTCGTAGCGGCCGCTGTCCGGAGCGTTGAAGCGGACCATCGGGTTCAGCGGCGCTTCGCCGCTATCGTCGTCGCAATACCAGCGGCCGTCGGGCGCGTTGACCACCAGGGTCGTGTCGCTGCCGGCCGCGACCGAGAGGATCAGCGGCAGCGAGCCGGCATCGTAGACCAGCCGGACGTCGGGCGGGCCGGCGATGAAGCCGGTGCAGGGCGAACCGAGCCTGCTGGCGTCGATGGTGCCGCCCGCGCGCACCTGGATCACCTGCGGGTCGCCCGAAAAGCCGGAGTCGAGCTCGAGCTCGCGATAAGTGGCCGGGGCGCCGGTGTCCTGAGCGACGGCCGGCGTGGCGGCGACGGACGACAGGACGGCAATAAGAAAGGCGACTTTCTTCACGGAATTCTCCCGATTGGAATGTTCTGCTCGTTGCGCAGACATAACAAGCCGGGACGTCATGTCCATGTGCTCAATCGGCCGGCAGCGGCGGCGCGGGGCTCGAACGGAGCGCGATGACGAGGCCGGCCAGGGCCAGCGCGCCGCCGCCCAGCGCCAGCATCGACCAGCGATAGTCTTCCGCCGCGGTCGAGATCGCCATGGCGATGACCGGGATCAGCACGCCGGAATAAGCGGCTTTGGCCGGGCCGATCCGGCGAATGATCCCGTAATAGAGCCAGAAGGCCAAAGCCGAGGCGATCAGGCCGAGATAGAGGAGCCCCAGCCAATAGCCGAGCCGGGCCTCGATCACCGGCGGCCCCGCGGTCGACCAGGCCACGGCGGCATCGATCAGCGCGCCGTAGAGCATCGCCCAGCCGAGGACCGGCGCGACGGCGCGGGCCTTCATCGCCTTCGACAATTGCATGACGTTGGAGACCGAAGCGGCGAGCACGGCGAGCAGGGTGAAGCCGAGCCCGGCCAGGATCGAGCCCGTCGCGACGTCCGACAGGCGCACCTCCTGCACGAACAGCAGCGCCACGCCCGCCATCGCGACTGCCGAGCCCGTCGCGAAGCGGCCGCTGACGCGCTGCCCGAAAAAGGCCCAGGCGAGCGCCGCATTGGGCACGACCAGCAGCGCGAACACGACCGCGGCCAGGCCCGAGGTGATATATTGCTCGGCGAGGTAGACCAGATTGTAGTTGAGCACGAACTGGAGCAGGCCGAGCACGACCGCCGGCACATGCCCGCTCGCGCCGATGGCGAGGCTCGCACCGGTGGCGCGGGCGATGATCATCATCGCCGCGCCGGCGATTAGGAAACGATAGCTGACCGACCAGACCGGGGGCACCGCGCCCAATTGGTCCTTGATGACGATCCAGGTCGAGCCCCAGATCAGGGTGACGAGCAGGAAGGGAAGCAGGATTTTCGGATCGCGAAAGCCGCCGCCGCCCTCGCTCACAGGGCGCGGATCGCCGCGGCGAGCGCGTCGACATGGGCGGGGTCGCTGTCCCAGGCGGTGACGAACCGCGCCTCGCCGGGCCCCCAATCGTAGAAGTCGAAGCCTTGGGCGCGGAGCGATGCCGCCTCCGCCTCGCTCACCTTGACGAACAGCTCATTGGCCTCGACCGGATAGAGCAGCCGTTGCGGGCCTGCGCCGGCGGCAAGCCGTGCGGCGGCCTCGTTGGCAGCGCGGGCGTTGCACAGCCAGACGTCGCCGTCGAGCATCGCCAGCAATTGCGCGGCGAGATAGCGGCCCTTGGAGAGGAGATGGCCGGCCCGCTTGCGCCGGTAATGCACCGTCTTGGCGAGCACGGGATCGAACAGGATGAGGGCCTCGGCGCAAAGCCCGCCATTCTTGGTGAAGCCGAACGAGAGCGCGTCGACCCCCGCCCGCCAGGTCAGATCGGCCGGCGACGCGCCGGTGCCGGCCACGGTGTTGGCGAAGCGCGCGCCGTCGACGTGGAAGCGAAGGCCATGCTCCTTGCAGAGCGCACCCAGGGCCGCCGTCTCGGCGGCGGTGTAGACGCGACCATATTCGGTGGCATTGGTGATCGAAAGCGCGCTCGGCGGCGGCTGATGAACCTCCTTGCCGACGCTCGCCAGGAGGTCGCTGACGGCCTGCGGGGTCAATTTGGCGGCCTCGCCATCGCCCAGCAGCAGTTTCGCGCCACCGGTGTAGAATTCCGGAGCGCCGCACTCGTCGACCTCGATATGCGCGCTTCGGTGGCAGACGATCCGGCCGTAGGGCGGACAGAGCGCAGCCAAAGCGAGGCTGTTGGCGGCCGTGCCGGTCGCGACCCAGAGCGCCTCCACCTCGCGCTCGAACAAAGCGGAAAAGGCGCCGTTCAGCCGCTTGCTCCAGGCATCGCCGTCATAGGCCGTGTCGAGCCGATTGGCCTCGCTCAGCGCCGCCAGCACCTCCGGGCAGGCGGCGGCGGCATTGTCGGAGAAAAAGCGCATGGCCGGGCCATGATCGGCGTCCGGGCCGGCGTCAACGGCGAAGTGGGCGCGCGGCCGCGGCCGCAAAATCCTTCCGTCCCGTTTACCTGAATTTAGGTCCCTTGGCGTAGGGAAATGGGAACAGCCGGGAAAGTGACGGATGGGCGTAGAGAATTTCGCGAACAAGGCCGCCGAGGGCAAGCGCACCGCCAAGCGGGCGCGGGTGCTGCTCGCCGCCAGGCTGCAGACTCCGCACGGCGAGGTCGACGCGCGGCTGCGCGACCTGTCGAGCCGAGGCGCGCTGGTCGAATGCAACGACGTTCCGCCGGTCGGCACCGAGGTCGTCTTCGCGCGCGGCAAGATGGTGGTGCCGGCGCGGATCGCCTGGGCCGGGACCAATCGGGTCGGCCTCGAATTCCATTACCCGATCGACGAGCAGGAAGTGCTCGTGCAGCTTTCGCGCGGCCCCGCGGCGAAGCCGGAAGCGTTTCGCCGGCCGGCGCTGAGCGAGCGCCTCACCGCCGACGAGCGCAAGCTCGCCCAGGCTTGGGGCATCGCCGTCGGGCTGGCGATCCCGGAAAGCGAGAACTGAGGCGGCCGCTATGGACAGCTGGAGCACGGATTGGTCGAAGCCTTCCGAGCAAAGCGGGCCTTCATTCAGTGGAACGCTCGGCTTCGCGGGGGATCTCCCGCAGCCGGCGCCGCAGGGACGCATTTCGGAGCGGGTCCCGATCGAGATGGGCGCGGGCCTGCGCCAGCGCGGGGCCTCCGGCGTCTCCGTCCAGATCATGGACCTGTCCACGCACGGCTTCCGCGCCGCCACCCATCTCGACCTCGAGGTGGGCACGGACGTGTGGCTGCGCCTGCCCGGGCTCGAAGCCTCGCACGCCAAGGTCGCCTGGCAGAGAGGCTATATGGTCGGCTGCGCCTTCGAACGGCCGCTTCATCCCGCCGTGCTCGACATGATCGTGCGCAAATCGCAGGGCCGGTAAGCCCGCACAATCCCCGTCTTTTGTCGGGATTCCGTCCGATTCGGATTCTTCAAAATCCTGTGTTAAGCCGTCCGAGTCGGAGGGGAGGCACGACACGATGGAATCGGATTTCCGCTATTATTCGCGCCGCGCCCAGGAGGAGCAGCGCCGGGCCAATTTCGCGGTCACCGACGAAGCCCGGGAACGGCACCGCGAGCTCGCCACCCTGTTCGCGGCCAAGGCCGCCGAGCGCGTTCACGTCAACCTCAACGTGATCAGCTGCCTCAAGACCGAAGATCTGACTGCCTGATCCGCCGGGGCGATGGTGCTGCCGGTGAGGATTGAACTCACGACCTCAGCCTTACCAAGGATGCGCTCTACCACTGAGCTACGGCAGCTTATCGCTTTCCGGGGAGGCGGCGCTATGGCCGTCTCCTGAAGATGTTGTCAAGGCGAGCCATGGCCGAGAAGGACGACAAAGCGAAAAGACTCGCCGCCGCGCTTCGCGAGAACCTCAAGCGGCGCAAGGCGCAGGCGCGCGCCACGTCTGAGTCATCCCGACGAAAGTCGGGACCCATGAACACCGACGACGGCGAATAGCCTCCAAATCCGTGTTCATGGGTCCCGGATCAAGTCCGGGATGACTCCTTGGGGTTGCCGCTCGGCTCAGAGCGGCGCGCAGGCCGCTTCCAGCCACGCCTTGGCCTCGCCCTCCAGCTGCGGCCCCACGATGCGCAGCACGTCGGCATGATAATCGTCGACCCAGCGCCGCTCGTCGCCCGACAGCATCGCCGTATCGATCAGGTTCCGGTCGATCGGCGCGAAGGTCAGGGTCTCGAAGCCGAGCAGCTTCTTCTCGGCATCCTCCACCTCGACCGGCACGACCAGCACCAGATTCTCGATGCGGATGCCGTATTCGCCGGTCTTGTAGTAACCGGGCTCGTTGGAGAGGAACATGCCGGCCTTGAGCGGCTCGTCGCCGCCGGGCTGGGCGCTGCCCACCGGCGAGATGCGCTGCGGGCCTTCATGCACCGCGAGGAAGCTGCCGACGCCGTGGCCGGTGCCGTGGGCGTAATCGAGGCCGGCCTGCCACAGGAACTGGCGGGCGAAGCTGTCCAGCTGCGAGCCGCGCGTCCCCTCGGGGAAACGCGCGCGGGCCACCGCAATATGGCCCTGGAGGACCCGGGTGAAGCGGTCCTTCATCTCGGCCGTCGGGGTGCCGATCACGATTGTGCGGGTCACGTCGGTGGTGCCGTCCGGATATTGGCCGCCGGAATCGACCAGATAGATCGAATCCATCTCCAGCGGCCGGTTGGTTTCCTCGCTGACCCGGTAATGGACGATGGCGCCGTTCGGACCCGCGCCGGAGATCGTGTCGAAGCTCAGGTCGCGAAGGTCGCCGCCCTGCTGGCGGAAGTCCTGCAGCTTCGCCGCCGCCTTGAGCTCGTCGACGCCGCCCTTCGGCGCCTCGATCGAGAGCCAGTGCAGGAAGCGCGACAGCGCCGCGCCGTCGCGCGCCTGGGCGGCGCGGTGGCCGCCGATCTCGACCTCGTTCTTGATCGCCTTGGGCAGGATCGAGGGGTCGCGCTTGGCGATCACCTTGGCCCCGGCCTGGTCGAGCGCCTCGAAGATCGCCGCCACCGAACGCTCGGGATCGACCGCCACCGTCTTGCCGGCGAGGCTGGCGAGCATCGGCTCGAATTCGTCGCGCTCGTGGACGCGGACGCCGTTGCCGAGATGCTGGCGGACGTCGTCGCCGATCTTTTCCGAAGCCACGAACAGATCGGCGGTGCCGTCGTCGCGCACCAGTGCGAAGGACAAAGCGACCGGCGTATGATCGACGTCCTGGCCGCGGACGTTGAACGTCCAGGCGATCGAATCGAGCGCGGCGAGCACGGCCGCGTCGGCATGCTGCGCCTTCAGCCAATCCGCCATCTCCTGGCGCTTGGCGGCGGAGGAGCGGCCGGCATATTCGTCGGGATGGACGATGAGCCGCGCCCGCGAGGGCTCCGGCTGGTCGTTCCAGACCGCGTCGATCGGGTTCTTGCGGACCGCGACCAGCTCCGCGCCCTTCTCCGCCAGCGCCTCGCGCGCCTTGTTCACCCAATCCTTGGTGTGCAGCCAGGGATCGTAGCCGATCCGGCCGCCGTCGGGGGCATGGATCTTCAGCCAGTCGGCGATGCTGGTCTCGGGCACCGACTGGTAGGACCAGTGATTGCCGTCGACCTGGTCGCGGACCTGCAAGGTATAGCGGCCGTCGACGAAGATCGCCGCCTCCTCGGGAAGCACCGCCGCCGCGCCGGCCGAGCCCTGAAAGCCGGTCAGCCAGGCGAGGCGCTGGGCGTAGGAGCCGACATATTCGCTCATATGCTCGTCGGTCAGCGGCACGACGAAGCCGTCGAGGCGATCGGATTTCAGTTGCTCGCGCAAGGCAGCGAGGCGGTCTTCATAGCTGGACATAGGATGCCTCCAGTTTGGGCCGGCGGGGCCGCCAAGCCGATAGCGCCGCGAAAGGTCCGAATGTTCGCACTGGCCATGGAGAGAAAAAACCCGAACCTTTCGCAGTCATCCCAGCGGGCGCGAAACGGATCGATTGAACGGCAGCGACTCGGGTACAGGACATGGGCCGATTATGGCATGGAAGCGGGGGTGTAGGAAAATGCAGAGGGGAAAGCGTCCACGCGAGGCGAACAGCATCACTTCTTCAATCAACCGCAGTGCGCCATAGCCCGACTACTTGATTTGCTGAAACCACTTGCGGGGCACGATCCCGTGCCCGGCAAACCACCCATCTCGTTCAGCTTTCAGGATAGCGTCGCCTCGTTCTCGCGCTGCCTCAGCCATCTCCTTGCGTCGTCGCGCCCTGTCGTCATCGGTGACGTGTTTATAGGGTCGAGTGGGTTCCCGCGTTGTTCGCTTGGCACGCGGCGGGTCCTCGTGTCGGAGCTTAGTCATGGACGAGTTCCATACTAGTTTTGCGTTGCTAACGTCATCAATATATCCGCAGCACAACGGCGGTCAGGCGATCGCCTCGAGGCCCTTGCGGCGGACGATGCTGAGCAGGCGCAAAGCGGGTCCGCCGGGGCGCTTGGTGCCGCGTTCCCAATCGGAGACCAGGTTCTTCGAAACGTTCAGATAGCGGGCGAAGACCGGCTGCGAGACGAGCTCGCGCTCGCGAATCGCGCGGATTTCCTCGGGCGCGAGCGGCTCGGCGGGGGCGAGGCAGGCCTCGTCGAACTCGCGCATCGTGCGCTTGTCGATGTGGCCGCCCTGACGGAAGCCCTCCATCATCTCATGGATGGAGGCGAGCGCCTCGCTTTTATAGGTCTTTGTCATAGATCACCTTTGCCAATCTGCCCGCTTCTGCTTCTGCATCCATCGCCGCGTCACTAAGCCCAAACGCAACCTTGGCCGCCCGCCTGAACGTCTTAAGGTCCGCCGCGCTCAAATTCGCCTGCTCACTCTTCGCGAAGCCGAACACGAAGATCGCTCGCAGGCCCGCCCGGAACAGAATTACCGTCCTGAAACCGCCCGACTTGCCCCGGCCTTCGCGAGCGACCCGCTGTTTGATCACCCCGCCGCCAAGGTCGGCATCGATCAAACCTTCCTCCGCACGCCCGACCGCTTCGCGCAGAACATCGTCACCGATATCCTGCTTGCGCGCGAACTTCTCGAACCAAGGGTTCTTGAAAACCCGCAACGGTCGCTCCCTCAGGATTCCTTTATGTCACACCAAGTATGATATTGCTAGCTTGAATTCATTTGCCTCTGGACGCCCCGCCGCGTTCCTGCTTTCCCGGCGCGAGAGGGGAACCACTGATGCGCCATATCGCCGTCTGCCTGATGTTGATCGCCGCGCCGGTCGCGGCGTGGAGCCAAGCTTCAAGGGAAAATATGACCAAGACGACCACCACGCTTCCGCCGCCGCCGGTCGCCGAGCAGCGCCCCTACAGCTTCGAGCGCCACGGCGTGACCGTCCAGGACCCTTATCACTGGCTGAAGGACCAGTCCTACCCGGCCGTCGACGACGCGGACGTGCTCTCCTATCTGCGCGCCGAGAATTCCTATTTCGAGGCGGCGATGGCGCCGCACCGGCCGCTGATCGAGACTTTGTTCCAGGAGATGCGCGGCCGGATTCCCGAGGACGACAGCTCGGTCCCGGTCCGCGACGGCGACTGGCTCTATTGGTGGGCGTTCCAGCCCGGCGCGCAATACCGGACCTGGTACCGGCGTCCGGTCGCCGGCGGCGCGCAGCAACTGGTCTTCGACGAGCCGGCCGAGGCTGAGGGCAAGCAATATTTCCGGCTCGGCGCGATGGCGGTGAGCCCCGACGGCCGCTACGCCGCGACCCTGGTCGACGACGACGGCTCCGAGCGCTTCCAGCTTCGAATCCGCGACTTGACGACGGGCCGCGACGTCGAGACCGTCACCGAGGTCGGCATCGGCGAGCCGGTCTGGACCGCCGACAGTCGCGGCATCGTCTTCACCGAGGTGAACGACCAGTGGCGCTCCTACCGCGCGCAATATCACCGGCTCGGCACCCCGCCCGCCGGGGACCGGACGCTCTACCAGGAGACGGAGAACATCGCCTTCACGGTCGGCGTCGGGCACACCCAGGACCGCCGCTGGATCGTTATCCAGACCGGCGAGAACAGCTCGAACGAGAGCCGCCTGGTCCCGATCGACAATCCGACCGCCACGCCGATCCTGATCGCGCGGCGGCGGCCCAACATCCAGTACAGCGTGGATTCAAGCCACGGGAAGCTCTGGATCCTGACCAACGACAACCACGTCAATTTCCGCCTCGCCGAAGCGACGCCGGAGCGGCCGGGCGAATGGCGCGACGTGATTCCCGGCTCGGACGAGGTTTACCTGCGCGGCATCACCGCGTTCCGCGATCATCTCGCGATCACCGAGCGGGTGAACGGCCTCGATCAGATCCGGCTGCGCGCCTATGACGGCGGCGAGCGCCGGATTCCGTTCCGGGAGGCGAGCTACACGGTCGGCCTCGGCAACAATCCCGAATATGCGCCGGCCGCCTATCGTCTCGCCTACAGCTCGATGGTGACGCCGCCGACCACCTACGATTATCATCCGGCCGACAACCGGCTGGAGTCGCTGAAGGTCCAGCGCATCCCCTCCGGCTACGATCCCAGCCAATATGTCACCGAACGGATCATGGTGCCCGCGCGTGATGGCCGCCAGATCCCGGTCTCGATCGTCTACAAACGGGGCTTCCAGCGCAACGGCCAGGGCCGCCTGTTCCTCTACGCCTATGGCGCCTACGGCATCGCCACGCCGCCGGGCTTCAGCACCAACCGCTTCTCGCTGCTCGACCGCGGCTACGCCTTCGCCATCGCCCATATCCGCGGCGGCGACGACATGGGCTATGGCTGGTATCTCAACGGCACCCGCACCCACCGCACCAACACCTTCAACGATTTCGTCGATGCCGCCCGCGGCCTGATCGCGCAGAATTATACGCGCGCCGGCCGGATCGCGGCGCAGGGCGGCTCGGCCGGCGGCGAGCTGATGGGCGCGGTGGTGAACCAGGCGCCGGAGCTGTTCGGCGCGGTCGTCGCCGACGTGCCCTTCGTCGACGTGGTCAACACCATGCTCGACGAGAGCCTGCCGCTCACCCCCGGCGAATGGAACGAATGGGGCAACCCGATCACCGATGCGGAGGCGTTCCGCTACATGCTGAGCTACTCGCCTTACGACAATGTCCGGCCCCAGGCCTATCCGCCGATGCTGATCACCGGCGGCCTCAACGATCCGCGCGTGACCTATTGGGAGCCGGCCAAGTGGAACGCGCGCCTCCGCGCGACGCGGACCGACCACAATCTGCAGCTCTTGAAGATCAATATGGGCGCCGGCCATGGCGGCCAATCGGGTCGCTGGACCCGGCTTCGGGAAGTGGCGGAGGCCTATGCGTTCATCCTGACCCAGATGGGCGGCGCCGAGGCGCGGTGACTGCGTTCGAGAAAAGGATCACCGCGCAAAGCGAGGACATCGACGAGCTCGGCCATGTCAACAATGCCGCCTGGGTGCGCTGGATCCAGGACGTGGCGACCGCGCATTGGTATGCGGTCGCTCCGGCTGAGCATGCCGACACCTATATCTGGGTCGTGACCCGGCACGAGATCGATTATCTCCGCGCGGTCGGCCCCGGCGAGACGGTAACCGGCCGGACCTGGGTCCCCGACCCGCCCAAGGGCGCGCGCTTCGACCGCCATGTCGAGTTCACCGGCGACGACGGCAAGGTGCGGGTGCGGGCGAAGACGACCTGGGCGATCCTCGACAAGGCGACCGGCCGGCCGCTCAGGGTGCCGCCGGAGGTGGCGGCGCCGTTTCTCAGCTGAAGCTCCGCACAGCCTCGACGATCTTCGGAAAGGCCCGGCCGCTGACCGCGAAGCCCATGTGGCTGCAGTCCAGCTCCAGCTCCGCATCACGCTGCCCGGGTTCGCCGCGGGCGCCCGCGACAGAGACGATGCCGTCGCCGCGGGACCAGATGGCAAGCGTCGGCACCGGCGGCTTCGTCTCGGGATCCTTGTCGATCGGGGGGTCATTCACCGAGTGGCCCGCCACCAGCTCATAGAGGCGCCATACATTGTTGTTGCGGCGGCGATCGCCCGAGAAGGGCGAGCCGAGCGTCACCACCTTTTCGACCAGGTCCGGCCGATCCTGCGCCACCACCCGTGCATAGATGCCGCCGAGGCTCCAGCCGACCAGCACCACCTTCCGGCCGGCTCCGAAGCGCTCCAGCCGGGCGACGATGCGGTCGACCACGTCCTCGGTCACCCCCCGGTTCAGGCCCAGTCCCCAGCCGGTGACGCGAAAGCCGGCCCCGGCCAGCGCTCGCTGCAGCCCCAACGTGGTCCGGTCGCTGGCGAGGAAGCCGGGGATCACCATCAGCTTCGGCCCGTCGGCCGGGCCGCGTTCCCCGAGCCGGCCGAAGGAGCGATAGGCCCGGGCGAACAGCGCCGCCGCCTCGCGCACGCGCATCCAGCCGGGCGGCGCCCGGTTGTCGGGGCGTCTAGAGATATTCGCCATCCATCAGCTCGTGCAGCGCTTCGGGCAGCCTGACCCGCCCGTCGGCGGTCTGGTGGTTCTCCAGCAGGGGCACGAGGATCCGCGGGCTCGCCAGCGCGGTATTGTTCAGCGTGTGGGCGAAGCGCACCTTGCGCTCCTCGTCGCGCCAGCGAAGGTTGGCGCGGCGCGCCTGCCAATCGTGCAGCGTCGAGCAGCTGTGTGTCTCGCGATATTTGCCCAAGGACGGCACCCAGGACTCGATGTCGTTCATCCGGAACTTGCCGTTGCCCATGTCGCCGGTCGAGGTCTCCACAACCTGATAGGGGATTTCCAGCGCCTGCAGCATCGCTTCCGCATTTGTGAGCAGCCGCTGGTGCCACGTCGCGCTTTCGTCCGCGTCGTCGCGGCAGATCACATATTGTTCGAGCTTGTAGAATTGGTGGACGCGCAGCAGCCCGCGCACGTCGCGCCCCGCGCTCCCCGCCTCCCGGCGAAAACAGGGCGAATAGCCGGCGTAGAGGATGGGCAGCTTGTCGGCCTCGACGATCTCGCCCGAATGGAGGCTGGTGAGCGCGATCTCGCCGGTGCCGGCGAGATAGAGCTCGTCGGCGGGGATATGATAGGCCTCGTCCTCATGCCCGGGGAAGTGGCCGGTGGCGACGAACGCCTGCGGTCGGGCCAAAGCCGGCACGGTCATCAGCGCGAAGCCGTCCGCGGCGAGCCGTTTCTGCGCCCAGAGCATCAGCGCCTGCTCGAGCAAGGCGAGCCGGCCCTTCAGGCAATAGGTGCGCGAGCCGGCCACCTGGGTGATCCGGGCCAGGTCCGCCCAGTCGTTCTTCTCGATCAGAGCGACATGGTCGAGCGGCTCGAACGCGAAGCTCGGGATCGTCCCTTCCTGCCGGACGACGGTGTTGAAGCTTTCGTCCGGCCCGACCGGCGCACCTTCCCACGGGATGTTGGGGACGCGCAGCAACAGCGCCTCGAGCTCGGCCTGCTGTTCGCCCAGCGCGCCCTCGACCTCCGCAATCTCCGCGCCGATCGCCTTGGCCTTGGCGCCGAGCGCGGGCCGCTCCTCCGGTGCCGCGCTCTTGAAGCCGTCGCTGATCGCGTTGCGCTCGGCCCTGAGCCCGTCGACCCGGGTCTTCAGCGTCCGCACCGCGCCGTCGAGCGCGAGCAGCGCGTCGAGATCGAGCGCGACGTTCTTCTTCGCCACCGCGGTTCGGACGATGTCGGGATTCTCGCGGATGAACTGGAGGCTGAGCATGGCCGCAACCCCTGCGGGCGGGCTTGGCAAAAATCAAGCAGGCGAGCAGGGCAGGCCGCGCGCGGCGGCGATCGCGCGGGCGGCACGAAAATGCGGACAGCATGAAAATACAGCAGCTTGAGTCTTGCCGCTGTCACTCCGGCCTGACATCTTGGCGTCATCCAGCAGGGGGATTCGCCCCCGCATTGCCTGCGATTCGTTCGCGGCCACGCGCCAGGGGGACTTTCCGATGATCAAGACCAGTGACCGGCTTTCCTACGTCAAAGCCTTCCGCAGCGGATCGGACGACGATCGCTCTTCGCTGGCAGACGACTGGTCGGCCTTCTCGCTGCGCGGCGACCAGAGCACGAACCCGATCGATTCCGTGCCGCCGACGATCGCGTCCGTGCCGCCGACGATCTCGCTGGCCCTTTCCGGCGCCGCCTACACCCAGGATTTCGACACCCTTTCCAACACCGCGGGCAGCACGACCAACAACCTCACCATCGACGGCTGGACGATGACCGAGACGGGCAGCGGCGCGCGCGACAATGAGCAATATGCGGTCGACACCGGTGGCTCGACCACCGGCGACACCTTCAGCTACGGCTTGGCACCGGGCGGCATTCCGAGCACGGAGCGCGCGCTCGGCGAGCTGCGTAGCGGCACCCTCATTCCCAATTTCGGCGCCGCCTTCACCAACACGACCGGCGCGACGATCACCTCTCTGCTGATCAGCTTCGACGGCGAGCAATGGCGGTTCGGCGGCGTCCATTCGACCGTTGCCGAAAAGCTCGATTTCCAGATCAGCTTCGATGCGACCAGCCTGACGACCGGCAGCTGGATCGACATCGACGCGCTCGACTTCCTGCCGACGGTCACCACCGGCAGCGCGGGCGCGCTCAACGGCAACGTCAACTTCGTCCACCTTTCCTCGACCATCTCCAGCCTGACCATCGCCAACGGCGCGACCTTCTGGATCCGCTGGCAGGACACCGACGCGACCGGCGCCGACGACGGCCTGGCGATCGACAATTTCTCGATCACGCCGACGACCGCGGGCGGCGGCACGCCCGGCGAGCTTTCGATCAGCGACGTGACGCTGGCCGAAGGCAATTCCGGCACCACCGCCTTCACCTTCACGGTGACCCGCGCCAACGGCAGCAGCGGCGCGGTCGGCGCGACCTGGACCCTCACCGCCCCCGGCGGCGCGGGCAATGCCGATGCCGGCGATTTCGGCGGCGCCCAGCTGTTCACCGGCACGGTCAATTTCGCCGACGGCGACACCAGCGAGACGATCACGATTCTCGTCCAGGGCGATCTGGCCATCGAAGGCAACGAAGCCTTCACCGTTACCCTGTCGGCCCCGACCGGCGGCGTCACCATCACCGACGCGACCGGCATCGGCACGATCACCAACGACGATGCCGCCGGCACGATCAGCGTCGCCGACGTCACCATCGCCGAGGGCAATTCCGGGGGGACGCCCGGCGCCTTCACGCTCTCCCGCACCGGCGGCGTCAGCGGCACGGTCACCGTCGACTATGCGATCACGCTCCCGGGCGGCGCCGGCGGCGCCGACGGCAGCGACGTCAGCGCCACCCTGACCGGCACCGTCACCTTCCTCGAGGGCGAGACCAGCGCCACCATCCCCTTCACGATCAACGGCGATACGACGCTGGAGCCCGACGAGACCTTCACCGTCGCCCTTTCCAATCCGACCGGCGGCGCCACGATCGGCGACGGCGCGGCCACCGCCACCATCACCAACGACGATTCGCCGCCGGCCGCCAGCGTCGCGGACACCTCGGTGGTCGAGGGCGATTCGGGCGTCGTCTATCTGGTCTTCACCGTCACCCTCGACAAAGCCTCGCTGACCCCGATCAGCTACGATTATGCGACCGCGAACGGCAGCGCCGCCGCGGGCAGCGACTATCTCGCGCTCAGCGGCCAGATCACCTTCGCCCCCGGCGAGACCAGCAAGACGATCAGCGTCCCCGTGATCGGCGACGACACTTCCGAAGCCAACGAAACGCTGACGCTCACCCTGTCGAACCCGGTCGGCGGCGGAATCGCCGACGGCGTCGCCACCGGCACGATCACCAATGACGACGGCCAGGCCTATTTCTCGCTCGCGAGCGGAAATTTCGAGGAATATTGGACCGACACGAGCCGGATCTCGGCCAACGACAATTGGAGCCAGGTCCCCTACATCATCGGCTATCTGGGCGACATCGACAGCGGCAGCCCGACCAACGTCAATCCGGAGTCGCTGACCGGTCCGAACCTGGGCGCCGTCGACGTCATCGCCAATCTGGCCAACACGACCAGCAATTCGGGCGGCGTCGGCGAATTCCAGATCGCCAATCCGGTGGTCGGCCTGCAGGGCTCGGGTACCGCCGACGCGCCGAGCCTCGTCCTCTACATGGACGCGACCGGCCGCAGCGACATCCGGCTCCAGGCCAGCCTCCGCGACATCGACAGCACCGTGGTGGGCGGGGTCGAGGACAATGCCGCCCAGCAGATCAACGTCCAGTACCGCACCACCCCGGGCGGCACCTGGACCAACGTCCCGGGTGCCCATTTCACGGATGTCACCGGCCCCGGCGCCACCCAAGTGACCGCGCTCGACGTGATCCTCCCGCCGGGCGCGAACGGCGCCTCGACGCTCGAGATCCGGATCATGACCGTCAATGCCGGCGGCAATGACGAATGGGTCGGCATCGACGACATCATCGTCAGCAGCCTGGTCAGCCCGCCGAGCCTGTCGATCGCCAATGCCGCCGTGTTCGAGGGCGATGCCGGGACGACGCCGATCACCTTCACCGTGACCCGCAACGGCTCCTCGCTCGGCGCGGTCACCGCCAATTACACGGTGAGCTTCGGCAACGGGCCGTTCGACGCCAACGCCGCCGATTTCGTCGCCGGCCAGGCCTTCACCGGCATGGTCAGCTTCGCCGACGGCCAGACCAGCCAGACCATCATTCTCAACGTCCAGGGCGACCTCAACCCCGAGGGTGACGACAATTTTACAATCACCCTGTCGAACGCGATCGGCGGCACCATCGCCGACGGCACCGCCACCGGCACGATCGTCAACGACGACGGGCCGCCGCCGCTGGTGACGATCAACGACGTCACCGTCGTCGAGGGCGATGCCGGCACCAGCGTGATGACCTTCACCGTCACCCGCACCGGCGGCACCGGCGCGTTCAGCGTCGATTATGCCACCGCCGACGGCAGCGCCACCGCGGGCGAGGATTATGTCGCGACCGGCGGCACGCTCGCTTTCGCCGCGGGCGAAATGAGCAAGACGATCAGCGTCACCATCAACGGCGACCTGGATTCCGAGCTCAGCGAGACGCTTCAGGTCCTGCTCTCCAACGCCACCGACAATGCGCTGATCACCGACGGCGTCGGCATCGGCACCATCGCCAGCGACGATCCGATCTTCATCCACGACATCCAGGGCACCGCCTATTTCAGCCCGATCCTGGCCGCCGAAGGCATCCACAGCTTCAACGTCGCCTCGGCCGCGACCGTGATCGTCCGGGCGATCGTTACCGCGGTCGACAATGTCGGCCCCCGCCAGGGCTATTACCTGACCGAGGAATTCACCGACTGGGACGGCAACACCTTCACCTCCGAGGGCATCTTCGTGATGACCCGCAACGACGCCGGCGTCGGCACCGTCGTCTCGGGCGTGTCGGTGGGCGATCTCGTCCAGCTCACCGCCAACGTCATGGAATATCAGGCGTTCAGCTCGATGCCGCGCACCGTCCTGGTCAATTCGACCGGCCTGTCGGTGATCAGCTCGGGCAACTCGCTGACCCAGTTGACCGTGACGCTGACCAACATGCCGAACGAGGTGCTGACCGGGGTCACGCCCGATTATTTCGATTCGGCCGACGGCGCCGGCGACACGTTCGACGCCTCCGTCTACGCCCTCTCCTACTTCGAGACGGTCGAGGGGATGCTCGTCACCATTCCCGACATGGTCGTCGCCGACGGCTTCGTCTCGACCTCGGGCGGCCGTCCGATCCTGCAAGCCTATTCGCTGGCCAGCGCCAATCCCGACCAGATCAACAGCCGCGGCGGCTATACCGTGGCCGGCGATCCGCCGATCGGCCCGCCCGACACGCCGGAGACCGGCGACGACACCAACCATGGCGGCCGCCATCTTCATGACGGCGACGTCAACCCCGACATCGTCGAGCTCGATTTCACCGATTTCGCCACCGCGCCGCCGCCGGGCCTGCTGCAGACCGCGACGATGGGCGACCAGCTCGGCGACGTCACCGGAATCATCGATTTCGACTTCACCGACCGCAAATTGTTCGTCACCGGCATGGAGCCGGGCGGCTTCGTCAACGGCGGCATTCCGGTGCAGGAGACGACCGCGCTCGGCGCCGACCCCCGCAGCCTCACCGTCGCCACCTTCAACGTCGAGAATCTCGACCCGGGCGACAGCGCCGCCAAGTTCGCCGGCCTCGCCAATGCGATCGCCAACAATCTCCACGCCCCCGACATCATCTGCATCGAGGAGATCCAGGACAATAACGGCGCGACTTCGACCGGCGGCGCCGACGCCTCGGTGACCTGGCAGATGCTGGTCGACGCGGTGAACGCCGCCACCGGCAAGCATTATCAGTGGGTCGACCAGGAGCCGAACGGCAGCGAGGGCGGCGAGCCCGGCGGCAACATCCGCGTCGGCTTCCTCTACAATACCGACCGGGTCCAGCTCGGCGACCTCGACGCCAATGCGACGCTCGCCGAACGCCGCCAATATACCGACCGGATCGGCGACGGCGTCCGCGACGCCGGCGACCTGATCGCCTTTTCCGACGACATGGTCGGCGGCGAGATCAACCCGAGCGACTGGTCAGGCACGCGCCGCTCCCTGCTCGGCGAGTTCACCTTCAACGGCAACACGGTCTACGTCACCGCCAATCATTTCCCGGCCAAGGGCGGCTCGGGCGAGTTCTGGCAGATCAACCAGAACCTCGAGACCGGCGATCCCGACAATAGCGGCTGGGGGCAGCGCAACCAGGTCGGCCAGGACCTCTATGCGATGCTCAACCTGATCGAGGGCGCCGCCACCGGCGCCGGCATCGTCGCCGGCGGCGACTTCAACGATTTCTACTTCTACCGGCCGCTGACTACGGTCACCGGCTACACGCTGGCGGACGGCACCGCCCGGGTCGGCGGCGCCCGCTTCGACAATCTCACCCTCACTCTGGCCGAGGCCGAGCGCTATACCTACACGTTCGACGGCCGCAGCCAGGCGATCGACCACGTCATCGCCAACAATCTGCTGAGCGACGTCGCCACCTACGACGTCGTCCACCTCAACACCGGCTACAACGCGCTGGGCACCGGCGCCGACGCCAGCCCGCGTCTGTCCGATCACGACCCGGGCCTGTCCTCGTTCGACTTCCGCGAGTTCAACGAGGTGCTGAACGGCACCGCCGGGGCCGATACGATCGAAGGCTTCGGCGGCAACGACATCATCACCGGCGGCGTCGGCGACGACCATCTCGACGGCGATGCCGGCACCGACACCGCCGTCTATGCCGGCAATCAGGCCGATTACACCGTGATCGGCGTGTTCGACAGCAACGGCAATCTCACCGGCTTCGCCTCGGTGACCGACAACGTTCCCGGCAATGGGGATGAAGGGACCGACACGCTCGAAAGCATCGAGGTCCTGCAATTCGCGGACGGGACGCTGACCCTCGCGAACGCCTCCTTCCCCGTCGACCTCTATGACGAGAATGGCGATTTCGTCTCCTCCTTCACGACCATCCAGGGGGCGATCGACGCGGCGGGCACGGACTATCGGATCGAGGTCGGCGCCGGCACCTATGCCGAGAATCTGACCGTCGACGTCGACGGGCTCACGATCAACGGCGCGCCCGGGGCGGTGCTCCAGGGCAGCTTCCTCACCGACAACGGCGTCTCGGGCCCGCTCAACGAATGGCTGAAGACGGCGGCGGCCTATGACGCGTCCGCCGGGGCGGGGATCACCCTCGCCGCCGACGACGTCACCATCTCCGGCCTGACCGTCACCGGCTTCAACCAGGGCGTCGTGCTCGGCGACGGCACCGACGGCCTGACCCTTGACGGGGTCACGCTCGAATCGAACTTCACCGGCATCCACAAGCCCGGCAGCGCCGCGGTGACCGATTTCGAGATGCTCGGCGGCTCCATCTCGGACGGCCATCTCGGCATGGACGTGGTCCGCGATTCCGGGTCGGCGGGCGTGTTCGACGGCGTGCTGATCGACGGCACCAGCTTCGCCGATCTCAACCGCAAGGGCATCTATGTCGAGGCGCTGAACGACGCCCAGATTCTCAACGTCACGATGACCAATGTCGGCGAGTTCGGCGGTATTCTCGCCACCGGCGCGCTCGGCGCGGGCGGGAACGGCATCAATCTCAACCTCAAATATGACGATTATGCCGACATCCTGATCGAGCATTTCACGATGACCAACGTCGGCAGCTCCGATCGCGACGGCGCGGTCGCCGACGGGCACCAGAATGGCGGCGCCATCGTCATCACGGCCCGCGACGACGCCCCGACCTACAGCGGCGACCCGGCGTCACTTACCAACGTGATAATCCGCAACGGCGCGATCGACGGCACTTCGACGGGCATCGAACTCGGCGAGCCGGGCAAGCAGAACGCGACTCCGGACGTGCTCGTCGAGAATGTCGCGATCACCAACGCCCAGCACAGCGCCCGGCACGGCGAGATCGGCAACCAGTCCGGCGCGGTCATGACCGTCGAAGGCACGGCGGGCAATGACAGCCTGATCGCCAGCGGGAATTCCGACGGAGCGTTCGTGATCCACGCGCTCGGCGGCAACGACACGGTCGCCGGCGGCTCCGCCGCCGACACGATCGACGGCGGCGCCGGCGCCGACTCGCTCTACGGCCGCGACGGCGCCGACGCACTGGCCGGCGGCACCGGCAACGATCTGCTCGACGGCGGCGCCGGCATCGACACGGCCGGCTTCGCAGGCCCGGTCAACTTCACCGACAGCGTAATCGGCTGGATCACGAGCTCGGCCGACGGCAACGACGTTCTCCAGAACGTGGAGATCGCGATCGAGGGCAACGGCCAGCGCAGCCTGCTGGTCGGTTCAACCGGCTTCGGCACGCTTCAGGCGGCGTTGAACGCGGCGCAGGCGGACGACGACGTCCGGCTGGCGGCGGGC
>Ga0070677_10000207_pt1 | contig 20264 bp, 23 predicted proteins | sample KBSM63metaG_FD_64674 | JGI IMG/M metagenome (GOLD analysis project Ga0070677, IMG submission 64674) | Miscanthus rhizosphere microbial communities from Kellogg Biological Station, Michigan, USA - KBS M6-3 metaG | ecosystem: Host-associated > Plants > Roots > Rhizosphere > Soil ... | reverse complement strand
CCTGACCTTCTACAACTCCATCCCGAGCTTCGACCCGCCGTCGTTCGAAGTGAAGGAGGCGTTCGGCGAAATCCGGCTGCCGATCCTCAGGGACACGCCGTTTTTCCAGGAGCTGACCGTCAACGCGGCGGGCCGCATCGCCAATTATAAGGGAACGACGGGAACCGTGTTCGCCTACAATCTCGGCGCGGTGTGGGCTCCGGTGCGCGACCTTCGCTTCCGGGGGAATTATTCGAGAGCCGTGCGGGCGCCGAATCTTTCCGACCTCTACACGCCGCTGGGCCAGAACTTCGCGTTCATCAACGATCCGTGCGCGCTCGACTTCATCGCCACCGGCACGTCCAATCGTGAGGCGAATTGCCGCGCCGCGGGGCTTCCCGCGACGTTCAACCCGAACACGAGCGGCGTGACCACCCTGTTCCAGTCGGGCGGCAACCCGAACCTCAGGGAGGAGACGTCGGATTCCTGGACCTTCGGCGGGGTTTTCCAGCCTCGCTTCTTGCCGGGTTTCTCCTTCTCCGCCGACTATTACGACATCCAGGTGAACGACGTCATCACCTCGCCGTCCGCCCAGCAGATCGTGAACGCCTGCTACGACCTCGCCGATCTGAACAACCAGTTCTGCGACGTCTTCCAGCGGGCCGGCGCCGCCGGCGGCCCGCGCGGCGAAGGTCCGTTCGAGATCCTGCAGGGCAGCCTGCAGGCCGTGCCGTTCAACTATGCGAAGCTGCGGGTGCGCGGCATCGACGCCGAAGTCGCCTATCGGCGGAGGCTGGGCGACCTCGGCACGCTCAACGCCCGGATCAACTACACCCACCAATTCCAGAACGACGAGTTCCTGAACCCGACCGACACGGACCGGGCCAACCAGCTCCTGCTCGAGCTCGGTTTCCCGGAGGACAAGGCGATCTGGAACGTCGACTTCAGGACCGGACCCTATACGATCGGTTACCAGGGCCGCTACATCGGCCGGATGACGACGTTCACCTACGAATCCTTCTTCAGCAAGCAGGGTCGGCCGCCCGAGAATTCCGACGTCGCCGAGCAGCGTTTCTACCCGGCGGTCGTCTATCACGACGTCCGGCTCGGCTTCGACCTCAACCGGGATTTCAATTTCTATATGGGCGTCGACAACGTCTTCAACCGCCTGCCGCCGCTCGGCCTGACCGGCGTCGGCGGAGGCAGCGGTATCTACAGCAACCGCGGCCGCTTCTTCTACGCCGGAGCGACCGCGAGGTTCTAGGCAGCGAAGCCGTGAAAGACGGGCCGGGGCGAAAGTCCCGGCCCTTTTTCGTCCCGCCGGCGCGAGCGGCCGGCGTATTCCGCGACGGGCGCGCTCGACACCGCTGGAAGCGCCGGATATTTGCCTGCCCCCATGATTCCGCCCGGCTTCGTCGGACGGCCGCAAAGGGACATTGATGGTTCGAACCGCCTTCAGACGATTTGGAAGCCTGGTATCGGCGCTCGAAAACGGCAGGGCGCTGCTGGACGCGGATCCGGGCGCCGCCGGGGAGCAGGCCCGCGAGATCCTGCGCCTCGACCCGAGGAACGGCGACGCTCTGCGGCTCCTCGCGGCGGCGCTGCGCCGGCTGGACCGCAATGACGAGGCGGAGCTGGCGGAAGCCCGGGCCATCGAGGCCTCGGCCCATAATCCGGTGCTGGTCGAGAGCGCCCGAGCGATCAAGGATGGACGCTGGAGCGACGCGGAGCAGCGCCTGCGCCGCCATCTGGACGACAGTCCCGACGACGCCGCCGCGCTCAACATGCTGGCGCAGGTCGCCGTCCAGGCCGGCGCGCTCGAGGCCGCCGAGGACCTGCTTCGAAACGCCCTTCGAGTCGCGCCCGGCTTTACCGCCGCCCTGCTCAAGCTCGGCGAGGTTCTGGCTCGCCTCCAGCGGCCCGAAGAGGCGGCCGCCGCCTATGAGGACGTTCTGGCCAGGAAGCCGGATCACGCCCGCGCCAAGGCCGCCTTGGCTTCGGTGCTCGCGCGGATCGGCGACTATGACCGGGCCGGCGCCCTTTATGGCGAGCTGATCGAGCAGCAGCCCGACAGCCCGGGCCTGTGGATGAGCTACGGCCATCTTATGAAGACGACCGGCCGGGTGGCGGAGGCGGTCGAGGCCTACCGCCGGGCCGTCGCGATCGACCCGCGCTTCGGGGAGGCCTGGTGGAGCCTCGCCAACCTGAAGACCGTCCGGCTCGGCGCAGCGGACGTGGCGGCCATCGAGGCGGCGCTCGCCGAGCCCGGGATCGAAGGCAAGGCGCGCCTCAATCTCCATTTCGCGCTCGGCAAGGCGTTCGAGGACGAGCGCCGGTTCGAGCAGGCTTTCGGCCATTATTCGGACGGCAATCGCATCGGGCGGACGATGGTCGATTATGCGCCCGATCTGCTGACGAATGAGATCGAGGCCTCCCTGGGATTGCTCACGCCCCAATTCTTCGCCGCGCGCGATGGACAGGGAGCGCTGGCCCCGGACCCCATCTTCATCCTGGGCATGCCGAGAGCGGGATCGACGCTGATCGAACAGATATTGTCGAGCCACTCGCAGGTGGAAGGCACTTCGGAGCTGCCCTACATTCCCGCTTTGGCGCGGGAGCTGATCGCGAACGATCCCCGATTCGCGGGTCTGGGGCATCCGCAGATCCTGGCCGCTTTGGGTCCGGAGGAGATCCGCTGGCTGGGCGAGGAATATCTGCGAAGGGCCGGCGCGCACCGCAAGACCGGCAAGAGATATTTCACGGACAAGCAGCCGAACAACTGGCGCGATCTGGCCTTCATCCGGATGATCCTGCCGAACGCCCGGATCGTCGACGCGCGCCGCCATCCGCTCGCCTGCTGTTTCTCCAACTTCAAGCAGCATTTCGCCCACGGCCAGGCCTTCACCTACGCGCTCGACGACCTCGGCCATTATTATCGGGACTATGTCCGGCTGATGCGGCATTTCGACCGGGTGCTGCCGGGCGCGGTCCATCGCGTCCTGCACGAGGACATGGTCGCCGATCCGGAAGGGGAGATCGGGCGGCTGCTCGAGGCGCTGGGCCTGCCGTTCGAAGATGCCTGCCTGCGCTTCTACGAGAACCGCCGCGCGGTGCGGACGCCGAGCGCCGAGCAGGTCCGGCGCCCGATCGACCGGTCAGGCCTCGATCAGTGGCGGCATTTCGAGCCCTGGCTGGGCCCGCTCAAGGACGCGCTGGGGCCGGCGATCGACACCTATTCCGACGCGCCCTCGAGCGGGACCGGCTGAGCCTCAATAGCGGTAATGGTCGGGCTTGAACGGCCCCTCCGCCGGGACGCCGATATAGTCGGCCTGCTTCTGGCTCAGCGTCGTCAGCTTGACGCCGAGCTTGCCGAGGTGGAGCGCGGCGACCTTCTCGTCGAGATGCTTGGGCAGGACGTAGACGTCGTTCTTGTACTTGCCGCCGCCGGTCCACAGCTCGATCTGGGCCAGCACCTGGTTGGTGAAGCTCGAGCTCATCACGAAGCTCGGATGGCCGGTGGCGTTGCCGAGGTTCACGAGGCGGCCCTTGGACAGGACGATGATCTTCTTGCCGTCCGGGAACTGGACCTCGTCGACCTGCGGCTTGATCTCGGTCCACTTCATGTTCTGCAGCGCGCCGATCTGGATCTCGCTGTCGAAATGGCCGATGTTGCACACGATCGCCATGTTCTTCATCGCGCGCATGTGATCGAGCGTGATCACGTCCATGTTGCCGGTGGCGGTGACGAAGATGTCGGCGCGCTGGGTCGCCTCTTCCATGGTGACGACCTCGAAGCCCTCCATCGCCGCCTGAAGGGCGCAGATCGGATCGACCTCGGTGACGAGGACGCGGGCGCCGCCGTTGCGGAGCGACTGGGCGCTGCCCTTGCCGACGTCGCCGAAGCCGGCGACGCAGGCGACCTTGCCGGCCAGCATCACGTCGGTGGCGCGGCGGATCGCGTCGACCAGCGACTCCTTGCAGCCGTAGAGATTGTCGAACTTCGACTTGGTGACGCTGTCGTTGACGTTGATCGCCGGGAAGGGAAGCTTGCCCTTCTTGGCGAGGTCGTAGAGCCGGTGGACGCCGGTGGTGGTCTCCTCGGAGACGCCCTTGATCGCGGCGACGGTCCTGGTGAGGTAGCCCGGCCGCTCGGCGAGGAAGCGCTTCAGCGTGACCGCGAAAATCTCCTCTTCCTCGTTGGTCGGCGTGAACAGCTCCTCGCCGGCCTCGACCCGGGCGCCCCAGAGCGCGAACATGGTGGCGTCGCCGCCGTCGTCGAGGATCATGTTGCAGGTCTCATCCTGGCCCCAATCGAAGATGCGCGCGGCATAATCCCAATATTCCTCGAGCGTCTCGCCCTTGATCGCGAAGACGGGGACGCCGGTCGCGGCGATCGCGGCGGCGGCGTGGTCCTGGGTGGAAAAGATGTTGCACGAGGCCCAGCGGACCTGCGCGCCCAACGCCGTCAACGTCTCGATCAGCACCGCGGTCTGGATGGTCATGTGCAGCGAGCCGGTGATCCGCGCGCCCTTGAGCGGCTTCGACGCGCCGAATTCCTCGCGCAGGGCCATCAAGCCCGGCATCTCGGTCTCGGCGATCTCCATCTCCTTGCGGCCGTAGCCGGCGAGGCCGATGTCGGCGATCACATAGTCGTTGGTCGTGCTCTTGGGCTGGGTGGCCACGTGCGGTCTCCTGAAAAAGCGAAAGACCGCCCGAACGAATGAGGCGGCCGCATGCCAGCTCCCCTAGCCGCGGCCGCTCCCGAATGCAAATATAAAGATATCTTTATATGTGCCCTCTCAGTTGCCTCCCATCTCGGCGAAGCTGACCGGACACTGGCCCCCGGGCAGGGTCGGCGACCCGCCGGTGCGCTCGGCCAGGGCGACCAGGGCGCGGATGTCGCCCGCCGCCTCGGCCGCTTCCTCGGCGGTCGCCTCGGTATCGGCGCAGATGTCCGGATCGGTCGCATCGTCGCCGTAGATGTTCGCCAGCGACGTCGCGAACCGGTCGTACTGGACCTCCCCCGCCCGCGGGCCATGACCGGCGCGGAACGCCGCCATGATCACCGTGTTGGCGCTTTGGATCGTCTTCCGGTTGGCGGCGATGAAGCGGTTGTAGGCGGGCGAGATTTCCGCCCCCATCGCCGAACAGCGCAGCGTCGCCACCATCAACCGCGATTGCAGGTCGCGAATCTTCGCGGCAGCGACCTGGGTCTGATCCCAGCATCCCATCGCCGCATTGGCCGGCACGCTCACGCACAGCATCGCTGCGGTCGCCGCGAGGACGCCGCCTTTTCTTGTCAATCCAAGCATTATTGTCCTCCCTGTGGACCGCGCGCCCATGCGCGAGGGCCGAGTCGGAGGCTCCCATGCGGCTGGTAAACGAGCCGTTTCTTTTTAGGGTTAAAACGAAAGATTCTTTTTAGGTTAAGGGTTTAGGTCCGTATAAACCCTTATCAGGGGACCGGATAAACCCCTAGGCGGTCCCGAATTCGGCGGTGAGCAGGCGGGAATCGATGCCCGCGGCCTGGAAGGCGGCGGCCCAGCGCGAGCCGGTGTCGCAATCGTAGAGCAGGTCCTCGTCCACCGGCGTGGCGAACCAGCCGTGCCGGGCCAGCTCGCCTTCGAGCTGGCCGGGGCTCCAGCCCGCATAGCCGAGCGCCGCCACCCAGCGGCTCGGCCCCTTCCCTTCGGCGATCGCCTTCAGGATGTCGAGCGTTCCCGACAGCACCCATTTGTCGCCGACCTGGACGCTCTCCTGGCCGCCCCAGTCCGGGCTATGCAGGATGAAGCCGCGCTGCGGCTCGACCGGGCCGCCATGATGGATCGGCACGTTCGGCGCCTCGCCGGGCGCGATCTCCAGCTGATTCAGGAGATCGTGGAAGCCGAGCCGCGGCACCACCCGGCCGAGGCCGATGCCTAGCGCGCCCTCCTCGTCATGCACGCACATCGCGATCACCGCTTTTTCGAAGCGCGGATCGCCGATGCCCGGCATGGCGAGCAGGAACTGGCCGGAGAGGAAGCGGGGCGCGTCCATAGCCGGGCTATAGTCGTTTGGCGCGCCGGGCGACAATTGCTAAGGGCCGGAACGACCCGATTCCAAGGAGAGCGACATGACGATCAGCGTGGGCGACCGGATTCCGAGCATGACCCTGACCAAGGTGACCGCGGACGGGCCGCAGCCGATCGAGACCGACGATTATTTCGCAGGCCGCAAGATCGCCTTGTTCGCGGTGCCGGGGGCGTTCACGCCGACTTGCTCCGCGCGCCATTTGCCCGGCTATGTCGAGAAGGCGGGCGAGCTGAAGGACAAGGGCGTCGACGAGGTCGCCTGCGTCTCGGTCAACGACGCCTTCGTGATGCAGGCCTGGGGCCAGCAGGCGGGCGCCGACGGCAAGGTCACCATGCTCGCCGACGGCAATGGCGATTTCGCCGAAGCGCTCGGCCTCGCCGCCGATTTCTCAAAGTTCGGCATGGGCAAAAGAAGCCAGCGCTGGTCGGCGATCGTCGACGACGGCGTGGTGACGGAGCTCAACGTCGAGGAGCCGGGCGCGTTCAGCGTCTCCAGCGCCGAGTTCATCCTGGGGCAGCTCTGAGTTCTCGTCATTCCAGCGAAAGCTGGAATCTCTTTGCCTTGGCGGCGCTTGAGAAAGAAGTGAGATTCCGGCTTTCGCCGGAAGGACGATGAAGGCCGTCACCGCCCCCGCAGCACCTCGGCGGCGAAGCGGTCGGCCTGGTTGGCGAAGACCAGCAGGTTCACCGCCAGATTGCCGCGGATGAAGCCGTAATCGGCGGTGAGATAGCGCTGCAGCGCCGGCCGGCCGTCGGCGGTCTCGTAGCCGCGGGCGAAGGCATAGCGCCGGTTGAAACCCTGGATCGCATTGGCCAGCTGCGCCGCGGCGGGGCTGGCCGGGCGCGGCCAGATCGCCTGGATGCTGATCGACTTGCAGGCCGCGCCCTGCCGCTCGCAGCTGCCGAACACGATCGCGCCGCGCCGGCCGTTGGGGAAGGTCACCTGCAGCAGCGGCCGCTCCGCCGTGCCGCGCCGCTCGAAACGCGCGCCGATCTGGGTCAGCACGCTTTCCACGGTCGTGTAATTGAAGGTGGGGAGGACCTGGCGATTCTCGGGCGCGGCCGGGTTGAAGCGCTGCTGCGCCTCGGCGGCGGCGGGCGCCGCGACCAGGAGGAAGGCTGTCAGCGCGCGCTTCACGAAGCCTAACGCGGCGCCAGCGCGAAATCGGCGCCGAGCAGCACGATCACCGGGATGTCCGGCTGGGTCTGCGGCTCGGTCGGCGGCGGCGCGTTGCGCAAGCCACGGAACAGCGCCTCGTTGTTGAGCGCGAGCGTGAAGATGTCCGCGCCGACCCGCTCGGTGACTCGGACCACCCGAACGATCCGCATGTTGGTCTGCGCGGCATAGGCCTCGGCATCGGCGCGCGCGGCGGCGAGCGCCTGGGCCTGCGCGCGACGGCGCGCCGGCCCGCGGTCGCCGATCGTGTAGGTGGGGCCGGAGATATTGTCGGCGCCGGCCGCGGCCAGCGCGGCGCGGACGTCGGCGACCCGGTCGATGTCGCGGAGCCTGATGGTGAGCGTGCTCACGTCGTAAGCGGATGCTTCCGCGAGATCCGGGGGCGGCGTGGAATCGGTGACGTCGAAGGTCCGCATCATGCCTTCGCCCGAGCGGGTCTCGATCGCGTCGGCGGGAACGCCGGCGCCGCGCAGCGCTTCGATCACCCGGCGGACGTCGGCCTGGTTGGCGCGGTGCGCCGCCGCCTGGCTGGCGCCGCCGGTCGAGATCGACACGCTCAAGGTCGCGAGGTCCGCCCGGGCGGTGACGAAGCCGACGCCGCCGACCTCGAGCAGCAGCTCGCCGGGCGCCAGCGGATGGGTGCGGACCGGGCTCGCCTCCGTGCCGGCGCTCATCATGCCGGGAACGCCGGCCGTGGCGGCGCCGCCCAGCAGGGCCGCGGTCACGGCCGCGGACAGGAACCGCATGCCGCGCGTCATCGCGGCGCCAGCACGTAGTCGACGCCGACGATCATCGTCGTTTCGATGTCGGGCTCGGTCTGCGCGCCGCCGTTCATCGAGCGCCGCAGCATGCTTTCGTTCATCATCATGCTGAAGAAATCCATGCCGACCCGCTCGGACACCCGCGCGACCCGAACCACGCGCAGGCCGAGCGCGGCCGCATAGGCCTCGGCATCGGCCCGCGCCACCGCCAGCGCATTGGCCCGCGCCTGTCGCCGCGGCCCCGCGGGATCGGCGAGCGCATAGCTCGGCGTGGGAATGACCGGCAGGCCGGCTTCGTCGAGTGCACGAGTCAGCGCCTCCAGCCGGTCGACATTGCGAAGGCGGATCTCGACCATGACGGCTGCGTTCGCCGTCGACTCCCCGGTGGCCATGTTGGTGACGGTCGAGTCTTCCGTCATGGCCATGTCCATGGTGTTCACTGTCATGTCCATGGCGTTCATTTCGGTCGCCATCATGTCCATCATCGGCATGGCCGAGATTTCGCCCGCCTCGACGTCCGCCGCCGCCACGCCGGCGCCCCGGGCGATCTGGGTCACCCGCCGGACCTGCGCCTCGGCCGCGCGCCGGGCCTCGTCTTCGGTCGCGGCTTGCGCATTGACCTGCACCTGGACGGTGACCAGGTCCGCGCGGGTGGTGACGCTGCCGTTGGCGCTCAGCTCAAGCAGCACCTCATCGGCGGCGAGCGGCGCCGTGCTCACCGCCTGCGCGATCGCGTCCCCCGCCAGCACCGGCACCGCCAGCGCCAGCGCGATTCCCGTTATGACCAGCCGCATCTCCGCCCCCTGTTCTGCTCCTGAAGCCACCCCAATAACGGCCGGAAATATTCGACCATAGGCTCGGCGGACATTTCGCGCGAGCCCGTGAACGCCTCGAGCGCCTCCGGCCACGGCCGCGACGCGCCCATGGCGAGCATCTCGTTCAGCCGCCGGCCGACCTCGCGATTGCCGTAGAAGGAGCAGCGGTGCAGCGGCCCGCGCCAGCCGGCGATGTCGCAGGCGGCCTTGTAGAATTGGAACTGCAGGATCCGGGCGAGGAAATAGCGGGTATAGGGCACGCTCGCCGGCACGTGATATTTGGCGCCCGCGTCGAAATTCCGCTCGGTCCGCGGGCTCGGCGGGACGATGCCCTGATATTGCAGCCGCATCTCGTCCCAGGCCGCCTGGTAGCGGTCCGGCGCGATCTGGCCGGAGAAGATGCCCCAGCGATAGCGGTCGACCAGCAGGCCGAAGGGCAGGAAGGCGATCTTGTCGAGCGCCTGGCGGAGCAGCAGTGCCCGGTCCTGTTCCTCGTTCGGCATCTGGTTCTGCCGGAGCAGGCCGATCTGAACCAGATATTCGGGCGTCACCGACAAGGCGATGGTGTCGCCGATCGCCTCGTGGAAGCCGTCATTGGCGCTGTTCAGATAGAGGAACGGCTGCCGATTGTAGGCGCGCTGGTAGAAATTGTGGCCCAGCTCGTGATGGGCGGTGACGAAATCGTCGGCATTGACCCGGGTGCACATCTTGACGCGCAGATCCTCGACATTGTCGACGTCCCAGGCCGAAGCGTGGCAGATCACCTCGCGGTCCCGGGGCTGGGTGATCATCGACCGTTCCCAGAAGGTCTGCGGCAGCGGCGCGAAGCCCAGCGAGGTGAAGAAGCCGGCGGCGGTGCGGATCACCCGCTCCGGCGTGTAATCGGCCCGCTCGAGCAATTGGGTGAGGTCGTAGGCCGGCCGGCCGCGCGAGGGCGGCGCGACCACGTCGTAGATATTGCCCCATTCCTGCGCCCACAGATTGCCGAGCAGATCGGCGCGGATCGGGCCGGTGGCGGGCTGGACGGCATCGCCGTAGCGGCGGTTGAGGCCGGCGCGGGCGAAGCAGTGGATCTGCTCGTAGAGCGGCTTCACCTCGTTCCACAGCCGCTCGGTCAGCGCCGCGAACTCGTCCGGGCTCATGTCGTAATTGGAGCGCCACATCGCGCCGGTGTCGGGATAGCCCAGCCCCCGCGCGCCCTCGTTGGCGATCTCGGTCAGCCGCACATATTGCGGCCGCATCGGCGCGCCGACATTGTCGTTCCAGCTGGTCCACATCTCCTTCAGCTGCTCGGGATTGCGGACCGTGCCCATCCGCGCCTCGATCTCGTTGCCGGTCAGCGTCTCGCCGTTCATCGTGCCGCGGCCGCGGCCGTATTGGGATTGCAGGTCGGTGGCGATCCGGTTGAGCTCGGCGGCGGCGCCGGGCGTGGTCGGCGCCGGCAGGGTCAGGCTGGCCCGCAGGATGTCGAGCTTGCGGCGCGTGTCGGCGCTGAGCCCGGGCGCATTCTGGAAGCGCGCCGCCTCGTTGGCGAGCCGCACCTGCATCTCGGTGCCGATCGTTCCGAAATGGGCGGCGAGCGCGTCCGTGTCGGGGGTGATGTAGGTGGCGTTCACCCATTGCGCGCGGCTGCTGATCACGGTGAATTCGGCGAGCTCGCGCTCGGCCCGGGCAATGAAGGCGTCGGCCTCGGCGGCGGTCGGCGCCGCGGCGGCCTCGGCCGCGTCGGCGGCGGCCTCCGCCGCGTTGGCCGCGGCGTCCGCCTGTGCGCTCGCGGGCTCACTGCTCGATGTCGTGGCACAGCCTGAAACGAGGCAGGCGGAAAGAGCGATGGCGAGCAGTGAGACGCTGCTTTTCATGTCGGCAAATCCTCTACTTATGAATTCGACGAAGCCGCTCATGGACCCGCCGTTTCGGCCGGTCAACGGTCCAGAAAATCCCCGATGGCGCGGCCGAGTTCGGGCTTGGTGACCGCGCTCATATGATTGCCCGGAACCTCGACATGGCGCGCGTCCGGCAGCAGCGCGGCGAGCGCTTCCGCCGAGCCGTTGTCATGGTCGTCGGCGCCGGTCAGCACCAAAGTCGGCATCGCAATGCTGCGCAGCATTTCCGCATCGATCCCGACGAAGCTGTCGAGCAGGGGAAGCAGCGCTTCGGGGTCGCCGCCGGTGGTTTTCAGGAACGCCTCGGCCAGCCATTCCGGCGAGCCGCGTTCGTGCGTGCCGAGGCCGCGCAGCACCGTCTTGAAATGGTCGGCGCGCCGATCGAGCGAGAGCATGCCCTCGAGGCCGACCCCCGACAGGATGAGGCGCCGCGGCCGCGCGCCGCGGACGACCATGCGCAGCGAGGTTCGCGAGCCCAGCGAATAACCGCCGAGGTCATAATCGCCGAGGCCGAGATGGGCGATCAGCGCCAAGCCGTCGTCGGCAAGGACGTCGGGCGGATAAGCCGACGCATCGTGCGGTTTGGCGCTTTCGCCATGCGCGCGCAGGTCCGGCATGATCACGCGAAAGCCGCGGCGTGCGACCTCGTCGGCATGGCCGAACTTGATCCAGTTGGTCCGGGCGTCGGAGAACAGGCCGTGCAGCAGTATCACCGCCCTGCCCTCGCCCATTTCGTGCCAGGCCAGCGCGACACCGTCCGGCGCTTCGAAGCTGTGGGTCGTCGGGCTCATTGGCGGTCCTTTGCGGGCTCGAGTCTGCGCACCACGCCGAGGACAACGATCAGCAGCCCGCAAAGCACCAGCAGGGCGGCGAGCAGGAAGGCGCCGCCCGGCTGGCCGCGCTCGGCGCCGAAGGCGAGCGCCTGGGTCATCGCCAGCGGCCCCGCGATCGCGGCGATGCTCGCGATGCTCGCCATCCCGCCCTGCAAGGCGCCCTGATGCGAAGCGTCGGTCATCCGCGACAGCAGGGCGTTCATCGACGGCCAGGCGAGGCCCTGCAGCGCGCTGAAGAATATGATCGCGTAGATCTGCCAGCCCTCGCGCGCGAAGACATAGAGCAGGAAGCTCGAACCCCCGACCAGCATGCCGATCACCACCGTGCGCGCCTCGCCGAAGCGGGCGATGGCACGGCCGGTGACGAAGGTCTGGGCAAGGCCCATGGCAAGGCCGGCGGCGGCAAGCGACCAGCCGATTTGGGTGGCGTCCCAGTGCAGCGCGAGTCCGGCCCAGAAAGCCCAGGTGGACGGATAGACGAAATGCGCCAGCTGCCAGAGCAGAGCGGCGGCGAGGAGTGGGGCCGCGCCGCCGGCATGGAACAGCGGCCGGAAGGCGCCGAAGACGTTGGCGTCGCGCAAGCGGAACGGCCGGCGGCGCTCGGCCGGCAGGGTCTCCGGCAGGCGGGTCGCGATCCACAGGGCATTGGCCGCGGCGAGCGCCGCCGCGACGACGAACGGCGTGCGCGTGCCGAGCCCCGCGGTCAATCCGCCGATCGCCGGCCCGAGGATGAAGCCGACGCCGAAGGCCGCGCCCATCAGGCCGAAGGTCGCCCCCCGCTTCTCCGGCGGAGTCACGTCGGCGATCACGGCATAAGCGGGGCCGTAAGTGGCGCCCGCCACGCCCGCGATGAATCGGCCGACGAACAGCCAGGCGAGCGTCGGCGCCGCCGCCATCAAGAGGTAATCGAGCGCGAAGGCGATCGCCGAGAAAAGCAGGATCGGCCGCCGCCCGAAGCGGTCGCCGAGATTGCCCAGCACCGGCCCGGCGAAGAATTGCGCGCCGGCATAAGCGACCAGCATGTAGCCCGCGATCCGGGTCGCGTCGGCAAGGCCGACCTGGCCGAGATGGACGATCAGGTCCGGCAGCACCGGCATGACGATGCCGAAGCCGATCGAATCGAGCAGCAGCACGGTCAGCACGATCGGGATCGCCGGATGGTGGAAGCGCATGCGTAGTGCCCTGACCCTGCGCACAGCCGTTCGGGCTGAGCCTGTCGAAGCCCTCTCCTTTTTTCAGCGCCATTGTAAAGAAGGAAGGCCCTTCGACAATGGTCAGGTGTGAATGTCCCCCGGACATTCACACCTGACCATCAGGGCGAACGGAGGACTGAGGCGATTTCCCTCATTCGGGGAGCTTGCCGACCGCCTTCACCCAGCGGTCGACGAGCGGCTGATAATCCTCGGTGCGATATTCGGGCAGGCCCTCGGTATCGAGCCAGGCCCGGTGCAGGCTCTCCGCGCCGAAATGATGCTTGGGCCTGAAGCGCGACGGATCGTCGAACGCGGCGATGGCGAGGTCCATGTTGTCGCTGTCCGGAAAGGCGAAACCGAGCGAGGTCCCGCAGGCCGCGCAAAAGGGCCGCCGGGCGATCGGCGAGCTCTCGTACCAGTCCGGCTCGCTTTCCCAGGCGACATCGGCCTTCTTCATGTTCTTGAAGGCGATGGAGATCGACCCGGTCGCCCGCTGGCACATCCGGCAATGGCAGAGATAGGCCTCGTCATTTTCGACCTGCGCGGTGAAGCGAACCTTCCCGCAGGCGCAGCCGCCTTTCATCGCATCAGCCATCGCTTTCTTCCTTAAGCCGGATGCCCTCCAGCTCCTCCCGCCACGCCCCCGGCAGCGCGGCGGGCCGGCGGTCCTCGCGGCCAACATAGACGTGGGTGAAATGCCCCTCCGCCGCCGCTTCCCGCGCACCCTTGGCGAAGACGCCGAGCCGGTAGGTGACGCTGGAGCCGCCCAGCCGCTCCACGCCGAGGCCGATCTCGACCGGCTCCGGATAGGTCAGCGAGGCGGCGTAGCGGCAGCCGGTCTCGACGACGAGCCCGATCGGATCGCCCTTCTCGATATCGAGCAGGCCGGCCTCGATCAGCCAGGCGTTCACCGCCGTGTCGAACCAGGCATAGTGGACGGTGTTGTTGACGTGGCCGTAAGCGTCGTTGTCGGCCCAGCGTGTCGCGAGCTCGCGCCAGATCGGATAGGCGCCCCTGCCCCTAAACGGCTCGCGGCTCAAAGCGCCGCCTCGTAGAGCCGCCGCGCGTCGGCTTCGCTGATCGGGCAGGGATTGTTGATCAGCAGCCTTTCCTGCTTCATCGCCTCCGATGCGAGCAGGTCGAGATGCTCGGGGCCGATGCCGACCTCGCCCAGCCGCTGCGGCACCCCGCAGGCGCGCGACAGCCGCGCGAGATGCTGGACGAAGGCCTGCGCCTGGCCCTGCCGGCCGATATCCTTGACGCTCGGATCGAGCATCGCGCCGAGCTCGGCGTAGAGCGGCCGCGCCGCCTCCATATTGTGGCCGAGCACGTGGGTCAGCATCAGCGCGTTGGAGAGGCCGTGCGGGACGTGGAAATGGCCGCCGAGCGGATAAGCGAGCGCGTGCACCCCGGCGACCGGGGCATTGGCGAAGGCGATGCCGGCGAGGTGCGCGGCGAGCAGCATCTTGGCCCGCGCCTCGGCGTCGTCCGGCACGTCGCAGGCGCGCAGCAGATTGTCGGAGATCAGCCGCATCGCCTTGCGCGCGAACATGTCCGACATCGGGTTCTTGAGCCGCGCCGAGGTATAGGCCTCGATCGCGTGGACCATGGCGTCGATGCCGGTGGCGGCGGTGACGGGACGCGGCAGGGACAGGGTCAGCTCGGCGTCGAGCACGGCCCAGTCGGCGTAGAGCGCGGGGCTGTTGACGCCGCGCTTCTCGCTGCCGCCGACGGTGATCACGGTCACCGCCGTCGCCTCCGATCCGGTGCCTGCGGTGGTCGGCACCAAAGCGAGCGGCAGCTTGCGCCCCGTGGCCTTGCCGACGCCCCAGAGCGTGTCGAGCTCCTCGCCGGTGGCGACGAGATAGGCGGCGAGCTTGGCGACATCCATCGGGCTGCCGCCGCCGAAGCCGACCACGGACGCGCACCGCTCTCCCGCCGCGACCGCCGCCATCAAGGTCTCGCGCGACGGATCCTGCTCGACGTCGTCGAACACGACCGGCTCGATCCCGCCGGCGGCAAGCGCCGCGAGCGCGCCCTCGGCCAGGCCGAGCGCGCGGACATTGGCGTCGGTGACGAACAGGCAGCGGCCGGCCGGCAACAATTCGGCCAACCGCGCCGCCGCGCCGCGCCCGGCGATCAGCCTCGGGCCATATTGGAATTCGAAGGACTGCATTGGGGCAGCTTAATGCGCCTATCCCGACTCGTCACCCCGGCGAAGCATGTCCTGAGCGCCTGCCTTGCAGGCAGTCGAAGGGGCCGGGGCCTCGGGACAAGAAGTCTCGGCACGTCTCCTCGAGATCCCGGCCTTCGCCGGGATGACGGCTTGGAATCAGAACGAGCGCTGCAACCGGCTGAGCAGCCTCCGCGCCGGGCTGCCCGCCGGCTCGTCGACGAAGCCGCCCGAGTCGAGGCGGCTGACCCGGCCGTACAATTCCTCGCTGGCGCGGATCAGCTCGGCCGCCGCTTCGGGGAGACGCGGGAAGAGGAGGGCGTCGGTGTCCGGCGCCGTGCCCAGCCGGCGGTCGCTCTCGCCGGCCTGGTCGCGGCTGAGCTCGCCGGCGGCGACCGCGCGCTGGGTCAGCAGCCAGGCGATGACGTGCATCAGCCGAGTCGTCACCTTGAGCGATTCGCAGGAGAAGCCGACCCGGTCGACCGGGTCGAGCGACAGCCGGTCGTCGCGGCCGCTCGTGTCGAAATAGGAGCGCGCCTCGTCGGCGAGCACCATCGCCTCGACGTAGAGCGCGTCGACGAGCTTCGGCGTCAGCTGGTTCTCATATGCGACCATGAACGAAGTCTGCCACAGGCCGCCGCCGCCGCAAACGGCAAAAGAAGGTAAAGGGCGTCCCGCTTCGGCATTGTGCCGAAACGCTTCACTTGGGGCCTGCACCCATAACCGGCAATGGTCGTGATCGCCCGGAGAAGGCCGCCGGCAAGGAGGGCGGCGCAGGCCGGGCTGGTTGCCCGGACAAGCCGTTCGACGCAGCTGGCGGCCTTCTCCGGGCGACCGCGAAGCGGCGGGCGGCTTTTGGGCCAGGGCTGCGTCCCTGCGTCGGTCACGATGCGTTAGCATCGCTCCCTCCTCCCTCCTTGCCCTGACCCATGAGCGAGGTCGCCGTGTCCCCCGGACACGGCTGCGGATGTCCGGGGGACATCCGCACCTCCATCATTCCGCTCCGTCACGGCCGTTGCCGGTTATGGTGCAGGCCCCTCTCAGGCAATGATGTTGGGGACCGTCTGGTCCTCGAGGATCTTGATCTCGTCCTTCAGCCTCAGCTTTCGTTTCTTGAGCCGCGCGAGCTGGACGTCGTCGCTGGTCGTCATGTTGCTCAAGGCGTCGATCGCGCTGTCGAGGTCCCGATGCTCGGTCCTCAGCGCCGCGAGTCGCGACGCCGGATCCTGAGCGGCTGAGTCCTGGCTTTCCATAAGCACCCTCGCTCCTCATCCGGATTGGCGAGAACCCTGATAAACCTTCGACGGACCGGCGTACATATGTGTTGAAGCGCCGTCTCCGAGGGAGACAATTAACCGCTGGCGTGGTTAGATGGGGCACCAAGAAAAGGAGATGCGAATGCACCAGGCGCACGTTTCGGCCCTTCAGGCCAAGCATGCCGGCCTCGAAGCCAGGATCGTCGAGGAAAGCCAGCGCCCCCTGCCAGACATGGCGACCTTGACCCGGCTCAAGAAGGAGAAGCTGAGGGTGAAGGAGGAAATGACCGGGCTCGGCACGCCGCACTGACGCGGCCAGCTCCAAAAACCGAAAGGCTGAACCGCCGCCCCGGCCACCGGGGCGGCGTTTTGATTCCTCCTCAGGAGCCATCCCGGCGGAAGCCGGGACCCATGAATACCGTCATCGAAGAAACGCACGCAGCCGCCAGCCGTCGAATGCTTCGGTTCATGGGCCCCGGCTTTCGCCGGGGTGACTCAAAGCGGAAGCGGCGAAGCGCCCCCCGACCTCAATCGTCGCGGCTGATGCGCTCGTTCTTCTCGTGGCGCTCCTGCGCCTCGACCGTCATCGTCGCGATCGGCCGGGCCTCCAGCCTGGCAAGGCTGATCGGCTCGCCGGTCACCTCGCAAAAGCCGTAATCGCCGGTGTCGATCCGGCGCAGCGCGGCGTCGATCTTGGCGATCAGCTTGCGCTGCCGGTCGCGGGTGCGAAGATGGATTCCCCAATCCGTCTCGCTCGACGCCCGATCGGTGAGATCGGCCTCCTGCATCGGTCCGCTGGCGAGCGCCGTCATCGTCTCGCGCGATTCCTTGACGATGCCGTCCTTCCAGGCGAGCAGCTTCAGGCGGAAATACGCCAGCTGGTCCGGATTCATGAAATCTTCGTTGGCGCTTGGACGATAATTGCCGACGAATTGTGGATTCAAAGCGTCACTCAGAAGCGTAGCCACATCACCCCTCCACTCCGCGGCCTCCGGTTAAGACCGGAGGTCCGATGGTCTCGAGGTGAGGGTTGGCCCCGAATCTAAACCTCCCACCCCAAGCGCGCCTATAACCACGGTCAAAGTCCAGCACAAGTCACTCAAACAGGCCGGAAAAAATGGCGCCGATCCGCCGATTAGCGGGTTTGCGAGGTGCTTTCGCAGCGCTGATCCCCGAGGCCGGCGGCATTTCCGGTCGCGAATCGCCCGGCGAATCGGACGGCCGGGCGCCGCCGTTAACCATCGCGGCCCGAAAATCGGCGGACGGGCGCGTTCACCCCTCGAAAGAAGCTGTTCAACTATGGGACGGAAGCGCGCTAACGGCCCCGAATCCGGCCGTTTTTCGGGACAAAGATGGTTAACGCGCTTGCGCTTAAAGGGATCGTTTGCATCTGCTCGCTACAGCCACGGCGGCGATGGACCGGGCACCTCCCACCCATCAGCCGAACGGCCAGGAACAGGGATGCTGTTATGTCGGTAAGAATGGCTTTGGCGAAACTCTGCGCCTGCACCTGCGGCGGCGCGATCGTCGGCGGCGGCGCCGTCCATGTCGCGGAGAACCCGCCGCCCCGGCCCGCGATCGTCAAGCAGGCGAAGGCCCGCACCGGCCACGTCCGGCGCGCCGTTCACCGGCGCGTCGTCCGCCGCACGGTCCGCCGGACCGTCTGCGCGGCGCCGCAGACGGTGACCACGCGCACCATCGTCCCGCCGATGTTCGTGCCGCCCCCACCCCCGCCGCAGATGATGACGTCGAGCGGCGGCGGCGGCGGCGTGGTCGTGGTCGGCGGCTCCTCGGGCGGCGGCTTCGGCTTCGGCGGCGGCTTCTTCTCGGGCGGCTTCGTCGGCAGCAGCGTCAGCAGCGGCGGCACCATCGTCACCGTCGAGAACAACAACAATAACGAGCAGCAGCAGGGCCAGAATCAAAACCAGAACCAGAATCAAAACCAGAATCAGAATCAAAACCAGAATCAGAACGAAAACCAGAACCAGAATCAGAACGGCTCGTCCGGCTCCTCCAGCCACGGCAGCTCGAGCCACGGCTCATCCAGCCACGGGTCGTCGAGCCACGGTTCCTCCAGCCACGGCAGCTCGAGCCACGGCAGCTCCGGCTCGTCCAGCAACGGCAGTTCGAGCTCCAGCTCGAACGGCACCTCGACGTCGACCTCGTCGACCTCGACCAGCTCGGGCGCGACCGGCGGCTCGTCGAGCTTCGGCTCGTCGGGCAGCACCAGCGGCTCCAGCTCGTCCTCGTCGAGCAGCAGCTCCTCGAGCTCGAGCTCCAGCTCGTCCTCGGGCGGCTCCTCGTCGAGCTCGACCGGCGGCACGCCGGTGCCGGCGCCGCCGATGATCCTCCTGTTCGGCGCCGCCGCCGCGACCCTGGTCGCCCGCCGCCGCCTCGGCAAGCGGACGGAAGAGCCGACGCAAGACTGATCGATCCAGATACGCGAGAGGCCCCGTCCGGTCCGCCCGGGCGGGGCCTTTTTCGTCCGCTCGTCATTCCGGCGAATTTCTCCTCGTCATTCCGGCGAAAGCCGGAATCTCATTTCTTGTCGGCAATGCGGGCGGAAGAAGGGAGATTCCAGCTTCCGCTGGAATGACGAAGAAGCTCAGGCCCCCTGCAAAATCTTCTCGATCTCGGCCACGGGCACGTTGACCAGATCCTTGGGCACCTCAGCGACGAGCCGCTTCTCGACCTCCTTGTGATAATGCTTCCGAAGCTCGCCCAGCGTCCGCGGCGGCGCCACCACGACCAGCGCGTCATATTCGTTGCGCAGCGCCCGGTCCTTGAGCATCTCCGCCGTCTCCGCGGCGAACCGGTCCTCCTCCAGCTGATGGAAGTCGACCTCCTCCATCGAGCCGCCGGCGCCCGCCACCGGCGTTGCCGCCCGTCCGGCGAGGTCGCTGGCCTGCTCGTGATGGGCGGGGTTCAGATGGACCTCCTTCTCCTCGACGTGAAGGTTGGGGAATTCCGCGTCGCCCTGGTTGCGGAAGAGTCGCCCTGGTTGCGGAAGAAGAGCGACTTGCGCCCGTCGGCGACGAGGACGAAGCTGTCATGGGGAATCTGCATCGCGGCGCTCCATGCTGTTTTGCCCGAATGAACGCGACAGCCCCGCGGATGGTTGCCGCGCTGGCGCCGCCCCGCCATAGCGAAGAAGATGCGCATCCTCCTCACCAACGACGACGGCGTGAACGCCACCGGCCTGAAGGTGCTGGAAAAGATCGCCCGCATTTTCTCCGACGACATCTGGATCGTCGCGCCGACCGAGGAGCAGTCCGGCGCCGGCCATTCGCTGACCCTCACCGTGCCGGTGCGCCTCAGGAAGCTCGGCGAGCGCCGCTTCTGCGTCACCGGCACGCCGACCGACGCGGTGATGATGGGCCTTGCCCAGATCATGCAGGACGCTCGCCCCGACCTCATCCTCTCCGGCGTGAACCGCGGCGCCAATCTCGGCGAGGACGTCACCTATTCGGGCACGGTCTCCGCCGCGATGGAGGGCGCGCTCGCCGGCATCCCCTCGATCGCGCTCAGCCAGAGCTACGCCAAGGAGGGAATGGGCGACACGGTCCCCTTCGCCGCGGCCGAAGCCTGGGCCGAACGCGTCCTCGCTCCTTTGCTCGCCGCGCCCTTCGCTCCCCGCACCCTGGTCAACGTCAACTTCCCGGCGCTGCCGCCCGCGGACGTCAAGGGCATCCGGGTCGTCCGCCAGGGGCTGCGCGACTACGGCCGCTTGCGGATCGTCCAGCGCACCGACACGCGCGGCTACGATTATTACTGGTTCGGCCTCGGCCCGATGATCCACACGCCGGGCCACGAAACGGACCTCGAGGCGATCGCCGACGGTTATGTCGCGGTGACTCCGCTCCATCTCGACCTGACCCACGAAAGCTCGCTTGGGCCGCTCGGGGAGCTCTACCCCTGATCCGGCTCCGCCCGCGCCGGCCGGAAAGCCTCACCCTGCGGCGCAAGAGTCCGCTTCCGATATGGGTGCAGATCGGCTGGCGAGTCGCCCTCGTCCTCGGCCTGCTCGCCTTCGCCGTCGCCGTCCACTGGTTCGAGCGCGACGGCCTCCACGACAATTATGACGGCCAGGTCAGCTTCACCGACGTCATCTATTTCACGATGA
>Ga0070677_10000192_pt1 | contig 20929 bp, 25 predicted proteins | sample KBSM63metaG_FD_64674 | JGI IMG/M metagenome (GOLD analysis project Ga0070677, IMG submission 64674) | Miscanthus rhizosphere microbial communities from Kellogg Biological Station, Michigan, USA - KBS M6-3 metaG | ecosystem: Host-associated > Plants > Roots > Rhizosphere > Soil ... | reverse complement strand
GCCACGCCCGAACCCGACGTCGGCAGCAACAGGCAAAGGCCGACCATGTCGGTGCGGTTGATGCCGACGCAGGGGCTGCCGGCCTCGAGATAAAGGAAGTCGCCCGCGCGGACCGCGATCGTGCGGCCATCGATCTCGTAGCGCTGGTCGCCTTCCAACACGAGCTTGAGCGACGGCGCGGGGGCACCGATCGGGGAGCTGCCCGGCCCCAGGCAGCTCAGCACCAGCTTGCCGCCGGGCATGGGCCCGCGCGGCGCCGTCAGCTGGCTGTCCATGACGGTGAATTCGCAGCCCATTTCCGCCCCTGTCTTAGGTCGCTAGCACAGCACTAAGCATGGCGGAAATGAACGGCAGCTTACAATCCGGCGCCGATCCACCAGGTCAGCGCCGCGGCAAGAGCGGCGGCGAGCAGGAAGCGCCAGGCCGGCGCCGGTGCCATTGGCCCCTCGCCGGCGCGGGCCTCGCGGCCGCCGATGATCATCGGCCCGACCAGATTGTCGCGCCTGACGAGGAGATAGAACAGAATCGCGGCGACGTGGAGGCCGATGAAGCCGACCAGGATCCAGAAGACCTGCTCATGGCGTTCGGCCAGGATCCGCGCTGCATCGAAGTCGATCAGGTGCGACAGCGGCCCGGGCGCGATCCCGTCCTCGTCGCTGGCGAACAGGCCGAGCCCGATCACGTTGGCGAGCAGGAAGAGCAGGATCAGGACGCTGAGGGCGCCGAGCGGGTTGTGGCCGATGCCGGGCTTGGCGCCGCCCAGATAGGCAAGGATCGCGCGCGGCCCCTTCACGAAGCCCGCGAAGCGCGCCGTCGAGCTGCCGATCACCCCCCAGACGATGCGGAAGAGGACCAGGCCGAGCGTAAGCTGGCCGAGGAGCAGATGCAGCTCCATCCGATGCGCTTCCGCCGTCCACCAGAGCGCCGGCATCAGCAGCACGATCGCCCAGTGGAAGGCGCGGGTCGGCAGGTCCCAGATCGCGATCCGGTTCATTGCCCGGGTCCGCGATAGCCTTCGTGGCACCCGCCGCAGGCGCGCTGCAGCGCCGGCAGGGCGGCCCGGGCCCGGGCGACGTCGCCGCTCCGCGCGGCTCCGTCCATCTGCCGGGCGGCGACCAGCAGACGCGCGCCGGCCAGGCGGAAGCCCGGCCGATCCGACCAGATTTCGGCCTTCGCGCGGGTGCGGACCCCGGCCTCCGCGCCGGTGCCGCGCGGGAACCAGCGCAGGACCTGCGGCGCATAGCGCAGGATGACGGCCGAGTGACGGCGGATCTCGGCGATCGACGGCGAGCCGCTGCGCGTCTGCTCGATCAGGCCGTGCATCGCACCGCCCATTTGCTTGTAATTGGCCTGGCGCATGCGGATCGTGTCCGCAGGCGCGAAGGCGAGGGCGGCCGAGGCGATGCCGGCGGCGGCGAGACTGGCGAGGACAATAGGCTTCACGCGGACGCTCCTGCTCGGGCGGCGTTTCATAGCGTGCCGTGCGCCCCTGACAAGAAAACGCCCCGGCCAGGGGGGAGCCGGGGCGTTCCTTCGCAACCCGGTCCGGCGATACGCGACTGGCCGGACCCGGAAATGCCGTGCGTCAAGGAACGCATTAGCCCGAGTCGCCTGACGCGCTTCTGAATCGCGCCGTCAGCCGGCGTTCATGTTCGCAGAAGGCGCGGCAGCTAGTCGCAGCGGTTGCGCGCGACCTCGCGGCCGACAACGGCCCCGACCGCGCCACCGACGATGGTGCCGGCGGTGCGGTTGCGGCCGCCGTCGATGGCCCGCCCGATTAGGGCGCCCGCGGCGGCGCCGACGATCAGCCCGGTGGTGCCGTCGCGGCGGCGGCAATAGGTGCGGCCGTCGGAGCCGCGCCAGGTGGGCCCGCTATAATAGCCGTCATTGTCATAGTAGCGGCTATTGTCGTTGCGAGGCTTGGCCGCTGCGAGCGGAACCGAGACGGTGACTGCGAGGACGCACAGGATTAGCTTGCGCATGAGGCGACTCCTTCGAATGGATGAGCCATTCCTATCCTCGCTCGTTTCGCTTCGCTAACGATTTCCTCTAGTGTGTGCTATGAAGATAATACACTTTATCCCTTGCACTGACGGGCCGGACGCCCCAATCTCGCTGCACACTCATCTTGCGAGAAACGATATGGCCACCCAGACCGAGACTGCGACCGCTTCCGAGACCACGCTGACGCTGGAGGCGCCGAAGCCGCTGCAGAACGTCCAGCCGGAGCAGGCCGCCGGCCTGGTGCCGCTGAAGGAGGAGCAGAAATCGGCACTGGAGGAGAAGGTCGACAGCTTCGTGAACGAACTGGTCGCGCTCGATTCCAACTCGCCCGATTTTGGCAAGAAGGTCGACCAGCTGACCTCGATGGGCCGGCGGGAGATCGCGGAGGCGGCCGGCCATTCGAACCGCTTCCTCGACCGGCCGATCAAGGCGATCGACAAGGATACCGGGATCGGCGCCAACCTCACCGAGCTCAGGAAAACGGTGGAAGGGCTCGACCCGGGCCGCGGCGTCAAGCCGCGCAAATTGTTCGGCTTCATCCCCTGGGGCAATTCGCTGCGCAATTATTTCATGAAATACCAGTCGGCGCAGACCCACATCGCCTCGATCCTGTCCGCTCTCGCTTCGGGCAAGGACGAGCTGCTCATGGACAATGCCGCGATCGACGTCGAGCGCGCCAACATGTGGAAGACGATGGGCAAATTGGAGCAGATGATCCACATCTCCAAGGCGCTCGACGCCAAGCTCGAGGAGAAGGCGAACGAGCTCGACGCGACCGAGCCGGCGAAGGCCAAGGCGATCCGCGAGACCGCCCTCTTCTACACACGCCAGCGCACCACCGATCTGCTGACGCAGATGGCGGTGACCGTGCAGGGTTATCTGGCGCTCGATTTGGTCAAGAAGAACAATGTCGAGCTGGTGAAGGGCGTCGACCGCGCCTCGACCACCACCGTCTCGGCGCTGCGCACCGCCGTCACCGTCGCCCAGGCGCTGACCAACCAGCGGCTCGTGCTCGAGCAGATCACCGCGCTCAACACCACCACCGCCAACATGATCGAATCGACCGGCAGCCTGCTGAAGAGCCAGTCGGCCGAGATCCACAAACAGGCGGCCTCGGCGACCATCCCGCTGGAGACGCTGCAGCGCGCCTTCCAGAACATCTACGACACGATGGACATGATCGACCGCTTCAAGGTCGAGGCGCTCGGCAACATGAAGCAGACCGTCGACACGCTCGGCCGCGAGGTCGAGAAGAGCCGCGGCTATATCGCCCGCGCCGAGGGCGTCGAGCAGAACCGGCTGACCGGATCGGTGGCGGACTCGCCGTTCACCGCGCTGGAGGGTTAGGCCGCATGGCCGGAAGCCCCGAAGATAGGGAATTGTCCCATAGGGTAGAAAATCAACTCGTCCGAACGAGTGAATATTTCTCCCGAATGGACAAAACGCCTGCGGCGCGAGCTGCATACAAACGCAACCTTTCGCGCGGCACGGCCGCCTGGAGTCAGCGCGCCGCCAATATCGGACTGGTGCTCGCGGCTTTGATCGCGGCCACGATCGCCTTTGGATTCATCGTTGGCCCAATTGGGATCGGCGGTCTTTTTTTGGTGGTCAGCCTCATGGTGCTCGCGGTTCTCGTCTTCTCCTTTTGGGGCAGCGAAAAGCCGATCGTCGAATATAAGGAAGATATGCCCAACCAGGCGGTGGTGCAGCGCCTCGATACCCTGCTCGTGAGGAAGCGCGCCACCCTCCCCGCCCCCGCCGCCCGGCAGCTCGACGCGATCAGCCAGCAGCTGCCTTTGCTCGAGAGCCGGCTGGCGGAGGCGCCGATCCTCGATCCGCTGGCGCAGGACGCGCGCCGGCTGATGGGCAAGCATTTGCCCGAGCTGATCGAGCGCTACGAGCGGGTCCCGGCCGAATATCGGCACGAGCGCGACGGCGACGGGCTGACCGTCGACGAGCGGCTCGTCCAGGGGCTCGACGCCGCCAAGACCGCGCTCGACGATCTCGGCCGCAAGCTGGCGCGCGAGGATCTCGACGCCTTCGCCACCCAGGGCCGGTTCATCGAGAGCCGCTACAAGGACGAGGACGGCGCCATCCGCGCCGAGTGACGATCACATCATGGCTTTCGAGCTCGAACGCATTCTCTACGAAACCGAGGATTTCCTGCGCCGGAGCATCCCGACGCCGTCCCGGCGCAACGCCAAGCGGCGCAAGGCGCAGCGGCAATTCATGGAAGTCCTGCGCCGCGCCCGCCGCGCCGGCTTCATCCTCGCCGGGCTGCTGCTCGCGCTGGTCGCCGCCAGCATCGTGCTGGGCGGGATTGGTTTCTTCACCTGGGTGGTCGCTCTCCCCACCGCATTCCTCATCGCTTTCCTTTCGCTCTTTTGGGGATCGAAGCGCGTTGCGGAATCGGCAGCTCCCGGGCAGCCGGTCACGCTGCCGCTCGCCGAACTCGCCGCCCGCGCGGAGGAAGCCTTGCTCGCGCGCTGCCCGGAGCTGCCGGGCCGGGCGCAGGGCGCCGCCGACTCCATTCTCGCCCGGCTCGCGGAGCTGCAGCCGCATCTCGGTGCGCTCGATCCGCAAGCGGTGCTGGCCGGCGACGCGCGGCGGCTGATCGGCCAGCATCTGCCGCGGCTGGTCGATTCCTATCTCGAGCTCCCGGCCAGCAGCCGCGCCGCCGGCTCGGAAAGCAGCCAGCGCTTCACCGAAAGCCTCAGCATCGTCGCCAACGAGCTCGATTCGCTGCTCGACAGCTGCTGCCGCGACCGCCAGCTGAGCTTCGACACCCAGCGCCGCTTCATCGAAACGCGCTATCGCGACGACCTGCGCGGAGACTGAACTTTCCGCTCAACCGAGACCCGCGAGCACAATCTGCTCGTCACCCGGCCGGTCGCGCATTTCCCGCTCTTGCTGTTACCTAATTGTCACGATCATGTAACGAAATGCGGGCGGCGCCCCTAAGGGCCTATCCCCCCTGACGATTTGACTTAGTCTCCGGGTTTCTACGGATGGTTATCGAGGGGGAAATCATGGTCCGCACGTCCAAGCTCGCTGTCCTGCTGTCCACGCTTTCCAGCCTCGCCATCGCGACGCCGGCCATGGCCCAGGACGATCCGGCGACCCCGGCCGCGGACGCCCCGGCCGAGGAAGGCAATGCCGTCATCGTCACCGGCACCCGCCGCACCGACCGCACGGTTGCCGACAGCCCGGTCCCCGTCGACGTGATCAGCGACACCGCGATCGCCAATTCGGGGCAGACCGAGACCAACAAGATCCTGAACAACCTCGTCCCCTCGTTCAACTTTCCGCAGCCTTCGATCGCCGACGGCACCGACGCGCTGCGCCCGGCCTCGCTGCGCGGCCTCGGCCCCGACCAGACCCTGGTGCTGATCAACGGCAAGCGCCGCCACGTTTCGGCCCTCCTGAACATCAACGGCACGGTCGGCCGGGGCAGCGCCGCCGTCGACCTCAACCTCATTCCCGGCATCGCCATCCAGCGCATCGAGGTGCTGCGCGACGGCGCCTCCTCGCAATACGGCTCGGATGCGATCGCCGGCGTGATCAACATCCAGCTGCGCAACAACGCCAATGGCGGCCGCGCGACCGCGACCTATGGCCGCTACGAAACCACGCTCAACGACGTCGCCAACATCACCGGCCTGCAGACCACCGCCGGCGGCCAGCCGATCCTCGACGCCGCGGACAACCGCGTCTTCGCCGCCGTCAGCGACGGCGAGCGGCACGCCAGCGACGGCGCGATGTGGACGATCGCCGCCAATTTCGGGCTTCCGATCGGCGAGGGCTTCGTGAACCTCAGCGCCGAATATCGCGACCGCAACCCGACCAACCGCGCGGGCTTCGACCTCAGGCCCAATTACAACCGGCCCGCGCCGCCCGCCTTCGACACCCGCGAAGTCAGCTTCGACCGGCTCGAATTCCGCTACGGCGACGCCCGGACCGAGGATTATGCCTTCTTCATCAATGCCGGCATGCCGCTCGGCGGCGGCTGGGAGTTTTACGGTTTCGGCTCCTACGGCAATCGCGACGGCCTCAGCGCCGCCAATTATCGCAACCAGAATGCCGCGGCCAATCGCGACTTCGCGGCGATCAGCCCCGGCACCACTCCCAACGCCGCCAATTTCGTGCCGCTGACCCCCGACGGCTTCCTGCCCTTCATCGGCACCGACCTCAAAGATTATTCCGGGCTGGTCGGCATTCGCGGCGAGATCGGCAGCTGGAACGCCGATTTCTCGCTCGGCTACGGCCATAACAGCTTCGATTATACGGTGAGCAACACGCTCAACACCTCGTTCGGCACGGCGAGCCAATCGACGTTCGACGCGGGCGGCCTGCGCTACGGCCAGTTCGTCGCCAATTTCGATGTTTCTCGCGAATATCAGATCGGTCTCGCCGGCCCGCTCGCGGTCGCCGCCGGGCTCGAATATCGGAGCGAGAATTTCCAGATCCGCCCGGGCGATCTGCAATCCTATGCCACCGGTCCGCTGTTCCGTCCTTCGGTCGCGACCACGGCCGCGAATTGCGCCACCCAAGGCGGCGTTTTCAATGCCGGCACCGGCATCTGCTCCTTCCCGGGGCGGGCCGCTCCCGCCGGCGCGCAGGGCTTCCCCGGCATCCCGGCCGCCAGCGAGACCGACGAAGGCCGGCACAGCTTCGCCGGCTATGTCGAGCTCGACGCCGACATCTCGGAGGGCTTCACCGCGGTGCTTGCCGGCCGTTACGAGCATTTCTCCGATTTCGGCAGCACGCTGAACGGCAAGCTCGCGCTCCGCTACGAGGTGAGCCCCGGCTTCGCGCTACGCGGCTCGATCTCGAACGGCTTCCGGGCGCCCTCGCTCCACCAGCAATTTTTCACCACCACCTCGACCAACTTCATCAACGGCCTGCCGGTCGACATCAGCACGCTGGCGGTCGACAGCCCGGTCGCGCGCGCCTTGGGCTCGAACGATCTCGAGCCGGAGAAGTCGATCAACCTCAGCATCGGCGCGACCGCCAATCCGCTTGCCGGCCTCACCTTCACGATCGATGCCTACCAGATCGACATCGACAACCGGATCGTGCTCACCGAGAATCTCGGCGCCGCCGGTTCGGGCACCGCGGCGGTCAATGCGGCGGTGAAGGCGGTGCTCGACGCCAACGGCTTCCAGAGCGTCGGCGCGGCGCGCTTCTTCATCAACGGCCTCGATACGCGCACCCGCGGCGTCGACGCGGTGGTGAGCTATCGCTTCCGCACCGAAGATCTCGGCAACTGGACGCTGACCGCGGCCTATAATTACAACAAGACGAGGATCCAGCGGCGGATCAACGATCTCGGCCCGCTCGCGACCATTCCCGGCATCGTCCTGTTCGGCCGGGTCGAGGGCATTCGCTTCACCGACGGTCAGCCGCGCGACAAGGTCGTGCTCGCCGCCGACGGCGAGCTCGGCGATTTCGGGCTCACCTTGCGCACCACCCGTTACGGGCGGGTGATCGCGCCGGGCGCGACCGCGCCGATCGCCGACCCGAACAGCCTCACCCTGCTCGGCCCCGACGACATCCACCTCGGGGCGAAGTGGGTCACCGACCTCGAGCTGCGCTACCGGCCGATCGAGCAGCTCACCTTCGCGATTGGCGCCGACAATTTGTTCGACGTCTATCCGGACCGCTCGCCCTTCGGCGCGCGCCCGGCCTCGGTCGGCGGCGTCTATCCGATCAACCAATATTACCTGCCCTATTCGGGCTTCTCGCCGTTCGGCTTCAACGGCCGCTTCCTCTACGGCCGGGTCTCGGTCGAGTTTTGACGGCGGACGCGCCTCGCATCGGTGGATGCGAGGCGCGCCTTTCGCGTCAGATCCTGCCGAGCAGGACCAGGATCACCAGGATGATCAGCACCAGCCCGAGCAGGCCGGACGGGCCGTAGCCCCAGCCGCGGCTGTAGCCCCATGAGGGCAGAGCGCCGAGCAGAAGCAGGATCAGGACGATGATCAAAATGGTGCCGAGCATGGGTGCCTCCGTGTCAGGTTCGCATGCGTAACGAGCCTGATCGCAATCCGTTCAATCCGGGTGCAGATTGACGTGATCCCGCTAGGCGCGCTCCGTCCTGAGGCGGGCGCAGCGATGGAAGACCAGAAGCAGGGCCAGGACGAGCGGGACCATCGACAGCAGGGCCGCAGTGTCGATAGGAGTTATGGTCGCCCAAATGGCGGCGTTGGCGAGGCCCGCGAGGACGAACACCCGGCCGGAAAAGCGGATCGCCGCCTGCCGCCGCGCCGGGCGGGGCGAACCGGGGTCGTAGCGGACCAGCTTGCGCGGCGCGATGTTGCCGTAGGCGGCGATGATCAGGCCGGCCGCGACGCCGTAGACGCGCCCGGGAAGGTCGTGACCCGGGTCCTCGACCAGCCCCCAGCGCCGCAACGCGATCACCGCGAGCGGAAGCAGGATCAAAACCGCCGCGCCGGCGAGCCCCCAGGCGAGTTGCTTCTGCTTGTCGGTCATGTCTTCTCTTCCTTGGTTGGAGGGGGGGCCGGCGTTTCCGTCCGCGCCATGTCGAGCCCGACCGCCTGGGCGAGCTCCATCAGCGCCTCTTCGAGCACCGACATCTTGAGCCGATAGACGATCGACTTGCCGTGCTTGCTGGCGTCGATCAGGCCGGCCTCGCGAAGCACGCTGAAATGGGCGGACATGGTCGGCTTGGAGACGTCGAACCGCTCGGCGAGCTCGCCCGCGCTCAGCGGCCGCTCGCGCAGATAGGCGAGCACCTGGCGGCGGATTGGATCGGCAAGGGCCTTGAACACAGAACTCATGATTCGATATTTAGCTATTTATCGAAATGAGTCAAGCGGCCAGCGATTTCCTCGCCTGCGCGAGGGCCGCAACCCCGGCCTCGATCGTCTCGGTCCGCTTGGCGAAGCACAGCCGAATGGCGGTGGTGACCGGGTCCTCCGCGTAGAGGGCGGAGACCGGGACAGCGGCGACGCCGTGTCGCTTCACGGCCAAGTCGCAGAAGGCCGCATCGCCCATCGCGATCCCGGAGGCGGCAAGATCGACGTTGAGGAAATAGGTGCCCTCGGCCGGCAGCACGGCATAGCCGGCGGCTTCGAGCGCGGCCCGCATGCGATCCCGGGCTTCGGCGAAGCCGGCGCGCATCGCGGCGAAATAGGAATCGTCCTTGCCCAAGCCCCAGGCGACCGCGGCCTGAAGGTTGGGCGGGGTGGTGAAGGTCAGGAACTGGTGCGCCTTGGCGACGATCGCCGCCAGCTCGGTCGCGGCCACCGCCCAGCCGACCTTCCAGCCGGTCAGCGAGAAGATCTTGCCGGCCGAGCCGATCTTCACGGTCCGCTCCGCCATGCCGGGCAATGCGGCGAGCGGGATGTGGGCGCGGCCGTCGAAGACGACATGCTCCCAGACCTCGTCGGAGATCGCGACCGCGCCGGAGCGGACGCAGGCCTGGGCGAGCCGCCCGAGCTCCTCGGCATCGAACATCCGGCCCGTGGGATTGTGCGGATTGTTGAAGACGACGAGGCGGGTCTTCGGCGTGAACGCCTCGGCGAGGGCCTCCCCGGTGATCCGCCAGCCGGGCGGGGCGAGGCGGACCAGTCGCGGCACGCCGCCGGCGCGCAGCACCAGCGGCAGATAGGCGTCGTAGAGCGGCTGGAACAGGACGACCTCGTCGCCCGGCGCGATCAGGGCGATCAGGCTGGCGGCGATCGCCTCGGTCGCGCCGGAGGTGACGATCACCTGCCCGGCATCGAGGTCGAGGCCCTGATGGCGCCGGTAATGATCGGCGACCGCGGCGCGAAGCTCGGGCAGGCCGCGCATCGGCGGATACTGGCTCGCCTGCCCCGTCAGCCCCTCCGCGGCCTTGGCGACGACGTCGTCCGGCCAGCCGAAATCGGGAAAGCCCTGGCCGAGATTGACGGCGTCATGCGCCCGGGCGAGGCCCGACATGATCTCGAAGATCGAGGTTCCCTGGGCGGCGAAGAGCGGATTCATGGCGTCCGCCTTAGCACCGGCTCCGGCCGCCACGAACCCTGATGACGGCCGCGGTGCGCTTGGCTAGGGCCCGGCCATGGCCAGCGAAGCGCGCAGCAACGTCAGCAACCCTCCGCCGGTCAGGCGCGTGCGGCGGCGCCGCTCGCTCGGCCGCCGACTCGCCGGTTGGATCGTCAAGGCGGTGCTGATCTTCCTGATCGGCTCGGTGCTCTGGGTGCTCGCCTACCGCTTCGTCGACCCGCCCTTCACCTTCACCCAATTGGGCGACCGGATCGCCGGCAACGGCGTGCGCTCGGAATGGATGGGGATCGGCCGGATCGACCGCGACATGGTCCGCGCGGTGATCGCCGGCGAGGACGGCAAGTATTGCGAGCATTCGGGCTTCGACCGGCAGGCGATCGAGGCGGCGATGCGCCGGAACGCCGGCGGCGGACGCGTGCTGCGCGGCGGCTCGACGATCAGCCAGCAGACGGCCAAGAACGCCTTCCTCTGGCAGGGCGGCGGCTATTTCAGGAAAGGGCTGGAGGCCTGGTTCACCCTGCTCATCGAGAATCTGTGGTCCAAGCGGCGGATCATGGAGGTCTATCTGAACCTCGCCGAGACCGGCATCGGCACCTACGGCGTCGATGCCGGCTCGCGGCGTTATTTCGGCCACGGCGCCGATGCGCTGAGCGCGCAGGAGGCGGCGCGGATCGCGGCGGTGTTTCCGCTGCCGAAATGGCGGGCGGCGATCGCTCCTCAGGGGTTCACGCGGCGCTACGGGAATCTGATCCTGCGGCGGATGGGTACGGTCGGCCATGATGGCCTGGACTCCTGCGTCTATCCGTAAGTTCGTCATGCCGGACTGGATCCGGCATCCACCTTTCTTCGTAGTTCCGTGAAGACAAGGTGGGCCCCGGATCAAGTCCGGGGTGACGGAAAAGGTCAGAACGGCATCTTGAATCCCGGCGGCAGCTGCAGGCCGCCGGTGACGTTCTTCATCGATTCCTCGGCGGCGACGTCGGCCTTGGCGCGGGCGTCGTTGAGCGCGGCGGCGATCAGGTCCTCGAGCATCTGCTTCTCCGAGGGGACGAGCAGGCTCTCGTCGATCGTGACCGCGGCGATCCGGCCCTTCGCCGACGCCTTGATCCTGACCAGGCCGCCGCCGGAGACGCCCTCGACCTCGACCTTGTCGAGATCCTCCTGCGCCTGCATCAGCTTGTTCTGCGCCTCCTGGGCCATCTTCATCAGGTCTTCGAGATTTTGCATCATGCGCTCCGTTGTTCGTCGAGGCTGTAGCCGGCGAGCTCGGCCTCGGGAAAGGCCTCGAACGCCGCCTGCACGATCGGCGTGTCGAGCACCTGCTGGCGGAGGCGCTCGGCGCCCTCCTTCTCCTGATCGAGCAGGCTCGGCTCGGCAGGCTCATCCGACGCACGGACCTGCCAGGGGGTTCCCGTCAACGCCTTGAGCGCCGCCGCGAGATCGCGGGTGAACTCGCCGGGCAGGGGCTTGGCCGGGCGGACGACCAGCTCGGGCGGCTCGTAGCGGACCAGGCCGACGAAATCGTGCAGCTGCTGGGCGAGATGCGCCTTGCCGCCGGTCGCCAGCAGCTCGACGAGGGCCGGATAATCGGCCGGCATCTTCAGCAGCTCGCGCTGTTCCTCGGCCTTGGGCGCCTCGGCGGCGGGCGCGGCGGCGATCTCGCCGCTGGCCAGCTTTTCCAGCACCGCGCCGGGATCGGGCAGCTCGGCGGCGTGGATGACCCGGAGCAGCGCCATCTCGGCCGCTTCCAGCGGCATCGGCGCATTGTGCACCTCGGCGAGGCCCTTGAGCAGCAATTGCCAGAGGCGGTGAATGGCGGCGTGGCCGAGCTTCGCCGCCCAGGCGGCATAGGCATCGCGCTCCTCGGCCGACTGGGCCGGATCGGCCGCGCCGCCGACCTTGGCGCGGGTGATGCCGTGCACCGCCTCCAGCAGGCCGCGGATCACCGCCGAAGGCTCGACGCCGAGATCGTATTGATCGCGCAAGGCCGCGAGCGTGCCGGGCGCGTCGCCGCCGAGGATCAGGCCGAGCAGCGCCCGATTGGCGCCGCGGTCGGAAAGGCCGAGCATCGCGCGGACCTGCTCCGCCGTGACCGCGCCGGCGCCGTGGGCGATCGCCTGGTCGAGGATCGAGAGGCCGTCGCGGGCCGAGCCCTCGGCGGCGCGGGCGATCAGGGCCAACGCCTCGGGCTCGACCTCGACCGCTTCCGCCGCGGCGACATGGCGGAAATGATCGGCGAGCAATTCGGCCGGAATCCGCCTGAGATCGAAGCGCTGGCAGCGGGAGAGGACGGTGACCGGAACCTTGTTGACCTCGGTCGTCGCGAACAGGAACTTGACGTGGGCGGGCGGCTCCTCGAGCGTCTTCAGAAGCGCGTTGAACGCGTTCTTGGACAGCATGTGGACCTCGTCGACGATATAGACCTTGTAGCGGGCCGAGACCGCCGAATAGCGCACCGCCTCGATGATCTCGCGGACGTCGTCGACGCCGGTGTGGCTGGCCGCGTCCATCTCGACCACGTCGATATGCCGCCCTTCCGCGATCGCCCGGCAGGGCTCGCAGACGCCGCAGGGATCGATGGTCGGCCCACCCTGCCCGTCCGGGCCGATGCAGTTCAGCGCCTTGGCGATGAGGCGCGCCGTCGAGGTCTTGCCGACGCCGCGCACGCCGGTGAGCAGGAAGGCGTGGGCGAGCCGGTCGGTCTGGATCGCATTGGCGAGCGTCTTCACCATCGCCGCCTGGCCGATCAGCTCCGCGAAGCTTTGCGGCCGGTATTTGCGGGCGAGGACCCGGTAGGGCTGGGGGGAATCGGACATCGCGCGCATCCTAGCGACTCGGACGGGGCCTGTCGAAGCCCGCGGGACGGTTCAGAAGCGACAAGATGGAGGCGTTCGCTAGAGCCATCGTGTCAATTCTGTCACTTCCCGCGGGCGCGCGAGGCGGCGAAAGAGGCTGGGAAAGAAAGTGAGAGAGGGTCATGCTACGCAACGTAGACCATGTCGCGGCAGGTAGGAAAGTAAAAAGAACGAAGAGAGAACGAATGGGTGTCGCGCCGCTTTACCCAAAGCCGTCATTCCAGCGAAAGCTGGAATCCCACCTTCTTTCTACGGAGGTAACCAAGGCAAAGAGATTCCAGCTTTCGCTGGAATGACGAGATCGGGAATGGGGAGCGGTGGGAGCCGGAACGACCCGGCGCGTGAACTCGTTACGGCTGCTTCCTTCCGGACCTGACCGGGTTGGCGAGAGCGCCGTCCGCCCGACTCCCGCGCGCCATATGGGCGAGACGGGCGCCGAGGGCAAGATCAGGGGAGGTGCAGAATTTCATCCATTGAATCATGAAGCACGCGAACCACGACGATTTCGCCTTCGGCGATGCGGAAGTAGATGAAGTGGCGGACCTCGCGCATTTTAAAGAGGCCGGGCCGAACGAAATTGATAGCACGCGCCCGGCGCTTTCGTACTGTGGCGTCCGCGACGGCCTGCTTCAGCCGGCAAAGGTATAGATCGGCCTGATCCTCACCCCATCGCTCTTCGGTGAAGCGCCAGATTTCGTCGAGATCGGCCTCCGCGCGGTCGGACCAGCTCAAGCGGCGCGGGATGCGTGGCGCTCCTTGATGTCAGCCAGGATCTCCTCGAAGCTGCGTGGGCTGATCCCGCTTGCATCGCCTTCGTCGATCAAGGCTCGAAGCCGATCGACCGCTTCCTGCCGCTGGCGGATGATGTCGCGAATATAATCGCTCGAATTAGCGTATTGCCCCGTAGCAACCTGCGACTCGACAAAGGCCTTCATTTCTTCGGGAAGGGAGATGTTCATCGTGGCCATGAGGCGAATCTAGCCTCTTTGGCAAAGATTGGCAACTCACGCGAACGCCGACGCGACCGCCCTCGCCACCGAGGCGTGGACGGCGTCGCGAGCGGGGCGCTCGGCGGTGCCGCCGCTCATGTAGCAGGCGATCAGGATCGGCGCCCGGCCGGGCGGGAAGGCGATGGCGAGATCGTTGGCGGCGCCGTTGGCGCCGTTGCCGGTCTTGTCGCCGGCCCGCCAGCCCGCAGGCAGGCCCGCGCGCAGGCGCTGCAAGCCGGTGGTCGCGCCCTGCATCCAGCCGATCAGCCGCGCGCGCGAGGCCGCCCGAAGCGCCTCGCCGAGCAGTAAAGTGCGCATCAGGCCGGCCATGGCGGCGGGGCTGGTCGTGTCGCGCCGGTCGCCGGGAAGATTGGCGTTGAGCTCCGGCTCGGTTCGGTCGAGCTGGGTGACGGTATCGCCATGCGCCCGGCAGAAGCGGGTCAGCCCGGCCGGGCCGCCGATCCTGGCAAGCAGCAGGTTGGCGGCGGCATTGTCGCTGACCTCGACGATCGCGGCGCAGAGCCGCTCCAAGGGAAGGTGGCCGCGTTCCAGATTGGCTTCCACGACCGGCGCGTAGGGGACGAGATCGGCGCGCGTGAAGGGGATCTCCCGGTCCAGCGCCAGGCGGCCGGCCTCGACCTCGCCGAGAATCGCGGCGGCGAGCGGGAGCTTGAAGGTCGAGGCCATGGCGTAGCGGCCGTTCTCGTCGTGGAGCAGCCAGCGGCCCGTGCCGGTATCGAGCGCGGCGACGCCGAGCCGGCCGCCGGGCCCGAGCATCGCCTGCAGGCCGCGGAAGTCGGCGCGGGCGCGGCGCGCCTCCTGCGGATGGCCGGCACAGCCCGCGCCGAGCGCGAGGCCACCGAGGAGAAGGGCGCGGCGATCGATCATGGGGCGAGTGTAGATGGTCGGCCACGCTTCGCCAGCGGCAAATAATCTCGGGGCAGCCTGAACCATTCTGAGTCACCCCGGCGAAAGCCGGGGCCCATGAAGAAGCGGCAGAGGGAAGGCGAAGGTGTTCTCGCCTCTCTTGCGAAGCGCGGTGTTCATGGGTCCCGGCTTCCGCCGGGATGACTCCCTCCCCTACCCCTGGGAGCGCCCCTCACCGCCCCTGCATGTTGTGGAAGCCGGAGGGGATGCGGACGGTGAGCGTGTCCAGCGCATCGCTGAGCCAGATCTGGCAGGACAGGCGCGAGTGGCGGGTGACGTGGGCGGCGAGATCGAGCATGTCCTCCTCCTCCTCGCTGGCGCGGGGGAGCTTCCCGAAATCCTCGGCGGCGACGACGACGTGGCAGGTCGAGCAGGCCATCTGGCCCTCGCAGGTGCCCTCGAGCGGCTGACCGGCCGCCTGGGCGACGTCGAGCAGCCGCTCGCCGGCGGGGGCGGAGACTTCCTGGACGCGCTCGCCGTCGGCGGAGATGAAGCGGACGAGGGTCATGCGGCGAGGCTGAGCTGACGTTTCGCCGCTTCGTCGATCAGGCCGAGGGCGGCGCGCAACTCCGCCTCGGTCGTGTAGCGGCCGAAGCCGAGGCGGATCGAGGAACGCGCCTCGCGGTCGGAGAGGCCCAGAGCGGCCAGAACATGGCTCGGGCGGCCGGAGCCGCTGGCGCAAGCGGAGCCGGCGGAAAAGGCGACCTCGCGCACCTCCGAGATCAGGCGGGCCGCGTCGATCCCGTCATGGCGCAGGTTCAGATTGCCGCGATAACGCTGGTCTTCCGAGCCGTTCAGCGTCCAATCCGTCAGCGTCTGACGAGCGACCGCCCATAGCCGTTCGACATGGTCGCGGTCGGCGGGCCCGAGCAGCCGGGCGGCCGCGCCGAAGCCGGCGCAGAGGGCGGGCGAGAGGGTACCGGAGCGGAGGCCGCCTTCCTGGCCGCCGCCGTGGAGGAAGGGGTCGAGCGGAGCGCCGTCGCGGACCCAGAGCGCGCCGATCCCCTTGGGGCCGTGGATCTTGTGGGCCGAGAGCGCGACCAGATCGCAGCTTTCGAGCGGCAGCGGCACCCGGCCGAAGCCCTGGACCGCGTCGCAGAAGAAGAGCGCCCCCTTGGCACGGGCGATGCGGGCGATCTCGGCGACGGGCTGGATCACGCCGATCTCGTTGTTGACCAGCATCGCGGCGACCAGGCCGGTGCCTTCGGTGACGCGCGCTTCGACGAGGTCGAGATCGACGAGGCCGTCCGCGCGCACCGGGAGGATTTCGACGTCCTGCCCCTGCCCCGCCAGCCATTCCGCCGTGTCGAGGACGCAGGCATGCTCCGTGGCGAGAGTGACGATGCGCTTTACCCCGATGCCCTTCAGCGCCCAGTTCGCCGCCTCAGTGGCGCCGGCGGTGAAATAGAGCTTGCCGCCCGGCCCGAGTTTCTCGAGCACCTGCTCCCGCGCCAGCTCGACCGCCGCCGCCGCCTCGCGGCCGAGCTTATGCGGGCTGTGCGGGTTGGCGAACTTGTCTTCCAGCCAGGGGCGCATCGCCGCGACCGCCTCCGGGGCGAGCGGCGTCGTCGCCTGATAGTCGAGATAGGCAGTCACGCGGCGCGGCGGCGCTCGTAGAGCTTGCGCCATTCGGTGAGGAGCGCGTCGATGTCGCTCTCGCCGGTCGTCGGGCCGAAGCTGACCCGGATCACTTCGCGCGCCTCCTCTTCGGGCATGTTCATGGCGGTGAGGACGTGGCTGGTCTTGAGGCTGCCCGAGGAGCAGGCGCTGCCCGCGGAAACGGCGATGCCGGCGAGGTCGAGCTGCATCATCTGCGCGGCGGCGGGGACCCCCGGCATGCGGTAGCCGGCGATGGTGGCGATGCGCGGGGCGGCGCCGGCGACGATCGCGCCGCCCGCCGCCGCGATGGCGGCGTCGAGCCTGGCGCGCAGCCTTTTCGCCTCCTCGTACCAGCCGTGATCGGCCTCGCAGGCGGCGGCGAAGCCCATGATCATCGGCACGGCGGCGGTGCCGGGACGGTGGCCGCCCTCCTGGCCGCCCACGGCTTCCAACGTGGCCGTGTCCTTGACCAGCAAGGCGCCGATGCCCGGCGGGCCGCCGAATTTGTGCGCGGCGATCGAGATGAAATCGGCCTCGGGCAGCGGCAGCTTGCCGGCGCTCTGCGCGCAATCGACGAGGAGCAGGCCGCCGGCCGCCTTCACCCGCGCGGCGATGTCGGCGATCGGGTGGATGACGCCGGTCTCGTTGTTGACCGACTGCACCGCGACCAGCGGGCGCTCCGCCCCCGCCAGCGCGGCGTCGAGATTGGCAAGGTCGAGCATGCCGTCGCTGCCGACCAGGACCTCCCGATCGGGCGCACAGCGGAGCACGGCCGGATGCTCGATCGCCGAGGCGATGCGCGGACCGGCCTTGGCCCGCTGCATCACGATCTCGATCGCCTCGGTGGCGCCGGAGGTGAAGATGAGGGCCCCGTCCCAGCCGAGCGCGGCGGCGATGCGGCGGCGCGCCTCCTCCATCATCGCGCGGACGGCGCGGCCCTCTTCATGGGCCGAGGACGGGTTGGCCCAGGCATCGCAGGCGGCGCGGATCGCGTCCGCCGCCTCGGGGAGGATCGGCGTCGTCGCGGCGTGGTCGAGATAGATTCGGGTCGCCACGGGGGCCTGACGTCCTTTCAAATTGCGGATTGGAGCCGCTTCCTTATATAGGCGCCTCCGCCTTGAACATTCCACATATGCAGGTGCAATGCCCGAAGTCATCTTTCCAGGGCCCGAGGGCCGTCTCGAAGGCCGGTTCAGCCCGGGGCCCCGCCCGCGTGCGCCGGTCGCGCTGATCCTCCATCCGCACCCGCAGGGCGGCGGCACGATGAACAACGCCATCGTGCTGGCGCTCTACAAGACGTTCGTGCGCCGCGGCTTCGCCACCTTGCGCTTCAACTTCCGCGGCGTCGGCAAGAGCCAGAGCGTGTTCGACAACGGCATCGGCGAATTGAGCGACGCCGCCTCGGCGCTCGACTGGGTGCAGTCGATCCATCCCGAGGCGGAGACGACGTGGATCGCCGGCTTCAGCTTCGGCGCCTGGATCGGCATGCAATTGCTGATGCGCCGGCCCGAGGCGCGCGGCTTCATCTCGATCGCGCCGCCGGCGAACATGTACGATTTCTCCTTCCTCGCCCCCTGCCCCTCGTCGGGCATCATCATCCAGGGCGAGGCGGACGAGGTGGTGACCCCGCTCGCGGTGCAGAAGCTGGTCGACAAGCTGCGCACCCAGCGCCACATCACCATCGAGCACAAGACCATCCCGGGCGCGAACCACTTCTTCGTCAACGAGATGGATTTGCTGATGAAGGCGGTCGACGACTATCTGGACTTCCGGCTCGATCCGGGCTGCCCGATCCGCTGACGCATCGTCGCCCCGGCGGAGGCCGGGGCCTCGTGGAGACCCGCCGAGACCCGCGGAGACTTCTGGTCCTGAGATCCCAGCCCCTTCGACTGCCTGCAAGGCAGGCGCTCAGGACATGCTTCGCCGGGATGACGGCTACAGCGTCCAGATCAGGACGTTGCCGAGCATCACCAAACCGGCGAGGATCATCAGGGCGCCGCGGGTCCGGTCGCCGCGCTTGAGCAGCACCCAGAGGCCGCCGCCGCAGAGGGCGGCGAAGGCGATCATCAGCAGCGACAAGATGAGGGCGCTGGGGCCGGCCATAAGCGCGCGTGATGCCACGAGCCGCCGCTTTCACAAAGCCTTAAGCGGACAGGATTAAGCCGGCGGCATGAGCTTTCACGACCACCGGCAATTCGACGGCGCCCTCGCCTCGATCGACCAGGCGATCCTGCCCAATCTGTCGCGGCTGCTCGACGGGGTGATCGAAAGCGCGTCGCTGGCGCGGCCCGGAGCGGACGCCGAGGCCTATTCGGCCGGGCTGCGGAAGACGGCGCGGCAGCTGGACGGGCTGACCCGCCTGGTCGCCCTGGTCGCTTCTCCCGGGCGAATTGCCTAACCAACCCGAGTCATCCCGGCGGAAGCCGGGATGACTCAAACGTGAGTGTTCAGGATCTCCGCATAAAGCGCCGGATCGACGTTTCCACCGGAGACGACGACGACGCTGCCGTCGGGCGCGTCGACCTTGCCGGCGAGCACAGCCGCCAGCGCGACCGCGCCGCCCGGCTCGGCGACGATCCTCAAGTGCCGGCAGGCGAAGCGCATCGCCTCGGCCACCTCCGCTTCGGTCACCGATAAGCCGCGGGCGCCCACGTCGCGAAGGGCTCCGAAGGTCAACGGCGAAACCAGCTTGGTCTGCAGCGCGTCGCAGCGGCTCGGCGGCGCCGGCTCCTCGACCGGGACGATCGCGCCGCCGGCCAATGAACGGGCCATATCGTCCCAGCCGGCGGGCTCGACGATCACGATCTGCGCCTGCGGCAGCGCCAAAGCGATGCCGGCGGAAAGGCCGCCGCCGCCGCAGGGGACGATCGCCATCGGCGGGTCCGTGCCGAGCTGGTCCGCGATCTCGACGCCGACGCTGCCCTGCCCTTCGATCACGTCGACATCGTCGAACGACGGCACCAGCACCGCGCCCTGCGCGGCCGCCAGCCGGGCGCCGATCGCCTCGCGGCTTTCGGTGGCGCGGTCGAAGAAGACGATCTCCGCGCCGGCCGCGCGGGTGCCCTCCACCTTCACCGAAGGCGCGTCGGCGGGCATCACGATCGTCGCCTTCATGCCGAGCGAGCGCGCCGCCAGCGCGACTCCCTGGGCGTGGTTGCCGGAGGAGAAGGCGACGACGCCGCGCTGCCGCTCGGCCTCGCTCAGCAGCATCAGCCGATTGGTCGCGCCCCGCAGCTTGAAGCTGCCGCCGCGCTGCAGGCATTCGGCCTTGATCCAGAGCCGCCGCCCTTCCCAATCGAGCCGCAGCAGCGGCGTTTTCGTCACCGCCGGAGCGATGCGGGCCGCCGCAGCGGCGACACCGTTCGCCGAAGGCTTTCTCTCGTCCATTCAAGCCCCTGTAAAAAGGTAGGGAATCGGAGGTCTTTACATGGGGGTGCTGCGCCAATATATCGCCTGCCGCAGCCCCATGGGGACTTCCAAACCGCAAGGCTGCCTTGTCGTCAACTATCTCCTGGAGGTCCCTTGAGTTGCACATCCATCCTTGCGCGCTGGGGCTAGCTTCGCTCCCGACCGACGCCGTCACCGGCGTCGCCCTGGCCAGGAAGCGTCCGGTTCAGCCGGTCACGCTCATTCGTCCGCACGCCGCCCGGCGCGCCGCCCGCTTCTTCGTCGAGAAGTTTCCGGGCAAGGCGCTCTATGCGGTCAAGGCGAATCCGTCGCCCGACCTGCTCAAGATCCTCTGGGAGAGCGGGGTCACGCATTACGACGTGGCCTCGATCGCCGAGGTGCGGCTGGTCGCCGAGACTTTGCCCGAGGCGATTTCCTGCTTCATGCACCCGGTGAAGGCCGAGGAAGCGATCCGCGAGGCCTATTTCAGCCACGGCGTGCGCACCTTCTCGCTCGACACCATGGAGGAGCTCGAGAAGATCGTCCGCGCCACCGGCGCCGCCGAGGATCTGAACCTGCTGGTCCGGATCCGCGTCTCTTCGGATCATGCCAAGCTCAGCCTGGCCTCGAAGTTCGGCGCTGAACCGTCCGAGATGAAGGCGCTGCTGATCGCCGCGCGGCAGGCCTCCGACGCGCTCGGCATCTGCTTCCACGTCGGCAGCCAGGCGATGACCCCGGCCGCTTATGCCGAAGCGATGGAGCGGGTCCGCGCGGCGATCGTCGAGGCGGCGGTCACCGTCGACATCGTCGACGTCGGCGGCGGCTTTCCCTCCTGCTATCCCGGCATGGAGCCGCCGCCGCTCGAGGCCTATTTCGCGGTGATCCACGATTCGTTCGAGGACCTGCCGATCTCCTATTCGGCCGAGCTCTGGTGCGAGCCGGGCCGGGCGCTGTGCGCCGAATATGCGAGCCTGCTGGTCCGGGTCGAGAAGCGCCGCGGCGACACGCTCTACATCAACGACGGCGCCTATGGCGCTTTGTTCGATGCGGCGCATGTCGGCTGGCGCTTCCCGGTGAAGCTGGTCCGCGAGGAGGCTTCCGACGCGCGCGACATGGCGTTCAGCTTCTACGGGCCGACCTGCGACGATCTCGACCATA
>Ga0070677_10000189_pt1 | contig 21366 bp, 16 predicted proteins | sample KBSM63metaG_FD_64674 | JGI IMG/M metagenome (GOLD analysis project Ga0070677, IMG submission 64674) | Miscanthus rhizosphere microbial communities from Kellogg Biological Station, Michigan, USA - KBS M6-3 metaG | ecosystem: Host-associated > Plants > Roots > Rhizosphere > Soil ... | reverse complement strand
GGCGCCGCCGAGGACGAGGAAGACGGCGATCGAAGACATCACGTTTGCGTACGTGATGCGCTTGCGAATCTTATTCACGGATTTACTCTCCTTGAGGGTTGGGGGTACAACGGGCGCACTTCTGTGCGCATCGCTTTTTTCCTGCAACAGTCGACCCTTTCAGGCCGCGCGGAAAGATGTCAAGCGGACTGGACGCTGCGTCTAGCCGCGGCGCTCGGCCTCATCGGCGGCCTCCGCAAGGCGCTCTACCAAGCGAGCGAAGGCTTCGATGCCGGGGTCGACTTTGCCGTACTGGCCGGCGGCGTAGCGGGCGTAGACGCCCTCGAGGATGATCGCCAGCTTCCAGTAGCCGAGGGCGACGAAGAAGTCGAGCTGGGAGAGGTCGCGGCCGGAGCGTTCGGCGTAGCGGGCCTTCAGCTCCTCGCGCTTGGGGAAACCGGGCGCCAGGGTCGCGGGCTGGCCCAGGGCGATCGTCTCTTCGCCCGGCTCGGGCCAATAGACCATCAGCAGGCCGACGTCGGCCAGTGGGTCACCCAAGGTGCAGAGCTCCCAATCGACCACTGCCGCCACCTCGCCCTGTGGGGTGAGGATCATGTTGTCGAGCCGGTAGTCGCCATGGACGATCGTCGCCGGGCCCTGCTCGGGGATGCGGGCGGCGAGGCGCTCGTGCACTGCGTCGATCGCCGGCAGCTCGCGTGTCTTCGACTTCTCCCACTGGCCCTGCCAGCGGTGCAGCTGGCGGGCGACGTAGTCCTCCTTGCGGCCCAAGTCGCCGAGCCCGACGGCATCGGGGTCGACCGCGTGGATCTCGACCAGCGTGTCGACCACGCGCTCGCCGATCGCCTGCCGGTCCGCCTCGTCTGGAAAGGCGTCAGCCTCGGCCAGGCCACGCAGGATCGGGCCCTCGACGAACTCCATCACGTAGAAGGGCGCACCGTTGACGCTCTCGTCCTCGCAGAAGCCGGCGATCGGCGCGACCGGCACCGGCGTCTCCGCCAAAGCCGAGACCACTCGATGCTCCCGCCCCATGTCGTGCGCTGAGCCGAGCCGCTTGCCGAGCGGGGGACGGCGCAGGGCCCAACGCCCGCCGGCGCTGTCGCGCACCCCGTAGGTGAGATTCGAGTGCCCGCCGGAGATCCGCTCGAAGGTGAGAGGAGGCTTCGCAGTGGGTACGTGCTCAGCGAACCATGCCTCGACCCGGGCCTGATCGATGCCCTCCGGCGCTCCGGAAATCCCGTTAGCCGTGCCTGTAGCCTCGTCCCCCATCGCGGGCCAAGCATATTCCCGACGCCGCTTTCGTCTCAGCCCATCGCTCGCCAACCGGCTTACGATCGGCTTCGCGATCGCCTTCGCGGTGCTCACCGGCCTCGCCGTGGTCGGCGTCGCCCGCTTTCTGCAGCAGCGCCAGGACTTCGAGGACTCCACCGCGCGCTCCTACCAGGTCGAGATCGCGGCGCGGAACCGGCTCGCCGGCGGCGATCACCCGGCGGCCGCCCGGACGGTGATCCTCAACCAGCAGCGCAAGCGCCAGAACCTGCGCGACGACATCGGCGGCGAGACCCGCGACACCGCGCTGCTGGTCGGCGCTGGCTTGATCGCCGGGCTGACCGGCGCGGCGCTGCTCTTCAGCGGCTTGATCTCCTCGATGCGGCGTCCACTCGAGGAGCTGGTCGATGCCTCCGGACAGCTCGCCGCCGGCGACCTCAACGCCCGGGTCAAAGTCGGTGGCCTCTCCGAGACCGCCGCGCTGGGCTCGGCCTTCAACGAAATGGCCGCGGAACTGCAGCGCCGCGCCGGCGAACGCGACCAACTGGAAACGATGAAGGACGAGTTCGTGCTCACTGCCTCACACGAGCTGCGCAGCCCACTCACCTCGGTGCAGGGCTTCGCCGAGCTGTTGATGCTCGAGCGCGACAAGCTCGAGCCCAAGCAGGCGGACACGGTCGAGATCATCCTCGACAACACGCGCCACCTGGTGCGCCTGCTCAACGACTTGCTCGACCTCGCCCGCAGCGACGCCGGCCGCCTGACGATCAAGGCCGCTCCCAGCGACGTCGCCGCGGTGGTCGAAGACCCCGTGCGCACGATGCTGAGCCAAACCCAGGCGAAGGGCCAGGCGCTGGCGCAGGAGATCCAACCGGGCCTGCCTCAAGTGAACGTCGACCGCGACCGCATCCGTCAGGTCCTCGTAAATCTTCTTACCAACGCGCACCAGTACTGTCCCGAAGGAGCGTCGATTCTCGTCACGGCGACCGGTCAGGCTGATGGAGTGCAGCTGGCCGTCAGCGACGACGGGCCCGGGATGGCAGCCGACCAGCTAGAGCACATATTCGAGCGCTTCACCCGCGGCGACGCCGGGCTGACCCAGTACGTCGGCGGCACCGGTCTCGGCCTGGCGATCTCAAAATCGCTGGTCGAGCTGCATGGCGGCACGCTCGCGGTCGAATCCACTGAGGGCCACGGCTCGACCTTCCGCGTCTGGCTCCCCGCCTACAACGGCGGTTCGGCATGAGCCCGCGAGTACTGATCGCCGACGACTCGGAGACCATCCTGCTCCTCCTCCGCACCCGTCTGGAGATGGAGGGCTACGAGGTGGTCACCGCCGAGGACGGCGTCGAGGTGATCGAAGCGATCCAGAAAGGGCCGCCACCCGACATCCTCCTGCTCGACGCGATGATGCCGCGCAAGTCCGGCATCGACGCCCTGCGCGAGCTGCGCGCCGGCGGCGTCGATACCCCCGTGCTGATCGTCAGTGCCCACCAGGACGAGATGGACGCCGGCGCGCCCACCGACGTCGAGGTGAGCGGCTACATCACCAAGCCGATCGACTTCGATCAGCTTTTTGCGCGCATCGCGGAGCTGACTGCCACCTAACCGGGCAGCGGCTCAGCTCTTCGCGACCTCGAGCCGGATCTCCTTGCCTTTGACCTTGGTGCCGTCGAGGTACTCGACCGTGCGCTCGGCCAGCTCGGGATCGACGTGGACGAAGGAGAAGCGGTGCAAGACGTGGACGTCGTGGATCGCCTCCTCGGGCAGGACGGCGCCCTCGCGCAGGGCCCAGCGCAGATCCTCCTCGGTGATCCCGGAGCGCTCGCCGCGGTTGACGAAGAGCTTGGTCGCCTTACCTGAGCTGGAGCTTCCGCCGGCGCCCGCCTCCGCCGTCACGCCATCTGGCTCAGCCTCCGTCGCCGCTACATCCTGCGTCGGCTTCGCCGCGGGCTCATCGGGACGCTCGCTGCGTCGCTCGCGCCGTCGCGGCCGCGGCGCGTGCTCGAGCCGCTCCTCCGGCGTTTCCCACTCGCCGATCGTCGTCTTCACGTCGCGCTCGATGCGAGCGATCTCATCCCGCTGGGCGGGGGTGACGAAAGTGATCGCGCGCCCGGTGCGGCCGACGCGCCCGGTGCGGCCGATCCGGTGCACGTAGACCTCTGAGGAGGCGGGCACGTCGTAGTTGATCACGTGGGTGACGTGCTCGATGTCGAGTCCGCGGGCGGCGATGTCGGTTGCCACCAGCAGCCGCACCCGGTGGTCCTTGAAGGCAATCATCACGCCGTCGCGCGAGCCCTGGCTCATGTCGCCGTGCAGCGCCTTGACGTCGAGGCCTTTGTTCTTCAGCGTCTTCTCGAGGCGATCGGCGCCGATCTTGGTGCGGCAGAAGATGATCGCCTGCTCGGGTTCCTCGATCTTCAGCAGCTCGACCAGCTTCGCCGCCTTCTCTTTGGCCCCGACCTCGACGTAGGCCTGGGCGATCGCGTCGACCGTCAGCGTCTTCGGCGTGATCGAGATCGTGGTCGGGTCATACATGTAGCTCTCGGCGAGGCGTTTGACCGGCGGCGGCATCGTCGCCGAGAAGAGCGCCGTCTGGCGGCCGCTCGGGCACATGCGGAGGATCTTCTCGACGTCCTCGATGAAGCCGAGGTCGAGCATCTCGTCGGCCTCGTCGAGGACGACGTAGCGGGCCGCGGTGAGGACCAGCGAGCGGCGGCTCATCAGGTCCATCATCCGGCCGACCGTGGCGACGACGACGTGGGCGCCCGAGCGCAGCTGCGCCTGCTGCGATTTGATCGGCGCGCCGCCGAAGACGGCGACGATCTCGACGTCGAGGTGCTCGGCGTAGGAGCGCAACGCCTGGGTCACCTGGATGCAGAGCTCGCGGGTCGGCGTCAGCACCACCGCCTGCACCTCGTCGTTGTCGGGGTCGAGGTACTGCAGCAGCGGCAGGCCGAAGGCGGCCGTCTTGCCGGTGCCCGTCTGCGCCTGGCCGATCACGTCGTGCCCGCCGAGCAGCTCCGGGATCGCCTGATCCTGGATCGGCGTCGGCTCGTCGAAGCCGAGCTCGTCGAGGGCCTGCTGGATCTGCGGCGAGAGCCCGAGCTCTTTGAAGGAGATCACTTCGACGGATCCAAGACGAGCTTGCCGCTGGTGCGACGAGCGATCAGGTCTTCGTGGGCGCGGGCGGCTTCGGACAGCGGGTAGACGCCGCCGACCGTGACCTCGAGCTCTCCCGAGGCGGCGATGCCGAGCAGCTCGCCGATCATCGGCGCGACCAGGTCCCGGCGCGCCAGCAGGTGGGCGAGCCAGAAGCCGACCACCGCCTTCGAGCCGCGCAGCAGAGCCGCGGTCGAGACCTCGCGCTGCTCGCGCGAGGCGATGCCGAAGACGACCATGCGACCGAGCGGCGCCAAGATGCCGAGCTCCTCGTCGAAGGCGTCGCCCCCGCTCATATGCAAGACCGCGTCGACGCGGGCACCGCCGTTGGCCTCGCGAATCGCCGCGCCGAGCTCGGGGGCGCGCGAGTCGACGGTGGCATCGGCGCCAAGCCGCTCGACCAGGGCCCGCTTCTCCTCGCTGGAGGCGAGCCCGATCACCTTGGCTCCCGCGCGCTTGCCGAGCTGAACCGCGAGCGCGCCGGTGCCGCCGGCAGCGGCCTCCACGACCAGGGTCTCCCCCGGCTCGACCCGGGCGCAGCGCCCGATCATCGCCATTGCGGTCAATCCCTGCAGCAGCAGCGCGGCGGCCTTGTCGTCGTCGACCTCGTCGGGGACCGGAATCAGCATCGACTCCGGCACGGCAACCTTCTCCGCGTAACCGCCGCTGGCGAGCAGCGCCGCGACGCGGCGGCCATCGGCCGTGCGCCCGCTCACCTCACCGCCGGGAATCAGCGGCAGGGTCTGCTCCGCGAGATAGTCGTTGTGAGTCGCGTGCGTGTCGGCGAAGTTGATCCCACTCCGCGCGACGTCGATCAAAACTTCCCCTTCGCCGGGTCGCGGATCCTCTGCATCGACGAGCCGAAGCTTCTCCGGCCCGCCGAACTCGTCTATTTGGACCGCCCTCACGGCGGGGAACCATAGTCGCGCCGGGGAAAGGGAGTCGGGCGTGCCTCGACGGCGCCTCCCCGCTGTTGCGCCGACGAGGCACCCCCGACTCCCTATACGCTCCGATTTATGTCCCTGACGGTCGTCGGCTCAATCGCATTCGACTCGGTCAAGACCCCTTTCGGAGAGCGCGACCGCATGCTCGGCGGTGCTGCCGTCCACTTCTCGCTGGCCGCCAGCTTCTTCACCGAGGTGCGCCCCGTCGGACCGGTCGGCGATGACTTCGGGCCGGGCGAGTTCGAGGTGCTGGAGCGCCGCGGCGTGATCACCGACGACATCGAGCGGGTCGCAGGCGGGCGGTCCTTCTTCTGGCGCGGTCGCTACGAGTACGACCTCAACGTCGCCCACACCGAGGACACCCAGCTCGGCGTCTTCGGCGAGTTCGAGCCAAAGCTCTCGCCCGCTTCGCAGGCCGCCGACACGCTCTTCCTCGCCAACATCCAGCCCGACCTGCAGCGCCAGGTGCGCGCCCAGTGCGGCGCGGCCCGCTTCTCCGCCCTCGACTCGATGAACCTCTGGATCGAGACCGCCAAGGACTCGCTGCTGGCGGCGATCGCCGAGGTCGATTGCCTGATCGTCAACGACGCCGAGATCCGCCAGCTGACCGGCGAGTCCAACCTGGCCCGCGCCGCCCGCGCGGTGATGGACCACGGCCCGCGCGCGGTGGTCGCCAAGCAGGGCGAGTACGGCGCCGCGCTCTTCACCGGCGACGGCTTCTTCGCCCTGCCCGGCTTCCCGCTCGAGGACGTGCGCGACCCGACCGGCGCCGGCGACAGCTTCGCCGGCGGCTTCATCGGCTACCTCGACAGCCAGGAAGGCGAGCTCGACGAGGCCTGCCTGCGGCGGGCGATGGGCTACGGCACCGTGCTCGCCTCCTTCAACGTCGAGCAGTTCGGAACCGAGCGCGTCGCCGGCCTCAGCCGCGAGGAGATCGAGGAGCGCTTCCAGCAGCTGCATGCGATGACCAGCTTCGAGCCGCTGCCATCCCCTCAGTAGCAGGCGCATAACATGGCCGCTCGCCCCGAACTGCGAGAATCGGGGAGACCAGCAAGCAAGTGATGAGGAGGTGGGCATGGCCACCCAGCAGGAAGTAGGACAGCAGGCCAACGACGGCGCGGTCGAGCCCAATTCCGAGACGCTCAGCGTCACCGACAACCGCACCGGCAAGACGTATGAGCTGCCTATCACCGATGGCACCGTGCGGGCGATGGACCTGCGGCAGATCAAGGTCGACGAGGACGAATTCGGGATGCTTGCCTATGACCCGGCCTTCACCAACACGGCGTCCTGCCGCTCGGCGATCACCTATATCGACGGCGATGCCGGGATCCTCGAACACCGCGGCTACTCGATCGAGCAGCTCTGCGAGAAGTCGACCTTCCTCGAGGTCGCCTACCTGCTGATCTTCGGCGAGCTGCCGACCGGGCCGCAGCTCGATCGCTGGGTCTACGACATCACCCACCACACCTTCGTCCACGAGGACCTCAAGCAGTTCTTCGAGGGCTTCCGCTACGACGCCCACCCGATGGGGATGCTGCTCGCCGGCGTCGGCGCCCTCTCGACCTTCTACCCCGACGCCAAGCACACCGAAGACGAGGAAGAGCGCTACATGGCGGCGGTCCGCCTGATCGCCAAGGTGCCGACCCTGGCCGCCTTCTCCTACCGCCACAACATGGGGCTGCCCTACGTCTACCCCGACAACGACCTCAGCTTCGCCGAGAACTTCCTCTCGATGATGTTCAAGAAGACCGAAGCCAAGCACGTGCCCAAGCCGGCCCTCTCGCACGCGCTCGACGTCCTCTTCATCCTCCACGCCGACCACGAACAAAACTGCTCGACCAACGCGGTGCGCGGCGTCGGCTCCTCCGACGTCGACCCCTACTCGGCCGTCGCCGCCGGGGTCGCGGCGCTCTACGGGCCGCTGCACGGCGGCGCCAACGAGGCGGTGCTGCGGATGCTGCGGCGGATCGACTCGGTCGAGAACATCCCCGACTTCCTCAAGAAGGTGAAGGAGCGCGAGGAGAAGTTGATGGGCTTCGGCCACCGCGTCTACAAGAACTACGACCCTCGGGCGCGGATCATCCAGCAGCACCTCGACGAGATCTTCGAGGCGACCGAGTACAACCCGCTGATCGAGATCGCCCAGGAGCTGGAGAAGCAGGCGCTCGACGACGAGTACTTCACCTCGCGCAAGCTCTACCCCAACGTCGACTTCTACTCGGGGATCATCTACGAGGCGCTCGGCGTGCCGACCGAGATGTTCACCGTGATCTTCGCCATCCCCCGCACGGCCGGCTGGGTCGCGCAGTGGATGGAGATGAAGGACGACCCCGAGCAGAAAATCGCCCGGCCGCGCCAGATCTACACCGGCGCGCGCGAGCGCGAGTACCTCCAGGTGGACGATCGCCAGGGACCCGAGAAGATCGTCGGGCCGCCGGCGCGTCGACCCAAGCGGCCGCGACGCGGGGCGTAACGCACGCAACTCGGGGAGGGGCCGGTCGCATACGCTCCGCTTCGTGGCTCGTCCGAAGTGGAAGTTGACCGTCCGGAACGGTTCTGACGTAGAGCACGCCTCATTCGATGAGCTTGGCGAGGCTGTGAAGGCGATGAGGGCTCGGGCGTTGGAGATTCGGGCTGAGGGGCCGGCCGAGCCGACGTCGGTGCTGAGGGACTTCAAGCCGGGGGATCAGGTTCAGGCGCGGTTGCAGCTGAGCGGCAAGGGCCTGCTTCACAAGCCCATCGCCGGGATCGACGTGCGGGGGGATGGGACCTTCATGCCCTACAGGGGTGGAATGAGGCGGGAAGAGCTCGATCCGAGCAAGCACGAGACGCCTTTCGACCTGGTGCGGGAGACTCTCGAAGGCGATGGCTGAAGCTGAGATTCCAAAGGGGAGCTTCGCGGCCGGGCGGCGGGTGAAGCTGCCGGCCGGGGCGGAAGCTCCCTACGTCGTCTTCATCAACGGGGTCGAGCAGAGCGAGGGCGAGGACTACGAGGTGCGGGCGGGCGAGATCGTCTTCACCCGGCAGATAGTCAAGGAGAAGGTCGGCACCGGGCGCTGGCTGGCGATGTACCTGGGGCTCTTCGGCACCTACCGCAAGAACGAGACGATCGACCTCCAGTTCCAACGCGAGGGCAAGACCGAACTGCTCTCCGACCTCGCGGTCACCCCCGACTGAGCCCGGCCCCGCCCTCGAACCGCTCGCCCGTATCCTGACCCGATGGAGATCGGTTTCCTCATGCTTGCCGACCACGCCGAGTCGGTGAACGGCAAGCTCTACATGGTCGGCGGCGGCTGGAACGTGCTGCGCCTGCCCGAGCTGCCGCACGAATGGGGGTTTCACATCACCCTCGGCCTCGACGTCGGCTGGAGCGAGACCAATCAGCCGCACAACCTCAGCGTGGTCATCCACGACCCGGACGGGGTCGAGCTCGGCGAGGGTCTCTCTGCCGACTTCGAGACCGGCCGCCCGCCCGGCATGCCCGCCGGCCAGGACCAGCGCCTGGTGATGTCGATCGGCACCACCGTCACCTTCTCCACCGCCGGCCCCCACGCCGCCGTCGTCCACGTCAACGACGAGGAGATCGGCCGCGCCCGCTTCTACCTGATGGAGGGCCAGGGAGACCCGCCCGGGGCGGGTATCTAGAGCGCCGGCCTAGTTGAAGGCGTAGAGCAGCAGGAAGGCGATCACGGCGAAGCTGAGGGCGCCGGCGATCAGCGGCTTGTCGTCGACCACGATCGCGGCGGTGGAGCGGTCGTCGGCGCGGTCGTAGATCAGGTAGAGGTAGCGGAAGACGCAGTAGAGGACGGAGGGGATCGTCCACATCATCTGGTTGCCGATCAGCGGCGAGTTGACCGCGTAGATCGAGTAGCTGATCACGGTGCCGGTGGTGACCATGGCGACCATCTGGTCGAGGAAGGGCAGCGAGTAGTGCTCCAGCACCGGGCGGCTGCTGGTCCCCTCGTGCAGCTCGGAGACGGCCTCCTGGCGGCGCTTGGTGACGCCGAGGAAGAGGGCGAACATGCCGGTGCAGAGCAGCAGCCATTCGGAGGCGTGGGCGTCGACGGCGACGGCGCCGGCGGCGACGCGGAGGATGAATAGGCCGGCCAGGGTCATTACGTCGACGATCACGATCTGCTTGAGGCCGAGGCTGTAGGCCATCTGGGCGATGCCGTAGCCGACCACCATCAGGCCGACTTCCCAGTTGACCGCGGCGAAGCCGATCGCGATCGCGACGATCGCCAGCCCGGGCGCGATCAGCTTGGCCGTGCCCTCGGAGAGCTCGCGCGCCGCCAGCGGCCGGAAGCGCTTCTTCGGGTGGTTGCGGTCGAGCTCGACGTCGATCAGGTCGTTGACGTAGTAGCCGGCGCTGGAGATCAGGCAGAAGGCGACGAAGGTGAGGAACGCCTCGAAGACCTCGTGCGACTGGTTGAACTTGCCGGAGAAGAGCAGCCCGGCGAAGACGAAGACGTTCTTGATCCACTCCTGCGGCCGACCGGTCTTGATCGCTGCCCGCAGCGGCGAGCGCCGGGGCGTCACGGGCTCCCCCAGCGGCGGCGGGGCTTCGGCGGCGGTAGCCGGAACTGTCGGCTGTTCGGAAGTGATGGTTTCCATCTGGAGCGCCGGGGAGAGACAGGCGACAGGTACCCGGCCGGGGAGAAGCGGTCGCGAAAGGGTAGCGCTCAGGCCGGTAGGCGAACCGTGAAGCGGGCTCCTGGGCAGGTGCAACGCATTTCGGGTCTATATGACCCTGAAAGCGTTGCACTGCGGTCAGGGATCGATCAGCACGCCCGGATTGAGCATCCCGGCAGGGTCGAGCTCCGCCTTGGCGGCGCGCAGAGCGGCGGCGAAAGGCGCGGGGCGCTGGCGGTCATACCAAGGACGGTGATCGCGACCGACGGCGTGATGGTGGGTGATCGTGCCGCCGCCCTCGATCAGGGCCTCTCCCGCGGCAACCTTGATCTCATCCCATTGCTCGACCTCGCCGCCGCGAATTGCCGGAGCGATCACGGTGAAGTAAGGCGCCGGGCCGTCGGGGTAGACGTGGGTGAAGCGGCAGCTGACCCGCGGTGCCCCGGCACCCTCGGCCGCCGTGCCACAGACCTCGGCCACCTTGGTCCTCACCGCCTCGGTCACGGTGGCGTGGAACTCCTCGAAGCGATCCCAGGTGATCGCCGTCTCGAAGGTCTCGCTGAGCACGCCGCAGGCGACGAAGGTGTCGCGCAGGTAGGGCGCGAGCAGGAAGGCACCGCGCCAGGTGTCGACGGCCGACTTACCGCCCTCGTCGCCGTCGCCGCCGGCGGGCTTGCGACCCGGCGGTGGCGAGTTGGGGACGCCGCCGTGCGATTGGGCGATGTCGAGCGCCAGCCGCATCGGCTCGTCAACCGGCAGCCCCGGCGACTCGAAGCCGAGCACGAGCAGGTGCCTCTCACCTGTGCCGGCGCCCGTCGTCCCCGCCTCGAGCGCGTCGAGCAAGCGGCAGTTGGAGGGGTTCAGCCCTGACTGGGAGATCTCGCGCACAGCCGCGACCGCGGCGGGAAAGTCATCGAACTCGACGCCGGCGGAGGTCTTGAAGCGCGGCCGCGGCCTCACCCGCACCCAGCTCTCCGCGATCACGCCGAGGATCCCCTCCGAGCCGACCAGCGCCCGGTCGGGCGAGGGCCCGGCCCCCGAGCCGGGCAACCGCCTGCTCTCCCAGGTCCCCCGCGGCGTAATCGCCCGCACCGACTCGACCAGGTCCTCGATGTGCGTGTAGAGCGTCGCGAAGTGCCCGCCCGCCCGCGTCGCGATCCAACCACCCAAGGTCGAGTACTCGAAGCTCTGCGGAAAGTGCCGCAACGTCAGCCCGTGCTCCTTCAGTTGCTCCTCCAACCCCGGCCCCAGAGCCCCCGCCTGAATCCGCGCCGCCAAAGACTCGGCGTCCACTTCAAGCACGCGATCGAGCCGCTTCAGATCGAGAGAGACAACAGGCCTGTCGCCAAGTCGCGCCTCCACTCCGCCGACCACACTCGTCCCGCCCCCAAACGGCACCACCGCGGCCCCCTCCGCCTCGGACCACTCCAACACCGCCTCGATCTCGGACTCGTCCTTGGGATAGGCGACAAGATCAGGCGGATTCCCGAATTCCCCCCTGAACCCCCGCACCACATCCCGATAAGCCTTCCCAAGCGCATGAACCGTCCGCTCGTAGTGGTCGGCAGTGAAGAGATCGCCCAGAGCCTCCGGAGCTTTCAACCGCGGCCGGCGCAACTCCACCTGATCGAGCGCAACCGGCTCCTCGGGCTCCCCTCCGAACCCAAACCGCTCCCGGATCCCCACCGCAGCCTCCGCAAGCTGCTCCTTGGAGGGCACCTGATCTTCGTACCCCCACCCCCAGTGCTTGAGCCTCCGCTCAGCCATGAACGAGCCCCCGCTCGCAGGGGCCAGATGCCCCTACCAGTGAACGCCTTTCATGAGGTGAGCGAAGGCAACCGCCTCGGTAGAGGGAGCCTTGTCCGGCGCCTCCTCGCCCTTCCCCTTGGCCGCCTGGCTGTCGGGGAACAACTTGTAGGCCTGGTTCAAGATCCGATCGCTCGCCTTCGGCGCCACCGCGTAGAGCAGCTCGCCGAACGTCCCCAGCCGCGTAGCCACCTTCTTCGGCTGGTGAATCATCGCCCCCGCGATCATCTCCGCCGCCTCCTCCGGCGCGATCGCCGGGAAGACGTCGTACATGCGCGTCGGCGCGATCATCGGCGTGCGCACCAGCGGCATGTGGATCGTGGTGATGTGGACGCCGTCGTCGATCACCTCTGAGGCGATCACGCGGCCGAAGGCATCGAGTGCCGCCTTCGAGGCGACGTAGGCGGAGAAGCGCGGCGGGTTGGTCTGCGTCCCGATCGAGCTGATGTTGATCACGTGCCCCGACTTGTGGGCCCGCATCGATGGCAGGAGGGCGAGGATCAGACGCACCGCGCCGAGGTAGTTGAGCTGGATCGTCCGCTCGTAATCGTGGAAGCGCTCATAGGCGAGGCCGACCGAGCGGCGGATCGAGCGGCCCGCGTTGTTGACCAGGATGTCGACCCGCCCGTGGTAGGCGAGCACCTCCTCGGCCATCCGCTCGATGTCCTCCATGTCGGCGAGGTCGCAGCGGTGGATGTGGGCGACGCCGCCGGCGTCCTCGATCTCGCGCTTGGTCTCCTCGAGCTTGTCGACCGAGCGCGCCACCAGCAGCACAGTCGCCCCGGCGTCGGCGACCTTGACCGCCGTCGCCTTGCCGATCCCCGAGGAGGCGCCGGTGATCAACACCACCTTGCCCCGCACCGCGGCGCTCAGGGTGCGGTCCTTGAAGAGGTCGGGATCGAGGGTGCGCTCCCAGTAGTCCCAGATCCGGTCGGCGTAGGACTCGAGCGGCGGCACCGAGATGCCGGAGCCCTCCAGCGCCTTCTCGGCGTTGCTCGAGTCGAAGTGGGTCGGGTAGCTGAAGTAGCTCAGCACGCCGGCCGGGATGCCGATCTGACCCAGCCCCGCTTTGACGACTCGCTTCGCCGGCGGGAAGAAGCGCAGGCCGGTCCGCACCAGCGAGGTCGCCGGGTCGGTCACGTTCGACTCCAGCCGCAGCGCCGCCTGCGGCGCATCGGCGGCGCGGGCGAAGAGGTTGATCATCTCCCCGGCGGTCTTCGGATTGGGGTCGGTGAGGCTGAAGGCCTGCCCGTCGAGGCCCGGCTTGTGGGCGATGTAGTCGATCGCGTCGGCGACGTAGTCGACCGGGACGATGTTGATCTCGCCGCCTTCGACACCGAGTGTCGGCAGCCAGCTGGGCAGCACCCGCCGCATCTGCTGCAGCAGCTTGAAGCCGTAATAAGGACCGTCGACCTTGTCGATCGCCCCGGTGCGCGAATCGCCGACGACGATCCCGGGCCGGTAGACGCGCCAGGGGCGGCGGCTCTCCTCGCGTACGACCCGCTCGGACTCGTGCTTGGTGCGGAAGTAGGGATGAGTGTCGAGGCCTTCGGCCTCCTCGAACATGTCCTCGCGCCATTCGCCCCGGTACATGCCGGCCACGGCGATCGAGCTGACGTGGTTGAAGCAGCCGACCTCGATCGAGCCGGCGAGTTCAACCGCGTGGCGGGTGCCCTCGACGTTGGCGATCTCCTGCGCTTCGGTGCCGGCGGTCATGTCGTAGATCGCCGCCAGGTGGAAGAAGTGGTCGACCTTGCCGCGCAGCTCGAGCAGGTCCTCCTCGGAGACGCCGAGGCCGGGCTGAGCGAGGTCGCCGGAGATCGGCACGACCCGCGCCCCGTCGGGACCAAAGGAGGTCCGCAGCTCCTCGAGACGACCCCGGGAGCCGGCCCGCACCAGGGCGTAGACGGTGCCCTCGCGCTGCAGCAGGCGCTGCACGAGGTTGCGACCGATGAACCCGGTGGCGCCGGTGACGAAGTAGTTCACGCTTGCAGCCTACCTTGAGCGAGAAGCAGGCCATGCCGTTTTCATAGACTGCGAAGAAGAAATGGCGGAGACGGCGACCGTGCAGATTGCAATGCCCGAAATGGGCGAGTCGGTCACCGAGGGGATCGTGCTCGAGTGGCACGTCGCCGAGGGCGATTTCGTCAACGAGGGTGACACCGTTGTCGAGGTGTCGACCGACAAGGTCGACGCCGAGGTGCCGGCGCCGATGGCGGGCGTGATTACCAAGCTGTTGGTCTCGGTCGACGATGAGGTTCCGGTTGGGGCTCCGTTGGCTGAGATGGAGCCCGGCGAGGGTTCCAATGGCTCGGCTGCGGGTCCTGACACAGACTCGGGGGATCCTGCGGGCGGGGGCTCCGCCTCCGTTCTCGGATCCCCCGAGTCTGCGCCACCCGCAGGTGAGACCGCTGGAACAGCCACAGCCGGGACCAACGGAGGCGACGGAGTCCGAGCGACTCCCGTGGCCCGACGAGTAGCGGCGGATAACGGCGTCGACCTCGGCTCGGTAGCCGGCTCGGGTCCCGGCGCCAAGGTGACCAAGAGCGACGTTCTGGCTGCCGGCAATGGCGCGGGCGCCGTCGTCGGTGAAGAGAAGCAGTTGCGGGGGCCGGCGGCGATGTTGGCGCAGGCGATGGATGAGAGTCGGGAAGTTCCGACGGCTACGTCGTTCAGGACGATCGCGGTGGACACGCTCGATGCGAAGCGGAAGGCGCTGAACGCACAGCTGAAGGAGCGGGGAATGAAGGTGTCCTTCACGCATCTGGTCGCCTGGGCGATCGTGCAGGCGGCGAAGGAGCACCCGGTTATGACGCGGGTCTTCGAGCGCCGCGAGGACAAGCCCTACGCGATCGAGAACGGGTCGGTCAACCTCGGCATCGCCGTCGACGTCGAGCGCAAGGACGGCTCGCACAGCCTGATGGTGCCCGCGATCAAGGGCTCCCAGGACCTCGACTTCGCCGGCTTCCACAGCTACTACGAGGACCTGATCACCAAGACGCGGGAGAACAAGCTCACCGCCGACGACTTCCAGGGCACCAACATCTCGCTGACCAACCCGGGCGGCATCGGCACCGTCGCCTCGGTGCCGCGCCTGATGAGCGGCCAGAGCGCGATCATCGCCACCGGCTCGATCGCCTACCCGCCGGAGTGGGCGCACGCGACCCCGGAGCGGCTGCGCCACCTCGGCGTATCCAAGGTGATGACGCTGACTTCGACCTACGACCACCGGGTGATCCAGGGCGCCGAGTCGGGCGCCTTCCTGCGCAGCATCGAGAGCCTGCTGCAAGGCGAGAACGAGTTCTACGAGAGCGTCGCCGCCGAGCTCGACCTCGACGCCGGCCCGATCTCAGCCGCGCACCCCGCCTCGGCCTCCGCCCCGCCGCTCGGTGCGGCCGCGCCCGGCGGTGACACCGGCATCACCGGCACCCAGCCCGACGAGGAGCTGCTGCAGGCGGTGCAGGCGGCGACTTCCCTGCTCAAGGGCTACCGCACCCACGGCCACCTCTCGGCCCGTCTCGATCCGCTCGGCTCCGAGCCCAAGGGCGACCCGGCGATCCAGCCGGAGAACCTCAACCTCACCCCGGAGCTGATGTCGCGGGTGCCGGCCTCGATCCTCCGCATCGGCGTCCCCGGCGAGACCCTGCTCGAGGCCCTGCCGCGCATGCGCGAGGCCTACTGCGGCACGATCGCCTACCAGTTCGAGCACCTCTCCTCACACCAGCAGCGCACCTGGCTGCGCGAGATGGTCGAGACCGGGGCACACCGGGCGCCGCTCGCCGCCGAGGAGAAACAGCGCCTGCTGATGCGGCTGATCGACGTCTTCCAGTTCGAGCGCTTCATCGAGAAGGCCTACCTGGGCCAGAAGATCTTCACGATCGAGGGGCTCGACGTGGTCGTGCCGATGCTCGACGAGCTGATCGCGCTCGCCGGGCGCAGCGGTGCCGAGGAGGTCGTCTTCGGCATGGCCCACCGCGGCCGCCTCAGCGTGCTCGCCCACAACCTCGGCCGCTCGGTCGAGTCGATCCTGGCCGAGTTCGAGGGCTCGAAGCAGATCGATCAGGTCAAGGCCGTCGCCGGCATCCCCCACGGCGGCACCGGCGACGTCAAGTACCACTACGGCCACCAGGGTGTCTACGAGACCCACGACGGCGAGAAGATCGCCGTCCGGCTCTACCCCAACCCGAGCCACCTCGAGTTCGTCAACCCCGTGGTCGAGGGCGCCACACGCCTGATCCAGTCCGACTTCGAGGGGGCGGCGCTCGAGCACAAACCCAAGTGCGCGGTGCCGGTGCTGCTGCACGGCGACGCCGCCTTCCCCGGCCAGGGAGTCGTCGCCGAGACGCTCAACCTGCAGGCGCTGAAGGGGTACGCGACCGGCGGCACGATCCACGTCATCCAGAACAACCAGGTCGGCTTCACCACCGATCCCGATGACGCTCGCTCGACTCCCTACGCGGCCGACATGGCGAAGGGCTTCAACGTGCCGATCGTCCACGTCAACGCCGACGACGTCGAAGCCTGCTCGGCCGCGGTGCGGCTGGCGATGGCCTACCGCGAGCGCTTCAGCCGGGACATCGTCATCGACGTGATCGGCTACCGCCGCTACGGCCACAACGAGACCGACGAGCCCGCCTACACGCAGCCCCAGATCGCCGCCAAGATCAAGGCGCACCCGCCGGTCTCCGAGATCTACGCCAAGCAGCTGGTCGAGGAGGGCGTGCTCAGCGAGGCGGACGTCGAGAGCGCCGCCAAAGAGCGCCACGACGAGATGTCGGCGGCGCTCAAAGACCTGCGCCACAAGATGGAGCTGGGCGACTACGAGGACCCGACGGTGACGACGACCAGCACCGGCGAGCTCGACCGCAGCGCCAGCCCGCCGGTCGAAACCGCGGTGCCGATCGAGAAGCTGCGCACGCTCAACGAGGCCCTGATCGAGGTGCCCGAGAGCTTCACCATCCACCGCAAGCTGCGCAAACCGCTCTCCAAGCGACTCGAGACGCTGGAGAACGGCGGCATCGAATTCGGCCACGCCGAGGCGCTCGCCTTCGCCTCGCTGCTGACCGAAAGCGTCCACATCCGCCTCACCGGGCAGGACACCGAGCGCGGCACCTTCTCGCACCGCCACCTGGTCCTGCACGACGAGAACACCGGCCTCGAGTACACCCCGATGCAGAACCTCAGCGAGGCCGGCGCTCCCTTCGAGCTCTACAACAGCCCACTCTCCGAGGCCGCCTGCCTCGGCTTCGAGTACGGCTACTCGGCGGCGATGCCGAACGCGCTGGTCCTCTGGGAGGCACAGTACGGCGACTTCGCCAACGCCGGCCAGGTGATCATCGACAGCTTCATCGTCTCCGGCGAGGCCAAGTGGGGACAGACGAGCCGCCTCACCCTGCTGCTGCCGCACGGCTACGAGGGCTCCGGCCCCGAGCATTCCAGCGCCCGGATCGAGCGCTTCCTCGCGCTCGGCGCCGAGGGCAACATCCGCATCGCCAACCCGACCACCGCCGCCCAGTACTTCCACCTGCTGCGCCGCCAGGCGCTGATCCGCAAGCCGCGACCGCTGGTCGTCTTCACCCCCAAGGGCCTGCTCCGCCTCGACCGTGCCACCGCCACGCCGGAGGAACTGACCGAGGGCCACTTCCACTTCATCCTTGACGACCCGAAGGCTCAGGAGCGACGCGAGAAGGTCGAGCGGCTCGTGCTCTGCACCGGCAAGGTCTACTACGACCTCGACGGCAACGAACGTCGCGAAACCGCCGAGAACGTCGCGATCGCCCGGGTCGAGCTCCTCTACCCCTTCGCCGACGATCAACTCAAGGGCGTCATCGCCGCCTACCCGAACTTGAAAGAGATCGTCTGGACCCAGGAGGAGCCCCGCAACATGGGTGCCTGGAAGGTGATGTCCCGGCGCCTCCCCGATCTCGTCCCCGAGGGCGTAGAGCTCGGCTACGTCGGCCGCCCGACCCGGGCCAGCCCAGGCGAGGGCTACTCGGTCGCCCACGCCCGCGAGCAGGAACGCATCGTCCTCACCGCGCTCACGCCCGGCGCTTAGCTCGGCTCGGACTGCCTTAGAGCTGCGTGCCGATCAGCCCGAGCAGGGCGGCGATGATCACGATGCCGCCCTGGATCATCAGGCGGTGCATCGCTTCGAAGCGTTCGTCGACCCGCTCGAAGCCCGCTTTCATCTCGGTGTTCATCTTTTCGAAGCGCTCGTCGACCCGCTCGAAGCCCGCTTTCATGTCCAGCCGCAAATCGCGTATCTCGCCTTCGACGCGATCGAAGCGCTGGTCGACGGCATCGAAGCGCCGGTCGACCTCGGCAAAGCGTTGGTCGACGGCATCAAAACGCCGGTCGATCGCGTCGAAACGCTCTTCCAGTCGCTCGTCGGTCCAGCTTTTCGTCATCGCCTCCATCATGCCAGACCGTAATGATCTGTCTGCAACGCGTGGCGCGCGCGACGTCACGGATGTGCAACGGTTTTCTTACCCATGAGCAACCCACTCGGCAAGCCAGTCCCCGGACCCCTTTTCACCTGGGTCAAGTGGCTTTCCTGGATCGAGCTGGCGATCTTCAGTGGACTGATCGTCTTCTGGCTCGTGCCCGGCTTCGACACCGAGACGATGGTCTTCGGCTGGGCGCATGGATTGGGATTCATCGCGCTCTGCATCGTGATCTGGATCGCCTGCGGCAAGCGCCAGGCTCCTTACACACTGTTGGCGGCGACGCTGACCCCCGTCGGTCCGGTCGGCAGTGTGATCGGAATCGAATTGATCGAGCGGCGGGGCTGGGGTGTTGCGGAATCCCCGCAAAGAGTCGGGGAATCGCCGTAGATCCGCTCAGGAAGCCTTGACCTGACGGGTATGACGCGGTATAGCTAGTCGTTGACTGTTCCTCTGAGCAGTCCCGTTTAGGGGAACGGCCGCGTCGGCATCCCTCCCTGGCTACCGACGCGCAGGTGCAGTGAGGGTCGCGCGGACCCCCCTGCCTCCCGCGGCCCCGCTGCGCCGCCTGCCTGTAATTACTTCAGGTTTCGCAGAACGGTCTGAAGAATTCCGTCGTTCTGGAAGTAAGAGACCTCGTTCGGCGTGTCGAGCCTGACCGTGGCCTCGAACTCGATCGGGTCCCCGCCCTCGCGGCGCGCGGTGACGGCAACCGTCTTCGCTTCGCCGTTTCGCAGATCGCCGAAGTCGAAGATCTCCTCACCGCCAAGGCCGAGCGACTCGACGCTCTCCCCGTCCGGGAATTGCAGCGGCAGCACGCCCATGCCGATCAGGTTGGAACGGTGGATGCGCTCGAAGCTCTCGGCGATCACGGCGCGGACGCCGAGCAGCTTCGTCCCCTTGGCCGCCCAATCGCGCGAGGAGCCCGAGCCGTACTCCTTGCCCGCCAGCACGACCAGCGGCAGCCCTTCCTCGGCATAGGCCATCGCCGCCTCGTAGATCGTCGTTTCCTCGCCGTCGGGGAAATGCCGGGTGAAGCCGCCGGTGCGCTCGGCGAGCAGGTTGCGCAGGCGAATGTTGGCGAAGGTGCCGCGGACCATCACCTCGTGGTTGCCTCGGCGCGAGCCGTATGAGTTGAAGTCACGCGGCTCGACCCCCTGTTCGATCAGCCACTCTCCGGCTGGGCTCGACTTCTTGATCGCACCCGCCGGCGAGATGTGATCGGTGGTGATCGAGTCGCCGAGCAGGGCCAGCACCCTGGCGCCGGCGATCGGCTCGACGCCAGGCGCCTCCGCCGGCATCTGCTCGAAGAACGAGGGGCGGCGCACGTAGGTGGAGTCCGGCCAGGTGTAACGGTCTCCCCCCGGCACCTCCACCGCGCGCCAGGTCTCATCGCCCTCGAGCACCTTGCCGTAGTTGCGGGTGAACATCTCCGAAGCGATCGAGCGGCCGACCAGCTCCTTGATCTCCTCCGTGTCGGGCCAGATGTCGCGCAGGTAGACCGGCTCGCCGTCGCTGCCTTCGCCGAGCGGCTCGCTGGTCAGGTCGAGATCCATGCGACCGGCCAGCGCGTAGGCGACCACCAGCGGCGGGCTGGCCAGGTAGTTCGCCTTGACGTCCTGGTTGATCCGCCCCTCGAAGTTGCGGTTGCCGGAGAGCACCGCGCAGACGGCGAGATCCTTCTCCTCCACGGCAGCCGAAATCTCCGCCGGCAGCGGGCCGGAGTTGCCGATGCAGGTGGTGCAGCCGTAGCCGACCAGGTTGAACTGCAGCTCGTCCAGGTACTTGGTCAGGCCGGCCTTCTCGAGGTAATCGGTGACGACGGTCGAGCCGGGGGCCAGCGAGGTCTTGACCCAGGGCTTGCGGACGAGGCCGCGCTGCACCGCGTTGCGGGCGAGCAGCCCGGCGCCGACCATCACGCTGGGGTTGGAGGTGTTGGTGCAGCTGGTGATCGCCGCGATCACGACGCGGCCATGGTCGAGCTCGAACGTGGTGCCGTCCTCGAGCGTCACCTCGATCGCGTCTTCCGAGCCGCGCGCGACCGTCGCCAAGGCACCCTCGCCCCGTACCGCCGGGCGCGGGCGGCCGCGGTCGTCGTCGTGTTCCTCGGCGGGTGGGTCGGATGCCGGAAAGGACTCCTCGCCGGCCTCGTCGATGCCGTTGCCGAGCTGCTCGCCGGCCTCGGGGTCGAACTCCGCCATCGCCTCGAGGAAGGCCTCCTTCGCCTCGGCCAGGGGCACCCGGTCCTGGGGCCGCTTCGGGCCGGCAATACTGGGCACGACGTCGCCGAGGTCGAGCTCGAGCAGGTCTGAGAAGACCGGGTCGGGCGCGCCCGGCTCGAAGAACATGCCCTGCTCGCGGGCGTAGGCGTCGACCAGCTCAATCGTCTCGGTCGGCCGCCCGGTCAAATCGAGGTAACGCAGCGTCTCGGCATCGACCGGGAAGATCGCGCAGGTCGAGCCGAACTCGGGCGACATGTTGCCGATCGTCGCCCGGTCCGCCAGCCCCAGCGTCGCCAAGCCGGGACCGAAGAACTCGACGAACTTGGAGACGACGCCGCGCTCGCGCAGCATCTCGGTCACGGTCAGGACCAGGTCGGTCGCGGTCGCGCCCTCGGGCAGCTCTCCGCCGAGCTTGAAGCCGACGACCTGCGGCAGCAGCATCGAGATCGGCTGACCGAGCATCGCCGCCTCCGCCTCGATCCCACCGACGCCCCAGCCGAGCACGCCGAGGCCGTTGACCATGGTCGTGTGCGAGTCGGTGCCGACCAGGGTGTCGGGGTAGGCCTGCAGGACGCCGTCGTTCTCGCGGCTGTAGACGACCTGGGCGATGTGCTCGAGGTTGACCTGGTGGCAGATGCCCGTCGCCGGCGGCACGACGCTGAAGTTGTCGAAGGCCTCGCGGCCCCACTTTAGGAAGGAGTAGCGCTCGCGATTGCGCTCGAACTCGCGCTCGGCGTTGACCGCGAAGGCGCGCTCGTTGCCGAAGGCGTCGACCTGGACCGAGTGGTCGATCACGAGGTCGACGTCGACCAGGGGATTGATCGTCTCCGGGTCGCCGCCGATCTCCGCCATCGCGTCGCGCATCGCCGCCAGGTCGACCACGGCGGG
>Ga0070677_10000188_pt1 | contig 21409 bp, 32 predicted proteins | sample KBSM63metaG_FD_64674 | JGI IMG/M metagenome (GOLD analysis project Ga0070677, IMG submission 64674) | Miscanthus rhizosphere microbial communities from Kellogg Biological Station, Michigan, USA - KBS M6-3 metaG | ecosystem: Host-associated > Plants > Roots > Rhizosphere > Soil ... | reverse complement strand
ACTGGGGACTGGGGACTGGGGACTGGGGACTGGGGACTGGGGACTGGGGACTGGGGACTGGGACGAACGGGATAGGGAGCTTTGCGGTGCGGGCGGCAACGCATAAGCTCGGCCCTGAAAGGGAGGCGGGGGGATGAGCGGAGCGAAGGCGCGGCTGCTGGGCGCGGCGATGGTGGCGGGGGGCGTGGCGCTGGCCTGGTTCTTCGGGCTGAAGCCGCTCGAGGAGGCGCGGGCGGGGGCGCAGGCGGTGTCCTATTCGGTGAAATTGTTCATCGCCGCGCCGATGGCGGTGGTGGCCGGGCTGGTGCTGCTGGTCGGCGGCGCCTCGGTCGCCGACGCGATCACCCGGCCGCCGCGGACGAAGCGGCAGCATCTGATCGTATGGCCGATGTTCGCGGTCTCGCTGGCGCTGGGCGGGCTCGCCTGGTGGTGGTTCAACGGGCAGCTGCGGGCGCTTGGTTATCTGAGCGGGGGTTAGATCGCCGAATCCCGTGCCTCGAGGAAAGAATTTCACGCGGAGGGCGCGGAGGACGACCGCCCGAGCGGCTCCAATATTGCGCGATTCCGGCTAGGCCTGCGTCGTTCATGCGTCGGTGCCGGAGGCGCGGAGAAGAAGGGCTGGGCCTTCGGCCCGAACGATCTCCGCGCCCTCCGCGTGAATCCATTTTCTTTCAGGAGTGTTGCACAGGAAATGGTTCGGCCGGAAGGCCGCTCGCGCAGGCGGGCGGCCGTTCCTGTTCGCGGTCTCGCTGGCGCTGGGCGGGCTCGCCTGGTGGTGGTTCGACGGGCAGCTCAGGGCGCTCGGGTTCGTGAGCGGAGGCTAAGCGAGCATGTCTCTCACGAAGACGAAGAGGCCGAAGCCGAGCGCGGCGATGCCGATCACGAGCCAGGTCCAGTAGCGCCGGGGCTGGTCCTGCCGCCAGATGCAGACGCGGTCATATTCGATCCGCCCGGCCCAGATCGCTCTCGCGACCAGCGGGCCGACGACGGCGAAGACGAACATCGGGATATAAGAGGGCGGGCGATCGGCCGGGACCGGGACGAACAGCAGCCAAGCCAGGACGATCGCCGCGGACATGAAGAGCAGCAGCAGCTCCCGCCAATAATCGGCGGCGCGCTCGGCTCGCCGGTAGCTCCCCCGGGCGAGGCGGAGCCGGCCGGTCCACAGCGTATGGGCGCCCGTGGCGGCCAGCCAGAGGGCCAGCAGGCCGAGCACGGGGCGGAAGACATCGTCGAAGCTCATCGAGGGAGTGTTGCACATGAAATGGTTCGGCCGGAAGGCCGCTCGCGCAGGCGGGCGGCCGTTTTTGTTTTCGGGGTGGCCCCTCGGCGGGCTCGGGACACGCGGCCTGTTCGCGGGCGAGCCGTGGCCGCGGTCCTACGAGGCGCAGGTGCGCGACGCCTATCTCGGCAATCCGGTGGCGCAGCGGGCGGTGCGGCTGGTGGCGGAGAGCGTGGCGTGGGCGCCGATATTCGCGGTGGAAGAGGGGAAGGACAGCCCTTCCCCGGATCGGAGTCCGGGGCAGGCTGGCTCAGGGCGAACGGTGGGGTTGGTGACTCCCGTCTTGCTGGAGACGGTGGCGACGCAATTGCTGCTGCACGGCAATGCGTTCGTGCAGGTGCTTCAGGACGCCGAGGCGCTGCCGGCCGAGCTGTTCGCGCTGCGGCCCGAGCGGGTGACGGTCGAGGCGGATTCGGCGGGGTGGCCGGTCGCCTATCTCTACAAGGTCGGCCCTTCAGGCTCAGGGAAAGGGGCGAAGACGCGGCTGCCGGCGCGGGACGGGCTCGGGCGGCCGGGGCTGGTGCACCTCAAGGCCGCGCATCCGCTCGACGACCATTACGGGCTCGGCTGCCTCGGCGCGGCGGCGGCGGCGGTGGCCGTGCACAATGAAGCGGCGAAATGGAACAAGGCGCTGCTCCACAATGCGGCGCGGCCGTCGGGGGCGCTGGTCTACGACGACGGCTATGGCGGCTTGCTGAGCGCCGAGCAGTTCGACCGGATGAAGCAGGAGACGGAGGCGCAATTTTCGGGCGCGGGGAATGCCGGCCGGCCGCTGCTGCTCGACGGCGGCCTCAAATGGCAGGCGATGAGCCTGACCCCGGCCGAGATGGACTTCGCCGGGCTGAAGGCGGCGGCGGCGCGGGAGATCGCGCTGGCCTTCGGGGTGCCGCCGATGCTGCTCGGCCTACCGGGCGATTCGACCTACGCCAATTACCGCGAGGCGAACCGGGCGTTGTGGCGGCTGACCGTGCTGCCGATGGCGGGGCGGATCCTCTCCGGGCTTTCGGGCGCGCTCGCGGCCTGGTGGCCGGGGCTGAGGCTCGCCGTCGACGTCGACCAGATCAGCGCTCTCGCCGAGGACCGCGAGCGGCTGTGGCGGCAGGTGAGCGCCGCGGACTTCTTGAGCGATTCGGAGAAGCGTGAGATGCTGGGCTTCGCGTCGGGGCTGTCCGCAGGAGGAGCCGATGGAGACTCGCGAAGTGGTTGAGGCGTTCGTCGCCGCGGTCAATAGCGGCCGGGCGGAGAAGATCGTCGGGGCGATGGCGCCCGACGCCCTGTTCATCGACTCGCTCGGCAACCGGATCGAGGGCAAGGCGGCCCTGCTCGACGGCTGGCGCGGCTATTTGCGGCTGTTCCCCGACTACCGGGTCGAAATCGAATCGATCTTCGTCGAGGAGCGCGAGGCGCTGCTGCACGGCTGGGCCGGCGCCACCCTGCACCGCGACGCCCGTCCGGTCGAGGGCGGCGCGTGGCGGATCCCGGCGGCGTGGCGGGCGCGGACCGACACCAGGCGGGTCCTGCTGTGGCAGGTGTTCGCCGACAACAGCCCGGTCCAGGCGCTGCTGGCGGGCAAATAGGGCGAGGAGTCACCCCGGCGAAAGCCGGGGCCCATGAACCGAAGCGGTGGAGGACAGGCGACGACGATGTCGCCTCATCCTTGAAGACCGTGTTCATGGGTCCCGGCCTGCGCCGGGATGACTCTGAAAATAGCAGCCAAAACCGAGAGTTGGCGGTGGATTCAGCCGGCGCGCGGGCCGCAGGCGCCGACGGCGTAATTCCATTCGCCGCCGCCGTCGCCGCAGCGCTCGATCCGCCATTCGCGCCAGAGCCACCAGCCGGCCAGCGCGATCAGCAGAGCGAGGATGATGAGCAAGGTCGTGCGGGTCGTCATGGCTCCGCCAGATTATAGGGAAGCAACGAAATGACCAGTCAGAATGCGTCGATGCTGGCGCTGTTGATCGCCCAGGCGGAAGGGCAGGGGGCCGACATGGTGACCCTGCGCGGCCTGGCCGAGGAGGCCAGCGAGGTCGGGGCCGACCGGGCGCTCGCCGCGCTCGGCCTGAAGGACGAGCATGCGCGGCGCGACATGGACGAGCTGCGCGAGCTGCTGCGCGCCTGGCGCGACGCCAAGAAATCGGCCTGGAACGCGGTGGTGACCTGGGCCGTGCGGATTTTCCTCGCCGTGCTGGTCGCGGGGATCGCGGTCAAGGTCGGGCTGCTGGAGACGCTGCGCGGGTGAGAAAGAAAGGGGTTCGCGCGGAGAGCGCGGAGGGCGACGGCGGAGCGGCGCAAGCGATCGTGCGGTTCCGGCGAAGCCGGCTTCGTTTGTGCGGCAGTGCGGGAGGCGCGGAGAAGAAAAGGCTGGGCCTTCGGCCCGACTGAATTCTCCGCGCCTCCTTTTTCTTCTCCGCGCCTCCGCGTGAGAATTTCTGATTGGGAGACGGGCATGCGGTTTGCGGGCTATGCGGCGGTGTTCGGGCGGCCGGACCGGGGCGGCGACATCGTCAGGCGCGGCGCCTTCGCGAAAACGCTGAGGCGCTCGGCCGGGGCAGTGCCTTTGCTCTGGCAGCATAAGCCGGAGCGGCCGATCGGGCGGATCGACTATCTGAAGGAGGACCGGCGCGGGTTGCGCGTGATCGGGCGGCTGTCGGACGGCGCCGCCGGGCGCGAGGCGGCGGCGCTGCTGAAGGAGGGCGCGGTGCGCGGGCTGAGCTTCGGCTATCGCGTGCGTTCGGCGTCCGGCGAGGGCCCGCGCGAGCTGACCGAGCTCGAGCTGGTGGAGATCAGCCTGGTGACGCTGCCGATGCAGCCGAAGGCGCGCGTGCATGCGCTGGAGGGCGGCTAGCGACCACGGGAGTCATCCCGGCGGAAGCCGGGACCCAGGAACACCGCCGCTGATCGGATGGGCGGGGCGTCGAACCTGGTCCTCAAACTCTTCGGTTCATGGGTCCCATTGACGAGGTGCGGATGTCCCCCGGACATCCGCAGCCCTGTCCGGGGGACAGGGCGGCCTCGTCAATTGCGCCGGGATGACTCCTCGGGCCCCTCACGGGCAGTGCGAGACCCGGGTTTCGAAGCGGTGGCCGGCCGTGTCGACATAGATGTGGCGCATGCTGCCGCCCCGGCGGATGAAGGGGGCGACCTCGGCATTGTCGCACATGCGCGACTGGTTCAGGCTTTGCGCGGATTGCCGGATCTGCTCGATCCGGTCGGCCGGCAGCGCCTGGCTGATCTGCATGTCGTAGACGAACTCGGCGCCGTCGGCGCGGATGCCGACGGCGGTGGTGATCTCGTCGGCCTGCATCGGCAGCCGGGCGCTGAGCTGCCGCGCCGCTTCGGCGACCTCGGCGGCCAGAGCGGACGGGCCGTCCTGGGCGGCGGCGCCCGAGGCGGCGAGGGCGAAGGCGGCGGCCGCCGCCAGCGCCCGGATCGGCAAAAGGCGAGTCACGCGCCGGTCAGCCCGTGCAGGCGCCGACCAGGGTTTCGAAGCGGTCGCCGTTGGGATCGGTGTAGATGTGGCGCATGCTGCCGCCCATGTTGATCAGCCGGCTGGTGTTCGGATCGCGGCAGAGATTGGTCTGGTTCTGGGTCTGGATCACCTGGCGGGCGCTTTCGACCTCGGCCGGGCTGAGGTCGCGGGTGATCCGCATCTCATAGACGAACTGGGTGCCCTCGGCGCGGACGCCGGTCAGCGTGGTGACGTTGTCGACGGTCATCGGCAGGGTCGACTGGAGCTGCGCCGCGGCGGCGGTCATCTGGGCGGCCAGAGCGGGATTGTCGCTCGCGCCGCCGCCGGCGTCGGCGGCCGGCTTGTCGCCGCCCGGGGCGCTGAGGCTGACATTGCCGGTGCCGGCGCCGGTCGTGCTGTTCGCGGCGGCGCTGCTGTTGGCGTCGCCGCCCATGCCGGTGGCCTGGCGCAGCTGGTCGCAGCCGGCGAGCGCGATCGCCAGCGCGGCGACCGAGGCGATCAATGCAATGCGCTTCATGTTTGCTCCCCCTCGTCTGTCGAAGGGGAAGGTGCCTCGCGAGAAAGCGGGCGTCAATCGAATTGCGGACTGGAAGCGAGACAATTCAACCAAGGAGAGAAGACATGGTGGAAGTGAAGGCGGATGCGCTGGAGGCGTCGTTCGAGGCGCTGGAGCGCGAGGATGAGGATGTGGCGGCGCTGCGCGGGGAGGTCGCGGCGCTGAAGAACCGGATCGACGCGCAGACGGTCGCCGGGTCGCGGCCGGCGTTGAGCGGGACGAAGAGCGAGAGCTCGCCCTTCGTCGAGCGCTATCTGCGCAAGGGGCTGGAGGCCGGCGTGGAGCTGAAGGCGCTGTCGGGCGCGACCGAGGCGGCCGGCGGCTATGCGGTGCCCGAGGAGCTGGACGAGCGGATCGACAAGCTGCTGACCGCGATCTCGCCGATCCGCAGCATCGCCAACGTCGTCAAGGTCGGCTCGGCCGGCTATCGCAAGCTGGTCACGACCGGCGGCACGCCGTCGGGCTGGGCGGCGGAGACGGCCGCCCGGCCGGAGACGGCGACGCCCGACTTCAAGGAGATCGCGCCGCCGTTCGGCGAGCTCTACGCCAATCCGGCGGCGAGCCAGGCGATGCTCGACGACGCCGCGTTCGACGTCGAGGCCTGGCTGGCGGGCGAGATCGCGACCGAGTTCGCGCGGGCGGAAGGCGCCGCCTTCGTCGCCGGCAACGGGACGAACAAGCCGAAGGGGTTCCTCAGCCAGCCGCTGAGCGCGGCGATCGACAGCGTGCGGGCGTTCGGAACGCTGCAATTCCTCTCGACCGGAGTCGCGGGCGGCTTCGCGGCGGTCGCGCCGCAGGACAAATTGATCGACCTCGTCCAGGCGCTTCGGCCGCCCTACCGACAGGGGGCCGCGTTCGTGATGAACTCGGCGACCGCGTCGCGGATCCGCAAGTTCAAGACCGACGACGGCGCCTTCCTGTGGCAGCCGGGGCTGGTGGCGGGGCAGCCCGACACCCTGCTCGGCTATCCGGTGATCGAGGCCGAGGACATGCCCGACGTGGCGGCGGATTCGCTGTCGATCGCGTTCGGCAATTTCAGGGCCGGCTATCTGATCGCCGAGCGGAGCGAGACGCAGATCCTGCGCGATCCCTTCACCAACAAGCCGTTCGTCCATTTCTACGCGACCAAAAGGGTCGGCGGGCAGATGATGAATTCGGAGGCGATCAAGCTGCTGAAGTTCGCGGCTTAGGGACTGGGGACTGGGGACTGGGGACTGGGGACTGGGGACTGGGGACTGGGGACTGGGGACTGGGGACAGTCGCAGTGAGTGTCCCATTCACTGAAGGAACTCCTCCCCCTTGTGGGGGAGGCCGGGAGGGGTGTGCGCCTTTGGCGCGCGCGCGGCGAAGCCGCGCATCCCCACCCCCAACCCCTCCCCGCAAGGGAGAGGAATGGGGACAGTCACTCGTAACTGTCCCGTCAGGAGACTTCACATGACTTTGTTCTTTGCCGACCTGGTGCGCGAGGCGTGCCAGGGGACGGGGATTGGCGACCTGGCGCTGGCAGGGCCGCTGCCCGGGCACCGGGCCTTCGCCGCGGTGGTGCCGGCGGGCGCGCGCTTCCATTATTGCATCGCCGGGGTGACCCGGCCGGAGCAATGGGAGATCGGCGAGGGCGTGCTCGGCAGCGGCGGATCGCTGCTGCGGATGCCGTTGTCGTCTTCCGCCGCGGGCGACGCGGTCGATTTCTCGCCGGGGCTGAAGACGGTGGCTCTGGTGGTCGCCGCCGCCTGGTTCTCGGGCCAGGAGGCGGGCGGGCCGCCGCCCGAGATCGCCGACGTCGAGGGGCTGACCGAGGCGCTCGCCGGCAAGGCGGCGCTGGCCGGGGCCAGCTTCGCGGGCGCGGTGACCGTGCCGCAGCTGAAGGTCGGCAGCGTCAAGGTGGTCGGCGCGCGGGTGACCGGCTGGGGCGCGCCGACCGGGGCGGCGAGCCGGGCGGCGTTCGATACGTCGGGAATCACCGCCGGACAGCTCGCCCAGCGGCTCAAGGCGCTGATCGACGATCTCATTGCCCACGGCCTGATCGGCAGCTGAGCATGGACAAGCAAGCGATCGGGGACGGCGCGATAGCGGGCGCCGGCCGGGCGATGCTGACCACGGATTTCGGGCGGACCCGGCCGGCCGAGACTTTGCGGGCGGGCGGCGAGGCGCGGACGGCAACGGCCGGACGGGACGGGAAGGCCGCGGCCCGGCGGGACGGAGCGGCCGCGGCGACGCGGCCCTGAGAGAAGGATGAAAAGATGGGTAGTGTCGCAGTTTGAATTAAATTTCCTCCGACTCCCCTGCCTCTCGCCTTCTGGTATGAGGCAGAAATGGGGAAGCGCGAAATTGGCGGGGCGTTGGTGTCGGCAGCCGCGCTGGCGGTTGCTTGGTTGCTCCCAGTGACGTTTCCGGGACTGCATGGGTGGGGCCTAGCCGCCGTTTGGATCGCAACCGCGCTCGTTTTTGGCGTTGGCCTCTGGCTTATATTCCACCGGCCCGCCGAAGTCGTCGCAGAAGAAGGACTCAAGGCCCCAGTCTTAGAAGCGGAGGCGCAGAAGAGGGCGCAGCGGGGACCTGTGTTGCGCCAGATAACGCAGCTTTACATCCTAAGCCACGATGGCATTTCACCGCGCATGATGGCTGGCATGGAGCTACCCCCGGAGGAATTCATCAATGCCGAGCTGGAGCGCCAAGGCGCCACTTGGCGCGTTCGCAATGTGAATGGGGAAACCGCCGACACCTACGATATCTAGGCAGCGCGCTTCTTGTAAGGCCCGCGCGGCTTGGGAGCGGGCGCGTCGGCATCGATCCGCGCGATGATATCCTCGAACGACCAGAGCCGATCGGTAAGGGCCGCCGCCATGGCAGGAGAGACGCGCAACGTCTTATGCTGGCGGCAGAAATTGTAGAACGTGAAGTACAGCGCCAGCGCGTGAATGTGGTTATCAAGCTTCTTGCTGAACGCATTGGTAAGCCGCGTAAATCTCCGCATGGACATGCGCATCGTGAGGTTCTGGCGCTCGACGTAGCTGGTCGAAACGTGATCGATATCCGGGTTGCCTTCCACGCGGCGCTTGTGAGCTCCGACGCATGCGGGCGGGCTGTAGCGCCCCGCCCCGCCCACCGTCGGCGCGTAGACCTTGGCGAGCATGGCATAGTCGATATCGCCGCCGAACGCGCCTTCAACCGCGTCCAGATAGGCGCGGTAGGCATCGCTGGTGAGTTGGATGCGACCTTCAACGCGGCTGCGCAGATCGTCCATGAAAGTGAGCGCGGACTGGCCCGAGCGGTCGCCGACGAAATAGGAGATAATCAGCTTCGTGTCGGCGTCCAGCGCGGTCCAGGTCCAAACGTCCCCCGCCCCTTCCGGCGCTGCCTTGGCGCGCGCGACGGTTTTCTCTTTCGAGTAGCAGAAGCTCCAAATCTCGTCGGCCTGAACGCGGCTCGCGGTAACGCCCCGGACCATTTCATCATGGATGGCGAGACAGGCTTCTCCGGCCTCGGCCAACAGCTTCGACACCGTATTGATCGACACGTCCGCCACGCGGCTGATCGAGCGCATGGACGACCCCTCGCACAGCATGGAGAGGATTTGGGTGCGCTTGGCGAGAGGGAGCTTGTTCATGGAGATTGAATATGAACTTTTCCGCACGGTGTCAAGCATGAATCTCGAAATTGACTTATGGCGTCAATTTAGCGCTTGCGCCTGCAATTCCAGAGCGGTATGAGGGGTAAATGGAGATCGTGTTTGCCGATGAGACGCTTGCACTGATCGAGACCGACGAGGCCGGGGCAACCCGGCTCCCGGTCGCGGTCATCAAGTCGGCTCGCCGGAAAATAACGGTGCTTCGGGCGGCGACAGACGACCGTTCACTGCGGAATTGGAAGAGCCTGCATTACGAGAAATTGAGGGGGGATCGTGAAGGTCAGCGGTCAATTCGATTGAACGATCAATATCGACTGGTTTTCAAGCTCGACGAGGAAACCGACCCGCAGACCGTCACGATATTATCGATTGAGGATTATCACTGATGCGGAAGGCTTCACCATTGCCCATTGAGCACCCCGGCTCCTTCATCGCCGAAGAGCTGGAGGCGCGCGGTTGGGCGCAAGCTGACTTGGCATACATTCTGGGAATGGATGTTAGCCAGTTGAATAGGCTCATAAAGGGCACAATGAGCATTACCCCGGACTCGGCGGTCGCGCTCGGCGATGCCTTCGACATGCCCGCAGAGTTCTTCATGAACCTGCAGAAGATGTACGATTTGCGGAAGGCGAAGAAGGCCGATCCTGGAGTGCGCGCCCGCGCTTCCTGGCTCTCGAAGTTTCCCGTCCGGGAAATGATCAAGAGAGGCTGGATCGAGGACGCCGAGCCCGCGCTGCTTGATCTGCAGATGCTCCGATTCTTCGGCAAGAATAGGGTCGAGGATATTCCCTTTGTCAGCGACGCACCCGTGTTCGCTCATGCGGCAAAGAAGAGCGGTTACGAGGACCTAACCGCGACTCAGTATGTTTGGCTTAACCGCGTCCGGAAGGTTGCGGAGCCGATGGAATGCCCGCTTTATTCCGAGGATATGCTGCGTGCCAGTTTGGGCGCGATCCGGGAACACATGCTGATCAAGAACGACTTGATCCAGATCCCGTCGATCCTGCGAAAGTGCGGCGTGCGGTTCGTTTTGGTCGAGCATCTCCCCGGCTCTAAGATTGACGGCGTTTGTGTGTGGTTAGCGGGGCAGCCGGTTATCGGCATGACTATTCGGCTCGATCGGATGGATAACTTCTGCTTCGTGCTTCGTCATGAGATTGAGCATGTGCTGCGCGGCGATGGGCGAGAAATCTCCTTTGCGCCGGTCGATAGCGATCTCGGCGCCGAGGGAGGCGAGGCAGATTGCGAGATAATTGCAAATCAGGAGGCGGCTGATTTTTGCGTTCCTCGCACCCTGTTGGATTCGTTCATCGCCCGGAAGAGCCCATTCATTTCCGAAAACGACATGCTGAAGTTTGCCGCGCGGGTCGAAATCAATCCGGCTGTTGTTGTCGGACAGATTCAGAATCGGACGCATAAGTACAATTGGCTTCGTAAGTATCAGAAGCCCATTCGAGATTTTCTAATGGGATGGGAGTTCAAGGACGGCTGGGGATTCCAAGCTCCAACTGGCCTCTAGGAGGGAAAATGGCCGACTATAACGAACAGGTAAACCGGTGGTGGGACGAATGGACCGCAGAGACTGGTCAGGATTCCGGCGACCCGGACGACTTTATCGCATGGGCGGTTGCCTCTGGCCGACTTGCTCTGCGTCCGCAGGCCGTTAGGCAGGCGCTCCGCAGGCAGGTCACTCAGGCACTGAGACAGGCCAAGCGGTGGGATGAAGATGGCGGTTTCACATACCGGGCGAAGCAGTGCGTGATGGTGATGGAAGGCGGGACTCCTCACACCCACTATTTCGACATCGACACCGGCGGAACGGCGACCAAGCGGCAGAAGGCGGTGCGGCAGAGGCGCGAGGCCGTCGCGCATAACGTCTACCGCGCGGTCTGCGATACCGAGAGGATGAACAAGAATTTCCCGGATGAGCCAGAGCTAAACTTCTTCAAAGACTTCACCGATGACTGCGCTGAGCTTCGAGCTGCGGAGACTTCCATGCTCGACGAGGATGACGGAGAGGAGGCGGCTTAGCCCCTCTTCCATCGCGCAGTAGCCGCAATGCTGGCGATCTCTGAGCGCTGCTGAGGCGTCAACGCCTTCGCCCTTGCAGCGGCCCCCTTGCGGCCCGCCTTCGCCTTCGCTTTTGGCGCGCCTGTCTCATCCTCTTGTTCCTCGCCTGTCGCAATGCGCGCAACGCGGATAGCGGCGCCGATCGCGTCGGCGGGCCGCTTCTGTCCAGATGGTCCCTTCGGCATAGGTTCGGATATAGGCGATCACGCGGCGAGACGCGATAGGGGCTGGATTTCAAACTGAGACACGACCAAAAGATGAGCTATTACCTCAAGGACCCCGGCGCCCGGGTCGATTATGCGATCGACTGGGCGCCCTATCTGGACGGGCAGTCGATCCTGGCCAGCGAATGGCAAATATCGCCGATCGAAGCCGGCGGTATCGCCATGGTGGAAGCGAGCTTCGCGGGCGGAAGGGCGGCGGCGCGGCTCCAGGGCGGGATCGTCGGACGCACCTATCGGCTCGGCAATCTGGTCACCTTTTCGGACGGCAGCGTCGACGAGCGCTCGATCACCTTGCGCGTGGAGGAACGGTGATGAACGTGGAGCTGAAAGCGCCGCCGGCACTGCCGGTGCCGCTCGCCGAGGTGAAGGCGTTCTTGAGGATCGGGACCAGCGACGAGGACGCGCTACTGGCCGGGCTGGTGCGCGGCGCGGCCGAGACCTGCGAGGCGTTCACCGGACGGTCCCTGGTGGCTCGGGACGTCGAGGAGACATTGCCCGCGACCTCGGCCTGGACCCGGCTCGGCGCGGCGCCGGTGCTGGCGATCGACGGCGTCGCGGCGCTCGACCGCTACGGCGCGGCCGCGGCGCTGGCCCCGGACGCCTATGCGATCGACATCGACGCGGCCGGGGACGGCTGGGTGCGGGTGCTGACGCCCGGGGAGGCGACGCGGGTGCTGGTCTCCTATTCGGCCGGGATGGCGCGGGACGCCGGCCGGCTGCCCGAGGCGCTCCGCCACGGCATCGTCCGGCTGGCGGCGCATCTCTACACCTATCGGGACCGCGACCCCGGATCGGGGTCCGGGGCAGGCGGCGGCGGCGGGCCGCCGGCGGCGGTGGCCGCTTTGTGGCGGCCGTGGCGCCGGCTGAGGCTCCGCTGATGTTCGAGGCGTTGACGGCGCGGGCCGAGCGCGCGGCGCGGCGGCGGGCGCGGGCGCTCGGCGCCGAGCTGGCGGCGCGGATCGAGAGTGAGCGGCTGCGCGGCGTGACCGTCGCGGCGGACGAGGACGGGGTGCGGCTGGCCGGGCGCGGGCTCGGCCGAAGGGCCGCGCTCGAGCCGGCCCTGCGCTGGCTGATCATGGGGTTGCGGCGATGAGCATGAGTGCGGGCGAAGCGCTGGCGGGCGCGGCGGCGGCGGCCTTGCGGGACGTCGGCGGACTGACCGGGGTCCATGAAGGCCGGCCGGTGCAGGCGGCGGCGCCTTATGCCCTGGTCGAGACCGGGCCCGAGCTCGACTGGAGCCACAAGAGCGGCGTCGGGCGCGAGCTTCGGCTGGCGGTGATTCTGCGCGGCAAGGGCGAGCGGCCGGCGCCCCTGCGCGCGCTCGCCGCCGAGGCGGAGGCGGCAATCGAGGGGCTGGCCGGCGAGATCGGCGGCTGGCGGTTGGTCACCTTGCGCTTCGCGCGCGCCCGGCTGGTCGCCGAGGCGCCGGGGGAATGGGCCGCGGTCAGCGAGTTCCGGGCGCGGATGCTGAAGGAGTAGCTCCCTCTCCCAGAGGGAAAGACAGCCATGATTCCGATTCCACTTTCCGCTCATGCTGAGGAGGGACTGAGCCCGGCGAAATGAGCAGGTGCGGATGTCCCCCAGACATCCGCAGCCATGCCGGGGGCATGGCGACCTGCTCATCGTCTCGAAGCGCGCACTGGTCCTTCGAGACGCCGCTTCGACTTCGCTCAGCGGCTCCTCAGGATGAGCGAACCTCCGTTGAGGAGTGACCCTAGCCCGGATTGGGCGTGGACGGCGGCGTGGCCGGAGGCTCGGTTGCCGCGGCCGGAGTCGGCGCGGGGGTGGCCGGGGCGGCGGCCGGGGCCGGCGTCGCCGCGGCCTGCTGGGCCGGCTCGGGCTGGGCCATGTCGAAGCGCTCGGAGAAGTTCAGCCGGGCGTCGTCGATCTCCATCGTCGCCGATTCCTCGGCGTCGGCGCGGCTCGACCGGGCGGCGACCTCGCGGGCGATGACGGCGGCGCGATAGGCGTTCTGCTCGGTCATGCATTGCTGCGGGTAAGCGGTCGCGAACGCGGCCGGAGCCATCCGCTCGGTGAGGCTGCGCTCGACATAGACGCGAAGGCAGCGGGTGTAGGCTTCCCGGACCGCCCGGGTCGTGTCGGCGGGCTGCATGGCCATCGCGGCCACCAGCAAAGCAACAGATTCAAGCATGACGAACCCCCATCGATCCAATTGCCTGAGAGGAAAGGAGATTGCGCCATGAGCGCCGAAAAAGGAAGCGCCTTTTTGCTGAAAGTGGGCGACGGCGGCGCGCCGCCGGTCTTCGCCACCGTGGCGGGCATGCGGACCACGCAATTGTCGGTCAACGGCGAGGCGGTGAACGTGACCAGCAAGGACAGCGGCGGCTGGCGCGAATTGCTGTCCGGGGCGGGGGTGCGCTCGGTCTCGGTGGCGGGGAGCGGCATCTTCACCGGCTCGGCGGCCGAGGCGCGGCTGAAGGCGAACGCGCTCGCCGGGCTGATCGACGATTACGAGCTGAGCTTCGAGAGCGGCGAGCGGATGCGCGGGCGGTTCCTGCTGACCCGGCTCGATTATGCCGGCGATTACAATGGCGAGCGGACCTATGCGGTGAGCCTGGAGAGCTCGGGCCAGGTGGTGACGGTTTAGGTTTTCACGCGGAGGCGCGGAGGACGAAGGGCGGAGCGGCTCGGGCGATCAGGATCTTCCGGCGAAGCCGGCTTGGTTTCAAGCGATGGCAGGGAGGCGCGGAGAAGAAAGGGTTGGGCCTTCGGCCCGGGCTCCTCTCCGCGCCTCACCTTCTTCTCCGATGATCCGGCCGCCATGCCCCCGGCATGGCTGCGGACTGCCGGGGGCAGTCCGCACTGGATCATTCCGCGTGAAAAATTTCGACATGGGAGAGATTCGATGAGCGAGCGGGTTGCGAATGCCGCGCGGGGGGAGGCGGCGATTTTGGCGGGCGGGGAGACGGTGGTGCTTCGGCCGAGCTTTTCGGCGCTGGTGGCGGCCGAGGAGGAATTGGGGCCGCTGTTCGCCCTGGTGGAGCGGGCGGCGGCGGGGGAGCTTCGGCTTGGCGAGATGGCGGGGCTGTTCTGGCATTGCTCGGACGGGCGCCTGTCGCGCGAGGCCATCGGCGAGGCGCTCGCCGAGCTGGGGCTGGCGCGGGCGGCGCCGGTGCTGAAGCTGCTGCTCACCCAGATTTTGCAGGGCCGTGTTTAGCGATGCCGCGGCCCGGCTCGCCGGCATGGCGGGAGCGCTGCTCGGGTGGCGGCCGGAGGAGTTCTGGAGCGCGACGCCGATGGAGCTGGCCGCGATCGTGGCGGCGCTGGCTGGCGAGCAAGCCGGGGCGGGCCGGGAGGAGCTGGCGCGGCTGATGGCGAGGTTTCCGGACCACCATCCGTCATCCCGGACTTGATCCGGGATCTCCCTGCCTTTGCGGCGGCCGACGGAAGAAGAGGGATTCCGGATCAAGTCCGGAATGACGAATGGGGATTGGGGCATGACGAATTGGGGATCGGAGCATGGATGAGGAAATCGAACGATTGCTGGTCAGCGTCCGCGCCGACACCGGCGGGTTCGCGCGCGACGTGGCGGCGATGCGGGCCGAGCTGGACGGGCCGTTCGCGGCCGGGGCGGAGCGGGCCGGGCTGGCGCTGGAGAGCTCGCTGGTGCGGGCGCTCAGGACCGGGCGGCTGGGGTTCGAGGAGCTGAAGCGCGCCGCGCTGGCGGCGCTGGCCGAGATCGCCTCGGCCTCGATCCGCAGCGGGCTGGACAGCCTGTTCGGCGGCGGCAAAAGCGGCGGCCTGGCCGGCGCGCTCGCGGGGCTGATTTCGGGCCTGACCGGAGCGCCGGGCAAGGCGATCGGCGGCCCGGTCTCGGCCGGCCGCGCCTATCTGGTCGGCGAGCGCGGGCCGGAGCTGTTCGTGCCGACGGCGAGCGGGCGGATCGACCCCTCGACAGGCGCCGGGCAGGGCCGGGAGGTGCGGGTCAGCATCAGCGTCAACGCGCCCGCGGGCGGGGAGGCGCGGGCGCTGACGGCGTCGAGCCGGCAGGTGGCGCGGGCGGTGAAGGCGGCGTTGCTGCGGGTGGAGGATTAGGTCAGCAGACGAGGCCGGGCGGGAACAGGCGGCTGCGCTGGGTCGGCGTCATGAAAAATTCGAGCTGAACCCAACCGCCGACCCAATTTCCCAGGGCGAACGGCGTCCCCTCCCGATATTCATGGGCGATCAGGATGCGATCCGACGGGATCCCCTGAGCCAGCAGGAGGCTTCGAACGGCCTCAGCCCTGGCCGAGGACAAAGTGGCGATATCGGCCGGCGAGGGTTCGTTGGTGCCGGTTCGCAGCACGATGCCCGGCGTGGCGTCGGGTATCCGGAGATGAAAGGCCTGCAGCGGGTAGGAGACGGCCTGCCGTCCGCTCTCGTCGACCGCGGTCGTGCCGTTCTCGAAGAAGACGGGCGCGAAGGGGCACTCGACCTGCACATAGGGCTCCGGGGCCGGCTGCGCGGCGAGCAGCGACAGACCGATCAGGGCAGCGCTCCACATCGGCCGAACATAGCCGAGCGAAGAGAGAGGCGACAATGGCACATTGGCTGGCGCCGGTCGGCGGCGCGAAGCGGCTGTCGACGGTGAAGCGGTTCGACGCGCGTTACTGGAACGTCGATTTTCCGCGGCCGATGATGGCGTCGGTCGCGACCACCGGGCCGAATTCGCTTCGGGTCGAGGCGGTGTTCTACCGGAAGGACGATCTCGCCGGGCTGATCTGGGAGGCGGCGGACCGGTGGGATCACCCGCTGCTGCGCTACGAGACCAGCCGGGATTTCCGGGCGTGCCAGTTGCGGTTCCGCTGGCGGTCGGCGGGGGTGAAGGCGCTCGACGCGGTGCATGGGCCGACCTTGACCATCGAGGGGCGCGACGCCGGCGGGGCGGCGCGGAGCTGGTTCGTGCGGCTGTGGAATTATGCCGACGGGACCCCGGAAGACGCGCTGGTGAGCCTCGATTTCGGGAGCCTGGCGGGCGGCTGGGAGGCGGACGATCCGGTCTGGACCGGCGACGTCGACCGGATGTTCGTGTCGCTGGTCGCGCCGGATTACGACGGCTCGGACGCGATGCTGGCGGAGGCGGCGGCAGGCTGGGCCGAGCTCGGCGGGATCGCCTGCGACGGCTCGGGATCGGTGCTGGCGATCGGCGACGGGCAGCTGCCCGAGCACGGGCTGCGGATCGCGACCGGCTATGACGATCTCTACCATCTGACGCCGGCGCGGGTGCTTCGGAACCTGGTGCGGCTCGGCTATCGCAACTTGCTCAATCATTATGTCGGGATGAGCCATTATTTCCGGCTCGACGAGGCGCTGGAGGTGACCGGGGCGCTGAACGGGCCCTGTTCGGCCTGGCATGCCGATTTCCTGGGGCGCGCGAAGGCGCTCGGCTTCGGCGTCATCCTGTCGCTGAGCTACGAGCTGCTCGACCAGCATTGCCCGGAAGCGTGGAAGCAGCGGGCCGAAAATGGCGATCCCGCGCTGACCGGGTGGGCGCCGCCTTCGGCCCTGCTGTCGCCGGCCAATGGAGAAGCGATGGCCTATTTGCAGGGGATTGCGCGGGCGTTCGCGGGGCTGGCGGTGGCGGCCGGGCAGGCGGTGCGCTTCCAGGCCGGCGAGCCCTGGTGGTGGGTGACGCCGGATGGACGGATCTGCCTCTACGACGACGCGGCGGTGGCGGCGTTCGCGCCGGTGCCGATCGCCGACGTGCGCGGCGCGCTGGACGCGGCGCAGCGGGCGACGCTGGACGAGGCCGGCGCGGTGCTGGCCGCTTCGACCGCTGCGCTGTGCGCGGCGGTGCGGGAGGTGGCGGCGGCGGCCGAATGCCTGCTGCTGGTCTATCTGCCGACGGTCTTCGATGGCGCCGAGGTGAAGCGGGCGAACGTGCCGCCGGGCTGGGCGGCGCCGGCGTTCGATACGCTGCAGCTCGAGGATTACGACTGGGCGATCGCCGGCCGGACCGGGGCGACGGCGCGGGGCGCCGCCGAGATGGCGGAGCGGCTCGGCTATCCGGTGGCGGAGCAGCATTATTTCGCGGGGTTCGTGCTCGACGCGGGGGACCGGCATTTGTGGCCGCGGATCGCGGCGGCGGCCGAGGCTTCGGCCGGGCGGGGGACGGCCGAGACCTTCGTCTGGGCGCTGCCGCAGGTGCTGCGCGACGGCTTCGTCTATTTTGCCCCTTCGACAGGCTCGGGACAGGAGGAGAATGAGGTGGAGGCATTTGCGGACGTGCGCTTTCCGGTCGCGCTTGGGCGCGAAGCCGGTGTCGAGCCGGCTTTCTCGACCGCGATCGCGACGACGGCGAGCGGCGCCGAGCAGCGCAATTCGGACTGGGCGGACGCGCGGTTGAGCTTCGACGCCGGGCCGGGGCTGCGCGGCGAGGACGATCTGCACGCGCTGATCGCCTTCTTCCGCGCCCGGCGCGGCGCGGCGCAGGGATTCCGGCTCGAGGACCCGTTCGACCACAGCTCGAACGGGATGACCGGCGAGCCGGGGGCGGCGGACCAGGCACTGGGCATGGGCGACGGGGTGAGGACCGAGTTCCCCCTGATCAAGACCTATGCCGGCCAGGTCCGCCGCATCACCCGGCCGGTGGCCGAGACGGTGCGGGTGTCGGCGGACGGGGTGGAGCTGGCCGGCGGCTGGACGCTGGCGGAGAAGGGCGTCGTCGAATTCGACGAGGCACCGGCGGAAGGCGCGGCGGTGGCGGCCGGCTTCCGCTTCGACGTGCCGGTGCGCTTCGCCGACGACCGGCTCAGCCTCAGCCGGGCGACGTTCCTGGCCGGGGAGATTCCGAGCGTGCCGCTGATCGAGGTCCGGGAATGACGCCGATGCAAAGCCATTGCGGCAACCGGATCATCAACGCACTATGCCGGCGCGTTCTTCAGCGAGGGCCATGAAATGCAGGCAATGATGGCGGTTCTGCTGGCGGCGGCCGTCCAGCCGGGGCTTGTCCGATCCGGGCCGGTCTCCAACGGCCACGACTTCGGCTCGTGCCTGCGCGACGACGGATTCCCGGTCGATCTGCGACAGATGACTTTGCCGGGACGTTCCGAAACGATTCTGAACAGCACGATAGGCCGGGTCCGCGTGTCGCTGACCGACCGGCGATTCAGCCTCCGCCTGCTGAACTCTCCGGAGGGCGACCAGGTCGCCGCCGACGTCGGAGGGCTTCTCGCCGCCCTCCACGGCGACGAAAGAGCGGATGTGTTCGTCAAGCTCGGCTTCCTCCGGGACCGTCCGGTGCTCTATTGGCGGGAAACCTATCAGCATCGGCCATTCCGGCAGGGGCTGCTCAGCATAGAGCCCGAGGCGATGAACGCAGATTGGACCGGAGTCCTCACGCACCTTTGCGAAGGAACAGGCGGGGTCGATATTTCGCACTGACGCTGCCGTGGGTGCCGATGATCGAGACGCGGGAAATAGTCTCCGCGCCTCATTTCCCTTCTCCGCGTCCTCCGCGAGAAAAAAGAGATGGCTCACGCGGAGGCGCGGAGAAGAAGGAGAGACGCGGAGAAGGAAGTTGCCCGCTTCGCGGGAAGGATGATTTCGAAATGACCGACTTTCTTCAACCCGACCTCACCACGATCGGCGCAATTCCTTCGATGCCGATGATCGAGATCAGGGAATAATCCCCTCTCCGTCGGGAGAGGGAGCAAGGGGCGCGGGCCGGTTATTGCGGTTATCCAGTGGCCGGGTCACACCTGTTCGCATGTTCGAGCAACTCCCAGGCAGGGGGCTGGCATTCTTCCTCGCAGGCATAATGCTCTTGCTGTCGGCGTTGGGCTAGCGCGGCGGGCGGACGACTTCGAACCTGAACTCCCCGCGCTCGACCAGGGAAGGCGCTCGTTCCGGATCGACGACCAGCGCTTCGGGAGTGGACGAAACGACCCGCCCGACGACGATCCCGGCCTGGCCTTCGACCGGGTAAGCGTCGCAACTGTTTCCGGAGGACGGCTCCAGCCGCATGATCGAGCCGGAATAGTCGCCGACCAGCATCTCGACGATGCGTGCATCGATGCCGGGGCTCCGCGGATTCGCGGGCAGAATGACGACACGCGCCGCGACCTCGCCCGACAGAACGGGCGGCGGCGCGTCGAACAGCATCGGCGTCATCGCCTCGGCAAAGGAGCAGGCGCGCGCCGGGGGGGGCGCCAGAGCCGAAGCGGCGAGCAGCAGAAGGCTGCCGGTGACAATGCGATTGCGCATGTCCCGAGCATAACAGGAAAATCTCCATGGCGGAATTCTTGCAGCCCGGCCTCACCACGATCGCGCTCTGCTGGCGGCTGGAGCGGCGGGACGGGGTGGCGCTTGGGTTCACCACGCACGACCGCGATCTCTTCATCGACGGCCTCGTCTATCGCGCGGCGCCGGGGATGCTGCCCTCGGCGATCAGCCTGTCGGACGGGTTCGATCCGGATACGCTCGACATCGAAGGGGCGCTCACCAGCGACGCGATCACCGCAGAAGATCTGAAGGCCGGGCGCTGGGACGGCGCGTCGGTCAGCGTGTTCATGGCCGATTGGGAGGCGCCGGAGGGCGAGCGGCTGGCGCTTGCGCGCGGCGAGCTCGGCGAGGTTTCGATCCGCGGCGGCGCCTTCGAGGCGGAGCTGCGCGGGCCGACCGCGCTGCTCGACGCGGCGGTGGTCGAGCAGACCTCGCCCGAATGCCGGGCGCGGCTCGGCGACAAGAGGTGCCGGGTCGACATGGCGGCGCGGGTAACGACGACGCGGATCGCGGCATTGGTCGCGGAGGATGTTCTCGACGTCGAAGCGGCCGCGCCCGGAAACGCTTACGGCTATGGGCGGCTGCGCTGGATCGGCGGCGCGAACAGCGGGCTCGACGGCGCGGTGCTGCGCTCGGACGGCGTCCGGCTGACGCTGCGCGAGCCGCCGGCCTTTCCGCCGGCAGTGGGCGACCTCGTCGAGCTCGTCGAGGGCTGCGACAAGATGCTGGCGACCTGCTCGGCCCGGTTCGGCAATGCCGTGAACTTCAGGGGCGAGCCGCATCTGCCGGGATTCGACCTGTTGACCCGTTTTCCCGGGGCCTGACCGATGAGCCGGGAGGCCGAGCGCATCGTCGGGCGGGCCCGGCGGCTGATCGGGGTGCGCTTTCGCCCGCAGGGGCGGTCGGCCGAGCACGGCCTGGATTGCATAGGAGTGGTGATGATGGCGACGAGACTGGACCCCGGCCGGGCGCGCCGGAATTACGACATGCTGGCCACCCGCGATCCGCAGGAGGTGGCGGCCGAGTTCGAGGCCTGCGGGTTCATCCGGCTCGCGCCGGCGCAGATCGAGCCGGGCGACATCCTGCTCGTCAGCGTCGGGCCGGGGCATTTGCACGCCGCGATCCTGACGCCGGACGGCTATCTGCACGCCGACGCGCGAATGCGGCGCGTGGTCGAGGTGCCGGGCGCGGTCCCGTGGCCGATTCTCTCGGCCTGGCGAGTCCCGGAAGACGGTCTCGCAGCGGTCCGGCTGCACTGACATGGCGACCCTGATCCTGACCGCGGCCGGCACCGCCGTCGGCGGGCCGATCGGCGGCGCCATCGGCGCGATCCTCGGCCAGACGATCGACCAGCGGATCTTCGCGCCCAAGCCGCGCCAGGGACCGCGGCTGGGCGAGCTCAGCGTGCAGACCTCGTCCTACGGCAATGCGATCCCGAAGCTGTTCGGCCGCATGCGGGTGGCCGGGACGGTGATCTGGGCGACCGACCTCGTCGAGCAGCGCTCGGCCGGCGGCGGCGGCAAGGGGCGGCCGAAGACGGTCAATTACGCCTATTCGGCGAGCTTCGCGGTGGCGATCTCGGCCCGGCCGATCCGGAGCGTTGGGCGGATCTGGGCCGACGGCAAGCTGCTGCGCGGCGCCGGCGGCGACTTCAAGAGCGCGACCGGATTCCGGCTGCACCTGGGCGGGGAGGATCAGGCGGCGGACCCGCTGATCGTCTCGGCCGAGGGCGCGGCGCTGGCGCCGGCCTATCGCGGCCTCGCTTATGCGGTGTTCGAGCATCTGCAGCTCGAGGATTTCGGCAACCGGATCCCGTCGCTGAGCTTCGAGGTCGAGGCCGATGCCGGCGCGGTGACGATCGGCGCGATCGCCGAGGCGCTGAGCGACGGCGCGATCGCGGCGGGCGCGACGCCGGCCGTCGCCGGCTATGCCGCGAGCGGCGACAGCGTGCGCGGCG
>Ga0070677_10000180_pt1 | contig 21944 bp, 18 predicted proteins | sample KBSM63metaG_FD_64674 | JGI IMG/M metagenome (GOLD analysis project Ga0070677, IMG submission 64674) | Miscanthus rhizosphere microbial communities from Kellogg Biological Station, Michigan, USA - KBS M6-3 metaG | ecosystem: Host-associated > Plants > Roots > Rhizosphere > Soil ... | reverse complement strand
GCTGGCCGAACAGCTTGCCGCCGTCGGTATTCCCGCCCTGATCGGCACGCTGACCCCGTCCACCGACGCGGCCGCTGCCGACCTCAAGGACAAGCTTCGCATGTTCGCGCGTCAGGCCCTCCTCGCCGATGCGGTCCTGATCGTCGCCGGGCTCGATTCGGCCCCGGAGGCGCTCCGGCCGGAGCTTTGCGCGTGGCTTGCCGCGACCTTCGCCGCGCAGCTCAAGCTCCTCGTCCTGCAGGGCAGGCATCTCAACCCGATCTGGCTGCGCGGGGCGCCGGGCGGCGTGCTCGAAATCGGACGCGACCTCGCGTCACGCGAAGAGCGCGCCACGATCTGGACACGCGCCGCCGCCGCCCGCGGGCTCGTCCTGTCGAGCGAGACCGCGCGCGAACTGGCCGCCTCGTTCGCCTTCAGCCGGGCCCAAGCGGAGGCGGCTCTGGCGCTCACGCTCGGCGGCGGCGGCGCCGACACGTGCGAGACGGCCGAGGAGGTGTTGCGCCACTCCGCGCGGCTGGTTTCGAGAGCCTCGGCTCCCCAGTCCGTTCGAAGGGTCGAGACCGGCCTCGGCTGGGACGACATCGTCCTGCCGCCGCCGATCGAAGCGGAGCTGCGCAGCATCCCGTCGCAGGTCCGCCACGCCGAGATGGTATGGGAGCAATGGGGCTTTGGCGATCGCGTGCCGTACGGCCAGGGCATCGCCGCCCTGTTCGCCGGCCCCAGCGGCACCGGCAAGACCATGGCGGCACAGATCATCGCCCGCGAGCTCGGTGCCACGCTCTTCCAGATCGATCTCGCCAAGACCGTGTCGAAGTTCATCGGTGAGACCGAAAAGCATCTCGCCGCAATCTTCGAGGCCGCCGAGTCGGCCAGCGCCGTCCTTCTGTTCGACGAGGCCGACGCCTTGTTCGGTAAGCGCTCCGAGGTGCGGGACTCGCACGATCGCTACGCGAACCTCGAGGTCGCCTATCTGCTGCAGCGGATCGAGGCCTATCGCGGCGTCGCGATACTGACCACCAATCTCAAGCAGAATCTCGACGCCGCGTTCCTGCGCCGGCTGCGCTTCATCGTCGACTTCCCGATGCCGGACGCGGACAACCGCCTCGCCATCTGGACGCGAATGTTCCCGGAGGACGCACCGGTCGGCGAGGACGTCGACGTTTCGCTCCTCGCCCGGCAGCTGCCGCTCTCCGGCGGCAATATCGAACAGAGCGTCGTCAACGCCGCCTTCAAGGCGGCCGAGGATGGGGGCGTGATCCGGATGCGCCATCTGGTCGCCGCCACGCGCGCTCAGCTTGCCAAGATCGGCATGGAAAGCGCCGGCCGGGCTCTCACCCATCTCGTCGCCGAGGCCGACTCGGCCGGAGGCGAGCCGTGAGCGCCGCCGCCCTGTTCGACACGACCCTGGCGCTCGCCCGGCGAATCCGGCAGGCGACGGGCCTCGAAGTCCATATCGGCTCGCCGCTGAAACGTGAGATGGGCACGGCGCGAGTGGCGCTTTCGCTGGTCCATCTCCAGCCCAATGCCGCGCTCCGCAACACGCCCCGTTTCGCCGCTCCGCCCATTTCGGGCCCGGTCACCGCGCCAGCGCCGCTATTGGACGCGGTCGCCTTCGACCTCCACTATCTGATCACATGCTATCGTCCGCCGACGCCCGCCGACGTCGCGCCGCCCGAGCCGGGCGAGCTGGTCAGCCTCGGCCAGATCATCGCCCTGCTTCATTCCGAGCCCGCCCTCACCGGCTCGACCTTGCCGGGACAGGACGTCCGCCTTTCGCCGCTATCCCTCACTTCCGAGGATATGAACCGGATCTGGGGCCTGTTTCCGGAAGAGCCGTTTCGAACTTCGATCGTCTACCTCGCCACCCCCGTCTATGTCGAAATCGGCGACGCCGCGCTCTTCCCGCCCATCCAGTCCCGCGAAATGGACGGCGGACTTGCCCGGGACGAAGCGGCATGAGCGGCCTCGCAGCGATCCTGTTCGATTCGAACCCGCGGATTGACCGGGTGACGCTCGCCATCGGCGCGGTCGACTCGGTTACCGGCGGGGTGATCCGCTACGGAGTCGGCGCACGCATAATCGGGCTGACGGACCGGGCGATCGTCAACGCCTCCGGCCTGCTCGTCTTCATCAACCTGCCGGACCAGGCCCAATATGACGTCGAGGTCGACGGTCGCCGCGCCGGCTTCCCCTTTGTCGAACGCTTCGCCTTCATGCCCCCCCCGCCGGGCGACAAGGATCCGGCCGCGAGACGGCGCGACGTGCTGCTGGCGCCGGGACCCGATTATCCGTTCGCGCCGGGAACGACGCTCATCCGCGGCGTGGTGACCCGGGGCGCCGCGCCCGTCCAGGACGCCTCGATTTCGGCGGCTCCGGCGGCCGGCGGCGCCAGCTTTGCGACGCGCAGCATCGCCAACGGCGCCTTCGCGCTGGCGCTGCGGCTGCCGCCGTTCGGAACGCACGAGGCGGAAGCGGCGGTGCCAGTCATCATCGCGGTCAGTGAAGCCGGAGCGGCCCGCAGCTTCGTGCGTCCGCTCACCAACGGCCGAAGCCACAGCTTCCTCGAGCCGATCGACCTCACCGGTACCAACGATCCCGGCTTTTTCGTCCCCTGAAGAAGGAGCAAGTGATGGCGCAAGACGATCGTAAAGGGCAGCCGCCGTCGACGCGCGGCCGGTCGCCCGCTCCGACCGCGCCCGACACCCCGGACACGCGCGACATCAACCCGCCGCCCCCGCCGGAGGAGCCCGAAGCTGAGCCGGCACCGGAGCCCGTTGACGCCATGGCGGGAGACGGCACCGTTGACGCCGGTACCGGCGAAGAGGCGGACGGCGGCAACGCCTCGGCCGGCGCGAGCCCCGGCAGCGCAGGCGGGAAGACCGAGAGCGATCGGCTGCGCGACGAGATTGCCGAGGCGGAGAAGGCCCTTGAAGCCAAGAAGGCCGAGTTCGCCCACGTCGAAGAGCGGCGCAAGGCCGAGGAAGCCACCGCGAAGATGGTGGCCGATTATGCCAAGGAGATCCCCGCCCTCACCGCCACCGAGGACGGGCTCAGGCAATACCAGCTTGCCGAAACCAGCTTCCTCAGCAAGTTCCTCGACGCCGGGACGATGCAGAACATCGCCGACGCGTCCGCTGCGCAACAGCGGGCGATCGACGACCTCGAGGCCAAGGTCGGGACGAAGGCGAAGGCCGTGGCCGACAAGCGGGCCCAGCTCGACGCGGCCAAGGAAAGGGCCGCGGCAGCCAAAGCGAAGGGGGAAGCCTTGAAGCGGCCGGCAACGTCGATCCGCGACCGGCTCAAGGCGGCCGACGCCGTCCGCACGGAAGCGAAGAAGGCGAGCGATGCGGGCAATTACGCGCTCGCCTACTGGCTGATCAGGGACGGCGGCCGGCTGGAGGAGAAGATCCGGGCCGAGCCGCGTGTCATTCCGGCCTCGCAGCTCGAGGCCGCGATGCGGCAGTCGGCTGCGGACCAGGCCGCCGCCGAGCGAGAGGCGGCCGCGCTTGAGGCCGAGGTCAAGCCTCTCGAAGTCGACCTTCAGGCCGACCGGGCGGCACTGGCCGCGCTGAAGACCAGCTTCGAGGCAAAGGTTCGCGCCAGCCTCGCCCAGTTCAATCCGAAATCAGCTGAAGCCGCTTAGGAGGGAAGAAACATGCCCGAATATCTTGCGCCCGGCGTCTACGTCGAAGAGATCGAACGCGGCCCCAAGCCGATCGAGGGGGTCGCGACCAGCACCGCCGCGTTCCTGGGGGAGACCGAGCGGGGCCCGACCAAGCCTCGGTTCATCTCCAGCTACGGCGAGTATTTGCGGTTGTTCGGCGACGTCTTCACCGACGCGGACGGCAACGTGAAATACGTCCCTTATGCGGTCAAGGCCTTCTTCGATAATGGCGGCCGCCGCGTCTATATCGCCCGGATCATCGGCGATATCGCGGGCGGGGACGGCCTTGCAAAGCGGGACTTCGACAGGCTCCACGTCACGTCGATCGGCCCCGGCAGCGCCTACAATCGCGTCTGGGTGAAAATCGAACCGGGCACGACCAAGAGGAAAACGCAGAACAACGAGATGCAGCCGATCGGTTTCCGGCTCAGGCTCGCTTATTGGGACCGCGTCCCGCCCGAAGGGACCGAGCTGTACGATCCCTTTGTCGAAGCGAACCAGCGGAGGTTTCCGCCGCCGACGATGATCGAGGACTTCGACGATCTGTCGCTCGATCCGGCCTCGCCTTCTTATTGGGACAAGCGGGTCAACCACGGCAATTCGTCGCTCGTCGAGGTCAGCGTCGACGCCGAGGCGACGATCGACGGCATCGCCGGAGCCGAAGGCGGCCTGCTCGACAAAGGAGCCGACGGCAAAACGCCGGAATCGAACCACTTCATCGGCGATGCGGATTCGCCCAACGACCGCCGGGGACTCAAGGCGCTGGCCCTGGATTCCTACCGCGACGTCACCATCGTCGCCGCCCCCGGCCGCGACGACAAGGAAGTGCAGCTGGAGGTCATCACCCATTGCGAGCTGAACCGGTTCCGGTTCGCGGTCCTGGATCCGCCCCGGATCCAGCCGATCGCCACCGACCTGGATCCCCGCTCGACGATCGACGACACCAAATATGCGGCGTTCTACTTTCCGTGGGTGGTCGTCGCCGATCCGCGCACGGGCGCGCGCATCGAGGTGCCGCCCAGCGGCGCGGTGTGCGGCATCTACGCGCTCACCGACAACACCCGCGGCGTGTGGAAAGCCCCGGCCAACGAGACGATCGCCGGCGCCCTCGACCTCAAGTACGAGATCACCACCAGCGCCCAGGAAAATCTCAACCCGAAGGGCGTCAACTGCATCCGCCGCTTCCCCGGCCGCGGCATCCGGGTCTGGGGCGCTCGCACGCTCTCCAGCGACCCGCTGTGGAAATATGTCAACGTCCGGCGGCTGTTCATCTTCCTCGAGGCGTCGATCTACTATTCGACCCAATGGGTCGTGTTCGAGCCCAACGATCCGAAACTGTGGGCGCGGGTCAAGCAGACCATCACCCTGTTCCTGCGCAGCCAGTGGCGCGAGGGCGCTTTGTTCGGAGAGAAGGAGGAAGAGGCCTTCACCGTCGCCGTCGGCCGCGAGACGATGACCGAGGACGACATCCTCAACGGCCGCCTCATCGTCGAGATCGGCATCGCGCCGGTGCGCCCCGCCGAGTTCGTCATCTTCCGAATCTACCAGAAGACCTCGGAAGCTAAGGAATAGCGCCAGCAAGAAGGAGTATAAGCCATGCCAGCCACCGATCCGCTGCGCAATTTCCGCTACCGGCTCGAGATAGACGGCATCGTCCAGGCCGGCTTCTCGGAAGTCGCGATCGGGGACGCGAGCAACGACCCCATCGAATATCGCGAGGGCAATGAGCTCACCACCGTTCGCAAGCTCAAGGGCCTCAACAAATACGGCAACATCACGCTCAAATGGGGTCTCACCGACTCCATCGAGCTGTCGAACTGGCACCGCATGGTGGTCGACGACGCGACTCCGCTCACCGCCGCGCGAAAGACGGTCGTCATCCGCATCCAGGACGATTCCGGCGCGGACAAGGCGGCTTACGAGATCACCCGCGCCTGGCCGACCAAATACAATCCGACCGACCTCAACGGCAAAGGCAACGAGGTGGCGATCGAGTCCCTCGAGCTCGCCAACGAGGGCATCCGCCGCATCCAGTGAACAGGGGACCTGAACCATGGCGTTCCAGACCGAAGTCGAATTCACTCTGCCCAAAGGCTATCTCGACGGCGACGGCGTGCTTCACCGCGAGGGCGTGATGCGGCTCGCCACCGCGGCCGACGAGATCCTGCCGCTCAAGGACCCGCGGGTTCAGCAGAACCCCGCCTATCTCACCATCATCGTGCTGGCGCGGGTCGTCACCCGGCTCGGCGCCCTTCCGGACGTCAACACCAAGGTCATCGAGGGCCTGTTCGCCTCGGATCTGTCCTACCTCCAGGCGCTCTACGAGAGCCTCAACGGCGAGGGCGGCGAGGAGGCGTCGCCCGCCCTCTTCGAGCGCGGCTCGCGGGAGTTCGGCGTCATGGGGGAAGCATGAAGGCCTATCCCCTCCCTCAGCTCTACGAGGAGATGGCCTTCATCGCCTTCCATTTCCATTGGCCCAGCGAGGAGCTGATGGCGCTCGAACATGGCGAGCGCCGGCGCTGGTGCCGCGAAATATCGAGCATCAACCGGCGGCTCGACGGCCGGCCCGACAATCCGTTCGACATCGGCTGAGCGGAGATGTTCGGCTTCGATCCCTTTCTCGCCTTCCGCTTCCGGGTGGAGGTCATGGGCATCCAGGTCGGCGGCTTCCAGTCGGTGAGCGGGCTCGAGCGCAACACCAAGATCGAGCCTTATCGGGAGGGCGGCGTCAACGACCATGAGCTGCAGCATGCCGGGCTCACCACCTATCCGCCCCTCCGGCTGAAGCGCGGACTCTCCGACCCGACACTGTGGGCATGGCACCAGGCCGTGATCCTGGGACGGATCGACCGCCTGGTGCTGTCGGTCGTCCTGCTCAGCGAAGCGCGCATCGAGGTGTGGCGCTGGATCTTCATCGGCGCCTACCCGGCTAAATGGACGGGCTCCGATCTCGACGCGTCGCAAAGCGTGGTGGCGACGGAGACGGTCGAGTTCGTCCATCACGGGCTGGTCGGCATATGAGGGCGCCGATCGCACAGCGCCCGGTCACCGGAGCGCGCCGCATCCCGCGCCGGCGCCGTCCGCGGGCCGGCCGGGCATCGCTGCGCCGGCCGCTGGCCCTGCTCTACCGGCAATCGGGCGCGGCGCGCACGGCGGCGCCCGCCGCGGTCCGCGCCGCCGACGGGGGCGCGGTGCCGCTCGCGCCGCGCCTGCAGGTCGCGCTTCACCTGTCGTTCGCGTTCAACGACCAGCGCCTCGAGTTCCCGGTCTCCGCCGCGCCTTCCGGCGCCGCGCCGGCCATGCCGGCAGCGACGGCGTCGCCGGCGGACCGGCCGGAAGGGAAAGCCTCGACCTCCCGGCGGCTCATTTTCGCCGCCTATTTGAGGCGGCTCGAAACGGTCTGTCGCCGGCTTCGGGAAGCGCCCATCGGTTCGCGGCTGCTCTTCCCTGATGCCGGCCCGCGCGCCAATGCGGTGCCGGCAAGCGCGCCCCAAGGCCTCCTCCATACTCGATCGGTCGATCGCCGGATCGCGATCCTGAGCGGCGGCGGCACTCGCGGGCAAGAAGGGTCCGCCCACCCGACGGCGCGGGCAAGCGGAAGCCAAAGCCTCGTCTACACCCGGTCGATCGATCACCTGATCGCGCTCCTGAGCGGCGACAGCGGGGGGCAAAGGTCCACCCATCCTGGGGCACAGGGCGTCACGCCACCTTGGCCGTTGCGCGAGGAGGCCGCGGCCACCTGGGCTGCGCACGTCCCCGCGCCCCTGCCCGGGCGCGGCAATGACAGTTTTACCCGTCTCATCGGCCGGCCTGGCGCCGCCGCGGCCGGCACCTCCCGAGGCCCGCTCGGCGCCGTACGGCAGGGCGCGGGAGGGCGCGCTGTGGACCGCGAGCGGCTTGTCTTGGCGCAGCCCGCCCCAGATGCGACCGCCGATCGAGCAAGCCCTGCCGCCCCTCCGTTGCTGGTCCAGCCCCTGTCGCCGAGCGGGACAGGGGTCGGGCGGCTCGTCCGGGAAACGCTTGTCACGCCGCCCGGCACTTCGGTCCCCCGCGCCTCGCCAAGGAGTCCTCCGGCAATGCGGGCGGCCGCGGAAAGGCGCCTCCCGCGCCGCGAGCGGCTTACGTTGGCGCAGCCGACTCCGCCCGACGCGCGGTACGCGACCGCCGATCCCGCAAGCCCAGCCGCACCGGCCGGGCGCCCGCCCCGGGGATCCGGCATTCCCTTCTCGCGCCTGGCCCGGCCTCGGCCGCCGGGCGGCGCAGGGATCGAGCGGTTCTTCCGGGAAAAGCGGGTCACTCTGCCCGGCGCCTCCGTTTCCTCGGCAATCGGCGCTGTGGCCGCGAGGGCGGGCACGGCGCCGCTCTACCTTGCGGAAAGAGTGGGGGGGCGAACCTTAGCGCCGGGGCCCTTCGACTCCGTCTGGGCGCCGCCGCCGCTCGACTTCCGCAGCGCGGCGCCGCCGCCGGCCCCACCGCCGCCGGAAGAAGCGCGGCCTGCCGCAACCATGGCCCCGTCCGCGGCCCCGATCGATCTCGAGGCGGTCAGCCGCGGCGTCATCGCCCGCATCGAAAAGCGTCTGCGCGTCGAGCGCGAACGCCGCGGCCGGTCCTGAGGAGGCGGGGGTGTTCGAGATCACCAAGGCGACGATCTGCATCATGAGCGGGCCGCGCAAGGGCCACGAGATCACGGTGCTGTTCAACCCGTCGGAGTACAGCCTCGACGGCGGCAACAACTATCCGGAGACGAAGTCCGCAGGCCTCGATCAGCCGCTTCCACAGTTCGTGAACGGCCAGGCCCCGTCCCTGACCATGGAACTCTATTTCGACACCTATACCGACCAGGGCGGCAGCGACGTGAGCACGAAGACCCGCGAGGTGGCGGGGCTGATGGAGCGCGACCCCCACGATCCGCCCGACGTGGAGTTTCGCTGGGGCGAGCTCGCCTTCTTCGGCGTGGTCGAAAAGGTCTCGCAGCGCTTCACCATGTTCCGCCGCGACGGCGTACCGGTACGGGCGAAGCTGACGGTCACCTTCAAAGGCAAGAGGGCGCTCTCGAAGCAATTGAAGGATCCTCGCCCCAACTCTTCCGACAAGACGAAGCGGCGCACTCTGACCGCGGACAGCTCGATCTGGCTGATGGCAGCCGGCGAATATGGCGATCCCCGCTACTGGCGGCTGATCGCGCACCAGAACCGCGTCGACGACCCAGGCGCCATCCGGCCGGGGACCGCGCTCGTGGTGCCTCCCCTCGACACCAAGCGGCCGGGGGCCGGGCCATGAAGATCGAGGCACTCGACCGCAGCTACGAGGATTTCTTCGCGCCGGCGATGGTCGTCACCGTTGCGGGCAAGGATGTGCTTCGGGACAATCTGCTCGCGATCTCGAGCGTCGAGGTCGACCTGAAGATCAAGAGTCCCGCTCGCTTCTCCTTCACGATCGGCAGCGCTTACAATTGGGAAGAATCCGAATTCGTCGCCGGCGAGAATGACGACCGGATCGAGCTTCTCGATCTGTTCGCGTTCGGTGCGCCGGTGAAGATCTCCCTGGGCTATGGGGAGCCGGCGAAGCTCGAGCCGATGATGGAAGGCATCATCACCGAGGTGGGCGCTGGATTCGCCGATTCCGATACGACCACGCTCACGATCAGCGGCTACGACAAGCTCTATCCGCTGCGTCTCAACCGAGCCTCGCGTCACTGGGACAAATCCAAGATATCCGATGCGATCACCGCGGTCGCCGGCGCCAACGCGTTGTCGGCGGATGTCCAGTCCACCCGCACCATCGAAGCAAGCCTCGATCAGACCCAGGAATCGGACCTCGCCTTCATCGAGCGCATGGCCGAGCTCACCGGCTCGATCTTCTACATGCGTGCCGGGAAATTCTATTTCGGCCCGCGCAGCAGCCGTTCGCCGACGCTCGAAATACCCTGGGGTCAGGGCCTCGAGCGCTTCTCACCCACCGCAAATCTCGCCGATCAGGTCTCGGCGGTCGAGGTCCACGGCTGGTCGGCGATCGACGCCAAGGCGATCGTCGGCAAGGCGCAGCGCGGCGACGAGACGGGGCGCGACGGGCAACGCAAGAGCGGCGGCGAATGGCTCGCCGCGGCGCTCGGAGGAGGCCCCACGATCAAGGTGAGCGCTCCGATACGCGACCAGGCCGAGGCGGACGCGCGCGCGCTCGCCATCCTGGAGGCGCGGGCGCACGCGTTCGTCACCGGCGAAGGCGAGTGCATCGGCGTCCCCGGCATCCTGCCGGACACCCGCCTCACCCTCTCCGGCCTCGGCCGGGTCTTCGGCAAAAGCTATTATGTCAGCGAGGCGACGCACCGGCTCGACGAGAGCGGCTACCGCACCCGCTTCGCGGTGCAGGAGCCGACGCTGTGAGCCTGCTGGAAACCCTCGGCTTCGACGCGCTGGAGGGGGAGGGCGACGGCCGCATCTTCGGGGTCGCGCGCGGCCTCGTCACCGACAATCGCGACCCCGACGGCCTCGGCCGGGTTCGCGTGCAGCTCGCCTGGCAAGAACAGGGCAGCGGCTATTGGGCGCGCACCGCCGCGCCGATGTCCGGCTCCGCTTACGGCACCTGGTTCCTGCCCGAGGTCGGTGACGAGGTGCTGGTCGGCGCCGAGCATGGCGATCCGGCTTTGCTCTATGTGCTCGGCATGTTGTGGAACGGCAAGGTGAAGCCGCCCGCCACCAACGAGGACGGCAAGAACAATCTCCGTCTGATCAAGTCGCGCTCCGGGCACCAGCTGCTGTTCGACGACACCGAGGGAACGCATGTGCTCGAGCTGAAGCTCGCCGACGGCAAGCGGGTCACGCTCGACAAGGACGGGGTCGCGATCGACGACGCGGCGGGAAACACCATCCTGATCAAGGGCAAATCCTCGGAGATCGCGATCACCTCGAAGGCCAAGCTCACGCTCAAATCCGCGCAGGTCGCGATCGAGGCCGACGGCACGCTCGAGATCAAGTCGGGCGGCACGCTGACGCTCAAGGGCGCTCTGGTCCAGATCAATTAGGGAGAGGCGGGAATGGGAATGCCGGCGGCAAGAGTGGGCGATCAGACGAGCCACGGCACGCCGCTCGGCCCCGGCCCCGGCGCGCCGACGGTGCTGATCGGGGGAATGCCCGCCTGGCGCGCCGGCTCCGACACGCACGTCTGCCCGCTTTTCGACGGGCCCAAGCCGCATGTCGGCGGCACCGTGGCGGTGGGCAGCGCCACCGTCCTGGTCGGCGGCCTGCCGGCGGCCCGCCAAGGCGACCAGATCGTCGAAGCGGGTCCTCCCAACGCGATCGCAATGGGCCTCGCGACGGTGCTGATCGGATGAGCGGCCTCGATCGCCTCGACACGGAATTCCTGGGCCGCGGCTGGGCCTTCCCGTTCCGCGTCGAGCCGGCCAGCGGCCGCGTCGCCACGGCCGCCGAGGAGGAGGACATCCGCCAGTCGATCCTCATCATCCTCAAGACCGCCAAGGGCGAGCGCGTGATGCGGCCCGATTTCGGCTGCGGCATCCACAATCTGGTGTTCGCAGCGATCGACACGGCGACGCTGGCGCAGGTGAAGCGCGACGTATCGGACGCGCTGCGCGATTACGAGGCGCGCATCGTGGTGACCGGCGTGCAGGCACGCGCCGGCAACCTCCTGAACGGCCAGCTCGTCATCGAGATCGACTACAAGGTCCGGCAGACGAACCAGCCGGGCAATATCGTCTTCCCCTTCTACTTCCGCGAGGGCCAGTGAGCGGCGTCCCCCTCACCGATCGCCGCCGCACGCAGGCGCTGCGCGCCGAGCTCGCGCGAATGGCGCCCTGGCTGACGCCGCAATGGGCCGGGCTTGGGCAGGAGGGCGATTTCGGCGCGGCGCTGTACGAGATCGCCGCGCGTCTCGCCGAGCACAGCACGCGCCGGCTCGACCAGACCGCGCTGCGCGACAAGCTCGCCTTTCTCGACACGCTCGACATCGCCGCGCCGGCGCCGCAGCCGGCGACCGTGCCGATCGTGTTCGTGCTGGCCGAAAAGCGCGGCGATCCCGTCTACGCGCCGGCGCGCGTCCAGATCGCGGCCGCGGGTGCCGACGGCGAGCCGGTGACATTCGAGACGCGCGAAGCGATCGCGATCTCGCCGGCGCGGCCGCTCCGGCTGGTCGTCGCCGATCCGGGCGCGGACCGGATCGAGCTCGCGCCGCCCAAAGTGATCGCCGCGCCGCAGCCCTCGCCGCCGCCGGTGACCTACCGGCTGGTCAGCGCCGCCGAGCCGCGGGGCACGATGCTGCAGCTCGCCCAGGCGGTCGGCCTTGCCGCCGGCGACCTCATAAGGATCGCGGGCCGCGTCTACCGCATCGCGAAGCGATCCGGCGAGATCGTGACGCTGCTGGATCCGCTCGAAGCACCCGCCCCCGCCGGCGCCGCGGTCGAAAAGGTCACCCGCCTCGATTCCTTCGCGCTTCGCAACCTCAGCGAGCATCTGGTCTATGTCGGCCATAAGGAGCTGCTGAAGCTCGACGGCTACGCCACCATCGTGCTCCGCCTCGATCCGCCGGGCCTCGCGCGGCGTCTCGCCCAGCTCGACATCGTCTATCACCTGTGGGGCAAGCGGAAGGACGCCGATGCGGCGGACTGGCAGGAACTGCGCCTGCTCGGCGGCCGCGACGGGGAGCTGCGCCTGCGCAAGGACTGGGAAGGCGCGGTCGAGGAGGTGGAGGCGGCGGGGCGCAAGAGCCGGTGGATCCGGCTGCGCCTGAAGACCCCGATCGCCGACGCCGCCCCGCCGGACACGCGCGCCGCGTCGGTGGAGCTCAAGGTCAATTCCAACGCGCCGGCGGGCCCGCCCGCGGACGGCAGCAGCTCGATCGTCAGCGCCTTCTACAACGGCCTGCCGCTGCCGCTGACGACGGCCTTCCTGCCGTTCGGCCCCGAGCCGCAGCGCTTCGACAGCTTCGCCATCGCCGCGCCCGAGGCGCTCAGCAAGAAGGGTGCGAAAGTCACCCTGGAGGTCGGCCTCAGCGATGCGAGCCTGGTTGCGATGACGCTGGCCGACGGCACGGCCGACCGGGTCTACGGCATCGGCCGCAACGGGCGCCTCCAGGCGATCCGCTTCGACGGCACCGGCGCCCCCGCCTGGCGTCAGCTCGACCGCCCGGTCCCCCCGCCGGACGCCGCCGAGGGCGGGACGGCGCCCGCGCTCGACGGCAAGGGGCCGCTCCTGGCGATCCATTCGCCGGCCGACAGCGCCAACGACCTCGTTCTGGCCGGCGACAAGGCGAAGCAGCTCTGGCTCGCCCAGGTCGCCGTCGAGGGCACGGATCGCGCGGCGCGCAAATGGGGGCGCGTGGAGCAGCTGCGCGAGGAGCCGCCGGCGAGCCTTTGCCTGGCGGCGCAGGCGGCGGCCCCCGACGCTGCGCCCCAGCCGCCGCTGATCGTCGGCTGCGACAGCAAGGAGACCTATACGCGCGCCGTCGACGTGCCGACGGCCACGCTCGCGGCTCCGCAAAAGCTCGTCGACGATCCGGCCGGCGCGATTCCGCGCTACCCGCTCGTGCTCGGCCGGGTGACCGGCGCCGCGAACCTGGTCGTCGCCGTGGATGCGGAGGGCGGCCTCTTCCGAGGCTCCCTCGGCCCCGGCACGATTTCGTGGAAGCAGCTGCTCGAGGCCGGAAACCTGGACGCCAAGGGGCCGGTCGCAGCCTCGCAGGACGAGGACGGAACGCTCCGCATCGTCGCGGCTGCCGCCGGGCAAGCCGACGCTCCCAACACCACGCTGCTCGTGTCGCTCGGCACATCCGGCGCACCGGCGAGCGTTAGGGCGGCGCTCGCGCCGTCCGCCGTCGCGTCGCTCCCGGAGAGCGCCGACGGCGGGCCGTTCTCCCTCACCGCCGCCGTCGGCCCGGAGGGAATCCTGATTTTTGCGGACAAGGTGCAGGCCCACAAGGTTCCCCTACCCGTCGGCGCCGGGTCCGGTTCGCTGTGCGCGCTGCTGCGGCCGGGAGCAGGCGATCGGCTCCCTTCCCTTCTGGTCGGCGCCCCCAATGAGCTGCTGCTTCGAGCGCCGATCGAAAGCACGATCCACCAGTTCCAGATGGACTGGTTCGATGCGTTGTGGCTCGAGGGCGACGCCAAGGATGCGCTCTACGTCCAGCGCGGGACCGTGGCCCCGCAACGCTTGCCGTCCACCCGGATCGAATTCGGGACGCGCAAGGCGCTGCCGTTGCCGTCGCCGGGCGTCGCCGCCGCAGGAAGCCTGACGCTGCTGGTGCCGCGAACGACGGCGGCGCAGACCGGAACCCGCGTGGCGGGAGACGCGGGACACCTGGTGCTCGACGCGCTCGACACCCTTACGGTGCAAGGCGACGTCATCGAGATCGGCGGCCGGCTGATCGAAGTCGTCGGGATCTCGGCGGAAGGGGAGCCGGAGGACGCGGCGGCCGCGGCGGCCGCGGACGGAGCGGAGGCCGCGGACGGAGTGGTGGGCGCGGAGGACGCCGAGGACGCGGACGGAGCGGCGGGCGCGGAGGACGCCGAAGACACGGAGGACGCCGGGAGCGCGGAGGGCGCGGAGGGCGCGGAGGACGAGGTGAGACGCCGCATCGCCGCGTTGGCCCGGGCCCTTCCACGGAATATCAGATCCTATCGAACCCTCCGGAAGGCCCCCTTCATCATCCCCGGCGAAGACCTCCGCACCTTGGTGAGGCTGTCCGGCGCGCTTTTTCCGGACGAGATAACCGGCATCCGTTTCGGTGGGTCCGCAGCGCCTTCGCGGCAGCCGTTCAGGAAGGGAAGCGGCGGATCGCCCGGCGAAACCTGGCTGCGGTTCGGCAGTGCGTGGACGGTCGCACCGGCCACGGCGTCCCTGTCCCTGCAGAGCCTGGCCGGCATTTCCCAATGGTCGCAGACGCGTCTGCCACGCAGCACCGAAAATCCCGATCTGTCGTGGGAATATTTCGACGGCCGCGGCTGGCGGCGGCTCGACGACGGCTTCCGCGACGGCACGGCCAATCTCGCCAGCTCGGGCACGATAAGCTTCCTGGTGCCCGACGATCTGGCGCCGACCGACGTGGCAGGCAAGCAGGACTATTGGATCCGCGCGCGCCTCGACGGCGGCGATTACGGGCGGTCGAGCTACGTCGTCGAGACGGACATCGTCGAGACGGGCGGCAGCCGGCAGTCGATCAGGATCGACCGGTCGGCCCTCAACCCCCCCGAGATCGTCACCATCGAAGCCAGCTATGAGCTGCAAACCTACGCCGCGCCGCAATTCGTCCTCACCGTCAACAATCTCGCCCCCGTAGACCAGACGCAGGCGGCGGCCGCCGCCGGCGCGGAGTTCCGGCTGTTCGAAGGGCTGGCGGCCCACACCGGCGACGCGGCGGGGCTCGGCCGGGCGATCTACCTCTGCCTCTCGCGCGCGCCGGGCGTCGATGCGCTGAGCCTCTACGTCGATGCGGCCGACGTCGATGCGGCGCCGTTGCGGCTGCAGGCGGAGGTGCTTCGGCCGGGGGGGTGGGCGCCGATCGTCTGCGAGGACCGGACGGCGGGCCTTACCCGGCCCGGGCTCCTTCAGCTCTTCCTCGCCACCGTGCCGGCGCAACTTCCCTTGTTCGGCTGCGACGGCTGGTGGCTGCGGCTGCGCCCTCTCGAGCCGACGAACGCGTGGGCGCCGATCGTGCGCGGCCTCTACCTCAACGCGATCACGGCCGAGCAGGCCAAATCGCTGCGGCAGGAGATATTGGGCTCCAGCCTGGGCGAGCCCGACCAAAGCTATCTGCTCGCCGAGCCGCCGGTGCTTCCAGGCACCCTGGAGCTCAGGGTGCGGGAGTCGCTCAGCGACGAGGAGAAGACCGCCCTCACCTCGGCAGATCCGGCAGCGGTCGCCTCCTATCCCGACGTGGCGGGCGAATGGATACGCTGGCGCGCGACCGACAGCTTCGTCGATCAGGGCGGCGCGGCGCGCGTGTTCCGCCTCGATCCCTCGACCGGCCAGGTCCGGTTCGGCAACGGCCGCGACGGCAAGATCCCGCCGGCGGGGCGGGACGCGATCCGCGCGGTCGGCTACCAGACCGGCGGCGGCAGCCGCGGCAACGTGCCCGCTTTCGCCGTCGACCAGTTGAAGACCGCGCTCGAATCCGTCGAGCTGGCGGTCAATCCGGTCGATGCCGGAGGGGGTGCCGACGCGCCGCCGAAGGAGCGGCTGGCGGAGACCGCCCCGGCCCGGCTGCGCCACGCCACGCGCGCGCTGACGCGCCCGGACATCGAGGCGCTCGCCACCGGCTCTTCGCCGGACGTCGTCCGCGCGCGCTGTCTGCCCGGCCGCGGCTGCGGCATCGACCTCGTGGTCGCGATCCGGAAGACGGGGGAGCGCTGCCCGGTTCCGTCACGGGCGCGGCGCGAGGGCATCGCGCGCAACATCGCGGCCGCCGGCTGGGGCGCTCTGGCGGTGGAGGCGATCCGGGTAAGGCCGCCGCGCTATGTCCACATCAGCGTCGAAGCGGTGGTGGTCGCCCGCGACGCCGACGCCGTCGCGCGGATCGAGAACGACGTCCGCAACGCGATCGTCGCGTTCCTCCACCCGATGGACGGCGGGCCGCGCGGCCTCGGCTGGCCGTTCGGACGGCGGCCGTGGCCGAGCGACGTGCAGCGGGTCGCGGCGGCCGTCGCCGGCGTCGATCGGGTGGTCGACGTGGCGATCGCGGCGCGCGATGCCCGCGGCGATCTCGACCGGCTGGGCGAAGACGCCCTGGTCTGCGCCGAGGAAGCCGACATCAGCCTGGTCGTTCAGCCGCCGCGGAGCGCGCCATGATCCCGGTGCCGAACCTCGACGACATCGCCTTCGACGCTCTGGTCGAGGAAGGCCGGGCGCTGATCCCGCGCTATGCGCCGGATTGGACCGACCACAACCTCCACGACCCCGGCATCACCCTGCTCGACCTCCTCGCCTGGGTGATCGATCAGCAGGTCTATCGCATCGGCTTCGTCGGCGACGCCCATCTCAAGGCCTTCGCCGCGTTGCTGGGCGTGCGGCCCAAGCCGGCGCAGCCGGCGCGCGGGTTGCTCTGGCCTGCCGCCGCCCCGCCGGCGGACGGACAGGCGCTGCGGGCCGGCACCCGCGCCTGGCCCGTCGACCAACCCGAGCTGATCTTCACGACGACGGCGAACATTCGATTGAGCCGTGCGGCGGTGCACACGATGACGGCCTGGACCGCCGGGAAACCGATGAAGGTGCATCCCGACGACAGCGGCGCCATCCGCCTCGATCCCGCCACCGATACGCTCGAGCTCAGCCGCGACCGGCCCGTCTTTGCCGATGCGAACGCCGAATCGACGCTCGCGATCGGCTTGGAATTCGCCGGTGCGCTCCCCGACCTCGGGCCGAGCATCCCCGTGCCCATCGCCTTCGACTACCGGACGAGCGACGGCATCTGGCATCGCGCCCGCAGCCGCTGGATCGACGGCGGCGCCCGCCGATCCGGCGCGGCGCTGCTCGATATCGCCGCCGGCCACGACGGCGTCGCGGCCGTTCGGCTCGACTTTTCAGGCTCGCCGGTGCGTGCCCTGCCGACCCGACTTGCTTTGAATGTCGTGCCGCTGGTGCAGATCGAGGCCCTGCCCGCGGTCACGCTGGGCGACGCCCGCGGCCTGCCGGACCTCGAACTCCCGTTCGGCGCCGGAGCGCTGCCGGCGCGGAAAGCCGCCCGTCATCCGCTCAGAATCCGCACGCTCGAGCATGGCGAGCGGGTCAAGTGGCGGCGCGTCGACGATCTGGCCGTTTCGAGCCCCCAGGACAGGGTTTACGTCGTCGACGAAGCCCGGGCCACGATTCGGTTCGGCAACGGCGTCAACGGCCGGATTCCGCCGGCCGGCCGTCAGATCGCCCGCGAGGCCCTCGACGTCACGGCCGGAGCAGGGGGGAATCTCGCGGCGGGCGTGGCGTGGAGCGTCGGGGGCCTCCCCACTCCCGCCCCCACCGCCGCTCCATCGTGGATCAATCGGGAGCCCATGACCGGCGGGTGCGACGCCTGGGACCGGGAGGCGCTGCTGACGGCGCTACGGCGGCAGGCGCGCAAACGACGGGCGATGCTCAGCGATGCGGAGCTTCGCGACGCCGCCACGGGCTTGCAGGGTTTCGGTCTCGAACGCGCCGAGGTGCTGCCGCGCTTTTTGCCGACTCTGCCGCACCGGCCGGTCCCCGGCGCTCGTACGCTCCTCCTTCACCCGCGCGACGGCATCCCGGGCAGCGACGCCTGGGTCGACGCGATCGAGCGGCGGCTGGCGCCGCGACGCGTGCTCGGCGAGCGGCTGTCGCTGGCTGCGGCGGAGCCGGTGACGATCGCCGTCTCGGGCGAGCTGCTGATCGCGTCCGGCAGCGATGCGCCGACGATCGAGAAGGCTGCGCGGACCGTGCTCCAGGCGCGGCTCAGCGCTTCCAGAAAGTCGCCGACGATCGAGCCGTGGCCGAGCGGGCGGCCGGTGACGATCGGCGAGCTCGAGGCGCTCGTCGCCGGCGTCGAAGGGGTGGTTGCGGTCCTGCGGCTGCGCGTCGGCGGACGCGGCGATCCGCCCCGGCATATGTCGGTGCCGCTGGCGCGCATCGAGGTGGCGGTCGCCGGCGCGATCGACCTCGATCTGCTGGTGGAGGCCTGAAATGGGCCATCTCTCCGACCGCTCCTACCGCTTCGCGACGGCGGCTCAATGGGAGGCCGGCGCGATGGCCGGCTTCGACCCGGACGATCGCGGTTTGACGCTCTCGCCGCCGCAGGTCGCGCGCCGTTTGGCCGGCAGCGAGGCGGACCGCGACGCCGACAGCCTCGCCGCCGTCGATGCGTGCGGGCGCCCCGCCTGGCTGCGGCCCCGCACCGGCGAGCTGGTCCGGCTTTACGACTTCGGGCCCGAGGTACAGGGGCGGCTCGATCTGGCAGCGCCGGCCGCGCTCTTCATGGGCCCGACGCTGCTGTGGGTGCAGCGGCCGGCGGGGGTCACCCGGTTCGACGCCCGCACGCTCCAGGAGCTCGGAAACTTCGATCATCCGAGGCTGATCGCGGCGGCGAGCGACGGCTGCGACGGCCTTTGGCTGCTCGTCCGCAGCCGCCGCGGCGCCTATGTGCGCCATATCGACGGCCGCGGCTGCCTCGCGCGGACGCGGCTCCATCTGCTCTGCGCGGTCCGGCCGATCGCGCTGGCGGCCGCCCGCGACGGCTCCTGGCTGGCGGTGCTCGACAGCCCCGAGGATGCGCGCGCGTCCACCGCCAACGAATGGCGGCTGCACATCGTCGAGCTCGAGGCCTGCCGCACCGCCAAGCCGCTCTGCTTCAGGCTCGCGCCCGAGGAGCCGCCGCCGCGCCACCTGGCCGTCGACAGCCGCGGCCGCATCCATCTCGCGGGGTCGGCCAAGGGGGCGCCGCTGCTGATCGTGTCGCGTCACGGCGACGAGGTTTCGCGCCAGGACATTGCTTTGCCGCCCTCGGCGTGGCCGCTGAGCGGGGTGCTCTGGCGGGACGCATTGCTCCTCGCCGCCGCGGACGGCCTCTATCGGCTCGAGCCCGCCAATGCGGAGGATGAGGATGCGGGCGTGTCGCGCGGCGTCTTCATCACCCCCGCCCTCGTCTCCCCGGACGGCACGCCGTCCGGCTGGAACCGCGCCGACATCGAGGTGGAGATGCCGGCGGAGGCGACGCTGAAGATCAGCTTCGCGAATTGCGGCGGAGCCGGCAAGGACCGGATCGAGGATATCCGCCGCGCCTTCGCTTCGACGAGCGCCAGGCCCGCCGCGCGGGTCGCAACCGTCGACCCGCAGATCGCCTGGGAAGACGACACCCGCATTTATCACGGCGCCGCCGGGGGCAGGCAGATGCTGCGGTTCCTGCTCGACGGCGCGCACGAAACCCATTTGTGGCTGAAGCTCGAGTTCGAATGCCCGGCCGGCGCCTCGCCCGTGTCGCTGCGTTCGCTGCGGGTGCGTTACCCCGATCGCTCCTGGCTCGACGATCTCCCCGCGATCTACCGCGAGGACGAAGGTTCGGCCGCGCAGCTCCGGCGCTTCCTGGCACCGATCGAGGCGCTCTACGGCGATCTGAGCGAGACGATCGATGCGCTGCCGGCCCGGATCGATCCGTCGACGGCCAAGGACGAATGGCTGTCCTGGCTGCTCGAATGGCTCGGCTTCCCGCCGACCGCCGGCCTCGGCGCCGAGGTTCAGCGGGAATTGCTCTCCGAAGCGGGAATCCTCCTTGGCGGGCGGGGCACGCAGGGGGCGCTCGAACGCATGCTCCACATCGTGACGGGGGGACGCGCGAGGGTGCGCGACAGCGGCGCCGCCGCCGCCTTCTGGGTGCTGTCGAGCCGCCGCACCCGGCTGACGGCGCGGCTCGGCTGCGACACGCGCGTCGTCGCGCACCTGCCGGCGGATTTCGTGCTGGGCCGAAAGGATCTGCGGCTCGGCAAGGCGCCGCTCGGCCGCAGCTGCGCCGATGTCGACGCATTGCTCTGCGCGAATTGCGGCCTCGTCTCGATCGACGTCGAGCTGGACGCGGAGCGGCGCAAGCTGATCGAACCGATCGTGCGCAGCCTGATCGACATTTTCGTACCTGCCCATTGCCGGGTCGAGCTCGCTGTCGGGCTGGCGACCCGCGCCCCGCCGGCCGGACGGCTGGACGACGCCTTGCCGCTCGGCGGCGCGCAGCTCGCCGACCCCCGGGGCATGGAGCTCGGACGCATCACCCGCCCGGGCGGCTGGCAGCTGCCGCCGGGCGACATCCCACCCATTCCGATCGACGGGACGGCGGCGCCGGACGGCGCGCGCCGCCTCGCCTGAGCCGCAGCATGAGGAGAGAGACGATGGCCGATGCCGACCCGAGGGCGCCGCGACTTTGGACCAGGCGGCCGCTGTTCTCGCCCAGCCAGATGCTGACCGCGGAGCAGCTCAACCTGATGATGGACGAAGAGCGCGGGCGGACGGAGAAGCTGATGCGCGGCCTCCACGGCCACGGCGTCATCTTCGGCCTCGCCGTCAGCGGCAAGGAGGGGCCGACGCAGCTGACGGTGAGCTGCGGCATGGCGCTCGACCGGCATGGGCGTCTGCTCCATTGGCCCGGCGGGGCCGTGCCGGCCGAGCTCATCCCCATGCCGGAGTGCGAGGGCCGGTTCACGCTTTCGATCCACTATGCGCGGCGCGAGGTCCCGGGGGGCGGCTGCGGCCCCTGCGCGGACCGGCCGCAGTGGATCGAGGAAGGCGTCGTCTACAGCCTGCGCCACGAAGGCGGGCCGATCGAGCGCGCCTGCGTGCGGCCGAGCGAAGCCCGCTGCATCGGCCTGGACGAATATGTCTGCCTGCGCAACGACTCCCGCGACGGGGTGCTGCCGGCGGCCGCCGATCTCGAATGGGCCTGTGCCCAGGCGGGCGCGCTCTGCCGGATCGGCTGCGGCGACATCGTCTACGACGCCGCGGCCGGCATCCCGATCGCCATGGTCGAAGTGCGCAATCTTTGCGAAAATCCGGCCTGCAAACCCCATTGGGGCTTCGGCGAAGTCGGCGAGACCTGCGAGGTTCGGCCGTGGGTCTACCGTACCCCCCTGCTCTATGAGCTGATCAAAGGCTGCCAGAACGATCTGGCACGGGTGGAGGCCGTCAATTGGGGCGAGGCCACCGCCGACGGAAACGGTTGGCCGGCGGAGGTGGAATGGGGAATTTTCGCCGGGGGCGCCCACCACGGGCCGGAGATCGTCTTCACCAAGCCGGTGCGCGTGAGCACGGTGCATCCCGGTTCGGTCATCCTGACCGCCATCTTGTGGGAGCGTCAGGCGGATTACCTGCTGACGCGCCGGATTCCGAGCGTGCCGGAGCCGCTCGACGAAGCCGAAGGTTACGCCTCCCACTTCCGGCTCCGGATCAATCGCGGCTGGCTGCGGAACGAAATCGGCAGTCGGTCCGAGTTGAAGAGCGGCGGCCGCGTGGAGCTGACGATCCGCGGTCAGATGCTCCGCGATCGATGCGACAACATGCTCGACGCGGCACCGCTCGGCTATGCACCGCAAACGCCGCCGCACAGCCGGCCCGGCGGTGACTTCGTCGTGCTGCTGCGCTTTCTCCAGCAACGCGCCGCCGACCGCGACGACGGCGAGGACGAAGGCGACGAGCGCGAACGGGAGGACGTCCCTCCCGCCGCGCGCCGTGCGGACCACGAGCCCGAAGTGCAAGCGCCCGAAAGCGACGACGCCATGAGGAGTGAACCGCGATGACCCAGACGAAAGAATGGAAGAAGACGCAGCCCGGCTCGACCGAGGCGGTTCAGT
>Ga0070677_10000163_pt1 | contig 22821 bp, 23 predicted proteins | sample KBSM63metaG_FD_64674 | JGI IMG/M metagenome (GOLD analysis project Ga0070677, IMG submission 64674) | Miscanthus rhizosphere microbial communities from Kellogg Biological Station, Michigan, USA - KBS M6-3 metaG | ecosystem: Host-associated > Plants > Roots > Rhizosphere > Soil ... | reverse complement strand
GCCTCATCCGCTGCGATGAGGACGTGCTCAATCTGGGTTCGAACCAGGACGGCAAGCGCACGATCTCAGCCGCCGGCCGCTCCCGCATGCGGGTGCTGGTCCCGCTCGCGCCGTTGCCGACCAACTTCGTCGCCGAGCTCGACCCCGAGCTGCGCACAAAGATCGTCACCGAACCGACGATCCAGAAGCGCGTGACGAGGCTCTTCAAGCTGCTGCCCTACGAGCCGGTGCCGCGACTCGCCCTGCAGACGATCGCGATGACGACCGGCGATCCCGTGCGGCGTACCCGCGCCGACGCCGGGGCCGGGGACCCGCTGGAGGGCATGGTGGGCCTTTCGAGCCAGTACGCGAAGGGGGTGGTCCGAGAGCTCGGACTCGAACCGATGCCGCCGCGCTGCTTCATGGGTGTGCCCCGCGCGAAAGTCGAAGCCCTGCCTCCGGCGGCGCGTCGGCGCCTCTCCCCCTCCGAACGCAAGCGCTTCGAACTGGACTGAACGCGACCTAGTCCTCGAGCTCGGCCAGCCGCGACATCAAGCGCACCGCCTGGTCGAGCGTCTCGCGCTCCTCATCGCTGAAGTTTCCCTCGAGTGCTTCGGCCAGCCAGCCCTCGCGGCGGCCGCGGTCCTCGTAAAGCTCGGCGCGGCCGGCCTCGGTCAGATCGATCAGGAAGCGGCGGCCGTCAGTGGGGTCGGGGGAGCGATCGACGAAGCCCTGGGCTTCGAGGTCGGCGACAGTCTGGCCCATCGACTGGGGTCGCACCCGTTCGAGCTCGGCGAGGTGGCTCGTGCTCTGCGGGCCTTCGCGATCGAGGCGGCCGAGAACCGAGCCCTGGGAGAGCGAGAAGCGGTGCTCGGCGCGCAGGCGGCGGAGCAGGTGGCCGAGCACGACGCGCAGTTCGCCGGCGAGCCGGCCGCTGTCGACGCGGGTCGTCATCGCCCGGATGATACCCGGAGATATACAGGGAAACTGCAAAGTTTGCCTGTATATTTTTCGAGACCCCGGGTACCGAAGATCGAAGTGAGCACAGACAAGAGCCAGCCAGGTGACCGCTACAAGTGGATCGCGCTCTCCAATGCGACGCTGGCGATCCTGCTGGCGACCCTCGACGCCTCGATCACGCTGATCGCGATGCCCGACATCTTTCGCGGCATCCACCTCGACCCGCTGATCCCGGGCAACAGCTTCTACCTGCTCTGGATGATCCTCGGCTACCTGGTCGTCTCCAGCGTCTTGATCGTCAGCCTCGGCCGCCTCGGCGACATCTACGGCCGCGTCCGCATCTACAACCTCGGCTTCGTCATCTACACCGTCGCCTCGCTCTTCCTCACGGTCGACTGGATGCACGGGCAAGCGGGCGCGATGTACCTGGTCGTCTTCCATCTTCCAGGGGGTCGGCGGCGCCTGCCTGCTCGCCAACGCGGCGGCGATCATCACCGACGCCTTCCCCGCCAACCAGCGCGGCATGGCGCTCGGGATCAACAACATCGTCGGCGTCAGCGGGATGTTCGTCGGTCTCATCCTCGGCGGCCTGCTGGCGCCGATCGACTGGCGCCTCGTCTTCCTGATCTCGGTCCCGGTCGGCCTCTTCGGCACCGTCTGGGCCTACCTCAAGCTGGAGGAGCGCTCAAAGCCCCGCCCCGCCTCGATCGACTGGGGCGGCAACGTCACCTTCGCCCTCGGCCTGGTGCTGGCGATGGTCGCGGTCACCTACGGGATCCGTCCTTACGGCGGCAACCCGACCGGCTGGGAGAGCCCGCGCGTGCTGATCCTGCTCGCCGGCTCGATCACCTCGCTCGTCGCCTTCGCCGTGATCGAGCGCCGCGTCGCCGAGCCGATGTTCCGCCTGCCGCTCTTCCGCATCCGCGCCTTCACCTTCGGCACCCTCTCGACCTTCCTCGCCGCGATCTCGCGCGGCGGCCTGATGTTCATGTTGATCATCTGGCTGCAGGGAATCTGGCTGCCGTTGCACGGCTACGGCTTCACCGAAACGCCGCTCTGGGCCGGGATCTACATGCTGCCGTTGACGATCGGCCTGCTCGTCGCCGGGCCGATCTCCGGCGTGCTCTCCGACCGCTACGGCGCCCGACCCTTCGCCACCGGCGGCATGATCGTCGCCGCGATCAGCTTCGCTCTGCTGATGACGCTGCCGATCGACTTCGCCTACCCGGTCTTCGCCGCGATCCTGCTCCTGCTCGGCGCCTCGATGGGGATGTTCGCCTCACCCAACCGGGCCGCGGTGATGAACAGCCTGCCCGCCGGCGATCGCGGCGCCGGCGGCGGCATGAACCAGACCTTCCAGAATTCCGCCCAGGTGCTCTCGGTCGGCATCTTCTTCACCCTGCTGATCGCGGGCCTCTCGTCCAGCCTGCCGGGCGCGCTGAGCAGCGGCCTGGAAGCGCACGGCGTCTCGCATGCCGCCGCCCACCACGCCGGCCAGACCCCGCCGATCTCGGTCCTCTTCGCCGCCTTCCTCGGCTACAACCCGATCCAGCATCTGGTCGGCGCCGAAGCGCTGGCGAGCCTGCCTCACGGCGCCCACGCCGCGGTCACCGGCCAGGCCTTCTTCCCCCACCTGATCTCCCAGCCCTTCAGCGAGGGGCTGGACACCGCCTTCACCTTCGCGATCGTCGCCTGCCTCGTCGCCGCAGCCGCCTCGCTCCTGCGCGGCGGCCAGTACCACCACGCCGATGAGCCGGCGAAGCCGGCCGTCGGCCCTTCCCAAGTCCCGCAACTGGAGGAGCAGCATGCGCGTTGAGTGGCACGGACAGTCCGCCTTCACCCTGACCGGTTCGGAAGCCAAGGTCTTCATCGACCCCTTCGGCGACATGGCGCCGCTGCTGGCCGAACGCGGCCGCAAGTTCGAGCATCCGCCGATCGAGGCCGAAGGGGTCGACCTGCTGCTGGTCACCCACGAGCACCGTGACCACAACGCGGTCGAGGTGATCGGCGGCGAGCCCCAGACCGTGCGCGCGATGGCCGGGAAGCACGACTCCGACGCGGTCGGCGAGGTGCTCGGCGTCGCCTCCGAGCACGACCAGGTGGCCGGCACCGAACGCGGGTCGAACACGATCTTCGTCTTCGCGCTCGACGGCCTGCGCGTCGCCCACTTCGGTGACTTCGGCCAGCGTCTGCTGCGCGAGGAGCAGGCAGCCGTGATCGGCGCCGTCGACCTGCTCTTCATCCCGGTCGGCGGTGGTCCGACGATCGGCGCCGCCCAGGCGGGCGCGATCGTCTCCCGCCTCGATGCCCGCTGGGTGGTGCCGATGCACTACCGCAACCAGCGCGCCGACTTCCTCCCCGAGAGCGAGGAGGAGTTCGTCGCGCAGATGCCGCAGACCGTCCGCTTCGAGGAGCCCGCCTTCGACACCGCCGACCTGCCCGCCGCGGGCGGGCCGATCGCCGTCGTCCCGGCCGCGCCCTAAGCCCCTGCAACCTCTACTCGCACCGGCAGCGGTTTACATCGATATCCCAAACTAAAAGCCGATCGCCGCTATGGTCCTTCTGCCGGGCCTGACCCGCGCACAATCGACAGCGAAAGGGGCCGGATTTGAGCGGCGATGAGATCAACGAGATGGGGCCGATCGATTACCTGATCGTCGAGTGGCCCGACGGGCAGCCGACCGGCGAGGCCCTCCCCCACCTGATCGACCTGGTCGACCGCGGCCTGATCCGCATCCTCGACCTCGCCTTCATCACCAAGGACGAGGACGGTTCGGTCGCGGCGCTGGAGATCTCCGATCTCGGCGACGAGATTGCCGTCTTCGAGGGCGCCTCATCGGGCCTGCTCGGCGACGACGACATCGCCGAGGCGGGCAATGCACTCGAGCCCGGCACGTCGGCCGCCCTGCTCGTCTACGAGAACCGCTGGGCGGCACCCTTCGCCGCCGCCGCGCGACGCTCCGGCGCCCAGCTCGTCGCCGGCGGCCGCATCCCTGCCCAAGACGTCCTCGCCGCCCTCGACGCGGTCGAGGCGTCCGAGTAAAGGAGAGACTCCACATGCCAGGACTACTTCGAGGGGTGGCGCGGACTGCCGTCATCGCCGGGACCGCGACCGCCGTCAGCAACCGCGTCTCCCGCCGTCAGGGCGAACGCTGGACCCAGCAGGAAGAACCACAGCAGGCCGCTCCCGTGACAGCCGCGCCCGCCGCCCCGGCCGGCGGCGAGCAATCGATGATCGAGCAGCTCAAACAGCTCGGCGAACTGAAGGAGCAGGGCATCCTCACCGAGGAGGAGTTCGCGGCCCAGAAGGCCAAGCTGCTGGGCTGAAGCGAGGTCGGCTCAGCCGGCCGGCTGCGAGAGCGCCGAAAGGATGTTGCCCGCCGGATCCTTGAACCAGGCGATGTCGGGCCCGTTGCCGCGGGCGATGCCCTTCTCGTCCTGGTCGAAGCTCTCGTAGCGCTCCATCTCGACGCCGCGCTCGACGAGGCCGTCGACCGCCTCGTCGATGTCGTTCACTTCGAAGTTGAGGATCGTGTAGGTGGCGGGGACGAAGTCCGGCTTCGCATACATCAGCGTCTCGCGGCCGTCCCCCGTCTTGATCGCGGTGACGCCGAACTCCTCGCTGAGGACCGTCACCTCGAGGCCCAGCGTCTCGCCATAGAACTTCTTGGCCGCCTCGATGTCGTCGACCGCAAAGCCGTTGGTCGCTTTCGTGTTGCCGAACATGGCGCTCCTCTCGTCTCGCCCGCCGGGTGACTGCTACCCGGCGAGCTCAGGGATGTACCGCTGCAGGTGCGCGTCGATCGTCTCGCGCACCCACTGTTGCGTCAATGGGTCAGCCAAGCGGTAGCGACCGAGCAGCATCTTCTGATCGGTGAGCGGCAGGCCGGCGATCTCCCAGCGCACCGCCAGCCGCTCGAAGAGCAGCTCGGAGCGGCGGCGCCAGGCATCCTCCTGGCTCGTCGCCGCCGTCGCCGGCCCCTCCCCCAGCTTGGCGATCGTGCCGGGGCTGAGCGATTCGCGCAGGGTCAGCTTGTTGCCGTCCGCATCGGTGTAGTCGACCGTTGCCGCCTTCTCCCGCGGCCGCCGCTTCTTGCCCTTCGCCATCGCCGCCCAGTCTGCCAGGCTGCCCGACGTGTCTCCGGACGAAAAGCTCGAACTGCTCAGGCACTTTGCGCCCACCCTGCACTTCGACGCGCTGGAGCGCTGGCGCCCGGGCCTGGTCGATGACTACCTGCGGCACTCGACCGTGCTCGATGGCGACGACGAGCAGGTCTCGGGCACACCGCCCGCCGAGCCGGCGATGAGCGAGCGCGCCGACGAGCGCAAGGCTCGCCTCGATCCGCTCGAGCGCGGTGCCGGCGTCGATACCCAGAAGCGCAGCAGCGAAATGCTGCGCGCGTATGGCGGCGACCAGGATCTCGCCTCCGCCGGCGTCGCCTACGGTCGTGTCGTCCCCGAGGGCCAAGCCCTTTTTCTCCAGTACTGGCTCTTCTATGCGGACAACCCATGCGTGCTGCCGCCTGGCCGCCACGACGGCGACTGGGAGCTGGTCCAGGTCCGCGCCGAGCGCGCGGGCGACGATTTCCGCCCCACCCACCTCACCCTCGCCGAGCACGGCAAGCCAGTCAACAAGCCGATCTCCTCGGCCGAGGAGATCGAGGTCTTCGTCGCCGTCGACTCGCACGCCTGCTACTTCAAAGAAGGAGCGAATCCGATCCTCCCCCTCTCCGACGTCTGCGAGCCGGCCGGAACCCCGAGCGGCAAACCCGACGTCGTGCTCCTGCCGATCGCGGCCTCGAAGCGGGACTGGGCGCACTGGCAGGGGCGCTGGGGGTTCGACCGGGGACCCGGCACCTGGCTCGCCCTGCAGCTTCATCTCAAGCGCACGCCGGGGATCTTCAAGCGGCTCAACAAAGTAGGCGCCGGCGAGAGCCCGCCGAGCCCCGGACACCAGGGTCAGAGCTGGAGCTCACCCGGCGGCTTCGCCACGCGGGGCAGCACCCGCAGCGCGACGACGACGCCGATCCAGCGCTTCGCCCACTTCCTCGGCGAAGCAACCTGGCCCGACGACCCGCCGCGAGTCGAGGTCGCGGCGGTGGACTCAGCCGACGGATCGTCGGTCCCCACCTACAGGCTGGAGGCCGAAGCGGCGGGACGCTTCCCCCGCCGCGTCTCGATGGTCGCGATCGCTTTCTGGGAAGAACGCGCCGACGGCAGCCGCCGCGCCCTGGCCCTCGAAACCGTCCGCCCCGGCAAACCCAAGACCCTCGCGATCCAGCACCAGGGCGAGCTGGTCTGGCGCGCCGCCGGCTACAACTTTCTGCGCCAGCGCGGCAGGCCGATCCTGCCGAAACCGCACTGAGCCGCGTATATGGCGGCTCCGTGCGGTTTCGCTCAGTGGTCGCCGCTGGGGCGCCGGCGCATCCGCTTGCGTTCGCCCGAGCGCCGCTTCTCTTCCAGCCGCTTCTCGCGCGAGGCACGAGTCGGGCGGGTCGGGCGGCGGTGCACCGGCTCGTCGAGACCGGCGGCGATCTTCTCGGCCAGGCGCCGCAATGCCAGTTCGCGGTTGCGGGCCTGGCCGCGGGCATCCTGGGAGACCGCCGTGATCAGCGCGCCGCCGCGGTCGAGCAGCATCTCTCGCTGCCGCTGGTCAAGCGTCCGTGAGGCCTCGACGTCGAAGGCCGCTTCGACCCGCGAGGCGGTGACGTTGGCGTGCTGCCCACCTGGCCCCGAAGAGCGGCTGGCGCGCAACTCGATCTCGGCCAGCGGGATCGAGAGCCGCGAGTCGATTCTCAGCTCGTCGGCGATAGCGCGTCGACCTTCGCCGCCAGCTCGAAGTCGGCGGCGGTGAGGCCGCCCTCCGAGTGGGTGGAGATCGTAACCGTCACCGTGTCCCAGGAGATCTCCAGGTCGGGGTGGTGACCCATCTCCTCGGCCGGCCCGACCAGGCCGTCGACGAACTTCACCGAGCCGACGAAGTCGCCGCAGGAGAAGTCCTTGGCGATCGCCTCGCCCTTGCGCTCCCAGCCGCTCAGCTCGCCCAGCTTCGCGCCGATCTCCTCATCACTCAGCAGTGCCATCGCCAACCCCCATCGCTTCGACCGCCCGTACCGCCGCTCGCGATCCGAGCACCCGGTAGGCCTCGAATTTCTGGTCAGTGTAGAGCTGGTCGACCGTCGAGTTGTTGGGAAAACGCGGGTCGGTCTGGTGATGGGCGCGCACGTCCCACGGCGCCGCTTCGGTCATCGCGTTGCGCACGTAGACCAGTTTGCCCCGCTCGCCGGTGCGGTACCTGACCTTCGCCGTAACGACGTCGCGCTTGGCGAAATGAGTTTTTTCGTCGGGAACCATCGCGGCAGGAGATGTGTCCTCGGACTCCTCGGGCTCTTTGGAGTCCTTGGCCTTGTCCTCCTCTGGCGCTTTTTCCTCCGCGAATTTCTTCTCCTCCCCGTCGAACTCGATCTCGACGCCGAGCTCCGAGCGGGCCAGGGTGATCGCTTCGCCGAGCGATTCGAACTCGGCCCCGTCGGCGCCGACCCCGCTCGCGTCTAGGCAGTAGATCTCGGTGCAACCGCGGCGCAGCAGCTCGACCAGGCCGAGGTTCTCGTAGTGACCGCCGTCGGTGACGTAGAGGTACTTGGAGCCGATCCGGTTGAGGCCGAAGAGCTCGCAGAAGAGATAGAAGGGCCGCGGCCTGACGTAGCGCAGGCGCAGTTCCTGGTCTTCGCGAAAGGACCGCACCCAGCGCGGGTTCGGCACCCAGACGCCGAGGCGGACGTTCGCCAGGGCCATCAGGAAGGTCAGCGGGCGCCGCGTCATCTTCCCCATCGAGGGCGAGATCGCCGCCCCCGACATCGCCGTCGCGGCGAGCAGCGAGAGGTCGCGCCCGCGCCGCTTTGCCGGTCGCGACTCGTCCTTCTTCGGCTCCTCGAAGGCGTTCTCGATTTCCTCGGTGGCAACCGCTCCCACCAGCGGCCCGCCGACCGTGTGGGCGCTGAAGGTGAAGCTGGTGACGCGCCGCCCCGGCGGGGTCGCGTTGGTGTCGGAGATGTTCGCCGCGGCGCAGATCAGCAGCGTCGGCCACTCCTCCCCTTCGCCTCCCACCATCGCCATGTCCGAGAGCGCCAGCGTCCTGTCGTAATCGCGCTCGACCGCGATGCCGTCATCGCCGTCCGGATCGGTCGGGCGCACCACCTCGACCCGGTCGAACAGCTTCCCGCGGGGATCAAGCGCCGTCTCGGCCTTCACCCGGCGCAGGGCGAAGACGCTGCTGAGGCGGCGCTTGTAGAAGGGATGCAGCGACCAGGTGGTCAGGTCGGCGAAGAAGTAGACGACGAGGAAGACCGCCAGCACCCCGACTCCCGCCCAGATCAATCCTCCGTCGACCGTCCCGGGCGCATCGACTTCCGACATTCCCGCCGCGACGGCCAGGGAGAAGACGGCGAAGAACATCAGCGGTCCGACCAGCGCCGCGGCGAAGTAGGCGATCCCGACGCGCAGCCCTTTGCCGAGCTTGCCGAAGGCTTTTCGCGCTTTCCCCAGTCCCTCGCGGGCTTTGCTCGAGACGAGGAAACTGCCGAGCTGGGCCGCGACGCCCGCCAGCAGCGCCAGGGTGCCGGCGCCGAAGCCGACGCCCTTCTCACCCGTCCCGCCGAGGTGGTCTTCCCGCACCCACTGGACCAGGTACGGCAGGGCGACCAGGAGCAGGGCGAGGAAGGCGGCGATGATCAGCAGCCGAGTTGCCCAGGCAGTGAAGAACTGGGCCCAGGCCAGCTTGCGCCAACGAAACAGCAGCGTCGCCAGGCCAAAGGCGAGGCCGAGCCCCAGAACCGCCAGGGTCGAGATCCAGGTCCAGTCGGGGAGATCGGCCGCGCACCCCGTCGCCCCGCCGGCGTTGCAGTCGCCGGCGAGATGGCCGAACGCCGGGGCGTAGACCAGTCCGGCGAGGACGAGAGCGATCCCGATCAGGGGCAGGGAGACGAAGACGAGGTTGACCAGGAGGCCGAGGACCAGGCGCAGGGCGAGGAAGATCTTGTCGCCGGCCGTCGGCGCGAGGTAGGAGCAGCGGTTGCGCAGGTATTGCTCCTCCGGCGAGCCCGGCGCAAAGGGCTTTCTCGCTTTGAACAGGGAGCCATCGGAGTCATCGGGACCGGTCTTGCGCAGCAACGAGATCGCGGTGGCGATGTAGGAGCCGCCGGAGACCGCCGCCAGGTAGCTGGCCCGCTCCAGCTCGTCGCGCTCCTGCAGCACCTGCAGCGCCCCCAGCGAGAAGGCGGCGGAGCGGATGCCGCCGCCCGAGCAGCAGATGCCGAGCTTGCCCTCGCGGGGATCCTCGACCGTGCCCGCGAAGGAAGGCGACGGCTCGGGATGGCCGCCGTTGAAGAGGCTCCGCCCGAGGCGGCGGCGCGGCCGGTTCGTCGCCTCAAAGCGCTCCTGCGCGGGCGCGCGGCGGCGCAGGCCGGCATCGTCCGCCGCGAGATCGTCCTCGTTCGCGGGCTCAGGCTCGGGGTGCCGCTGGGGAAACAGCGGCACGCGAATCATCGACACCTGCCAGGGCGGGACACGGGCGGCAAGCTAACCGATCCGATCAAGAGGATTCAAGCGAAGGCACTTGGAGCTCGCACTACAGCGAGAAGGCACTGGGCGCTCGACCACAAGCGCGTGCCGCATCGCCCACCTGAGACACCCGTCTCCCACCTCTAAATATTTGGTAGTTGCTGCCGATATGGCGGGCATGAGCCCAGACAGCAGCAAGCACCTGCGGGCGATCATCCAGACCCAGACCGAGATCGCGGCAAGCGATCTCGACCTCGATGCGGTGATGGAGCTGATCGCCAAACGTGCTCAGGACCTGACCGAGGCCAGCGGCGGCGTGATCGAGATCGCCGACGGCGACGAAATGGTCTACCGGGTGACCACCGGCGAGGCGACCCCCTTTCAAGGCGTGCGCCTGAAGATGGACGCGAGCCTCTCCGGGCGCTGCGTCAGAGAAGAAAAGGTGCTGCGCAGCGACGACACCGCCAAGGACCCGCGGGTCGACAGTGAGGCCTGCCGCCGTGTCAACGCCGACTCGATGATCTGCGTGCCGCTGATCCACCAGGAGGAAACGGTCGGCGTGCTCAAGGTCTACGCGCCGCGGCCTGACAACTTCGACGACGGCGACGTCGAAACGCTGGAGCTGCTGAGCGAGCTGATCGCCGCCCACATGTCCCACGCCAGCCTCTTCGCCGCCGAGGTCCACGGCGGCCGCCACGACGCCCTCACCGGCCTGCTCAACCGCCGCGCCTACGAGGAACGGCTGCCGGTCGAGATCGCCAGGGCCAACCGCTACGCCTGGCCGCTCTCGCTCTGCCTGCTCGACCTCGATGGCTTCAAGTTGATCAACGACACCCTCGGCCATCCCGCCGGGGACCGGGCCCTGCAGCAGGTGGCGGCGCTGATCGACGAGTCGCGCCTCGCCGACGACAGCTTCCGCATCGGCGGCGACGAGTTCGCGCTGTTGATGCCGAAGACCTGCCGCGAGGACGCCGAAACCGCCGCCGTCCGCCTCAGCGAACAGATCCGCCGGATCGGCATGTCCGACGGATCGCTCGGTGCCTCCTTCGGCGTCGCCGAAGGGGCCAGTGACCCCGCCGTCCTGCACGCGATGGCCGATGAACGGCTGCTGGCAGCCAAGGAGCGCCTCTACGAGGGGCGCGAGCGGCGCCGGTAAGCGCTAGGCGCAGCCGAGATCGAGGCCTGCCGAGCCGCGGCGATAGATCCGCGGTTGATTGGCGGCCGCGGCACGCAGGCGTTCTGGCGCCACCACCCCACAGAGGCCGCCGAACCAGCGCCCGTTGCGCCGGAAGAGGAAGAGCCCGTAGCTGTGGCCGGTCCGGCGCGGCAGCGCACAGGTCGCCCCCCGGCGTGAGCTGTGCACGTCGAGCATCTTCCCCGCCGCCGGCATCGCGCCCTTGTATGAGTGACGCACTTCGTAGCGAAAGACCGCGTGCAGGGCCCCGTGCGGCAACACCCTGACCAGCCGTCCCACGACCGCCCCATCGGCTTCCCGCAAGGACTCCCCCGGCGCCTGCGGCGCGCAGGAGCAAGCAGCTGCGCTGCCGACAGGCAGCAGCACGAACACGGCAAGCGCCACCACGATCCCCCGCACGGAACAAATGTAGCTAGGGAGTCAAGACGATCTTCAGCGCTTCGCGCTGGTCGTAGAGCCTGTACGCCTCGTCCGCTTCCTCCAACTTCATGTGGTGGGTGACTAGCGGCGAGGGGTCGAGCTTGCCGCTCTCCATCAGCGCCAGCACACGGTCGACGTGGGCGATTACGTTGGCGAGGCCGAGACGCAGGGTGAGGCCCTTGAGCCAGGCCAGGCCCAAGGGCACCTCGCCCTTGCCGGCGTAGGCGCCGATCCCGGAGACGGTGCCGGCGTCGCGGGCGAGGCTGACCGCCATCGCCAGCGGGCCCGGATCTCCGACCGCGTCGACGACCACGTCCACCCCTCGCTTCTCGGTGCCGGCGCGGACGACCTTCTTCGGCTCCTCCTCGCTGAGGTGGACCGGCGTGGCGCCGAAGTCCTTCGCCATCGCCAAGCGCTGCTCCACCGAGTCGATCGCGAAGACCCTGGTCGCGCCGCCGGCGAGCGCCGCCTGCACCGCGCAGAGGCCGACCGGCCCCAGGCCCAGCACGGCGACCGTGTCGCCGGCGCGCATGCCGGCGTGGGCGACGGCGTGGTAGCCGGTCCCCATCACGTCACCGGCGAAGAGCGCCACCTCGTCGGACATTCCCTCCGGCACCCGCCGCAGGGTCAGGTTGGCGCGCGGGACCAGCAGCTGCTCGGCCTGGGCGCCCTGGAGGTTGCCGAGGTGAGAGCCGTGGCCGAAGGTCTGGCCGTTGTCGCAGCGGTGATAGTCGCCGCGCAGGCAGGGGGTGCAGGTCGCGCAGGCGGTGTGGAAGCAGCCGAGCACGCGGTCCCCGACCGCGATCCGCCCGACGTCCGGACCGGCGGCAAGCACCGTTCCGACGAACTCGTGGCCGATCGTGAAGCCCTGCTCGACCGGCACGCGGCCGTGGAAGATGTGCAGGTCCGAGCCGCAGATGCCGCTCGCCTCGACCCGGAGCAGCGCCTCGTCGCCGGCCGTGACCTCTGGGTCCGGCTTCTCCTCGACCCGGACCTCGCCGGGAGCCTGAAACGTGACGGCGCGCATTGCGCCGAACCGTATCGCTCGCGACGCGTGCGGTCCGGTTCAGCCGACGCTGACGCCGGGCACGCCGAAGCGACTGCCGGCGAGCGGGTCGGCGGTCTCTTCGATCCGCGCCTCGAGTTCGAGCTCTTTGTCGAAGTCGGCTGCGTCGCTGTGGCGGAAGGAGACGTCCTTGCCCTCGAGCAGCTCGATGAAGACCTCGACGAAACGGCCGTCGAGCTGCTTGCCGGAGACGCGGCGCAGCTCCTGGATCGCCTCGTGACTGGAGGTCGGGGTGCGGTAGGAATCGCGCGCCGTCATCACGTCGTAGGTATCGGCGACCGAGATGATCCGAGCCAGCTCGGGGATGTCGTCGCCGGCGAGGCCGCGCGGGTAGCCCTTGCCGTCGATCCGCTCGTGGTGGGCGAGGATGATCTCCGCCACCGGGCCGTAGCCGTCCAGCGAGGAGACGACGCGGGCGCCCTGCTGGGGATGGCGACGGATCAGCATCCAGTCCTCGTCGGTGAGCGGCACGTTGGCCTTGAGGATGCGGTCGGGAAGGATGAACTTGCCGATGTCGTGCAGCAGCGCCGCGATGTGCACGAGCTCCTCCTGCTCGCGCGAGAAGCCGGCGCGCTGGGCGATTGCCCGTGAGTAGCGCGCCACCGCCGCCGAGTGGCGGGCGGTCATCTGGTCGCGCAGGTCGAGCGTGCGCAGCATCGCGCTCAACATCCCGACCTGGAAGCTGGCCAGCTGCTTGGAGCGCCGCTCGAGCTCGTCGGCGCGCTGCTGGGAGAGCAGCAGCTGGCCGAGCAGGTACTGGAAGGTGATCAGGACGACGCCGAAGAGCGCGATCGCGGCGATGCCGATCACGTGGTAGATGAAGGCGACGGCGACGGCGAGCATCGCGCTGGCGAACTCGGAGGGCAGCACCGGCGGCAGCACCTTGAGCTTGCTCGAGAACGGCACCCGCTCGACGTAACAGCCGTAGCCGGCGATCATCACGAAGTTGACCAGCAGGGCGAACTGGAAGAGGGCGAAGATGAGCAGGTAGAAGGAGGGTTCTGAGGCGGTCAGCCCGAGCGCCGGCACGCCCTCATGGAAGGCGATGCCCCCGAGCAGCGGGAAGACCGCGTAGGTGAGGAGGTTGTTGAGCAGGTAATGGCCTTCGTCGTGCCAGCGGGCCACCCAGCCGACGAGCATCGCGGTGACGCCGATCAGCGCTGCTGGAGTGCCGCCGAGGAAGACCATCGCCAGGACGAGGGCGAGGAAGGTGCCCGAGACCTTGACCTTCGATTCGGTCGAGACAGCGGTCAGGTAGCTGAAGACCGAGAAGGCGAGCAGGACGAAGAAGAGGGGCAGGTCCCAGTTGGACTCGGAGACGTCCCAGACAGCTACCGCGGCAGTAGCGAGGAGCGCGGCGATCATGACGCCGATTGCGAAACGAGTTGGGCGAGTGTCAGCCATTTAGCTCGATTGGGTAGGTCCTACGGTGGGAGGCCCGTGGCCTACAAGATTCATGGACAGATGCCCATTCCCTGCGTCGCGCGCGACAGGCTTGCGCCTTACGCAACTTGGGTCGTTCAAAGTAGCCGCCCCAGGCAGGAGCCGCAAGGCGCGTGGCCGCATTGCCAGAGCTCGCCCAAACGGGAAATTCGCCCTTACGAGGGGCAGGTGCCGGTCGCCCCGGCCCCGAAAAAGCGAAAGGCGCCCCTAAGGACGCCCTTCACAAATCAAACGACTGGGACGAGCGGTGCATGATGATCCGCTCGTCTTTAGAAGATCTAGTGATGAAAGCCCATGAGCCTTGTCCCTTCGATCGTTGAAACCCTCAGATTGCGCAGGCGCGATCCGAAACTCGTCAATTGCCTGGCAAGTTTGTAGCACAACTCGGCGGAAACTTGTGCATCTGCAGCAAAACTTGTGCATAAATGCAGTAGATCGTGCGTCGATCCATGCCTAGGGTGCGGCTCAGCGACCCCTTGAGAAAGCCGCAATTTCGGCGCTTGGCCGCCAGCTACGCGGTCAATGAGCTGGGCGACTGGATGGGGATCGTCGCCCTCTCGGTGCTGGTCTACGACCGCACGGGGAGCGCCCTGGCCACCGCGGCGCTCTTCCTCGGCACCCGCTTCCTGCCCGCCCTGATCGCGCCGATCCTGGTCGCGCGAGTCGAGCGACCGCCGCCGCGCTACGCCCTGCCGGTCATCTATTGCGGCGAGGCGGCCGCTTTCGGCGGGCTGGCGCTCTTCGCCGGGGACAACTTCCTGCTCGTCGGCGTGGTCGCGCTCGCCACGGTCGACGGAGCGCTGGCGCTGACCGGCAGGGCGCTGACCCGCGCCGTCGTCGCCGCCCTGCTCGAGTCAAGTGGGGAATTGCGGGCCGGCAACGCCGTTCTCAACGTCGCCTTCACCGGCAGTGCGGCGGTAGGGCCCGGCATCGCCGGCCTGATCGTCGCCGGCTTCGGCGTGCAGACGGCACTGCTGCTCGACGCCGCCTCCTTCTATGCGATCGCCTGGATCCTCTTCCGGGCGGGCCCGCTGCCCCAGGCCGAGGCGGATCCCGGCCTGGTGCGCGACCGCGTCCGCGCGGGCCTCGCCTACATCCGCGAGCGAGCGACCCTGCGCCAGTTGCTACTCGCCCAGGGCGCCGCCTTCGTCTTCTTTGCCGCGGTGATCCCGATCGAGGTGATCTACTCGAAGCAGACCCTCGGCACCGGCGACTCCGGCTACGGCCTGCTGCTTGCCAGCTGGGGCGTCGGCATGGTGCTAGGCAGCGTCATCTTCGCCTCGGTGCGCCGGGCACCGCTGCCCGTCCTGCTCTTCTTCAGCACGCTGGCGGTCGGCGCCGGCTATCTGGGTCTGGCGGCGGCGCCCTCACTGGCGGTCGCCTGCGGCGCTTCCGTGGTCGGCGGCGCCGGCAACGGGGTTCAGTGGGTGAGCGCGATCAGCGCCGTGCAGGAGCTGACGGTGGCCGGCATGCAGGCGCGGGTGATGAGCGTCCTGGAGTCGATCGGCGCGGCGATGCCCGGCGTCGGCTATCTGCTCGGTGGCGTCCTCGCCAGCGGCGGCAATCCCCGCACGACCTTCCTGGTCGCCGGCATCGGCGTTTTCGCGATCGTCGCCATCGCTGTCCCGGTGATGGGCAAGAAATGGCCCGAGCGCAGGGAAAAAACAGGTCCAGATCGCCTTGACGCCGAAGAGGAGATTATGGTGGAGTTGATTCCAGTGGGAGGGAATCGTGGCCCTGACCGATCTGATTCGGAGGTAGTCAGTTGAGAAAGTTTGGTCCCGTTGCGCTGGCACTTGCCCTTGCGGCCGCGGTGGCCCTGACTGCCTGCGGCGGCTCGGGAGGCAAGGAAGGCGGCACGCTGACCGGCAGCTACGCCTCGTTCCCGGACTACCTCGACCCGCAGCTCTCCTACACGCAGGAAGGGTGGACGGCGATGTTCGATACCTACCTGCCCCTGCTCACCTACAAGCGCGTCAACGGGGCCGAAGGCAGCAAGGTCGTGCCCGGGCTCGCCGAGAGCCTCCCCAAGATCAGCAGTGACGGCAAGACCTACACGCTGACGCTGCGCAAGGGCCTCAAGTACTCCGACGGCACACCGGTCAAGGCCTCCGACTTCACCACCACGGTCGAACGCCTCTTCAAGATCAACTCGCCGGGCTCGTTCTATTACGAAAGCATCGTCGGTGCTGAAAAGTTCGCCAAAACGAAGCAGGGCGGCATCTCGGGCATCAAGACGGACGACAAGAGCGGCAAGATCGAAATCGAACTGACCGCGCCGCACGGATCGTTCACCAACGAGCTCGCGATGCTCTTCGTCGCACCGTTGCCGCCCGGCACGCCGGCAAAAAACCTGACCGCCGACCCGCCGCCCGCGACCGGCCCCTACGCGATCTCAAAGGTCGAGACGGGCCGCAGCTGGTCCTACGTGCGCAATCCCTACTGGGCCAAGGACAACGGCCCCCAGGTCAGCGAGGTGCCCGCCGGCCACTTCAACAAGATCGAGCTCAAGGTCGTGCGCAACGACGCGACCCAGGTCAACGAAATCGAACGCAACAAGACGATGTGGATGCAGACCCTGGTCCCCTCCGATCAGCGCGAAGCGATCGTCGATAAATACGAAGGGACCCAGTTCCGCGTCGAGCACCCCCTCAACATCTACATGTTCTGGATGAACACCGAAAAGGCGCCCTTCGACGACCCCAAGGTCCGTCAGGCGGTCAACTACGCAGTGGACACCGACGCGCTGGAAAGGATCTACGCAGGCTCGATGGCGGCGGCGCATCAGATCCTGCCCCAGGGGATGCCCGGCTACGAAGCCCTCGACCTCTATCCGCACAACATGGCCAAGGCGAAGGAACTGCTGGCCGAAGCCAATCCCTCCGACCGCGACATCACGGTCTGGACCGACAACGAAAGCCCCAACGACGAAGCGGGCACCTACTACCAGGACGTGCTCGACAAGCTCGGCTTCAACGCGAAGCTGAAGACGATCAACGCCGACAATTACTACACGATCATCGGCAACGAAAAGACGCCTGATCTCGACACCGGCTGGCTCGCCTACTTCGCCGACTACCCCAACCCGAACGCCTTCTTCCAGCCGCTGTTGAGCGGGGAATCGATCGCGCCGACCGGCAACACCAACTTCGCTCGCATCGACGAGCCGGACTTGAACGAAAAGATCGCGAAGCTGTCCGAAGAACCGCTCGGCTCCCAGCAGGAATCCGAATACGCGGAACTCGATCGCTCCTTCATGGAACTGGCGCCGGCGGTGCCCTACGGCACCAACACGACCTCGACCTTCGTCGACAACCAGATCAACCTGGAAAGCGTCGTCTACAACCCGGCCTACGGTCACTCGCTGGCCAGCTTCGAACTGAAATAGCGCCCGGCCGCGGCCTCACAATATGCGGGTGGCCCCCCAGCCCAACGTCGAGGAGGCGGCCCGCGCGGCCGCCGGCCCCTGGCAACTGGCCTGGCGGCGCCTGCGTCGCAATCGCGCCGCCCTCGCCTTCGGCGTCCTCTTCGTCCTGATCCTGCTCGTCTCGTTGGCGGCGCCGATCTGGGCCGACAACGTCGCCCACACCGGGCCCAACTCGACCCACACGCTGCAGAAGCTCGAAGTCGACGGGGAAAAGCGCGAAGTCGTCAACCCCAGCGGCAGGCCGATCGGGCCGCAGTGGTTCGAAGCGGGAGGCCGCTTCTTCGTCGGTGCCGACGGCAGGCTCGGCCGCGACGAGATGGTCCGGTTGATGTACGGAGGCAGGACCTCGCTCCTCGTCGGTTTCTCCGCGGCGCTGCTGACGACGCTGCTGGCGACGCTGCTCGGCCTGCTCGCCGGCTATTACCGCGGCTGGACCGACGCCCTCATCTCTCGTGCGATGGACGTGATCTGGGCCTTCCCGGTGATCCTGCTGGCGATCGCGCTCGGGCTGGCGCTTGCCGTCGGCGGGCTGAAGATCGGCCCGCTGGAGCTCTCCGGCAGCTCGATCTGGATCCCGATCCTGATCATCGGCGCCGTCTTCGTCCCCTACATGGCACGACCGATCCGCGGCGAGGTCCTCTCCCTGCGTGAGAAGGAGTTCGTCGAAGCGGCCGAGGCGCAGGGCGCCGGCCCGCTGCGGGTGATGTTCGGCGAGCTGCTGCCGAACCTCGCCTCGACGATCATCGTCTTCTTCACCCTCGGCGTCGCCAACGCGATGCTGCTCGAGTCGATGCTCTCCTTCCTCGGCGTCGGCGTGCAGGCACCGAACACCTCCTGGGGGACGATGGTCGGCAGTGGCTTTCAGCTGATCACCAGCGCGCCGCTGCTGACCGTGCTGCCGGGCACGCTGCTGCTGCTCACGGTGCTCTCGATCAACGTCTTCGGCGACGGGCTGCGCGACGCCCTCGACCCGCGCTCGAAACTGCGCCTCGAGCTTCACGCCGGGGCCGCCGAGCCGGAGGGGACGGCGGTCTGATGGCCCGCTTCGTCGTCCGCCGCCTGTTCGGCATGGTCGCGGTGCTTTTCGCCGTCTCCGTCCTCACCTTCCTCATCTTCAACGTCATCCCCAACTCCGACCCGGCGCTGCGGATGGCGGGGAAGAACGCGACCCCGACCCTGGTCCACAACATCACCGAGGAATGGGGCTTCGACGAGTCCCTGCCGCAGCAGTACGTGACGATGATGGGCAAGATCTTCAGCGGCGACGTGATCTCCTATGAAGGGAGGGAAAACGTCGACGAACGGATCGTCGAAGGCATCCCGGCGACGTTCTCGCTCTGCCTCGGGGCCGCCGTGATCTGGATGTTCTTCGGCATCCTCTTCGGCTACCTCTCGGCGGTGCGGGCCGGTGGCCTGCTCGACCGGGTGCTGACGATCGTCGCCGTCACCGGCATCTCGATTCCGGTCTTCTGGCTGGCGGCGATCCTGCTCAACTACCTCACCTACCAGACCGAAATCTTCCCCTCGGGCGGCTACGTCGAATTCGGCGAAAGCCCACTCGAATGGGTCGAACATCTGATCCTGCCGTGGGTGACGATGGCGATCGTCTACGTCGGCATCTACAGCCGCGTGCTGCGCTCGAACATGCTCGACGCGATGAACGAGGACTACGTGCGCACGGCCCGGGCCAAGGGGTTGAGCGAGCGCCGGGTGATGACCCGTCACGTGCTGCGCAACTCGCTGATCCCGATCGTCACCCTCTTCGGCCTCGACTTCGGAGCCCTGATCGGCGGCGCGATCGCGGTCGAAGCGGTCTTCAGCCTCAACGGCATCGGCCAGTACGCCTACGAATCGCTGATCAACACAGACCTGCCGCCGATCATGGCGATTGTCCTGTTCGGGGCCTTCTTCATCGTCCTCTTCAACGCCTTCGTCGACATCGCCTACGCCTGGCTCGATCCCCGCATCCGCCTCGGCGAGGAGGCACGATGAGCGAGGCACTGCTCACGGTCGACGACCTGCGCGTCGCCTTCGCCACCCAGAGCGGGCGGGTGCAGGCGGTCGACGGCGTCTCCTTCGAGTTGAGGCCGGGGGAGGTGCTTGCGATCGTCGGCGAGTCTGGCTCGGGCAAGAGCGTCACCGCCCAGACGATCCTCGGGCTGACCCGCTCGCACAACACCCAGGTGGAGGGCTCGATCAAGCTCGGCGAGCAGGAGCTGGTGACGGCGAGCCAGGCCGAGCTGCGCGCCGTGCGAGGCGCGCGCGTCGGGATGGTCTTCCAGGACCCGATGACCTCCTTCAACCCCGTCTACCGGATCGGCCGTCAGGTCGCCGAGGCGATCCGCGCCCACCGGAAGGAGGTGAGCAAGGACGAAGCGCGCGAGCGCGCGATCGAGCTGCTCGACTCGGTCGGCATCCCCGGGGCGGAGCGCCGCGTCGACGACTACCCCCACGAATTCTCGGGGGGGATGCGGCAGCGGGCGATGATCGCGATGGCGCTGGCGCTCGATCCCGAAGTGCTGATCGCCGACGAGCCGACGACGGCGCTCGACGTGACCGTGCAGGCGCAGATCCTCGCCCTGCTCGAGCGACTCAATCGCGAGCGCGGCCTGGCGACGATCCTGATCACCCACGACCTCGGCGTCGTCGCAGAGGTCGCCGACCGGGTGCTGGTCATGCACGAGGGGACGATCGTCGAGCGCGGCGACCTCGACCAGATCTTCTACTCGCCCGACGACCCATATACGCGGCAACTGCTCGACGCCGTTGTGCGCGTCGACACCGCGGCGCCGTTGCGCGCGCGCCGCGAGAGCGAGCCGCTGCTCGAGGTCGCCGACCTGGTCAAGCACTTTCCGGTCAAGCGGGGGCTGCTGGTCAATCGCGAGGTCGACCGGGTGCGAGCTGTCGACGGCGTCAGCTTCAGCGTCCGCCAGGGCGAAACGCTCGGCCTGGTCGGCGAGTCCGGTAGCGGCAAGTCGACCCTCTCGCGCACGATCCTGCAGCTGCTGGAGCCGGGCTCGGGGTCGGTTCGCTTCGAAGGCCGCGAGATCGTCGGCCTCTCGCGGCGTCGACTGCAGCCGCTGCGGCGCGAGATGCAGATGGTCTTCCAGGACCCCTACGCCTCGCTCAACCCGCGCAAGCGGATCGGTCAGATCGTCGGCGAGCCTCTGCGCCTACAGGGCGAGGCAAAGGGCTCGGAGCTGCGCCGGCAGGTGCAAGAGCTGCTCGATCGAGTCGGGCTCTCGGCCGAGCACTACGACCGCTTCCCGCATGAGTTCTCCGGCGGCCAGCGGCAGCGCATCGGCATCGCCCGAGCGCTGGCGCTGCGGCCGAAGCTGATCATCGCCGACGAGCCGGTCTCCGCGCTCGACGTCTCGATCCGCGCCCAGATCCTCGACCTGCTCTCCGAGCTGCAGGCCGATTTCGGACTCACCTACATCTTCGTCGCCCACGACATCGGGGTCGTCCGCCAGGTCTCCGACCGGATCGCGGTGATGCACGAGGGCAGGATCGTCGAGGAAGGCCCTGCAGACGCGGTGTGCGAACGGCCCGAGAACGACTACACGCGCAAGCTGCTGGCGGCGGTGCCGATCCCGGACCCGCGCGAAGCCCGGGCGCGTCGCGAGGCTGCCGGACTCGCCTGAGGGGCAGTCCGGCAAACTGTCGGGCGTGGATCTGCCGCTCGCCCCGCCGATCAAACCGCAGCTGGCGCTGACCCGCAAAGCCCTGCCGGTCGGCGAGGAGTGGGCCTACGAGCAGAAGCTCGACGGCTTCCGCGCGATCGTCTTCGTCGACGGCGCCGCGAGCTACATCCAGTCGCGCGGCGGCAAAGACCTCTCGCGCTATTTCCCGGAGCTGAGCTTCCCGCCCGGCCGCTACGTGGCCGACGGCGAGTTGGTCATCCGCGACGCCGACGGCTTCGTCGAATTCGATGCCCTGCAGAGCCGCATCCACCCGGCCGAGTCGCGAATCAAGCTGCTCTCGGAGGAGATCCCCGCCCGCTTCGTCGGCTTCGACCTGCTCGCCGACGGCGACGAGGAGCTGCTCGAGCTGCCTTTCGGCGAGCGCCGCGAGCGTTTGGAGCGGCTGCTCGGCGGCGCCTCGACCGAAATCAGCGTCCTCAGCCGCGATACCGAGCAGGCCGAGGAGTGGCTGCGCCATACCGAGGGCACGATGGCCAAGCAGCTCGACGCCCCCTACATCCCCGGCAAGCGCAAAGGGATGGCCAAGGTGAAGCGCGAGCGCACGATCGATTGCGTGGTGATGGGCTGGCGGCCAGGCAAGGAGGAGGGAACCGTCGGCTCGCTGATCCTCGGCCTCTACGACGATGGCGAGCTGCGCTCGGTCGGCCACATCTCCGGCTTCAGCCAGGAGACCAAACGCAGCCTGCGCACCCTGCTCGAACCGCTGGAGACCGGCGAGAGCGGCACCGCCGAGCCGAGCCGCTGGACCGGCGGCCGCGATCTCGAGTGGGTCGCCCTCCGCCCCGAGCTGGTGATCGAGATCGGCTACGACCACGCCGCCTCCGGCCGCATCCGCCACGGCGGCCGCTTCCATCGCTTCCGGGACGACAAGGCCCCGGAGGAGTGCTTGTTCTCAGACCTCGACGAAGGCTAGGGAGTTATCGCCGGGGGCCCATGCGGCCCGCTCGCTCGTCGCGGACGCTGAGGCCGATATAGACAGCCATGCCAATGACGAATGAGGCGACCGTGGTGGCGCTATACGCCTCGTCATTCCCGTGGAAGAGGATGACTCCACCAAACATCGGGATCGCGCCAGTCGCGACTCCAATGTTGGCGTTTCTGAACAGCCTTTTCATTTCTTCAGACAAAACGTTTCTCCAAGATATCAGCCACCAAGCCGAGCAATGCCAGCAAGCCGCCGAAGTACCCGCCGTTAAGCACCCATTGCTCGGCTCGGCTGCGCGCACGACCCAGGCCTATCGTCAGCAGGCCGGCCACGAAACTCCCAACGACAAGTCCGGAGCCGATAGTCGTCGCGAGTAGTTCAAACGCACTGGTCGCGATTCCCACTCTTGCCAAGAGCATCGGACGGGACCCTCACAGACGGAAGCGCGCGGGTGGTGCGCTGGAGACGACGAAATGCCGACTGGACTGTTAAAAAAGGCGCGGCTGGGGCGGATCGACCTCGCCTTTCAGCCGGACGGGGCGTTCCTCTTCGTGGCCGCGACTGCGGCGGTTGCTGCGGCCCCAGCCGCGGACGCGACGGGTCAGCTTGGCGCGATCTGACGGTGGCATGTAGGCCCGGCCGCGGTAGAGCTGCTTGTAGCGCGGGAGGAGGTCGGGGCGTTTGGCCTCAAGCCAGCCGAAGAAGACGTCCTTGACCTCGTCGCGCAGGTGCAGGGCGACGCCGCCGAGAAAGCTGGCGCCGGCGGCTTTTGCCCGCTCGACGATCGGCGCCACCTGCTCGGGCGAGTCGTTGATTCCCGGCATCAGCGGCGCGATCAGTACGCCGGAGTCGATGCCCCGACGGCGCAGCTCGGCAACCGCGTCGAGCCGGGCTAAGGGGCTCGGCGTGTGCGGCTCGGTTGCCCGCCATGCCTCCTCGTCCAGAGTCGGCACCGAAAGGTTGACCGAGATCGGCAGCTTCTTCGCCATCCGCGCGAAGATCTCGACATCCCGCATCACCAGCGGCGACTTGGTCAACACCGAGACCGGCGTGTCGGCCTGCTCGAGCGCCTCCAGGATCGCCGGCATCATCCGGTAGCGGCTCTCTACCCATTGGTAGGGATCGGTGTTCGTCCCCAGCGCC
>Ga0070677_10000162_pt1 | contig 22856 bp, 22 predicted proteins | sample KBSM63metaG_FD_64674 | JGI IMG/M metagenome (GOLD analysis project Ga0070677, IMG submission 64674) | Miscanthus rhizosphere microbial communities from Kellogg Biological Station, Michigan, USA - KBS M6-3 metaG | ecosystem: Host-associated > Plants > Roots > Rhizosphere > Soil ... | reverse complement strand
CACGACCGGCTGGTCGGCGTCGAACGGCTGGTCTTCGCCGACCGCATCATCAACATCGGCAGTGGCACGAACGTGCCGATCGCCGGCGACGATCACGTCTTCATCAACGAGAATACGGGCACCTACAGCAGCGGCGCGGCGAGCGTGAAGGACAACGACTTCGATTTCGACGGCGATCCGCTGACCGTGACCGGCGGCACCTTCACCGGCACGTACGGCACGCTGACGCTCAATTCGAACGGCACCTACAGCTACACTTTGTTCGCCTCGGCGCAGACGCTCGCCCAGGGCCAGAACGTCCAGGACAGCTTCAACTATGTCGTCACCGACAATGACGGCAGCGACACCGGCAAGCTCGTCTTCCACATCGCCGGCGTCAACGACGCCCCGACCGCCAATCCCGATACGGACACGTCCGGCGAGAACGACGTCATCGTGGTCGACGTACTCGTCAACGATACCGACGTCGACAATGGCGCGATCCTGACGGTGATTGCCGCTTCGGTGACCCCCGGCGAGGGCTCCGTCACCATAGTCGGCAACAAGCTCCGCTACGATCCGGGCAATGACCTGGACTATCTCGGCGACGGCGAAAGTCTGGTGGTAGTCGTCAACTACACGATTCGGGACGAGCATGGCGCCCAATCGTCCTCCACCCTCTCGATCACGGTCCAGGGTGAGACCGACGGCACGATCAACGGCACCAATGCCAGCGAGACCCTGATCGGAACGCCTCTCGACGACATCATTTTCGCGCGTGGCGGCGACGACATCGTCTTCGCTTTGGGCGGCAACGATTTCGTCGGCGGCGGCGACGGCGACGACACGCTGAACGGCGAGGCCGGCAACGACGCCATCGCCGGCGGCAATGACGACGACGTCATCTCGGGCGGCGACGGCTTCGACAATCTGGACGGCGAGGCCGGCAACGACACCGTTTCGGGCGGCGATGACGGCGACTTCCTGTCGGGCGGCGACGGCGACGACCAGCTCTCCGGCGACGCCGGCGACGACGTTGTTCAGGGCGATACGGGCGAGGACCAGCTTTCGGGTGGCGACGGCAACGATTCGCTCGGCGGCGGCGACGGCGACGACACGCTGGATGGCGGCGCGGGCGCGGATGTCCTGACCGACTTCAGCGGGGTGAACAGCTTTGCGGGCGGCCTCGGGGACGACGAGATCGTGGCCGGCTCCGCCGACGGGGCGCAGACGATCGACGGCGGCGACGGCAACGACACGATCCGTCACTATTACCGGTTGTCGTCGAGCACGATCACCACCGGCAGCGGCAGCGACACGATCGAGCTCGCTCATGCGGACGTCGGAACCGGGGCGATCACCGTCACCGATTTCACGACCGGATCCGGCGGGGACATCTTCCGGGTCGAAGGCGACGACGGATCGCTGCTGAGCCTGCTCACGGACTGGGACGGCAGCGCCAATCCGTTCGGCTCCAGCGGCTTCCTTCGGCTGCAGCAGAGCGGCGCCGACACTCTTTTGCAATGGGACCAGGACGGCACCGCCAACGGCGCGAACTGGGAGACTTTGGTCGTCTTCCAGAACACCATTCTCGGCAATTTCACCTTTGCGAACTTCGCACCCGTCTACCCGCCGGACGGATCCGCGCCGGTGGGCCAGACCATCACCGGCACCAATAACGGCGAAACGCTGATCGGCACGATCGGCGGCGACACGATCAATGCGCTCGGCGGCAGCGACAACGTCTCGGGCCGGGCCGGCGACGATATCATCGACGGCGGCGACGGCGGCGACGTCCTGAACGGCGAGAGCGGCGACGACATCGTCGCTGGCGGCATTGGCGACGACCAGCTGTCGGGCGGCGACGGCAGCGACCAGCTGTCCGGCCAGGCCGGCCTCGACCTCATCTTCGGCGACAAGGGCAACGACCAGCTGTCGGGCGGCGACGGCATGGACATTCTGACCGGCGATGCCGGCAACGACGTCATCGACGGCGGCAATGACGACGACTTCCTGTCGGGCGGCGAGGGCGACGACAGCCTCGACGGTGGCGGCGGCGCGGATGTCCTGTCCGACTTCAGCGGGGTCAACGGCTTGATCGGCGGCCTCGGCAACGACCAGATCACTGCCGCCTCCTCCGACGGCGCGCAGACGATCGACGGCGGCGACGGGGACGATACGATCATCCATTATTATCGCATCTCCGCGAGCACGATCACCACCGGCACCGGCAGCGACACGATCGAGCTCGCTTATGCGGCCATCGGCGCCGCGGCGATCACCGTCACCGACTTCACGACCGGCGGCGGCGGCGACCTGTTCCGGCTGACGGGCGCCGACGGGGCCCTGCTGGACCAGCTTTCGGGCTGGGATGGCAGCTCCAACCCGTTCGGCGCGTTCCTGCGGCTGCAGCAGAGCGGCTCCGACACCGTGCTGCAATGGGACCAGGACGGCGCCGCCGGCGGCGCGAGCTGGGAGACTTTGGTCGTCTTCCAGAACACCACGGCCGGCGACTTCACCGACGCCAATTTCGCGCCCGGCTACGATCCTGACGGCACCGCGCCCCCGGGCGAGACGATCAACGGCACGGCCGGGGACGATTTCCTGGAGGGCACGATCGGCGGCGACACGATCAATGCGTTCGCCGGCGCGGACTTCGCCGCCGGCATGGCCGGTGACGATTTCATCTATGGCGGCGACGGCATGGACAATCTGTTCGGCAATGAGGACGACGACACTCTCGACGGCGGCAATGACGACGACCAGCTGACCGGCGGCGACGGCAACGACCAGCTGCTCGGCCAAGCCGGCAATGACATAATCTTCGGCGAGAATGGCGATGACCAGATGTCGGGCGGCGACGGCTTCGACAATCTGGCCGGAGAAGCCGGCAACGACACCATCGCGGGCGGCAATGACGACGACGTCCTGACGGGCGGCGAGGGCATTGACAGCCTCGACGGCGGCGGCGGCAACGATCTCCTGACCGGCGGCTCCGACGCTGACGTGCTGACCGGCGGCGCCGGCCTGGACACGTTCTCGTTCGAATTCCCCGCCAACGGGCTGGACGAGATCACCGACTTCGTCAGCGGCACCGACCTGATCCAGATCCTGGCCGACGGCTTCGGCGGCGGCCTGGTCGCGGGCGAATCGGTTTCGCTGGTCTCCGGGTCGGCCCCGGCGGCGTCCAATGCGAGCGGCCAGTTCCTCTTCGACACCGACGACGGCCGGCTGTTCTGGGACGCCGACGGAACCGGGAGCGACGCCGCGGTGCTGATCGTGACGCTCAGCAACATCCCGTCACTGACGACTTCGGACTTCGTCGTGATCTAGGGTCCACGCCTCACCCGAACTTCGTCATCTAGCAGCGCCAGGTGCCAGGGACGTGTCAGGCACCATCCGCCGCTCCGGTGGTGGCTTAGCGCCGGCGGGGTTACGGATTGAACGGCGGCAACTGACCTGCGGCCCAAAGGTCGTCCAGCTCGACCCGCACCCGGATGAGCGCGCAGCCGCAGGATGCCTCGGTCGGCAGCTCCTCAGTGCCGTCGACGATCAGCCGCCGTGGTCTTCCCGACCGCAACAGCAGCCCGGTGACCGTGCCCGGCGCAGCGCGCGCGTAGACGCGGGTGTAGCGGGACAGGTCCGTCACCCCCGGCGGCAGCTCGATCCTGGGTTCGACCAAGGCCAGCAGGCGCTCTTCATCCGCCGTGGGTTCGCGCGCGGCGCCGAGCGGGAGCAGCCGGTCCAACTGCGCTAGGCGAGGGTCGCCGCTCGCCCGCGCCCACCAATAGGGATAGATCCGGAAGGGGTGCAGCCCGTCGGCGGTGCGCCGCAAGTACAGGACCCCGTAGCGGCCGAGCTTCGGCGGCCAGGACCCGCCGCAGGTGACGACCACCTCGCCGGGATAGGCCGGCCCGTTGTCGACGCTGAACTCACGCTGGTTAACCTCGCCCATAAGGGAGCCCCGGTAGGCCGCGGTCGCCCGCCAGCTCGCGCCGTCGACCTGGAGATCGGTGATTAGCACGAGGGCGATCGCGTCGGCCTCCAGGCTGTGCAACGCCTCCGGTCGTGGCGGGATACGGCAGGCCTGCGCCTCGGCCGATCCGAACAGGCTCAGGGCGAGCAGCAGGATTGCAACGCTTGCAGGTTTCACTCGGCCGCTCCGCGATATACCGCCGGCATCCTGCATCGATTTGCGTCCGCTTGCCATCCATTGCGGATGTTGTCGCGGGCGGGGCTTATCGGTGCACCCGAATCTGGTCGCCTGCCGTCAGTTCCACTTCTTCGCAATTGTCGCCGGGGCCCGCGCGATCCACGACGAGGAAATCGCTGTCTTCGTCGAGGACGAGCAGGAAGTGGTGCCAGACCCCTTTCCGGTAATGCACGCCCTGGTGCCCCTCGGCGCGGAACAAGCGGATTTTGGCGGGATCGAAATCGCCCGCGGGGGCTACGGCGACGAGGTAGGGGCGGCCGCTCAGCGGGACGAAGCTCTGGCTGCCGAGCGGGTGGCGCTCGAATACCCGCAGCACCAGCTCTTCCAGCGGCCGGGCGCGGAACAGGCTGATCGCGCCGGTGCCGCCGCCGTCCGCGACATCGATCTCGGCGAGGCGGTCGTAGCGGGTGGCGTGGCCTTGGTTGATCTCCAGCTTCACCGCCTCGTCGGAGGCCTGGATCACGCTGCCGAACGGCGCGAAGGCCTCGGCGGTCAGCGGCTCGGGGGTCAGCTCGCGCATCTTTCTCCCTTGTGCGGGGCACGGCTCCGCTTCATCCTGTCCTGCGTGATAGGCGGTGCATTTGACTGAGGAAAGCTATCCCCGCGACCTGGCCGGCTACGGCCGTACGCCGCCGCATGCGCGATGGCCGGGCGGCGCGCGCATCGCCGTCCAGTGCGTGCTGAATTATGAGGAGGGCGCCGAGGCCAATGTCCTCGACGGGGATGCGGGCGCCGAGACCTTTCTGTCCGACATTCCCAATGCGGCGCCGGTGCCGGGGGCGCGGCACATGAGCATGGAGCAGATCTATGAATATGGAACGCGCGCCGGCGTGTGGCGGCTGCTGCGACTGTTCGAGCGTTACGAGGTGCCCTTGACTGTGTTCGGCGTCGCACTGGCGATGCAGCGCAACCCGGCGGTGGTGGAGGCTTTCCTCGAGGCCGGGCACGAGGTCGCCTCGCACGGCTGGCGCTGGATCAACTATCAATATGTGCCGGAAGCCGAGGAGCGGGCCGACATGGAACGCGCGATCGAGGTGCATGGGCAGCTGACCGGCGAGCGGCCGCTCGGCTGGTATACCGGCCGGACCAGCCCCAATACGCGCCGGCTCGTGGCGGAGGAGGGCGGCTTCCTCTACGACGCCGACGATTATTCGGACGATCTGCCCTTCTGGACGAAGGCGGCGGGGAAGAGCCAGCTGATCGTCCCTTATTCGCTGGAAACCAACGACATGCGCTTCGCCAGCGCGAACATGCAGACCGGCGAGCAGTTCTTCCACTATCTGCGCGATACGTTCGACACGCTCTATGCGGAAGGGGAGGAGCGGCCGAAGATGATGTCGGTCGGGCTCCACTGCCGGCTCGCGGGGCGGCCGGGCAAGCTCGCCGGGCTCGAGCGGTTTCTCAAGCATGCGCTGGGCCACCAGGACGTCTGGTTCTGCCGGCGGATCGAGATCGCCCGCCATTGGCGGGCCGTGCATCCCCATGTTTGAGGATCTGCGCCGTCACTACGTCAACCTAGCGCAGCCGCGGCTCGGGGCGGAGGTGGTCTATGCGACCGACGATTTCTTCGCCGACAAGGGGCGGCTGATCGACCCCGCGGAGCCCGTCTTCATCCCGGGCAAATATGACGAGAACGGCAAGTGGATGGACGGCTGGGAGAGCCGAAGGAAGCGCATCCCCGGCCACGATTGGTGCGTGGTCCGTCTGGGCGTGCCCGGTCTGGTCGCAGGGTTCGAGATCGACACCAGGCATTTCACCGGCAATTATCCGCCGGGCGCCGACGTGGAGATCTGTCGGAGCGATCAGGCGATTCCGGAAACCGGCTGGACGAAGGCCTCCGACCGGCTCGCGCTGAAGGGAGATGACCGAGTCTACGTGCCCGTCGAGCATGGCGAGCCGGTCACCCATGTGCGCCTCAACATCTTCCCCGACGGCGGCGTGGCGCGGCTGCGGGTCTGGGGAAGGGTCGCCAAGGACTGGTCGGCCGTCGACGCGGACGCGCGCGTCGATCTGCTGGCGATGGAGAATGGCGGGCGCGGCATCATCGCCAATGACGAGCATTACGGCTGCGTCGAGAATCTGACTGCGCCGGGGCACGGCGTGAACATGGGCGACGGCTGGGAGACTCGGCGGCGGCGCGAGCCGGGGCACGATTGGGCGGTGCTGGAGCTGGGCGCGCCCGGGCGGGTCGAGGAGGTCGTCGTCGACACCGCTTTTTTCAAAGGCAATTATCCGGACCGCTGCTTCCTGCAGGCGGCGTCCGCGGCGGCCGGGTCGCCCGAGGAGATCGCCGCGCTTTCCGAAAGCTGGCCGGTGCTGCTGCCGGAAGTGAAGCTCGAGGCGGACACGGTCCACGTTTTCCGCGACGGCCTGGCCGATCTCGGCGCGATCCGTTTCGTCCGGCTGAACATCGTCCCCGACGGCGGGGTCAGCCGGCTGAGGCTCATCGGGCGGGCCGAGCGATGACCGCTTTGTTCGAACATTCGCCCTGGGTGGAAGCGCGCGCCGATGCGCGGCCCTCGTCCGGCGACCGGCATTCGGATCTGATGGCCATCGTCCACGAGGCGACGCCCGACGAGCAGCTCGCCCTGATCCGCGCCCACCCGGAGCTGGCCGGCAAGGCCGCGGTTGCGCTCACCGAGGCCAGCGCCGCCGAACAGGCCAGCGCCGGGCTCGACCGGCTGACCCAGGCCGAATTCGACCGCTTCCACGCGCTCAATGCGGCCTATCGCGATAAATTCGGCTTTCCCTTCATCATCTGCGTGCGCCTGACCGACAAAGCGGGCATCCTCGCCGCGATGGAGCGCCGCCTCGCCAACGACCGCGAGACCGAGATTGCCGCCGCGCTCGACGAGATCGGCGAGATCGTCCGGCTGCGACTGGAGTGCATGCCATGACCACCTTCTCCACCCATGTGCTCGACACCATGCACGGCCGGCCCGCGGCGGGCATGACCGTGGCGCTGAGCGGGCCGGACGGCGAGATCGCGCGGGGCGCGACCAACGCCGACGGCCGCTGCCCCGAGCTGGCGCAGGGCGCGATCGCGCCGGGACGCTACACGATCCGGTTCTGCGTCGCGGACTATTTCCGTGGGGCTGGCGTGGCGCTTCCCGATCCGCCCTTCCTGGACGAAGTCGCGGTCGACTTCGGCATCGCGGCGGATGGCGGCCATTATCATGTGCCCTTGCTGGTGGCCCCCTACGGCTATTCGACCTATCGGGGCAGTTGAATGATGGGCTTCGACCTCGGCGAATGGCTCAACCTCGGCTTGAGATGGCTGCATCTGGTCACGGGGATCGCGTGGATCGGGTCGTCCTTCTACTTCGTCTGGCTCGACAATCATCTGACCAGGCCGTCGGAAGGCGACGCCTCCGGCGAGCTCTGGTCGGTCCACGGCGGCGGCTTCTATCACAACCAGAAATACCAGGTCGCGCCGAGCCAGATGCCCGACCAGCTGCACTGGTTCAAATGGGAGGCCTATTTCACCTGGCTCAGCGGCTTCTCCCTGCTCGTATTGATCTATTATGTCGGCGCGCAGAGCTTCCTGATCGATCCGGCCAAGGCGGCTTTGAGCCCGGCCCAGGGGATCGGCATCGGCCTCATGTCGCTGGCGCTCGGCTGGCTGGTCTATGACGGCCTCTGCCGCTCCCCGGTGGGCGCGAGCAACCTCGCGCTCGGCCTCTTCTGGTTCGCTTGCCTGCTGTTCGCCGCCGTCCTGCTCGACAGCCTGTTCAACGCGCGCGCCGCCTATCTCCACGTCGGCGCGATCATCGGCACCGTGATGGTCGGCAACGTGTTCGTCATCATCATCCCCAACCAGCGCAAGGTGGTAGCCGACCTGATCGCCGGGCGCACCCCCGATCCGGCACTGGGCGCGGCGGCCAAGCAAAGGTCGCTGCACAACAATTACATGACTCTGCCGGTGCTGTTCATCATGATCAGCAATCATTATCCGATGACCTACGGCGCCGAGCGGCCCTGGCTGGTGCTCGCTCTGCTCGGGCTTACCGGCGTGGCGATCCGGCATGTCTTCAACCTGCGCGGCCGCGGGCGGCCGACCAGCTCTGCAATTGTCGTGGCGACCGCGCTAGCGTTCGCCAGCGTCACCTATGTCACCTTGGAGAAAGGGCGCGGCGCACCGGCGGCGGCGCAAAATGTCACCTATGCCGAGGTCGCACCGATCCTGGCCACCCATTGCGCGGCCTGCCACAATGTGCCGCAGCCGCCCCGCGGGGTCCGGCTGGACAACTTTGAGAATGCCAGCGCCGCCTCGGCGCGGATCAGGGCGGTGGCGGTCGACACCCATGTCATGCCGCTGGGTAATCCCACCCATATGACCGAGGCGGAGCGGCAGAAGCTGGGCGCCTGGATCGCTTCGGGAAGCCCGAGATGATCCGATTCCTCCTCGACGACGAAGTAATCGAGGTCGAGGACGTCGATCCCATCGGCACGGTCCTCGATTACCTGCGCTACACGCTACGCCGCACCGGCACCAAGGAAGGCTGCGCCGAGGGCGATTGCGGCGCATGCACGGTGCTGCTCGGCGAGCTGGACGGCGAGGCGGTAAAGTGGCGCGCGCTCAATGCCTGCATCCTTTTCCTGCCGATGCTCGACGGCAAGGCGCTCAGGACCGTCGAAAGCCTCGGCGGCACGCACCCCGTCCAGCGCGAGCTGGTCGAGCGCCACGGCTCGCAATGCGGCTTCTGCACGCCCGGCTTCGTGATGTCGCTCTACGGCCGAAGCATCGGCGCGGTCGGGACCGAGGGCGTGCCCGTCGGCGACGTGATCGCCGGCAATCTGTGCCGCTGCACCGGCTACGGACCGATCCTCGCGGCGGGCGAAGCCGTGCCGGTGGCGGCTGAGGATGACGAGGCCATGGTTGCGGCGCTTCGCGCCCTGCGGCCCGCTTACGGGCACCCCGGTTCCGCCGAGGAACTGGCCGATCTCCTCGTCGCGCATCCGGAGACCCGCATAATCGCCGGGGCGACCGATGTCGGCCTGTGGGTCACCAAGCAGCAGCGCGAGCTCGGCCCCACCGTCTTCATCGGCGATATCGGCGAGCTGAGGCGGATCGAGGAAAGCCGGGATTCGCTCACGATCGGCGCCGCGGCCCGCTATTCCGACGCCCGCGAGGCGCTGGCCCGGCTGCACCCCGATCTCGGCGAGCTGGTCCGGCGGATCGGCGGGGTCCAGGTCCGCAACGCCGGCACGATCGGCGGCAATATCGCCAACGGCTCGCCCATCGGCGACATGCCGCCCGCTTTGATCGCGCTCGGCGCCGAGCTGACGCTGCGGCGCGGACCGGAGCGCCGAACCCTGCCGCTCGAAAATTTCTTCCTGAGCTACGGCAAGCAGGACCGCCTGCCCGGCGAGTTCGTCGAGAGCGTCCGGATTCCCCGGCCCTCCGCGGGCATGCGGGTCCGCATCGTCAAGCTCTCCAAAAGGTTCGACAGCGACATTTCCAGCGTCTGCGGCGCCTTTGCCCTCCACATCGAGAACGGCACCGTCACCGAAGCGCGGGTCGCCTTCGGCGGCATGGCCGGCATCCCCGCCCGCGCGCCCCGCTGCGAGGCCGCGCTCACCGGCCGGGCCTGGAGCGAGACCAATGTCGAAGCCGCCGCCCGCGCGCTGGCGGAGGATTACGAGCCGCTCGACGACCTGCGGGGATCCGCTGCCTATCGCCGCGCCGTCGCCGCCAATCTGTTGCGCCGTCTCTGGGCCGAGCGAAGCGAGCCGGTGAGCGTGCTCCATGGCTGAGGGCGCCGTCCACCAGCCGCTGCCGCACGACAGCGCCGACCTCCATGTCGCGGGGACGGCGGCCTATGTCGATGATCTCCCCGAGCCGCCGGGCGTGCTTCACCTCGCCTTCGGCCATGCCGAAGAAGGGCACGCGACTTTGGTCTCGCTGGACCTGGACGAGGTTCGGGCCGCGCCCGGTGTAGTCGCCGTATTCACCGCTGCCGATATCCCTGGCGAGAACAATGTCGGGCCGGTGGTCCATGACGACAGGCTGCTCGCCGAGGGGGAAATTCTCTATCCCGGCCAGCCGCTCTTCCTCGTGGCCGCGACGAGCACGCGCGCCGCGCGCCGCGCCGCCCGCCTCGGCAAAGCGGTGTTCGAGCCGCGCCCTGCCCTGGTCACGATCGCCGAGGCGAAGGCCGCCGGTTCCGAGATCGAGGCGACGCAGGTCATGGCCCGCGGCGATGCCCGCGCCGCCCTCGCTTCGGCGCCGCACCGGCTGACCGGCGCGCTCGAAATGGGCGGCCAGGAGCATTTCTATCTCGAAGGCCAAGCCGCGCTCGCCACGCCCGGCGAGCAGGGCCGGCTCCTCATCCTCAGCTCCACTCAGCATCCGAGCGAGATCCAGCATCTCGTCGCGGCGATGCTCGGCCTCAGCCACGCCGACGTAATTGTCGAGGTGCGCCGGATGGGCGGCGCGTTCGGCGGCAAGGAGACCCAGGCCGCCGCCTTCGCCGCCGCCTGCGCGCTCGTCGCGGCGAAGACCGGCCGCCCCGCCAAGTTCCATGCCGACCGCGACGACGACATGGTCGCGACCGGCAAGCGTCACGACTTCGCCGTCGATTACGATGTCGGCTTCGACGATGAGGGCCGGATCGAGGGCATCAGGATCGCGCTTGCCTCGCGCTGCGGCGCCACCGCGGACCTCTCGCCGGCGATCAACGACCGCGCCATGTTCCACGCCGACAATTGCTATTATCTGCCCGCGGTCGAGATCGTCTCGCATCGCCTCAAGACCCACACCGTCTCCAACACCGCCTTCCGCGGCTTCGGCGGGCCCCAGGGGATGATGGCGATCGAGCGGGTGATGGACGCGATCGCCGCGAAGCTCGGCCGCGATCCGCTCGAGATCCGCCGGGCCAATCTCTACGGCCCCGGCCGCGACGTGACGCCCTACCACATGAACGTCGCCGACAATGTCGCGCCCGAGCTGATCGCCGAGCTCGCCGAACGCACCGGTTATGCCGCGCGCCGGGCCAGGGTGGAGGCGTTCAACGCCGGCCACAAAGTCCTCAAGAAGGGGCTCGCGCTCACCCCCGTGAAGTTCGGGATCAGCTTCACCACCACCCACCTCAACCAGGCCGGCGCCCTGGTCCTCGTCTACGCCGACGGTTCGGTGCACCTCAACCACGGCGGCACCGAAATGGGCCAGGGGCTGCACATCAAGATCGCCCAAGTGGTCGCCGACGTCTTCGCAATTCCCATCGAAGCCGTGAAGGTCTCGGCGACGCGCACCGACAAGGTGCCCAATACCTCGGCGACCGCGGCCTCGTCGGGTGCCGACCTCAACGGCATGGCCGCCCGCGACGCCGCGATGACGATTCGGGACCGCCTCGTCGGTCTCGCCGCCTCGATCTTCGGCTGCGGGCCGGCCGACGTGGCCTTCACCCGCGAGGGCGTCACCGGCAACGGCCAGGTCTGCGCCTTCGACGACCTCTGCCGCCGCGCGCATCTGGCCCGAATCTCGCTGGCCGCGACCGGCTTCTACGCCACGCCCGACATCGCCTACGACCGGCCCAGCCATCGCGGCCGCCCGTTCCTCTATTTCGCTTATGGCGCGGCGCTCAGCGAGGTTGTGATCGACACGTTGACCGGCGAGCACAGGGTCGTGGCGGTCGACATCCTCCACGATGTCGGCCGCTCGCTCAACCCCGCGATCGACCTCGGCCAGATCGAGGGCGGCTTCATCCAGGGCATGGGCTGGCTGACCACCGAGGAGCTGGTCTACGACGCGCGCGGCCGGCTGCTCACCCATGCGCCGTCCACCTACAAGATTCCGACCGCCAACGATCGCCCGGCGCGGATGGAGATCGCGATCTGGGAGCGCGGCGAGAATGCCGAGCCCACCATCCACCGCTCCAAGGCGGTCGGCGAGCCGCCGCTGATGCTCGCCATCTCGGTCTTCTCGGCGCTGACCCAGGCCGTCGCCGCCGCCGCGCCCGGCAAGGGGCTGCCGAGGCTCGACGCCCCCGCGACACCCGAGCGCATCCTCGCCGCGGTCGAGGAGCTTCGGAGCCGCGATGCGTGACTGGACCTCGCAGGCCCGCGCGGCGCTCGTCGAGGGCCCCACGGCCCTCGTCACGATCCTCGCCACCGAAGGCTCCGCCCCGCGCGGTCCCGGCGCACGGATGGTCGTGACCGAAACCGGGATCGAGGGCACGATCGGCGGCGGCAGGCTGGAATATCAGGCGACCGAGCAGGCGCGCGCGATCCTGTCGCACGCGCCGGGAAGCTGGCGCGTGCAGGATTATCCGCTCGGGCCCTTGCTCGGCCAATGCTGTGGGGGTCGTGTGAGGCTGCTAGTCGAGCGGCTTGGCGGCGTGCCGGAGGGGATTGGACCTTATCTGGTCGAGCTGGGCGAGCGCATGGAACGCAAGCCGTTCCCCGGCGAAGGCCGGGGTCCAGGCCCGGCCAGAGGCCCACGTCCGCAAGCCGGCGACAGCTTCGTCGAGCCGGACGATGCCGAGCGCCTCCCTGTGCTGATGTTCGGCGCCGGCCATGTCGGGCGGGCGATCGCGCGCAAGGCCGAGGGCCTGCCGCTTCACCTCGCCTGGTTCGACAGCAGGCCGGAGGCTGCGGAGACGCAAGGGGTTGTCCTTGCCGACGAAGAAGAAATGGTCGCCTGTGCGGGTTCAGCCGACCCGGAAGCGGCGGTGGTGATCCTCACTCACGATCACGCGCTCGACTATCGCCTGACTGCCGCCGCTTTGGCCTCGCCGGCCCGCTATGTCGGGCTGATCGGCTCCCAAACCAAGCGCGCACGTTTCCTGTCGCGGCTCGACAAGGACGGCATCGACCACACCGGCCTCACCTGCCCGATCGGCGCGCCGGGCGTGATCGGCAAGGAGCCGGGGGTGATCGCGATTGCCGCACTCGCCCAGTTACTCACGCTCGGGAATCCCGAATGAAGGCGTATCGCGGCGAGATCCTGAGCGTCCCCGACGATCCGGCCGTCGCCGGCGCCGAGGCGATCCGCCATTTCGAGGACGGCCTGCTCGTGGTCGAGGGCGGTTTGGTCGTCTTCTGCGGACACCACACCGACAAGTTCGCCGACGTTGACACCGAGCAACTCGAAGGCTTGATCGTCCCCGGCTTCGTCGACGCGCACGTCCATTACCCGCAGATCGAATGCATCGCCTCGCACGGCGAGCAGCTCATGTCATGGCTCGAACGCCATATCTTCCCGGCCGAAAAGGCCTTCGCGGACCGGGCTCATGCGGATTCGGTGGCCGCCTTCTTCCTCGACGAATTGCTCCGCCACGGCACCACCAGCGCGCTCGTCTTCGCCACCGTCCATCCCGGCTCGGTCGACGCTCTGTTCGACGCCGCGCTGATACGCGACATGCGGATCGTTTCCGGCAAGGTGCTGATGGACCTGGGACCGGAGGGCCTGCGCGACACGGTCGCGTCGGGACGGGCCGACACCGAGGCCCTGATCGCCCGATGGCGGGGCCGAGGCCGCCTGGGCTATGCCGTCACGCCGCGCTTCGCGCCCACCTCCAGCAGCGAGCAGCTCGCCGACGCGGGCAGGCTGATCGCCGAGCACCCGGGCGTGCTGCTCCACACCCACCTGTCCGAGAATCCAGGCGAGATCGCGTTCGTCGCCGAGCGTTTCCCCGAGGCGAAGGATTATCTCGACGTCTACGACCGGTTCGGGCTGGTCGGGTCGCGTTCCGTCTTCGCCCATTGCGTCCACATGAGCGAGCGGGCGCTGGCGCGCATGGCCGATGCGGGCTCCGGAATCGCTTTCTGCCCGACCAGCAATTTGTTCCTAGGCTCGGGCCTGTTCGATCTGGCCGGGGCCGACCGGCACGGCGTCGGGATCGGCATCGGTACCGATATCGGCGCCGGCACCAGCCTTTCCGTGCTCCACACCTTGGGCGAGGCCTATCGGATCTGCCAGCTCAAGGGCGCCAGCCTCGATCCCTTCCGGGCGCTCCATCTCGCCACCGCGGGCGGCGCGGGGGTGATCGGCATCGGCGACCGCGTCGGCGGGCTCCTGCCGGGCCAGGAGGCCGATTTCATCGTTCTCGACGAGGGCGCCACGCCCCTGCTCGCCCGGCGCTGCGCCGGCGCGTCGCTGCACGACCGGCTGTTCGCCCTGCAGGTGCTGGGCGACGATCGGGCCATCGCCGCCACCTATTTGCGCGGCCACCGCGCTTACGAACGTCGCTGAAAGGCTGTAAGCAGGGGCAATGGACCCCGACGCGCCCGTTAGCGAACCGGCAGGCGGCGACCTCGTCTACCGCCATCGCTGGCCGACCCGGGTCTGGCACTGGCTCAACGCGCTCACCGTTTTCGTGCTGCTGATGAGCGGCTTCATGATCTTCAACGCGCATCCGCGGCTCTACTGGGGCGAATATGGCGCCAACGCCGATACGCCCTGGCTGCAGATCGGCGGCGACCGGGAGCGCGGCCATGTCGTCATCGGACCGCTCGATATCCCGACCACCGGGGTGCTCGGCCATTGGTACGATTCGAACGGCAATCTCCAGAACCGGGCCTTTCCGAACTGGGCGACGATTCCCGGCCATTACGACTTGGCCGGCGCGCGCAGCTGGCATTTCCTGTTCGCCTGGCTGCTGTTCATCCCCGGCCTGCTGTTCTGGATGGTCAGCTTCGTGAACCGGCACATTCAGCGCGATCTCGCGCCGAAGAAGGACGAGCTGAGGCCGCGCCACCTCTGGCAGGACATCAAGAACCATGCCCGCCTGCGCTTCCCCACCGGCGCCGGCGCTCGCGACTACAACATCCTGCAAAAGCTCAGCTATCTAGGTGTGATCTTCCTCCTGCTGCCGCTGATGGTGCTGACCGGCCTCACCATGTCGCCCGGAATGAACGCGGCCTGGCCCTGGCTGCTCGAGCTGTTCGGCGGGCGGCAGTCGGCGCGCTCGATCCATTTCATCGTCGCGATGCTGCTGCTCGGCTTCATTGTCGTGCACCTCGTCATGGTCGTGCTGGCGGGGCCGATCAACGAGATCCGCTCGATGATCACCGGCCGCTACCGTCTGCCCAAGGAGAAGCAGCCATGACCGGGAAGATCAACCGCCGGGGGGCGCTTCTCACGCTCGGCGCCGGCACCGGGGGGCTGCTGCTCGGCGGATGCGACCGGATCGGGCGATCCGCGGCCTTCCAGACGCTGCAATCGGGCGCGCAGGATTTCACGATGCGCATGCAGCGGTTGGTGACCGACCGAAGCGCGCTCGCACCCGAATTCCGCCCCGCCGACATGTCGCCCGTCTTCCGCACCAACGGCAACGTGATGCCGCGCTCGCCCGAATATGCGGCGCATCTCGCCTCCGGCTTCGCCTATTGGCGGCTGGTCGTCGACGGGCTGGTGCGGCGGCCGCTGGCGCTGTCGCTCGCCCAGCTCAGGCGGCTGCCGGCGCGCACCCAGATCACCCGCCATGACTGCGTCGAGGGGTGGAGCGCGATTGGTAAGTGGACCGGTCTCCAATTGAAGCTGCTGCTGGAGGGGGCCGGGCTGAGGCCCGAGGCGCGCTTCATCGTTTTTCATTGCGCCGACGATTTTCGTGGGGTCCCTTATTACGAGAGCATCGACCTGGTCGACGCCTTCCACCCGCAGACCATCTTGGCCTGGGGGATGAACGACCGCATGTTGCCGGTCGGCCACGGCGCGCCGCTCCGGCTCCGGCTCGAGCGCCAGCTCGGCTACAAGCACGCCAAGTTCGTCATGCGGGTCGAGGCGGTGGCCAGCCTGGAGGCGATCGGGCGCGGCAAGGGCGGCTATTGGGAGGATGCCGCCGGCTACCAATGGTATGCCGGCATCTGAGCTTAGAGCGTTGGGGGTTTAGTTTGAAATCGTCACCCCGGACTTGATCCGGGGTCCATCTTCTTCAATCGCTTGACCCAAGGAAAAGGTGGATGCCGGATCAAGTCCGGCATGACGAAAAATGCGGGCATCCGAGCGTCAGGCGATCGGCCCGATCGGCAGGGTTTCGACGATCTCCCCGGCGGCGGCGGGCGGCGCCCCCGGCAGCCGCCGCAGCAGCGCGTTGGCGGCGGCAAGCGGCACTTGCAGGCTGCTGTCGAGGCGTGGGTCGGGCTCGACCTGGAGCTTGCCTTCGCCATCGGCGCTGACGCGCGCCCGCCAATAGACTTCGCGGCTGCCGCCCTCCGGCAGGCCGCGCGTCAACGCGGCGAACAGCGGCCGCTCGGTGTTCGTCCGTCCCAGCAAAGCCTGGAGGAGCGGCTTGAGCAGCAGGTGCGCGCAGACGAAGGCGGAGGCGGGGTTGCCGGGCAGGCCGAGCACCAGCCGGCCGTCAGGAAAGCGGGCATGCCAGCAGGGCTTGCCCGGCTGCACCGCGATCCGCTCGAAGACCAGTGGCGCGCCGAGCGCCAGGATCAGCGGCTTCAGCACGTCGCGCTCGCCCACCGAGGCGCCGCCGAGCGGGACGATGACGTCCGCGTCGAGATCGGCCGAGCGCAGCGCCGCCTCGCATGGGGCACGATCGTCGGGCAGGATCGGATGGCGGACGGGAACGCCCCCCCAGGCCGCGACCAGCTCCGCCAGCGCATAGCCCGCGCTATTGACGATGGCCCCCGGCGCCAGCGCCGAGCCGGGCTCGCGCAGCTCGTCGCCCGAAGCGAGCAGGACGACCCGCGGCGCGCGGCGGACCGCGAGCCTGCCCAGATTGGCGGCGGCGGCGAGGCCGAGGCGCGCGGGCGTCAGCACTTCGCCCGCCTGGAGCAAAGCCTCGCCAGCCGCGAAGTCGCAGCCGGCGGCGCGGACGAACGTCGCCGTTCCGGGATCCTCGGCGATGCGGATCTGCTCGCCCTCGCGCGCCACGATCTCCTGCACGACGATCCGGTCGGCGCCGGGCGGGACGACTCCGCCGGTCGCGATCTTCACTGCCGTCCCGGCCGCGAGCGTGCCGCCGAACGGCGCTCCGGCCGGCGCTTCGCCGACCACGGTCAGCACCGCGCCCACCCGCGCGTCGCCCGCTCCCACCGCATAGCCGTCCATGGCGGAGACCGGGTCGGGCGGCTGGTCCCGGGTGGCGATAACGTCCGCGGCAAGAGTTCGACCGCCACAGTGCGCGATCGGCAGCGTCTCCGTCTCGACGGGATGCAAATCGGCGAGCAGCAGCGCCCGCGCCTCGTCCAGCGAAATCAGGCTCATTCCCCGCGCCGCCAAGGACCGGACTTGCCGCCTTTCTTCTCGACCAGCTCGATCGCCTCGATGCGCATCGCGCGATCGGCGGCTTTCAGCATGTCGTAGAGCGTGAGGCAGGCGACCGCGACCGCGGTCAACGCCTCCATCTCCACGCCGGTGCGGCCGATCGTCCGCGCTTCGGCGGCGACGGCGAGGCCCGGCAGCGCCTCGTCGGGCGTGACGGTCACCGTCACCGAGGTCAGCGGCAGCGGGTGGCAGAGCGGGATGAGGTCGCCGGTCTTCTTGGCGGCCATGATCCCGGCCAGCTCGGCGGCCCGGGCGACGTCGCCCTTGGCGGCGCGGCCGGCGAGGACGAGGTCGAGCGTCGCTTGCTCCATCCGTACCCGGCCGCGTGCCGTCGCGGAACGCTCGCTCTCCGGCTTGGCCGAGACGTCGACCATGCGCGGACGGCCGCTCTCGTCGAAATGGGTGAGCTCGTCCGCCACTTTCATTCCTCCAGCCGGGGCATGATCTCGACCAGGTTGCACGGCCGCGTGCGCGCGTCGAGCTGGTGGGAGATGACCTGTTCCCAGCCGTCGCGGACCGCACCGCCGGAGCCCGGCAGGCAGAAGACGAAGGTGCCGTTCGCGACCCCGGCGCAGGCGCGCGACTGGATGGTGGACAGCCCGACCGAGCGGAAGCTGACATTGTGGAAAACCACGGCGAAGCCCTCGATATGCTTGTCGAACAGCGGCATGACCGCCTCCGGAGTCACGTCCCGCCCGGTGAGCCCGGTGCCGCCGGTGGTGATCACCGCATCCACCGCCGGATCGTCGATCCAGGCCCGAACGGCGGCGCCGATCCGTTCGCGATCGTCGGGGACGATCGCACGGCCGGCGAGATTGTGCCCTGCCGCCTCGATCGCGCCGGCGAGATAGCCCCCGGAGCTATCGGTCTCCAATGTCCGCGTGTCCGACACGGTCAGCACGGCGATATTGACGGGCACGAAGCCGTTCATCCCCATCGCGCCCGATCCTTCACATCCGCCGCGCGCGCCTCGATCCAGCGGGCGCCGTCCGGGCCATGCTCGCGCTTCCAGAACGGCGCTTCGGTCTTCAGCCGGTCCATCATATAATCGACCGCGTCGAAGGCGGCGCGGCGGTGCGTGGCGGCCGCGGCGACGAACACGATCGGCTCGCCCGGCGCCATCGCGCCGTGGCGATGGACGACGGTGAGGCCGGCGAGAGCGAACCGAGCCCGCGCGTCCTCCGCGATCGCCGAGACCGTCTTTTCGGTCAGGGCGGGATAATGTTCGAGCTCCAGCGCGAATACCGCCGAGCCCTCACTGTCCTTTCTGACCAGCCCGGTGAAGGAGGCGATCGCCCCGACGCCCGGCACGCGCGCGGCGAAGGCGGCGAGCTCGACGCCGGGATCGAACGGCTCGGCCTGGATCCGGATCATCCGCCGCTCATCGGCGGCAGGAAGGCGATTTCGTCCCCGTCGGCCACGGCGGAATTGCCGGGGCCGAGCTCCGCGTTGACGGCGATTCGGACCGTGGCGTCGCACAGCTCCGGGTGCTTCGCCCCCAGCCAGGCCCGGAGCGTTTCGATGTCGCGAACATGCGCCGGCAAGGCGGCGGTCAGAGCGCCGGTTCCCATCGCGTCCTGAAGCCGGCCGAAGAAGAGCAGGCGCGCCATGTCAGCCGCCGGTCACCGACATATGGCGCTCGACGGCCGGCGCCGCGCCCGCCGCGGGAATCGCGAAATCGTGGCCGTGCGGCTTGCGGCCGATCGCTGCGTCGATCGCGGCGTCGAGCGCCCGGTCGTCCGCCGAGGCGCGCAGCGGCGCGCGCAGATCGGCCTTCGCGCCTTGCCCGAGGCACATGTACATCTCGCCCGAGCAGGTGACCCGGACCCGGTTGCAGCCGTCGCAGAAATTGCGGGTCAGCGGGGTGATGAAGCCGATCGTGCCGCCTTCGCCGGTGCGGACGTAGCGCGCGGGCCCGCCGGTGCGCCGGGCGAGATCGGTCAGGGTCCAGTGCTGCTCGAACAGCCGGCGCACCTCGGCCAGCGGCACGAACTGGTCGATCCGGTCCGCCTCGACCGAGCCCATCGGCATCACCTCGATGATTGTCAGCGCGGCGCCGCGGGCATGCGCCCATTCGGCCAGGGCGACGAGATCGTGGAGATTGTCGTTGCGCAGGGCGACCGCGTTGAGCTTGACCTCGAGCCCGGCGGCGAGCGCCGCGTCAATGCCGGCAATGGCCTGCTCGACCCGGCCGCCGCGCGTGATCCGGGCGTAGGTCTTAGGGTCGAGGCTGTCGAGCGAGACGTTGACCCGGCGAACGCCGTGGCGGGCGAGCTCGGCGGCATGGGCCGCGAGCCTGGTGCCGTTGGTGGTCAGGGTCAGCTCGTCGAGCGCGCCGCTGCGCAGGAAGCGCGACAGGCCCGCGACCAGCCCCATGACGTCCTTGCGCACCAGCGGCTCGCCGCCGGTCAGGCGAAGCTTGCGCACGCCCTTGCGGATGAAGGCGGCGGCGAGCCGGTCGAGCTCGGCGAGGCCGAGCAGGTCGGCGCGCGGCAGGAACCGCATCCGCTCCGGCATGCAATAGGTGCAGCGCAGGTCGCAGCGGTCGGTCACCGACAGCCGCAAATAGCTGATTGTCCGCCCGAACGGGTCGATCACGCGCCGGCTCCCAGAATCTCGCCATAGAAGCGGATCGCCAGCCGGACCGCAACATAGAGAATGAGCAAAGCGGTGAGGATGCGGATATATTGGGGGTCAAGCCGGCTGCTGCCGAGCGTCGAGCCGATCAGCCCGCCGATCAGGACCGCCGGAAAGAGCGGCCAATATGCGGCCAGGATCCCGCCGGCGGCGGCGCTGCCCTTGGCCAGCTGCCCGGCCAGGCCCGCAATCGAATTGGCGAGGATGAACACCGCCGACGTGCCGGCGATCGCCCGCGGCGTCCCCCAGCGCAGCAGGTAAAGCAGCGGCGCGAGGAAGATGCCGCCGCCGATCCCGACCATTCCGGCGAGGAAGCCGAGCACGCCGCCCGCGACCGGCTCGACCCAGCGCGCGGCGACTCGCGGCGGTCCGTCCCGCTGCCAGCGCGGCTGCCAGAGCATCAAGAGGCCGGCGGCGAACAGGGACAAAGCGAGCAGGCCGACGAAGACCGGCTCGGCCACGACCAGCCGCCCGCCGACCCAGGCGAGCGGGATGGAAAGCGCGAACAGCGGCCAGATCCGCCGCCAGTCGACATGCCCGCCGCGCGCGAATTGCCAGCTGCCGACCGAGACGACCAGGATGTTGCAGGCGAGCGCGACGACCGGCACCGCGCGATAATCGGCGCCGGCGAGGACGAGCAGGGCATTGTAGGTCGAGCCGCCGCCGAATCCGACCGCGCCGTAGAGCAGGGCGGTAACGAAGAAGAGCGCGGCGAGACCAGGCATAGGGCCGTCTATGCCGGTCCGGCGCGACCCTGTCGACGGAGCGGGGCGTCCCTAAGCGCCTGTACTTAAGTTGCTGCCGGCTATCTGGCTGCTACTTCAGAGTCATCCCGGCGAAAGCGGGAACCCATGACCACCGAGCTGTTCGGAGAAGCGGCCAGCCCGAGCCTCCTCTTCAAGGTGCCGTGTTCATGGGTTCCGGCTTCCGCCGGAATGACTCCCTTGGCTTGCCACGGCAAGGAACATTCCTCGAATGGAATCCGGATCCCCTACAACCCCAGCCCGTCCCAAAGCAGCTTCGCCCCGGCGGCGACCATCAACAGGTACATCAAAGTGTAGAAGCGCTCCATGGCGATCCGGCGCACCAGCAGCACGCCGGCGAGGCTGCCGAGCAGAGCGAAGGGGAGCAGGGCCAGCGTGGTCAGCGCGTTGGGCCAAGTGAACTGGCCCAGCGCGACATAAGCCGGGACCTTGATCCAGTTCAGCGCGGCGAAGAAGATCGCGGTGGTGCCGATCAGGACGTCGCGTTCGAGCCGGCGCGGCATCACCCACATCTGAAAAGGGGGGCCGCCGGCATGGGCGATCTGGCTGGTGAAGCCGGTGGCGATGCCGAACAGGGCGCCGATCCAGGCCGACGCGTTGGACGGCGCGGCGATGCGGCCGCCGCGCTCGAGCCAAAGCCGGTAGAGGCCGAACAGCAAGGAGATCGCGCCGACCGCAATCAGCACCGCCCGCGAGGAGACCGAGGCGGCGAACCACCAGCCGAGGATCACGCCGACGACGGCGCTGGGCAGCATGATCGCGAGCACCCGGCCGTCCCAGGTCCTGCGGAACGCGGCGACGCCGATCACGTCCTGGGCGATCAGGATGGGGAGCAGGATGCCCGCCGCCTGCACCGGATCCATGGCGAGCGCGAGCAGCGGCATGCCGAGCGCACCCATGCCCGAAAAGCCGCCCTTGGCCAGGCCGACCAGCAGGACGGCCGGAATGGCGAGCAGATAGAAGGTGGGGTCCTGCGGCATCATCTCCTCGTCATTCCAGCGGAAGCTGGAAATCTCACTTCTTACGGCGGTCGCGAGGAAGGCAAAGAGATTCCAGCTTTCGCTGGAATGACGGCCCAACGGGACAGCGGCATCGCCCCTCGTCGTCATCCCAGCGAAATGAATGGGCGTCCCGTCCCCCGGACGGGACGTCGGGTCCCATTCATGGGATCTCATTTCTTACGACTGCGACAAAGGCAAAGAGATTCCAGCTTTCGCTGGAATGACGAAAGGGGGCGAGATCAGTCGATGCGGGCGCGCTCCAGCCGCGGCGACAGCAGATGGACGATCAAGAGCGCCACGAAATAGGCGCTTCCGGCGACGACGAAGATCGGCGTGTAGCTGCCGATCCGTTCCAGCACCTGGCCGGTATAAAGGCTGAAGATCATGCCGCCGACCGCGCCGACGGTGCCGCCGATGCCGACCACCGAGCCGACCGCGCTCCTCGGGAAGAGATCGGAGGGGAGCGTATAGAGATTGGCGGAGAAGGCCTGGTGCGCCGCGGTCGCGACCCCGATCACCAGCACGGCGACCCAGAGATCGTCGTAATATTGGGCGAAGAAGATCGGGGTCACCGCGAAGGCGCAGACCAGCATCGTCATCTTGCGCGCGTAATTGACCGTCCTGCCCGCCTTGATCATCCGCGACGAGGACCAGCCGCCGGCGATCGAGCCGATGTCCGAGAGCAAATAGATGGCGACCAGCGGCGGCCCGAATTGCAGGATGTTGAGCTGGTAGCGGACGCTGAGGAAGCCGGGCAGCCAGAACAGGAAGAACCACCAGATCGGATCGATGCAGAACTTGCCGAGCGCATAGGCCCAGGTCTCCCGGCGCGCCGCGATGCTGCCCCACGGCAGTGGCGTGACCGGGTCCACAGGGTCCTGCTGGATCCACGCGAGCTCGCTCGCCGAAATGCGCTTGTGCTCGGTCGGACGGCGATAGAGCGCGAGCCAGGCGACCAGCCACACCGAGGTGGCGATGCCGGTTATGACAAACGCCTCACGCCATCCGTAGGCGACGACCAGGAACGGCACGACCAGCGG